>Ga0209051_1002107_pt1 | contig 14885 bp, 8 predicted proteins | sample AraplaCvi_mMS_r2_2_FD_184286 | JGI IMG/M metagenome (GOLD analysis project Ga0209051, IMG submission 184286) | Arabidopsis root microbial communities from North Carolina, USA - plate scrape MF_Cvi_mMS_r2 (SPAdes) (version 2) | ecosystem: Host-associated > Plants > Roots > Endosphere | place: USA...
CGGTGCGCATGTGCGAACGCCTCGTCGCCAAGGGCGTCGAACCGGCCCGCGTCGTCATGTTCCCCAACTGGGTCGACGTCTCGGCGATCCATCCGCTCACAGGCGCGAACGCCTACCGCGAGCAGTTCGGACTCGCCCACCACGATACCTTGGTGCTGTATTCGGGCAACCTGGGCGAGAAGCAGGGCCTCGAGGTCGTCCTCGATGCCGCGGAGAAGCTCGCCGCCCGCCCGGACATCCGCTTCGTGATCGCCGGCGACGGCGCCGCGCGTGCGCGCCTGCAGGCGCGCGCCCAGGGCCTGGCCAACGTGCGCTGGCTCCCGCTGCAGCCCATGGAGCGCCTCAACGAGCTCCTCAACGCCGCCGACATCCACGTCCTGCCCCAGCGCGGCGACTGCGCCGACCTGGTCATGCCGTCCAAGCTCACCGGCATGCTGGCCAGCGGCCGCGCCACGGTGGGCACCGCGGTGCTCGATTCGCAGCTCGGCCAGGTGCTCGAGGGCTGCGGCGTGCGCGTCGAGCCGGACGACGCCGGGCTGCTGGCCGCTGCGCTGCTGTCGCTGGCCGACGACAGCGAACGCCGCGGCCGCATCGGGGCGGCCGGACGCGAGTTCGCCATCGCGAAGATGTCACGCGAAGCGATCCTACGGGAGGTCGAGGCGCGTCTGACGGGGAATGACGCGGCGGTGGCCCGGACGACGTGAAGGCCTGTCGCTGTGAGTCCTCACTCGCGTTGTGTGCCCCCCATTGTCGTCGCGGACAGGCCGGATCCGTGACGAAGTGAGATTTGGGCGTGGCGTGGAAAGGCCAAGGCATCGAGCGAGAGCGTCGATGTGATCTGCCCGTGGATGGCCCTGTCCCGGGATCGGATCGGCCTGATCTGCGAGCAGCCCCATTCGTCCCAGCATCAGATCGGTCTGATCCAGGATCAGATCAGGCTGATCCGAGATCAGCACGGGCTGTGCCAGGATCAGATCGATCTGATCCGCGACCAGCCTCGGCCATGCCAGGATCAGATCGAGCTGCTCGACGATCAGCCGAGGCCCACCGCGGATCAGCCCGGGCCGTGGCCGGATCACCTTGACCCGTTGCGCGATCGGAGTGAGCCTTGCCGGGATCGGGTCGACCGACGGGGGCGGCGGTTCCGGCCATCGGGCCGGCAGCCCGAGGCCTCGCGGCATCATTCCGAGCGCCCACGCGATCGCCTTTGGCCACGGTCCGCCTGGGCGGGGCCAGGCGGGCGCCGGACGGATGGCGGGCTGCGTCAAGCAGGCGCCGGCGGGCGGCAGACGCGGCTTGCGGGGCCCCGGAATCGGGCGGCATGCCGACGACGGGCGTCGTCGCCGCCTCGCAGCTCAATTCCTGTTCGAGATGTCGAGCGCCCCCAGGCAGGTCGTGGTGCTGCTCGCCGCATTGGAAATGAACCCCAGCCAATCCAGCCGCGCGAAGGCCGGCGACGCATTGGGCAAGTCCTTGAAGCTGCTGACCCTGCCCGCCGCGTCGGTGACCTGCAGCGACCACTTGGCCCCCGGGGCGCCGAGCGGCTCGCTGACCTTGAACGAGACCCAGCCGTTGAAGACGGCCGGCATCAGGACCTTGCCGCCGCTCTCGATGCCGCGGGCGCTGATCTTGAGGCTGGGGCCGGCGTGGTACGGATCGTCGTTGTCGCGCCACTCGTGGATGAACTCGGCATTCGGGTCGAGCCAGAGTCGGAAGCTCGCCTCGGCGGTGCCGCCCGAGTACGTCAGCACCGCATAGGCGTGCGGGTCGTAGCGATGCTGGAGGGTGGCGCTGTCGACGAAGCGCAGACAGCGGCCGCCCCCGGGCGCGATGCCCATCTCGAGCGAGTGCGGATCGCCGCCGTTCTGGTAGTGGAGCTCCGGCGGCAGCTTGCCCTCGGCGACGGTGTCGATCGACAGGTGCACGCCCTGCGGAGGGGCGAGCCTGACCGTGGCGGCGGCGGGCGTGGCGCGCACGCGCGCCGACGCGGCCGGCGCGGCTGGGCCGGCCTGGGCGATGGTGTCGCGGACCGTGGCCGCCATGTCGGCGGTTGCGTTGGCCACGCTGATGCTCTTCGCGTCGGTGCCGGCCGTGATGCTGGCCTTGGTGGCGACGCAGCCGCTGCCGCAGCGGTCGCCCGCGGGCACGGGCCGGCCTTCGACCGGTGCGACGGCGTTGTTGGCGAAGGTCGCGGCGGGCCCGACGGCGTGCAGGTCGATCGGCTTGGCGGACAGCGGCACGAGCAGGTTGTCCGAGGCCGCGAACTGCGTCTGCGGATCGCCCTCGGACACGCGGAATTCCGCCGTCTTGCCCCACGCGAGCAGGTTGTCCTTCACGACGAGGTCGCGGCCATAGTGCAGGTGGAATCCGCCGGAGTCGGTGCCGACGACGACGTTGCGCTCGACGGTCGCGCCGCTCGTGCCCTCGTCGAGGTAGATGCCCCAGGCGCCCGACGATCGCGCCGGGCCGTAGCCCCAGTAGCCGCGCACTTCGCGGATCACGTTGCCGCGGATGATCGTGCCGGGCGAGACGCCGAGCGTATAGATGGCGCCCAGGTCGGACAGGGTGCCCTGGCCGATGTCGAACAGCAGGTTGTTCGCGATCAGGTTGCGGCCCGACGTGGCGGCGTCGTAGCCCCACGACCAGCCCACCGAGATCCCGCTATAGGTAGTGTCCGAGACCTGGTTGTGGACGACCTGGTTGTCGAACGACTGCCCGATCCAGATGCCGACCGCGCCGGGCATGACGTGGCCCGTGTCGCTGATGGTGTTGCCGCTGACCGTGATCGCGCCCGTCGCCGCCTTGTCGTCGGGCGCCTGCTTGGGCTGCCCGACCTTCACGCCGCCCGCGCCCAGGTCGTCCAGGACGTTGTTGCTGACGACGCTGTCGCGCACGTTCCTGCGGTACCAGACGGCGTACCCGCCCAGGTGCTCGAAGCGGCAGCCGTCGACCACGATGCCGCGCGCGTCGTCGACCTCGAGCGCCGCGCCGACGGCGACCGCCGCCTGCAGGTCGAGCAGGCCGCCGGGCGGCGTCTGCACGCGCGCGTGCTGGAACGCCAGTCCGCGCAGCTGGATGTATTGCGCGGGCGCGCTGCCATCGGCGGCGCCCTTGATGCCGACCAGGGTGTCCAGCTGTGCCAGCACCGCGCTGCTTGGCGCCGCCGCGTCGTCGGACCGGCGCTTGTAGCTGACGCTCGCGCCGTCGCCGATCCATTCGCCGGGGGCGTCGAAGGCCGCGCGCACGTTCTCGACGTGCCAGCGCTGGCTCGTGCCCACGGTGAGGAAGGGCCAGCGGGCGGGCGGCGAGATCTGCACGGCGTCGCCGTCCACGCCGGCGAGCCGGTGCCGGCCGGTCGTCCACGACTGGTAGACGTCGACGACGGCGCGGGCGCGATCGGCTGCCGTCAGCGAGGCCAGCCACTTCTGCGCTTCGGGCGACGCGCCGAACTCGGCCACGCCGGACTTGTTCGGCGGATCGGCGCGTGAGGGCACCGCCTTGGTGACGAACCATTCGGTGCCTTCGTTCGGTTCGCGCGCCAGCGTCGCCCGTCGCCCGTTGACATAGAGCTGCGGGGCGATCGCGAAGTCGACGGCTACCCCGGTGGGTAGGGTCCAGTCCCACTGCTGCGCGCCGGCGCCGCGCGGACTCAGCTCCACGCCGCCGCTCAGGACGACGGTCCCGGGCTTGACGGCCTCGTAGACCGTCGGCAGCGCGGCGGTCCCCGAGTCCTCGGGGCCGAGGCGCCAGGTCGATGCGAGGCGATAGGTGCCGGGTTGGATCTCGACCTTCACCTGCGCCTTGCCGCCCGCGGCCGCGATCGCGCGACGTGCTTCGCGTTGCGCGGCCTGCAGCGTGCGGACCGGCCCGTCCTTGCCGCCTTCGGCGCTGGGCTTCTTGCCCGACCAGTCGTCGTTGCCGTTTGGCGAGACGTGAATGAGCACCGCGGCGGTGCCCTCGGCGTGGACGTCGATGCCGGCACCGGCCAGCAGGAGAAGGCACGTACCCGATACGAGCACGGCGGGGAGGGCGCGCAGACGCATGATGCGATCCATCGATCTTGATGGACCCATCCTAGCTGCCGGACGCGCGCGTCTGCGTAGGTCGAGCGCGTGTGTGATTACACCTTGAGAGGGTTGCCCGCGCGCGCCTGACGCGTGCCTGAAGCCGCGCCTTCGGCGGGCGCGGGGATGGTCACTGGTTGGCGATCTGCAGCGAACCCAGGCAAGCGACGGTGCTGACGTTGGCGTCGGAGATGAAGAACACCGACTGCAACGCCTTGAACGCGGCGGAGCCGTTCTGCAGGCCCGTGACGGTGCGCGATGCGCCGGTCGAGTCGATCACCTTCAGCGACCAGGTGCCCGCGTTGCCGCCGAGAGGCGCCGTGACGACGAAGGTGTTCCAGCTGTTCATCGCCAGGGGCATCACCGTGCGATAGTTCACCGAGATGCCGGCCGACGTGATCGACAGCGACGGGCCGACGTTGTATGGCACGGCCGCGTCGCGCCACTCCTGCTGGAACCAGGTGCTGGAATCCACCCAGAGCTGGAAGGTCGCCGTCGCGGTGCCATCAGAGTAGTTGACCATCGAGGCGGCGTAGGGCTCGTACTTGTTGACGAAGGTCGAGCTGTCGGTGAACTGCACGCACTTGCCGCCGCCGGCGGCACCGGCCTTGGCGACGGTACGCACCGAAGTCGGGTCGTTACCGGTCACCGCGCGCAGGCCGACGGGGATGGCGCCGATCGCCGTGCCCGCGATGTCGAGGCTGAAGGGAACCGGCGGGGCGAGCACCGGCACGGGGATCGTCGTCGCGACCCCCGGCTGCTTCAGCAGCGGGCTGCTCGCGAAGCCGGCGCTGCCTAGCGTCTGCGTCAGCAGCGTGTTGAACGCCGCGGGCGCCTGCGTCAGCGTCACCTGCAGCGGATAGGCCGTCGTCGCCACCGTCGAGAGGTCGGTCGAGCAGCCGCCGCCGCACTTGCTGAGGTCCGGCGTGCCGCCCGTGCCTACCGGGCTCACGGTGTTGGCCTGGTACAGCACGTCGGGTGCGCTCGCGTACATGTCGAACGGCGTCAGGCTCAGGGGCAGCATGAGGTTGCTCGAGGTCGCGAGCTGCGTGTTCAGCGGGTCCGAGACGGACAGGCGGAACTCCGCGGTGCCGCCGCGCGCGAAGATGTTGTTCGTCACGCTGTTGTTGCGGCCGTAGTTCTCGTGGAAGCCGCCGTTGTCCGTGCCGATCACGACGTTGTTCGCGGTGGAGGTCTGGCTGACGCCCTGATCCTGGTAGATGCCCCAGGCGCCCGACGAGCGCATCGGACCGTAGCCCGTGTAGCCGCGCACTTCGCGGATCAGGTTGCTGGTCACGCTCGTGCCGGGCTGCACGCCCACGGTGTAGATGCCGCCGAGGTCGGACAGCGTGCCCAGGCCGATGTTGTAGAGCAGGTTGTTGGCGATGGTGTTGTTGCCCGCCGTGGCCGTGCCGTAGCCCCACTGCCAGCCCACCGAAATGCCGGTGTAGGTCGTGTTGGCGACGATGTTGTGCGTGACCTTGTTGTCGAAGGTCTGGCCGACCCAGATGCCTACCGCGCCGGGCAGGATGTGCCCGTTGTCGGTGACGGTATTGCCCGTGACGTTGTTCGCGCCGGTCGGGTTCGGGGCCGACGGGGACTGCGACTCGAGGCCCACCTTGATGCCGCCGGCGCCCAGGTCGGACAGCGTGTTGTTGCTGACGGTGGCGCCGCGCACGTTGCTGCGCAGCCAGAGGCCGTAGCCGCCGATGTGGCTGAAGCGGCAGTTGTCGATCGTGATGTAGCGCGCGCTGTCGACGTCGAGGGCGGCGTCGACGCCGGACGCGGCCTGGAAGTCGGTGTAGCCGCCGGCCGCCGTCAGGAAACGCGAATTCTCGATGCGCAGGCCGCGCAATTCGAGGTACTCGACCCACAGGTTGGCCGCCGCGTTGGCGCGGATGTTGATGATGTTGTCCAGCATCGGCATGACGGCCGGCATCGTCGGTGCAGTCTCGCCTGCGCGGCGCAGGTAGGTGACCCCGGTGCTGTTGCCGAACCATTCGCCGGGCGCGTCGAGCGCGGCCTTCACGTTCTCCACGAAGAAGCGTTGGCTGGTGCCGACCGACAGGGCGGGCCACTTGGCCGCCGGCGTGACCTGGATCGCGCCGGCGGGCGCGGTGGCCAGGCGGTGGCGGCCCGTCGTCCACGACTGGTAGAGGTCGAGCACGGCGCGGGCGCGGTCGTCGCTGCTCAGGCCGTTGATGAACGCCACCGCGTCGTCGGAGGAATCGAAGGCTGACACGCCGACGTTGGGGGCGACTTCGCCAGGCAGCGTGATCGCCTTGGTCACGAACCAGTTCGTGCCCACGTTGGGCTGGCGGGCGAGGTCGGCGCGCTTGCCGCTCACGTAGAGCTGTTGGGCGGCGGTCCAGTCGACGCCGGTGGGCGCCGTGTAGACGATCTTGGTCGCGTCGGACGAGGCTTGCTTGAGGGTCTGGCCGCCGCTGATCACGACGGTGCCCGGGGTCACGGCCTCGTAGACCATCGGATAGCCGTCGATGCCCGAGTCCGTCTCGAGGAAGCGCATCGGCGCGGTCATGGCGTAGGTGCCCGGCTGGATCTCGACCTTCACGCTGGCGCGCGGTTGGGTGCCGGCCTTCATGCCGGCGAGCGCGGCCCGCGCCACGATCTGGGCGCGGCCCAGCGTCTTGAAGGGGCCGTCCGTTGCCGCAGGATTTGCCGCGGGGAGCGTTCCGCTCCAGTTGTCGTTGCCGGTCGGCGAGACGTAGTAGAGCACCGGGGCCACGGTGTCTCCGGGCTTGGCGACGACCTTCGCGGGCGCGGCCACGACGGTGTTGCCAGAGGCGAGCGCTGGGGTGGAAGCGGGGGCGGCGGCTGTCTTGGAGGGCGTCGTGGCAGAGGCCGGCGCGGTCGCGGCGTGGGCCGCCGCCGGGGAGGTCCCGGAATTGCCGACGGACTCCACGTGATCGTTCGGAGTGACGGTCGTGCCACCATCGCCGCCGCCGCAGGCGGCGAGGATGGCGCACGCCAGCGCGAGGACGGTGACCTTCGGCAGGCGCGATCGAGCAATGGCTTGTTGCAGCATGGGGTTCGAGGGGAAGGCGGACAGACAGGGCTTCGGCGCGCGTGGGACAACACGACACGCACCGCGCATGACATGGCGTTGAGCCGGCGAACGTTCCTCTTGCGGGAACGGGACGCCATGAACTGATCGACTTCCCGGGCGCTCCGATGAGGCGGAAAACGCAACAAAACACCGGCCGAATCGGCAGGAGTTGACAGTGCGCAGGCGTGCGATTTGTTACACGCCGATGTCCACCGACAGGCCCCGCCACCCTCTGAGGTCGAGTGGGCCTGCTGAGCGAGAATGGGGGATCACTCTCGCGGCATCATCATGAAGATCACGGTCGTCGGTACGGGCTATGTTGGATTGGTCACGGGGGCATGCCTCGCTGAAATGGGCAATGACGTCGTCTGCCTCGATGTGGACGCGCGCAAGATCGAGACGCTGAACAACGGGGGCATCCCCATCCACGAGCCCGGGCTCGAAGCCGTGGTCTCGCGCAACGCCGCGAAGGGTCGGCTGCAGTTCACGACGGATGTCGAGCGAGCCGTCGCGCATGGGCTCGTGCAGTTCATCGCGGTGGGCACGCCACCCGACGAAGACGGATCGGCCGATCTGCAGTACGTCCTCGCGGCGGCGCGCAACATCGGCCGGCTGATGACGGACTACAAGCTCGTCGTCGACAAGAGTACCGTGCCCGTCGGGACGGCGGACAAGGTCAAGGAAGCGATTCGTGACGAGTTGAACCAGCGCGGATCGGCCCTCTCGTACTCGGTCGCGTCGAACCCGGAGTTCCTGAAGGAGGGCGCGGCCGTCGAGGACTTCATGCGGCCCGACCGCATCATCGTGGGCGTGGAGGACGATCGTGCGGTCGATCTCCTGCGCAGCATCTACGCGCCTTTCCAGCGCAACCACGAGCGCCTGGTGATCATGGACGTGCGTTCCGCGGAGCTCACCAAGTACGCGGCCAACGCGATGCTCGCGACGCGCATCTCGTTCATGAACGAGCTGGCGCTGCTCGCCGAAACCATGGGCGCGGACATCGAGCTGGTGCGCCAGGGCATCGGTTCGGACCCAAGAATTGGTTACCACTTTCTGTATGCCGGTTGCGGATACGGGGGCTCGTGTTTCCCGAAGGACGTGAAGGCCCTCATTCGCACGGCGAACGACAACGGCAACACGCTGCGCGTGCTGGAGGCGGTCGAATCCGCGAACGAAGCTCAGAAGCGCGTGCTGGTGGAGAAGATCGTGTGCCGTTTCGGTGCCGACCTGGCTGGCCGCCGCTTCGCGGTGTGGGGCCTGGCCTTCAAGCCCAACACCGACGACATGCGCGAGGCGAGCAGCCGCGTGCTGGTGGCCGAACTGCTGGCGCGCGGCGCCACGGTGTGCGCCTACGATCCGGTGGCGATGGACGAGGCGCGCCGCGTCTTCGGCGGCGACGAACGCATCTCCTATGCGCGCACGTCCGACGCGGCGCTGACGGGCGCGGACGCGCTGGCCATCGTCACGGAATGGAAGGAATTCCGCAGCCCTGATTTCGCGCAGGTGCGCACCGCGCTGAAGCAGCCGGTGGTGTTCGACGGCCGCAATCTCTACGACCCGCGCGTGGTGCGCGCGGAGGGGATCGAATACCACCCGATCGGGCGGGCTTGAGGGGCGGCCCGCTCCTGGACTGCGTCCTGGGAGAGGGCGGACACCTCTCCGGCCGGACACTGCCGCCCCCTGCGCGCATCCGGTCGAACGGCCGCGCGGCGGCGACGAATGGTGACACTGTCGCGTCACCAAAGCCTTGTGTCGTTCTACGATCACGCTCCGCGCGGGCGACCCGGCACGCGCACCCGTCGCAAGCTTGTAGGGGATTCTCCATGCGCCTGTCCGCCGCCGCCGTCGCGCTGGCTGCCGTCTCGTCCTTGCCGGTCGCCGTGCGCGCCGTGCCGGTCGATCATTTCTATGCCACGCCCGTCGACGCGGGGGCCACGCTGCCGAGCGTCGTCGGCAGCACCGCGCGCGACCTGGTCGCGGGCGTCGACCAGCGCTCGGCGCAGTCCGGCGACTCGGTCGCGTTCATGGTCGAGCCCGCGGGGGTCTCGCGGCGCCTGCCGGCCGAGCCTGGCCTGGCCTGGTCGCAGCTCTACGCGATCAGCGACAGGGGGCGCGTGCTCGGCCTGATGGTGCCGTCCGACGGCTCGCTCGGCGGGGGCTTCTACCTCACCTCGGCGCACGGCCGCCGGCCGCTGCAGGCGGTGAGCTTTCCGGGCCAGGTGGTGGCGATGAACGACGGCGGCCAGATGCTCGGCTTCGCCATCGAGCAGGTCATGCCGATCGGCAACGCGCGCCCGGGGGGCGCGATCCCGCTGGTCGGGCCGTTCCCTGTGTCGCACTGCCTGTTCTCCGACGCGACCAACGCGCCCGCGCGCGACATGGGCGCGCTCGGCGGCCCCGGCGCTATCTGCGAGCCGCATGCGATCAACACGGCGGGCCAGGTCACCGGCCGCTCCGCGCTGACACCCGGCGGCACGCCCGACCACGTGCAGCAGGCCTTCCTGAGCGGCCCCGGCGGCGCGGGGCTGGCCAACCTCGGCAGCCTGGCGGACGGGCAGGCGAGCCAGGGCACGGCGCTGAACGACGCCGGCGTGGTGGTGGGCTGGAGCACCGCGGCCGACTTCTTCTCGGTGCACGCTTTCATCACCGGCCCGGGCGGCGCGGGCATGCGCGACCTGGGCACGCTGGGCGGCGACGACTCGTCGGCGACCGGCGTCAACCGCGACGGCAACGTCGTGGGCTTCGCCGACGACGCGTCGGGCAACAGCCGCGCGTTCGTCACCGGCGACGACGGCCAGGGCATGGTCGACCTGCTGTCCATCACCCGAGGCCTGCCGCGCGGCACCCTGCTGCAAACGGTCGTCGGCATCAACGACCTCGGGCACGTCCTCGTGATCGACCGCGAGCAGCACGGCTGGGTGCTCTGCCCGCGCCGCGGCTGCCGCTGAACGGGTGGGGAACTGGCCGCACGGCCTGCCCCCGTGTTCGCCGCCGTCGCCCCGTCTGGATACGAGGCCGGAGGCCAGTCCCGCCCGGTGTCAGTTGGCGAGCGCGGAGCGCACTGCCAGCGCCACCAGCAGCACCACCAACGGCGGCAACCCCGCGCGTGCCTCGAAGCGCAGCAGCGAGAAGGAGAACGCCCGGCTGGACAGCCGCGCCGCGTAGGTGGCGTACACCGCCCCGTACGCGATCAGCATGCCGGCCGGCAGGGCCGGTTCGCCGATGCGCGGGTACAGCAGCAGCGAGGCGGCGATCATGGCGAGGCCGGTCGCGCCGTTGGCGATGTGCCAGACGATGTGGTTGGTCAGCGAGTACAGCTGCATGTGCATCGCCCCGAAGCGCTCGACGAAGAAGGCGAGGGCCATCAGCGCCCACACGCGGTCGTCGACGAAGGGGGTGCGGCTGCCGATCAGCTGCAGCAGGGGCGTGGCGAGGAAGGTCGCCAGCACGAGGCCGGCGACCAGCACCCACTGCGCGCGCCGGATGCCCTGCTGCGCCAGCGCGACTTCCTGCGCGCGGTCGCCCGCGGCGTGCAGCGCGGCCAGGCGCGGCAGCTTGCTGTAGAAGGGCGCCTGGCTGACCTGGCTCACCGTGGTGACGACGCGCAACGCCAGCAGCCACGCGGCGAGCGCGGTGGCGGGCACGAGCTGGCCGTAGACCAGGCCGCTGGCCTGGATCAGGCCTTGGCTCATGAGCACGCCGACGCCGCTGCGCCAGGTCGCGGGCCAGAGCGAGCGGACGACGACCGGGTCGCGCGCCGGCCTGGCCGAGGCGATGTCGGGGTGGCGCCTCTTCATCAGTGCGCGGTTGCGCCAGGCGTTGGCCATGGCCCAGCCCTGGTAGGTGAGTACCAGCGGGAGCACGCCGCCGCCGGCCGAGACGACGGCGATGGCGGTGAGCACCTGGCCGAGGCCGCTGCCGGTCTCGACGCGGCGCTGGGCCGCGACGTCGTCCATGCCTTGCAGCGCGGCCGCCCAGGCGTTGCCCTGCATGGCGACGACGCCGCCGACGAGGACGACGCACCAGGAGATCCACATCTGCACCGGGTCGGCGCAGGCGGCGACGGGCTTGCGCAGCGCGAGCGTGCCGCCGAGCGCGAACAGCGCCGCCACGACGAGCGCGAGGCGCGGGTAGATCCAGCGCAGCGCGCCCAGGAGGCGGCTCGCCTGCAGGCGCACGTCGGCCGGGTCGGGCGCGGCGGCGGCCCCGCGGGTCGTGCGCATGTCGCGCATGTCCTCGACGCGTGCGCCGCCGCGCGCATACGCGAACATGCGCGAGAACGTGGGCGAGAGCCCCAGGTCGAGCAGCAGGATCAGCGTGAAGATCGTGGTGAACAGCTGCCACACCGCGACTTCGGGCGTCGCGAACCGGCGCAGGACGACGGGCAGCAGGACGACGAGCCCGGCGAGCCTCACGCCGAGGCTCGCCCAGGTCATCAGCGTCGGCGAATGCCAGGCCCGGTGGAACAGCGCCCTCACGGGGCGCACCGCGGCGGAACGGGCATCAGGCGGCCGCGGGCACGCCCAGGTAGCCGAGCAGCGTGTCGATGGCGAAGTGGCTGCAACGCACCACGCCGTCCACCGTGTTGGAGCCGTTGTGCGAGCCGAAGATCGTGTTGGGCAGGCCGCGCAGGGGCGAGTCCGACGGCAGGGGCTCGACCTCGAACACGTCGAGCGCGACCGAGTGCACCTTGCCGGCCTGCAGCGCGGCGATCAGGGCCTGCTCGTCGATCAGCGGGCCGCGCGCCACGTTGGTGATGCGCACGCCGTCCTTGCACTGCGCCAGCACGCCGGCGTCGAGCATGTGCGTGTTCGACTTGGTCAGCGCGCAGGTGAAGGCCAGGAAGTCGGCCTCGCCGACGCGCGCGGGCCAGGTCGCGCGCTCCACGCCGGGCTCGACCGGGCCCTCGTAGAACGGGTCGTAGGCCACGACCTTCATGTCGGCCGCGCGCGCGCGGCGCGCCAGGTTGCGGCCGATGTCGCCCAGGCCCACCAGGCCCAGCGTGCGGCCGGCGAGCGAGAGGCCGCGCGGCTTGGGCCAGCGGCCTTCGCGCACGCCGCGGTCGATCGTGAAGGTCTCGCGCGCGAGCGCGGCCAGGTAGCTCATGCCGACGTCGGCCACCTCGCCGCCGAACATGTTCGGGCAGTTGGTGATGGGGATGCCGAGCTCCTTGCAGGCGGCGAAGTCGACGTTGTCGACACCGATGCCCCACTTCACGGCGGCCTTCAGGCGGCCGGCCTTGCCGGCCTCGAACACGCGGCGCGTGGCCGGGTCGTCGCCGATGATCCAGCCGTCGTAGCCGGGCAGCAGCCCGCAGAGCTCGTCCTGGCTCAGCGTCTGCACCACCTTGGCGGGCGTGACCTCGACGCCGCGGCGTTCGAACAGGGGGCGGAATTCCTCGATCATGCCCAGCATCGGCGGGCAGGTGACCAGCACCTTCGTCGTCATCTTCGGTTCTCCGTCTCGGTTCAGGCCTGGGTGCGCGCCAGGATGTACTTGGACATGGCCTCGGCCATCTGCCAGCTCTCGGCGTCGTCGATGTCGACCGACTCGGTACGGCCCATCACGTACATCTTGGCCTTCTTGCCGATGCGCGCGTTGGTGCGCGCGAAGCTCTCGGCCGTGAACGCATACAGGTTGGAGTTCTCCTCGAACCAGGGCTCGAGGTCCTGCGTGCGGATCAGGTTGTCCGGATCGTGGTTGATGGCGCTGCCGTCCTCGCGGTAGAAGCGCGTCTGGAACTTGTTGACCGTGAAGACCGAGTCGCAGCTGCCGTCGGCCAGGCCCTTCTCGAACATCTCGAGCGTGCCGCGCACCGACTGCAGCGACAGCAGCGGGTTGGTGGTGTGCGTCATCAGGTAGATGTCGGCCGGCTCGTTGGCCACGTCGTCGGCCAGCACCAGGTTCATGCTGACGAAGTCGCCGCAGATCTCGGGCTTGCGGTCGCGGATGCGCACGCGCTCGCTGTCGACCAGGCCGTGCTCGGCGAGGATCGCGCGAGCATCGGTGTTGATGATGACCTCGTCGATCTCGGGCACCGCCAGCAGGGTGTCGAGGATCCAGCGGAACAGGGGCTTGCCGTTGAACTCGCGGAAGTTCTTGCCTTTCACGCGGTCACTGTTGGCCTTCATGGGCAGCAGGGCGACGATTCGCTTCTTCGCAGGGGTAGTCATCTGGTTGCGCAAGGTTGGGGGAAGACGATCCGGCGGCGCGCGGGTAGAAGTAGGCCTCCTTGGCCTCGCGCGAGAGGCGTCGAGTCAGGTGGTTGCCGCGGAAGGCGCCGGTGAACTGGTGGTAGCGGTAGGCGACGATGCCCGCCAGCTGGCGCCCGAGCACGCCCGCGCGCGCCGCCGCGCGCAGGTCGAGCGCGACGGCGCTGGTGAAGTAGCGCAGCACGTCGAGCCGCGTGAGGTGCACCTCGGGCATGATGTGCTGCAGGGCGATCGCCTCGCGCTCGAAGCGCCGGCGCACCTGGGCCCAGGTCTCGCTGTGCAGGTGGTAGACCGCGGCCTCGGCGACGTAGCCCACGCGCCGGCCGCGCGCGACCAGGCGCTTGGCCAGGTGCATGTCCTCGAGGCCGGTGAGTTCCTCGTCGAACGGGTGCTCGGCCCAGGCCGAGCGCAGCAACGCCGCGTTGGCGTTGTTGCAGTAGAAGCCTTCCTGCGGCAGGCGGCTGGCCGCGCGCGGGAAGTACTTGGCGAAGATCTCGCGCTCGCTGAAGTGGCTGCTCTCGTCGCCCCACTGGCCGCCGTAGGTGTAGGCGATGCCGTCGCGCCCGAGCGGGGCGACCAGGTCGGCGATCCAGCGCGGGCCGGTGGGGATGCAGTGCCCGCTCACGAACACCAGCGCCTCGCCCGCGGCCGCGGCGCAGCCCATGTTGAGCGAGCGGCCGAACGAGAAGTCGGCCTTGCGGATGGGCACCACGCGCACCGGGAACTCGGCGGCGATGGCCAGCGTGGCGTCGGTCGAGCCCGAGTCGACCAGCACCGTCTCGAGCTCGTCGCCGCCGTCGAGCTGCTGCGAGCCGATGCCCTCGAGCAGGGCGCGCAGGTGCCGGGCCTCGTTGTAGGTGCGGATGACGACGGATATTTTCATCGCGGGCGCGAGTGGATCTGGGGTGTGGATTCCTGGACGCGCCTTGCGGCGCGACGACGGCAAGCTCCGGCGCGGAGCGGCGGGGCGCGCGAGGGCAAGCATTTCCTGCGCCCGGTCGGCACCCTCGAGGAGACACAGTTTAACAACCCCACATGTCGGCTCCGTGTGCCTGAAAGTAAGCGCTGATCCCGACGCCCGCGGCGCGGACGCGATAATCCCTACCTTGTAGCGCGTCCCGGCCGCATAAGCATCCTCACCGCGATGAAAGTCCTCCTCACCGGCGCCGCCGGCTTCATCGGCCTGCACGTGGCCCAGCGCCTGCTCGCCCGCGGCGACGAGGTCGTGGGCATCGACAACCTCAACGCCTACTACGACCCGGCGCTCAAGCACGCGCGCCTCGCGCTGCTCAAGGACGCGGCGGGCTTCCGCTTCGAGCGCATGGACGTCGCCGACGGCCCGGCGCTGCAGGCCCTGTTCGAGCACGAGCGCTTCGACCGCGTCGTGCACCTGGCCGCGCAGGCCGGCGTGCGCTACTCGATCGAGAACCCGCATGCGTACGGCGAGGCCAACCTCGCCGGCTTCCTGAACATCCTCGAGGGCTGCCGCCGGCATCCGGTGGCGCACCTGGTCTATGCGAGCAGCTCGAGCGTCTACGGCGG
>Ga0209051_1002108_pt1 | contig 14884 bp, 12 predicted proteins | sample AraplaCvi_mMS_r2_2_FD_184286 | JGI IMG/M metagenome (GOLD analysis project Ga0209051, IMG submission 184286) | Arabidopsis root microbial communities from North Carolina, USA - plate scrape MF_Cvi_mMS_r2 (SPAdes) (version 2) | ecosystem: Host-associated > Plants > Roots > Endosphere | place...
ACAATACCCTGCCCGCCGTCACGGTCAGCGAGACCGCATTGCCGGGACTGTCTCTGTCGAAACCCGAGTTCACGGGCAGCCGCCTTGGCCTGACGCCGCTGGAAACACCGGCCAGCGTGGAAGTATTGAGCGGTGAAACCATCCGCGCGCGGGGCGACCAATCCGTACGCGAGGCCGTGACCCGCGCCACCGGTATCACGGCCAACCCGGCACCTGGCAACGGCGGCACGGCACTGGCCGCACGCGGTTTCGCGGGCCAGGGCTCGGTCATGCAGTTGCTCGACGGCACGCGCATGTACGTGGCATCGGGCACGGTGACGTTCCCGTTCGATACGTGGTCCGTCGATCGCATCGAAGTGCTGCGCGGCCCCGCATCGGTCATGTATGGCGAAGGCGCCATCGGCGGCGTGGTCAACGTGGTGCAGAAGAAACCGATTCGCGGCCCCATCGAGAACGAACTGCAGATCGGGGGCGGCACCGAGAAAACCGCACGCGTCGCGTTCGACAGTGGCGGCAAAGTGAATGACAACCTCTCGTACCGCTTTGCCACGGCCTACAACCGCTCGGCGGGATGGGTGGATCGCGGCGATTCGAACAACCTGATGGTATCGGCATCGGTGCGTCTCGATGTGAATCCGGATTTCAACCTGACGCTGTCCTATGACGATGGCACGCAGCATCCGCAGCAGTACCTCGGCACGCCGCTGGTCAACGGCAGCCTGGACACTTCGCTGCGCAAGAAAAACTACAACGTCGGCGATGCGGAAATCAGCTACCGGGACCGCTGGACGCGCCTGAATGCCGAATGGACGCCGAACGATCGCGTCACGGTGCGCAACCAGTTCTACTACCTGACCAGCCATCGCCACTGGCGCGACAGCGAGAGTTATACGTACCTGCCGGCCACCTCGCAGGTGCGCCGGGGCGACTACCTCGAAATCCTGCATGACCAGGAACAGGTGGGCAACCGTGCGGACATGACGGTCAAGAGCAAGGTGTTCGGTCTCGATAACGCCACGACCGTCGGCTTCGACATCAACAAGATCAACTTCACGCATTCGAACAACTCGCCATACGGTGGCAGCTCCACGGTCAATGCGTACGACTTCGATCCGGGGATGTTCTTCAGCCCGCCGGGCATCGTGACGTCGCCGCGCACGCGCTCCAACACCACGCAATACGCGCTGTTTGGCGAACACCGCATCGCGTTCACGCCGCAGTGGTCTGTCATCGGTGGCGTGCGTTTCGATCATGCCAAGCTGTATCGCACCGATCTGATCGCCAACACCGGTTGGGAGAAGACCTTCGCCAACACCACTTGGCGCGTGGGCACGGTGTATCAGTTCACGCCGAGCGTCTCGGTCTACGCGCAATACGCGACGGCCACCGATCCGTTGGGCGCGCTGATCACCACGAGCGATGCGCAGCGCAACTTCAACCTTGCCACGGGCAAGCAGGTGGAAGTGGGCGTGAAACAGGCGTTCTGGGGCAATCGCGGCGAATGGACGTTTGCGGCCTACGAGATTCGCAAGAAAGATCTGCTCTCGCGCGATCCCGTGAATCCGACGATCACGCAGCAGGTAGGCGAGCAGTCGTCGCGCGGGCTGGAAGCATCGGCCAGCGTGGAAGTGCTGCGTGGCCTGCGCCTCGACGTCAACGGCACGGTGCTACGCGCGCGCTATGACGATTTCAACGAAGCGGTGGGCGGCGTCTCGGTGTCACGCGCCGGCAACGTGCCGACCAGCGTGCCGCAGCAGGCCGCCAATGCGTGGCTGACGTGGAATTTCGTGCCGCAGTGGACGCTCGGCGCGGGCCTGCGTTACGTGGGCGGCCGTTATGCCGATACCGCCAACCGGGTACGCGTGCCAAGCTATACCACCGTCGATACTGCGCTGTCATGGCGCGTATCGAAGCAGGCAGCACTGACGCTGCGCGTCTATAACCTGTTCAACCGCGACTACGCGGAGTCGTTTTCGAATGGCGGCCAGCAGTGGCTGCTGGGACGCCCGCGTTCGGCGGAACTGTCCGCTAACTTCTATTTCTGAGGCCCAGAGAGGGTATTTCCATGCAAACCTCGAAAATTCCTGCAACCATCGTCACCGGCTTTCTCGGCAGCGGCAAGACCACCCTGCTGCGCCATATCCTGGATAACGCCAACGGTCGCCGCATCGCCGTGATCGTCAACGAGTTCGGCGAACTGGGCATCGATGGCGAGATCCTCAAGGGTTGCGGCATCGGCTGCGACGACGCGGGCGAACCTACGGGCCAGCTCTATGAACTGGCCAATGGCTGTCTGTGCTGCACGGTGCAGGAAGAGTTCTTCCCCGTGATGGAGCAGTTGCTGGAGCGTCGCGACCAGATCGATCATGTGCTGATCGAGACGTCGGGTCTGGCATTGCCCAAGCCGCTGGTGCAGGCGTTCCATTGGCCCAGCATCCGCAATGCTTTTACCGTGGATTCCGTGGTGACCGTGGTCGATGGTCCCGCTGCCGCAGCCGGTCAGTTCGCAGCGAATCCCGTCGCAGTGGACGAACAACGCCGCGCCGATCCGAACCTCGATCATGAATCGCCGCTGCACGAGCTGTTCGAAGATCAGCTTGCCAGCGCCGATCTGGTGATCCTGAACAAGATCGACATGATGGACGCTACGCAGATCGCCGCCGTCGAAGCACTGGTGCGTCCGGAGATTCCTGCGGAAGTGAAGATCGTCCCGGCGCAGGCCGGTTCGCACGATGTGAACAGCCTGCTGGGTCTCAATCGCGCGTCGGAAGACACGATCCATCTGCGCGTGGATCACCATGGCAACGCCGATGATCCGGATCACGCCGATCACCATCACGACGAGTTCGACTCCGTGGTCGTGGAAGCTGGCACTGTCGATCGTGACGCGCTGATCGCCGCGCTGCAGAAGCTGGTGGCCAACCACACGATTTATCGTGTGAAGGGTTTCGCCGAACTGCCCGGCAAGCCGATGCGGCTGGTGCTGCATGGCGTGGGCCAACGCTTCGACAGCTACTTCGACCGCGCATGGCGGGCCGAAGAGCCGAAGGGTACGCGTGTGGTGCTGATCGGGCAGGACCTCGATGGTGCCGTTCTACAGGCTGCGCTGGACGCCGCGCTAGCTGGTTGAGGTCGTGTTGCGAGCGCGGCGCCGCAGGCTTTGTCCGGGTCGTATGCCCGTTGCGGCGCCGTGCTCCCACACCGCCTGCCCGTTCACAAATACGCGGGCGATACCGGCGGACGGTTGCCGCGGATCGAGATAGGTCGCCACGTCTTTCACCGTGCGCGGATCGAACACGGTGATATCGGCGGCATGCCCTTCCCGAATCTCGCCGCGCCCCGCCAGCCCGAACGCATGCGCGGTCATGCCCGTCATCTTGTGTACGGTCTGCTCCAGCGTCAGCAACCCAAGATCGCGGCTGTAGTGTCCCAACAGACGCGTGAACGTACCCCACAGGCGCGGATGTGGATAGTCGTCCGACGGTATGCCGTCGGAGCCGATCATCGTGTCGCGATACGCCAGCACGCGCTGTACGTCGCCTTCGTCCATGAAGAAGTACATGCCCATGCCGGGCATCACGCGGGCCAGCGCCTCGGCGCGCGAGCATTGCCATTCCTGCGCCAGATCCGACAGCTTGCGGCCCGCGCTCTTCGGCTCCGAACGTGAGTACGTGATCAGGATTTCATCGCTGATGGCCAGTCGCTCCGCGCGCAGCAAAGACGACGACGCCGTGTACGGATAGCAATCCAGACAAATTTTCTGGCTGCGCCCCAGTTCACCGATGCGTGCCAACGTTTCGCGCGTGCGTCCGAAGTTGGGCTTGCCGATGACCTTGTGATGAGAAATCACCAGCCGGACATCGAGCGCGCGTGCAATCTGCGCCGATTCTTCGATGGCTTCGATCACACCGTCGCCTTCGGTGCGCATATGCGTGGCATAGACGCCACCGAACTGTTTCAGGTCGCGGCCCACGCCAATGATTTCCTCGGTGGGTGCCGAGGCTGCAGGCGGATAGAACGTGCCCGTGGACATGCCGATCGCGCCCTGCTCCAGCGCGGCATTGGCGGCTTGTCGCATCGCCTCGACTTCCGCTTCCGTCGCGGGTCGGTCGAGATCCGCCTGATGCACCGCGCGCAACGCCGTATGGCCGACCAGCGATGCCACGTTGACCGCTGCGGGCGTGGCATCGAGTGCATCGAGATATTGGCCGAACGCCGCGAAGCGCCACTGCGGATCGACGGTACGCAGCGGCAACGGCGGATCGCCGCCACTCTGCTTGTACGGTGCCAGGCTGATGCCGCAGTTACCGTTCACCACCGTGGTCACGCCTTGCGAAATCTTCGGCGCCATGCCTGGCATCTCCAGCACGGCACGGTCATCGTGCGCATGGCTGTCGATAAAGCCCGGCGCAACTACCATCCCGGCTACGTCAAGGTCGCGATGGGCGCGCTGGCCCACGGCATCGCCAATGAAGACGATCTCTCCGCCCTGCACTGCCACATCGGCACGGTAGCGCGCAGCACCGGTGCCATCGATCACATCGCCGCCGCGCAATATCAAATCGAACATGGTGAACTCCCGATCAGTCGAGTTTGATATTGGCCTTGCGGATCAGATCGCCCCATTTGCGGCTTTCTTTCGCAATCATCTGCGCGAACGCCTCGGGCGATCCACCCACCACGACCGAACCGTTCTGCTCGGCATCCTTGCGCGTCGCGGGCAGTTGCAGATACGCATTGATCTCGCGGTTAAGACGCTCTACCACGGGGCGCGGCGTACCGGCGGGCGCCACGATGCCGCCCCATGCGTTGACCTCGAAACCGGGCAGCCCGGATTCATCCATCGTCGGCACGTTCGGCAGTACCGGCAGTCGCGACTTGCTGGTCACGGCAATGGCGCGCAGCTTGTTGCCCTGCACCGCGGAAAGGATCGACGGCACGTTGTCGAACATGAAATCCACCTGGCCGCTGATGACATCGATCTGCGCCTGCGGAGCGCCCCGGTAGGGAATATGGCGGAAGTCGATATGCGCCTGATCCCGAAGCATTTCGCCACTGAGGTGACTGGTAGTGCCATTACCGCCCGAGCCCATCGTCAGCTTTCCGGGGTTCTTGCGTGCGTAGTCAATCAGTTCCTTGACGCTGCGGATCGGCAATCCTGCATTGACCGCCAGGATGTTCGGCACGGTCGTAGTCGCACTCACGGGTACAAGATCCTTGTCCGCGTCATAGCCAGGACGCGCCAGCAGGCTGCGGTTGATCGCCATCGTCACGATGTTGCCGAAGCCAATGGTGTAGCCGTCCGGCTTGCTGCGCACCAGTGTCTGCATGGCGATGCTGCCCGCCGCGCCGGGGCGGTTGTCCACCACTACGGAAGTGCCGAGTTTTTCACCCAGGTATTGCGCCAGCTTGCGGCTCGACTGGTCGGGTGTGCTGCCCGCTGCGGCTGGCACGATCAGCGTGATGGGCTTGCCGGCTGGCCAATCGGCGGCCTGTGCGGCACCGGCCGTCAGCATCACGGCCGCAATCGCTCCGGCTTTAAGAAATTCAATGGCTTTGTGTCTCGGGGATGTCGTCATCGTCAACCTCTCGGGGCGTGCAAACTCTGTAGGAACGCGCTATGGTGCGCCCACGCACATGTCGATGTATATCGAAGTTTCGGCAAGCATCCATTCCTTTTTTTGATGACATGAAACATCCTGCCCGGCGTCACATTCCCTCCGTGGTGAACCTGAACACGTTCGAGACCATCGCGCGTCGTGGCAGCGTGACGGCGGCGGCAGATGAACTGGGCCTCAGCCAAGGCGCGGTCAGCAAGCAGCTTCTGGATCTGGAAGGCTTTCTGGGCACAGCGCTGTTCGACCGCAATAACGCACGGCTGACACTGAACGACGAGGGCGCCGCTTACCTCGCGCGTATCCGTCCCCTGCTCGATCAGCTGGAAGCGGCAACCGTCGCCACCTCCGGTGCCGCCCAGCGCATGCGCGAAGTGCGCCTGTCCGTGCCGAACACGTTCGGCCTGCTATGGGTGATGCCGCGCCTGTGCGGCTTTGCGGCCGCGCATCCCGAGATTCGCATTCACGTCGCCAATCATATCGGGGCCGTATCGCTGCGCGATGCGGGGCTCGATGCGGCCATCGTCTTTGCGGAAAACGGTCTCGACGACGAGCATGCCGACCTCTTGCACAGCGTCCGCACCCTGCCTGTGGCATCGCGTGAACTCGTGTCCGGTCGACTGCCGATGTCAGCGGCGCGCATCGCCGCCCTCCCATTGCTGTACCACACCACTGCGCCGAGTTCGTGGGCGAGCTATCTGCGCGACCTCGATGATGGGATCGAGCTTCCGCTGCCCGGCGGCACGGAGTACAACCTCGTGACGTTTGCGCTCAAGGCTGCCGAGGCCGGGCTGGGCGCGGCGCTGGTGCCTGACTACGCATGTGCTGACAGTCTGCGCGAAGGACGTGTCGTGCAACTGAATCGTCCATCGCTGCCGTCGCAACGTGGCTACTACCTCGTGCGCCGCCGCGAGCGTATGGACGCGCCCGCTGTGCGGGTGCTGCGGGAATGGTTGCTGGCGCGACGGTCGGAGTGAAAGGGCCAAATCCAGCTGGCCGCCGGGGAAGCCAGAATTCTGGATCAGCCGGGGTACGCCGAACCAGCCGCCGATTCATGTGGCGTTTCGGGTGGATAGCCGGGCGATGGTCGATGCGTTCTATCAGGCTGCCATTTCGGCCGGCGGCCGCGACAACGGTGGACCTGGTATTCGCGCGCACTATCACCCCGACTACTATGGCGCGTTCGTGCTCGATCCGGATGGCCACAACATCGAGGCGGTCTGTCATCTGCCTGCGTGACGCAGGCGGGATCAATACAGCGTGTTGTCTCCCCTCTCCCCGCGGGAGAGGGGCTGGGGGTGAGGGCCAGCGGTGCAATCACCAACACGCCGCAATTTGAAGCGCATACCCTCACCCCCACCCCTCTCCCACTGCATGGGAGAGGGGTGCGCATAGCAACGGACGAAGGCATTTCGCACACGCTGGTTTTGATACACCCCTACCGCCCATTCCCTATCGAGCCCGTCGCCAGTGCCAGTCCCGCCGCGGCAGCGAGCGCGCCGCTGTAGGCGTCGGCCGATGCATTGCGTGCCAGCAGTAGCTGGTTTTGCGCGAGGTTGGTTTCCGTGATGGTGCCCACGCCCTTCCGATATGCCGCGAATGCGGCGTTGTAGGTGGTTTGCGCAGCGTCGGCCAATGCGCGGGCGGCGTCGTACGCTGCCAGGCTTGTTTCCAGCGCGCTCTGGCTGACCACTACCTGTCGTACCGATTCCTCCTTGGCACGCGTCAGTCTTGCCGAGGCACTGTCCACATCGTTACGCGCCTGCGCCAGCGTTGCCGAGCGCAGGCCACCGTCATAGATCGGTACGGTCACGCCCAGGAACACGCTGTTGCCGTAGCGATAGCCGTTGAGGTTGACCGTCGGTGGCTGCTGGCCGACTGGGGGAATCGCGGTAATCGCCGATCCGCCCGATGCGTACGAAACGAAGCCGGATACAAACACCTTCGGCAGGAACGCCGCTTCGGCCGCCCTCACCCGCGCCTGATTGGCGCGCTCCACCGCGTAGGCACCCAACACGTCCGGTCGCTGCGCAATCGCGTTCTCGACGATCTGCTCGACGGAGTTTCTCAGCGCAGGAGACAGTGTCCGCACGGGCATCTCCGCGATGCGTGGCTTCGATAGCGGCGAGATGCCGATCGCAGTGATCAACCCGAGATAGGCGTCGGTCTGGGCGCCCTGAGCCTGCACCATCGCCAGATTGGTTTGCGCCCGGTTCTGGGTGGCCTGAGCAACTTCCACTACCGTGCCTATTCCGCGATCGAAGCGCGCCTTGGCTGCAACAAGCACCGCATCGGCATTGCTCATGGCCTGCTCGACGGTGGCCGAGCGCGAGCGGGCTGCCTGGAACCGGTAGTACGCCACGCTGACATCGTGGATGATGCGCTGGTGCAACGCCGTGAACGCGATATTGGCCGCCACCGTGGTTTGCTCCGCCGCCTCCACGATGCCAGCCCTTTCGCCGAAATCGAACAGCAACCATTGCAGCGACAGCACCGATACCGCGCCGTGGTGCGACACATCGGCACCCGCCTGCCCCAGAGGCGTTGGCGTGGACAAGTGCCCGTTCTGATAGCCGCCCATCGCCGCCGCCGAAATATGCGGCAGGTAGCTGCTACGCGCGATGCCGGCGGCCAGTGCCGCATTGCGCGCATCGTTCCATGCGATACGCGTCAGCGGATTCGACGATTCCGCCAGATCGATCAGTTCGGGCAGCGAATAGGCGTGCGTCGGGTCGAGCTGCGATGGAGGGGCAATCGTGGCCAGTGCGCTATTGGCCGGTAGCGTGTAACGGGAAGGTTTGTCTTGCGGCGCCGCTTTCGCAGCAGCGCCCGCGACGATTTCGCCAGTGGCCGTTGTCGTGGGTTGCCACGGACGATCCGGTTGCGGCGGCGCGAGATCGAGCGAGGATGTCGCGCATCCGCTCAAGGCCAGGACGATCATCGAAAGCGCCAGCAGCTCAGGTTTGCGCATGGGATGGAGATGAGGTGGAATCGCCCGGAGAAGGTCTGGCCATCGATCGATCGATCGACCATGGCGAGCAGCACCGAATGCGTGTCGTCGCCGGATGGTGACGCCGTATGACCAGTGGTTGGGATTGGTGCATCCATCGATTGCAAGCGCCGAAGCCGATCCGCAATGGCCGGATCGCCGGGACTTCGTTCCGCCAGCAAGAACAAAGGGCCGGCGATGGCATCGAGCACACTTAGTTGTTTGCGCCGATCTTCGATCCAGTCCGTACCGGGGCCGACCGAAGCCGGCTCGTATCGCGCCAGTTGAAGATCCTGCGCGACACTCCCCTGCAGGGCGAGCGCAGCGATAGCGTGCTGACGCCGTGCGATCGACGGACGTGCATCAACGAGTTGCTGCCACTGGCGCAGCAAGGCGACGAAACCTGTCTCGATACGCGAGGCGATACTGACGGGCCAGATCCGCGTGAACACGAGGTAGACCACCAGATTGCCGATGATGATGCCGATGACACGGTCGCGCGCTATGGTCAGGTCGAAGCCGGGTCCCGCGCCCTGAATCACGCAGAGGTAGAACGCGAACGCGATCTGGAAGCCTGCATAGGCAATGCGCGGGGATCCCTGCGCGACCCATGCCGACAGCCACGTTCCCACGAACACCAGCGTCAGCAGTCCACCCACCGAGGTCAACTCGGGCACCACGTAGACGATGGCCGCTGTGCCGGCGACCGCGCCCACCAGACAGCCAGTCAGGCGTAGCGTCAGTTTCTCTACGGTCTCCGCCATGGTGCCGAGTGACACCAGGTAGCACGTGATGAAACACGTATGAATGCCCGGCCAATTCAACTGCTGATAGAGCAAATAGCAGAACATGGCAGCGCCCGTGGTCTTGAGCGCGTAGTGGATGTGGGACCGATTCGTGAAGGCGTCGGCATCGAGGAAACCGCCGGTTTTTTCGGCCTGTAGTGAAGCGGGAGACTTCTCTTCGATACCTTCTGCATAGCCCTCGATGGCCGAGCGCAATGCCGCGACGATGGATTGCTGCACCGGCGTCAGCAGGCTGGCGTCTGGCATCACCACTTCAATCTCCACGGGATACCCGCCCTTCTCCAGCATGCTCGCCATGGCATCAACCGTATCGGCCATCGGCATCGCAAACCCACGCGGCAACTGCGCAGCCGGTTCCCGGCCGGTCACATCGACAGCCATCAGGATGGCCGTCGTCGATGTCGCCGCCTGTTGCAGCGCCCGATAATCCGCAGCGTTGACGGTGCCTTCCAACCTGGCGAGCTTCAACCAGCCGGCCACGGGCTGCACGCCATCAGGGGGCACATCGGAGCGCGCATGACCTGCACGCAATACTTGCGCTGCCACGCGCAGGCATTGCGCCAATCGATCACAAGCAAGGCGGCGTGGCGACGGTCCCATGGCGAGGTTGACCACGACATTTGCGCCAATGGGAATCGCCACCATCAGCCACGCGTACAACAGCGCGCGCGTGGCGAGTTCGCCGGCGGGAACGAGTCCAAGCTCATCGAGCCCGAAGCCGATGATCATGGCGAGGATCGCGCCGATCGGGCGAAGCTTGCTGGCGGACGTCAGGAACAACAGCGCGGCTGACACCAGAGCCATGCATGCCACGCGCAGCATCGGGTTATCGACGGTGAAATCCGCCAGCAGGATCACCAGGCCAATGATGATGCTGACCAGTACCAGCGCCGCCACGCTCATCACGATGCTGCTGGTGCGGTCCGCGCGATTGATGAAGAAGATCACGTAGGCGGAGATGGCGGCTTCGGGGGTGCCGTAAATCGCCGAAATCAGTACCGTCAGCGTGCTGGCCGCTGCGATGCGGGTCGTAGCGGCAGTGCGTCCCGGGAATGGTGCGAGCAGCGCGACCAGGTCACGCGGGCGGCGACGCAATGGTTCAGCGGCAGGCGGCGCCATGGCGCACCTCTACGGTTGCACTGGCGCCTACCCGCGCGAGACTCTCGGGCGGTTCATCGAGCTTGATCCGTACCGGGAAACGGCGCGCCACGCGCACCCAGTTCACCGAGGGCTGCACATAGGGCAGCGCACGCGGCAGATTGATCCGGTCGGTATCGGTAATGCCCACGCCGATGCCTTCCACGGTACCGCGCAATGCGTGGCGGCGATCGATCATCGAATAGACCGTGGCGCAATCGCCGATATGGATATCGGCAAGCTGGGTTTCGCGGAAATTGGCGACGGCAAACCATTCGCCGGTATGCACAAGCAGAAACAGGGACTGGTTGGGGAGGACCACTTCGCCCGACAACACGTTCAGCCCACTGATACGGCCATCGTGCGGCGCGCGGACCACGGTGTCGTCGAGTGCGCGCTGCACGATGGCCAATGCGGCCTCGCGGGCTCGCACAGTGGCGATTGCATCGTCATCCTTGCCTACCGCCTGCGCCGTACCGGCCCGCTGTGTCTGTGCCTGCTTGAGTGATACCGCCGCGTCGCGCCGGGCCACCTCGGCCTGGTCCAATTGCTGCTTTGGTACGTAGCCATCGGCGGCCAGTGGGCGCAGGCGCTCCACCGTGCGCACCGTCAGCGCGTAGTTCTGCTCCGCGCGGGCGATTTGCTCGGACGCCACCGATGCGGTGGCCTGCTCACTGCCAATGGCCCGCCGGCGCGTGCCCAGCGTGGCCTGCGCAAGGGCCAGATCTGCCTGGGCCTGCTCCACGGCCAGCCGGTAAGGCACCGGATCGATTTCAAACAGGACCTCGCCCTTTTTTACGTGCTGGTTTTCCGTGACCAGGATGCGGGCGATGCGGCCACCCACGGGCGATGCCACGTGCACCATATCGGCGTCCAGCGAAGCATCGTCGGAGGATGGATAGCGTGCCGTGCGTTGCCAGGCGTAGACGGACAGGAGAACGGCCAGCATTACGATAGCCAGCGCGATCAGTTTCCCGCGCAGGGGACGACGGGGGGTGCCAGCCATTTTCATGGGATGTGTCCCGACCCGATCAGCCAGACGATTTCGGCAATCATCAGGCCAATCGCTGTGTTGACCAGCAGTTGAAACGGGACCGTTTCAACCAGTCCCGTTGCGATGAATACCCGCCAGGCCACGACGGCGCCAGCAATGCCAGCCAGCGCACTCAACAGCCAGAGCGGGAAATACGCCCCGAACAGACCAATGGAGGGAGCGCCTGCGCAACCGTGCAGGGAAGTAGCCAACGCAATCAACGCAACCAATGCAAACGGGCGTGCCATGGGCGGAGGAGCGGCAGAATCGGTGTTGGCAATATAACAGCGCCACTTTCGGATTGTCTGGTATCCGTCGAACGGGCTCGGGCGTTAATCCATGTTGGACTTGACCTGCCACGACGCATGATCTGCCTGGCGGAATCATGCTTGGCGTGATCGCGTCCCGTTATTCGTCAAGATCAGGAGATTCCCGGTGATTGCCGGGGGTGAAACGTTCCTGATGTTGTGATTTGGCGACGTTTCTTATCGGGGACTCCCTCGGTTCGTACCAATAGGCAGGAGGGCCCACTGTGCGTTACCTCTGTAAGCCTCAAGCTTTCTCAACACGCTTTTTCACTCGTTTTTCACCTTTAACCCTGGCAGTTACGACCTGGAGGGAATCCGATGTCGTTTTCCGATCTTCACCAACACCTGACAAATTCTGTCAGTCGCAGCAAATCCGCGCCGCTTCCGGCCTGGATCTCTACCCGGATGGACACGCATTTCATCGACCGGATGGGCACGTTGTGGGGAGGGGATCATCTGCTGCATGGTCGGACCCCGGGACCGGATGCCCTTCACCTGAGCAGCAACGACTATCTCTGCCTGCTGGGCGAGGCGCCGCTGGTGCAGGCGCAGGCCCGCGCGCTGCTCGACGAACAGCCCGAACTGCTGATGTCTTCCGTCTTCCGCCACGGCGACACCCCCCAGCAGCGCGTCGAGCGCAAGCTGGCCGCATTGATGCAGGCGGAGGATGGCTTGATCGCACAGTCTGGCTGGGCGGCAAACGTGGGATTGGTCCAATGCATTGCCGGCCCCGGCGTGCCGGTGTACATCGACACGAACGGGCACGCTTCGCTGTGGGAAGGTATCAGCGCGGCCGGCGCCACCGCCGTGCCGGTTCGCCACAACGATTTTGGCCATGCGGCGCGGCAGATCGAGCGCAATGGTCCCGGCGTCATCATGGTGGATTCGGTCTACAGCACGACGGGCAGCGTCGCGCCCATCCGGGATTTTGTCGAGGTCGCGGAGCGTTCGGGATCGGTACTGGTGGTGGACGAGTCCCACGCGCTGGGTACGCACGGGCCCTCCGGCGGCGGACTGGTGCCCGAACTCGGACTCTCGGAGCGCGTGCATTTCAGGACGGCGTCACTGGCCAAGGCGTTTGCCGGTCGGGCCGGATTCGTGACCTGTTCCACGGCGTTCAAGGATTTTTTTGCCGTGGAGGCGCGACCGGCCATTTTCAGTTCTGGCCTGTTGCGGCATGAGATTGCATGGTTCGATGCCGCAACGGATTTCATTGCGGCAGCGGACGACCGGCGCGCCGACCTGCATGCGATCACGCGCCATACGCGTACCGCGATTGCCGAACTAGGCTACAACATCAGTGACGGGTCCGAGCAGATCATCGGGCTGGAGGCGGGCACCGAGCCACAGGTCATGGTGCTGCGCGATGCCTTGCAGCGACGCGGCATTTTCGGCGCGGTATTCTGCTCGCCGGCCACCCCCAAGAATAGGGCATTGATGCGCCTTACTCTGCATGCGAAACTAGCCGCTTCGGATATCGACCGGTTGATCAGTGTGCTTGCGGAGATCCGGGACGAGGTCAGGCTGGCAGAATGGTCGTCCACGCGCCGCGCGCACCGCGTTCCCCGCAACACGCAGCCGGCGAGCCGCGGGAAAGACGAGCAACAACATTGAACGAAAGCGCCCGAACCCTCTAGGATCCAGGAGACAACGCTGGAGATGGAAGCCACGCAAGAGCAAGCAAGCGGCGACGCACCGCAGACACGGCCTGCCATGAAGTTATGGCGGGCTGTGTTCGAGTCGGCGTCGCGCACCACACTGCTCGACGAAGAGAGCGTCATGCGGCTGCGGCGCATCCAGATGGTGGGTGCGCTGGGTGTGCTCGGCCATCCGCTGTACTTCGTCATCTGGTCCTATGTCTTTCCGCAACCGTACGAGAACATCTGGCTGAGGCTGATCTGCACGGCACTGTTCGTGCCGCTGCTCTTCGCCTCTGCGCTCTCGCACAAACGGTGGCTGCCTGCGTATGCCCTGTTTGCAATAACGGTCGGGATGCCGTTCGCCTTTATCTTTTTCTACCTGGAGAATCACGGCTCGCTGGTCTGGGCGGAATCCGTCATCATCGCCGTGGTGGTGCTGTACCACTTCAGTGCGGCGTTTGCGACCATCGCCCTGATTGCAGGCGCTGCGGGTGCATTTGCGATGTTCGTCCTCGCGGGCCACTCCATGGCCGGCATACCCTGGGCATCCTTGCTGCTGCAGATCCCGATCATCGCCTTCGTGATTGCCGTGCTGGTGGTCATCAAGCTCGACCGTCAGCTTCTGATGGAACAGAAGCGTCGCGGGATGGCCGTGGCGCTGGCCACCGTGGCGCATGAACTGCGCACACCGCTGACCAGCCTCGGCATGACGGCCACCGCGCTACGCAACCGCCTGCCTGCCGCGCTGGACGCCGGCGCCCCCCAGCGCGAGGCATTGCTGCAGGCAGTGGCGCGATTGCAAGCCGACATCGCCCATGTGAATAGCAGCATCGAGCTACTAGTGGCCAATTCGAAGGACCCCAGATCAGCGCGACAGGAACTGTTCGATATCGGCAGCGCGGTCCGCGAGAGCATCGAGCGCTTTCCATTCGAACCCGAGCATCAGCACATCGTGACGATTGAAACATGCGAGCCCATGCTGGTGATGGGCAACGCGCAACTGTTCGCACTCGTCATCACCAACCTGACAAAAAACGCACTGGAGGCCATTCGCCGGGCCGGCAAGGGCGACATCCGCATCCGCTGCGAAGGCACACCCACCGGCATCCGCGTGATATTCCGCGACACCGCCACGGGCATGCCGCCGCACGTCCTGGCCAAGATGTTCCAGCCATTTTTCTCGTACCCGGCGCACCGGGGAACCGGCATCGGGCTGGCGTTCTGCCGCGACGTGCTGCGTAGCTGGAATGCGTCGATCTCATGCCGCTCCGTCGAACACGAGTTCACGGAGTTCGAGTTGCAGTTTCCAAGACCGAAGGGCTGAGTCTACAAATTCTTCGATCACCGCGTCTGCGA
>Ga0209051_1002109_pt1 | contig 14875 bp, 13 predicted proteins | sample AraplaCvi_mMS_r2_2_FD_184286 | JGI IMG/M metagenome (GOLD analysis project Ga0209051, IMG submission 184286) | Arabidopsis root microbial communities from North Carolina, USA - plate scrape MF_Cvi_mMS_r2 (SPAdes) (version 2) | ecosystem: Host-associated > Plants > Roots > Endosphere | place...
CGGCAGCGCGCTGGCCGGCCTGGGCGGCGTGATGTGGGGGCTGTTCCAGCAGAACCTGGTGCCGCAGATGGGCGCGCAGGTCAACGTGCTGATCTTCATCGTGATCATCATCGGCGGGCTCGGCTCGACGGGCGGTGCGCTGATCGGTGCGCTGCTGGTGGGGCTCATGACCAACTACATCGGTTTCCTGCTGCCCACGCTCACGCAGTTCGCGAGCATCCTGCTGATGGTGGCGGTGCTGCTGTGGCGGCCGCAGGGCGTGTACCCGGTGGCGAATCGTTGAGAAAGAAGCTGCCATGTTCCTGAAACGACTTCTCTCCAACGACATGCCCCGCAGCCGCCTGCTGGCGCTGCTGCTGCTGGCGCTGTTCATCGCACTGGCGTTCGCGCCGTTCATCTTTCCGGGCGTCAAGGCGCTCAGCGTGGCCGCCAAGATCCTGGTGTTCGTGGTGCTGGTCGCAAGCTTCGATCTGCTGCTGGGCTACACCGGCATCGTGAGCTTCGCGCACACCATGTTCTTCGGCATCGGCGCCTACGGCATCGCCATCTCGGCCTCGCGGCTCGGACCCAGCTGGGGCGCGGTGCTGCTCGGGCTCGCGGCGTCGCTCGCGGTCTCGCTGGTGCTTTCCTTTGCGATCGGGCTGTTCTCGCTCAGGGTGCGCGCGATCTTCTTCGCGATGATCACGCTGGCGGTGGCCTCGGCCTTCCAGACGCTGGCCTCGCAGCTGTCGGACTTCACCGGCGGCGAGGACGGCCTGACCTTCAAGCTGCCCGAGCTGATCTCGCCGAGCTTCGAGTTTGCCGAGGAGCCTTTCCTCGGCGTCTCGCTCGACGGACGGCTGCTGTGCTATTACCTCCTCTTCGTGGCGGCGGTGGTGCTGGTGCTCGCGCTGCTGCGCATCGTGAATTCGCCCTTCGGCCGCGTGCTGCAGGCCATCCGCGAGAACGAGTTCCGCGCCGAGGCCATCGGCTACCGCGTGGTGGTGTACCGCACCACGGCGGCCGTGCTGTCGGCGCTCTTCGCCACGCTGGCCGGCGCCATGCTCGCGATCTGGCTGCGCTACAACGGGCCGGACACTTCGCTGAGCTTCGAGATCATGATCGACGTGCTGCTGATCGTGGTGATCGGCGGCATGGGAACGATCTACGGCGCGGCGATTGGCGCGGTGCTGTTCGTGGTGGCGCAAAGCTACCTGCAGGACCTGCTGCGCGTCGGCAGCGAGGCCGCGAGCGGGCTGCCGTGGCTCGCGGCGCTGTTGTCGCCCGACCGCTGGCTGCTGTGGCTGGGCGTGTTGTTCGTGCTCTCGGTCTATTACTTTCCCACCGGCATCGTGGGCAAGCTCAGGGCGAGGGCTGCACGATGAGCAACGATCTCCTCGTTCCGTCTTCCCGCTACGCGCAGCTTGCGGGCCGCGAAATCCACTGGCTCGACTGGGGCGCACCCGATGCGCCGGTGGTCATTGCCTGGCACGGCCTCGCGCGCACCTGCCGCGACATGGACGAACTGGCGCAGCACTTTGCAGCGCGCGGCTTCCGCGTGGTCTGCCCCGACACCCTCGGCCGGGGCCTGAGCCAGTGGAGCCCGCTGCCCGACGAGGAATACCAGCTCTCGTTCTATGCGCGCCTGGCCGGCGCGCTGTGCGACGAACTGCACCTGGACCGCGTGCACTGGGTCGGCACGTCGATGGGCGGTGCCATCGGCACGGTCTGCGCGTCGGGCCTGTTCGAGCCGCGCATGAAGGCGCGCATCGCGAGCCTCACGCTCAACGACAACGCGCCGCAACTCGCGCAGGCGGCGATCGAGCGCATCCGCGCCTATGCCGGCGAGCCGCCCGCGTTCGGCACGGTGGCCGAGCTGGAGGCATTCTTCCGCACCGTCTACAAGCCCTATGGCTGGCTCAGCGATGCGCAGTGGCGCCGCCTGACCGAAAGCTCCACGCGCCGCCTGCCCGATGGCCGCGTGACGCCGCACTACGACCCGGCAATGGTCCGGCAGTTCAGCGCGCACGACAACGACTACCTGATCTGGCCGCACTACGACGTGATCGAGACGCCGGTGCTGTGCCTGCGCGGCGCCGAGTCGGACCTGGTGCTGCCCGAGGTGACGCAGCAGATGCAGCAGCGGGGGCCGGGCGCCGCCGGGCTGCTGAAGGTGGTCGAAATCCAGGGGTGCGGCCACGCGCCCGCGCTCAACGTGCCCGAACAACTGCAGCTGATCGAAGGGTTTATCCGGGCCGCCGGCCGCTAGGCGCGCGTCGGCGAGACAATCGCCGCCGATTTCCAACCACAAGGATCCACGCCATGGCGCTTTCGATGTACGACCTCTCCGTGCCGGTCTTCTCCCGCGGGCTCGGCCAGCTCACCCACCTGCTCGAGAAGAGCCTGGCGCACGCCCGGGCCAACGACATCGATCCGGCAACGCTGGTGGACGCGAGGCTCGCGCCGGACATGCTCACGCTGGCCGGCCAGATCCAGCGCGCGAGCGATGCCTCGAAGCTCGGCATGGCGCGCATCGCGGGCATCACGGCGCCGAGCTTTCCCGACGAGGAAAAGACCTACGACGATCTGCTGGCCCGCATCGCGAAGACGCAGGACTTCCTCGCGACCGTGGACCGCGCGCTGGTCGACGGCCAGGAGGAGCGCCCCGTGACCATCAAGGCGCGTGAAGGCGAGGCGCATTTCACGGCGCAGCGCTACCTGCTGCAGTTCGCGCTGCCCAATTTCTACTTCCACGTGGTCACGGCCTACGATGTGCTGCGCCACAAGGGCATGCCCATCGGCAAGATGGACTACCTGGGCAAGTTCTGAGCGTTGGCGGCGGGCCGGGTGGGCCAGCCCGCGAGGTTGCGCTCGGCGATGCCCGCCAGCGCGGTGATCCACGCCGGGCTGTCGTTGAGGCAGGGGATGTAGCTGAAGGTTGTGCCGCCCGCGTGCAGGAAGGCTTCGCGGCCTTCCATGGCAATTTCTTCGAGCGTCTCGAGGCAGTCGGCCGGAAAGCCCGGGCACGCCACGTCGACGCGCTTCACGCCGCTCGCGCCGAGCTCGCGCAGGGTCGGCTCGGTGTAGGGTTCGAGCCATCTGGCGCGGCCGAAACGCGACTGGAAGGTCACGCGGTATCCGGTGTCCGCAAGGCCCAGCCGCGCCGCAAGCAGGTGCGCGGTTTCGAGGCACTGGGCCTGGTAGGGATCGCCGAGCGCGATGTTGCGCAGCGGAATGCCGTGGAAGCTCATCAGCAGCAGCTCGCCGCGGCCTTCGCGCTTCCAGTGCGCTTCGATGCCGAGTGCCAGCGCATCGATGTAGGCCGGGTCGTCGTGGTACTGGTTGACGAAGCGGAACTCCGGTATGCGGCGCTGGCGGCGGCTCCAGTCGTTCACCGCGTCGATCACGCTGGCCGTGGTGGTGGCCGAATACTGCGGATAGGCCTGCAGCACCAGCACGCGCGTGGCGCCTTCGGCCTGCAGCGCATCGAGGCGCGAAGCGATCGACGGACTGGCGTAGCGCATGGCGTCGTGCACCGCCACGCGGTGGCCGCGCTCGCCGAGCCAACCGGCGAGCAGCGTGGCCTGCTTGCGGGTCCACACCTTCAGCGGCGAACCCTCGGCCATCCAGATGCTTGCGTACTTGGCGGCCGATTTGGTGGGCCGCACGCGCAGGATGATGCCGTAAAGGATCAGCGCCCAGAGCAGCCTGGGAATCTCGACCACGCGCGGGTCGCCCAGGAACTCCGCCAGGTAGGGCCGCACGGCGGCCGCGGTGGGGGCATCGGGCGAGCCCAGGTTGCACCAGAGGATGGCGGTGCGTTCGATGGCGCGTTCGGGGGCGATGGAACCATGGTTCCCATTGTCTTGAGGCATGCGATATTCTCGGGCATGACCTCCGCTTCCACGGCGCCGGCAGGCGCCGCGCCCCTCGACATCAAGCGCATCTCGGCGATCTCGCTCGACCTGGACGACACCCTCTGGCCGATCTGGCCGACCATCGAGCGCGCCGAGACCGTGCTGCAGCAGTGGCTGCTGCGCGAGGCACCCAAGACCGCCTCGCTGCTGCTCACGCCGGGCGTTCTGCGCGAACTGCGCGAAGCCACCGCCAAGGAGCGCTCCGACCTCGCGCACGACCTGAGCGCGCTGCGCCGCGAGTCGATCCGCGCGGCACTGAAGCACGCGGGCGAAGACCCGGCGCTGGCCGATCCGGCCTTCGACGCCTTCTTTGCCGAACGCCAGCGCGTGACGCTCTACGAAGACGCGCTGCCAGCCCTCAAGTGGCTCAGCGAGCGCTATCCGCTGGTGGCGGTTTCCAACGGCAATGCGGACATCCACCAGACCGGGGTCGGCCGCTGGTTCCGCACCGCATTCAGCGCGCGCGCCTTCGGCAGCGGCAAGCCGCATGCGCCGATCTTCCGTGCTGCGGCCGCATCGGTCGGCCTGCTGCCCAAGGACGTGCTGCACGTGGGCGACGACGCGGAGCTCGACGTGGTCGGTGCGCTCAACGCCGGCATGCAGGCCGCCTGGCTGGTGCGCGACGAGCGCCCGTGGGTGCATGGCGCGCGGCCGCAGCTGATCGTGCCGAACCTGCACGCGCTGTGCGTGGCGCTCGGCGCCTGAGCTACGAGAAAATCGGCCTGAAGAAGCTGCGCTCGTAGCTCAGGATGCAGCGGGTGTCCTCGGCGTACCTGAAGGCGGCCTGGCATTCGGGGTCCTGCATCGAATCGCAGCGGTACTGCTCGTAGGCGGCCAGGCTCGGAAAGCTGAACATCGCGAGCGCCACGTTGTTCGCGCCTTCCGACGGCAGGAAATAGCCGTGGTGCTGGCCGCCAAACTTCCGGACCAGCGGAATCCACAGCTTGCCGTAGTGCTCGAATTCCTTGAGCTTGTAGGGATCGACGATGTAGCGCAGGTAGCAGGTGACCATGGTTCTTTCCGTCATGAACAGAGCGGCCGTCAGTCCAGGCCGAAGTGCGCGCGCAGCGCCGCGCAGAAATCTTGCGTGCCGCTGAGCGAGAAGGTCACCGTGTCCAGCTCCGGCGCTTCGCGGGCCTGCTGCAGGTCGAAGTCCCAGGCTGCCCCGTCGTCGAGCGCGCCGCGCGCGTCGGGAAAGGTGGCATCGGCCCAGGCCAGCACCTGGGCGATTTCGGCAAGCACTTCGTGTGTTCTTGCAGGCACGGTCGAGGCCATGGCATCGAAGGTGCCGTGGCCCTCGGTGTCTTCGCTGTAGTCGAAATCCAGGTAGCGCAGTTCGGTCATGGTGTTGTCGATGCCTTGGCGGCGGCCAGTCCGCTCAGGACCGCGCCCTCGAGTGTCGCAGGGTAGGGGCCTTCGGTGTAGTCGCCGCAGGCTTGCAGGCCGGGCGCGATGCGCATCGGCGGCCGTGCGAGCGCGGGCACGCAGGCGAAGGTGGCGCGTTTTTCGACCACGGTCTGCACGATCTGCAGCGCCGTCTGGCCGAGCTGCGTGGCGGCTTGCGCAAGCGCCTGCTGCTCCAGCGTTTCGCGCGGCGTCTCGTTCGCGCTCACCACCAGGGCCAGCACGCCTTCCGGCCCGCCGAGCTGGCCGCGATCGAACACGAATTGCGCCGGTGCAGTGGCGGGATGGCTGCGCAGCGCCAGCATCGGCTGCGCAAGCGGCGAGGCGCCGCGCACGTAGATGGTGGCAATGGCCTCGAAGCGCAAGGCCTCGGTGGTTTCGCACCAGCGCTGCGCCGCCGCGCCGGACGCGCGCACGAGCCGCGCCGCGTCCCAGGGCGCGCACGCCAGAACGACGTGGTCGAAGCGTTCGCCGTCGACCCGCCATGCCGCGCCTTCGGGCGAGATGGCATGCACGCGTGTGCCGATGCGCAGCGTTGCGCCGTGTTGCGCGAGCCACGCCAGGGCCGCGTCGGGAAAGAGCGCGCCCAGGTCGACGCGCGGCAGCAGCAGGTCGGCGCCGCCGCTGCCGCTGAAGAGGGCGTCGTGCAGCACCCGCAGGAACACCTCGCCGCTCGACTGATCGATCGGCGTGTTGAGCGCGGACACGCACAGCGGCTCGATCAGCTCCTCCATCACGCGCGGCGTGAGGCCGGTGCAGAGCGCGGCCACGGTGGTGCCGGCGGCGCAGCGGAAGCCGGCGAGGCGCCATTGCACGGCGGTGCGCAGCAGCGCGGACTTGTCCCGCCAGGACCAGCCGCGCGCCGTGAAGATGCCCGCCAGCAGGTCGAGCGGCGCGGGCAGCCGCGGCAGCTTCAGGCCGCCGCCATCGGCAAAGCGCAGCGAGAGCGGCAGCCGCAGCAGCGCCCGGTCAGCATCGATGCCCACTTCGCGCATCAGCTTCAGCGTCGCGGCGTAGGCGCCGATCAGGATGTGCTGCCCGTTGTCGAGCACCAGCCCGTGCATGTGGTCGACGCGCCGCGCGCGGCCGCCCGCCATGTGCGCCGCTTCATGAAGCGTCACGGCATGGCCGAGGCGCGTGGCTTCGACGGCGCAGGCGAGGCCGGCCCAGCCGGCGCCGACGACGGCTGTTCTCAAATGCGCCCCAACGCTTGGACCTTCCATGCGAGCCAGAACTTGCGCACCGGCGTCAGGCTCACGCGCTGGTTCAGCACCTGGAAGTCGTCGCGCTCGATCTCGCGCAGCAGCGTGCGGTAGATGCTGGCCATCATGAGGCCGGGCTTCTGTGCGCGGCGGTCCGCGGCGGGCAGCAGGGCGAGCGCTTCGTCATACGCCGCATGCGCGCGCTCGGCCTGGAACTTCATGAGCGCCACGAAGCGCTCCGAATGCACGCGGTTGAGAATCTCGTGCGCCTTGACGTCGAATTTCTGCAGCTCGTTCACGGGCAGGTAGATGCGGCCGCGCAGGGCGTCCTCGCCCACGTCGCGGATGATGTTGGTGAGCTGCAGCGCCAGGCCGAGCTTGTGCGCATAGGCGGTGGTCTGCGGATCGGCCTGGCCGAAGATGCGCGCCGCGACTTCGCCCACCACGCCGGCCACCAGGTGGCAGTAGCGCGCGAGGCCGGGAAAGTCGAGGTAGCGGGTCTGCTCGAGGTCCATCTGGCAGCCGTCGATCACCTCGTTGAGTTGGGCGGGCTCGATGCCGTAGGCGGCGGCATGCGGCACCAGCGCCTGCATCACGGGATGGCGCGGCGGGCCCGCAAAGGATTGCGCCACCTCGGTGCGCCACCAGGCCAGCTTGGTCGCGGCCACGCCGGGGTCGCTGACCTCGTCGACCACGTCGTCGATCTCGCGGCAGAAGGCATAGAAGGCCGTGATCGCGGCGCGCCGCGGCTTGGGAAGGAACAGAAACGCGTAATAGAAACTGCTGCCCGAGGCGGCGGCCTTGTCTTGTACGTATTGCTCGGGAGTCATCGGAGGGGCGCTTTCATGGGCCGCAATTGTCTCCGCATCCGCAGCGCCCGCCAGGCCAGCAGCGGCGCATCGGCCTTGCCGATTTTCGGGCGCTGCGAAAAGGTGTCGAAGCCCAGGTCCTCGATCTTGTCGAGAATGCGCAGGCCGCCCTGCACGACGAAGCGCAGCTCCCAGCCGGCGCGGCCCGGCAGGCGATGGACCAGCGGTGCGCCCTGCATCATCAGCTCCCGCGCCCAGGCGCTTTCGACGGCAATCAGGTTGATGGCTTCCTGCGGGGGCGGCGCCTCGGCCAGCGGCATGAAGACCTTGAAGCTCTCGCGCGCCAGGCCGCGCCGGGCGCAGTCGGCGAGCGGCGGATAGAAGCGGCCGCGCGGCAGGTCCACGCTCGGGTCCTGCCAGAAATTGATGAGTTGCAGCGCGCTGCAGATGGCGTCGCTTTGCGCCAGCGCCTGCGGGTCGTTCACGCCGTACAGATGCAGCAGCAGGCGGCCGACCGGGTTGGCGGAGCGGCGGCAGTAGTCGAGCAGTTCGGCGCGGTCGGCATAGCTTGCCCCGTCGCGGGTCTTCTCGATGTCCTGCATGAAGGCGCTCAGCAGGTCGGCGAGCAGTTCTTCGGGGAGCTTGAACTGCGCGATGCTGTGGGCGAGTGGGCCGAACACCTGCGGCCAGCGCGAGGAGGGCGTCGCCTGGCCGCGCGCAGCCGCCGCCAGTTCTTCGCGGTAGGCGCGAAGATCCGCCAGCCGCTCGCCGGGCGAGGCATCGCCCTCGTCCGCGATGTCGTCCGCGGTTCGAGCGAAATGGTAGATCGCGGCAATCGGCGCGCGCAGATGCGGCGGGCACAGCCAGGAGGCCACGGGGAAGTTCTCGTAATGCGCCGGCGGCGCGGCAATGTGGGGTGGTGCAGGCACGCCGCGATTGTCCGCGACACGCGGCGCGGACTATGCTCGCGGCGTTGCCTCCACCCCATTTCCCCATTTCTTCATGAATCCACCGACGAAGGCTCCCGCCGCCCCGATTCCAACGACAGGCGAGGCGCCCCATGCGGCCGGACCGGGCCTGATGATTGCCGCGCTGGGGGTGGTGTTCGGCGACATCGGCACATCGCCGCTCTACGCCTTCAAGGAAACGCTGAACCCCGAGCACGGCGTGGCGTTCACGCCCGATGCGGTGCTGGGGCTGCTCTCGCTGATCTTCTGGGGCCTGATGTTCGTGGTCACGCTCAAGTACGTGGTGTTCGTGCTGCGCGCCGACCACGACGGCGAGGGCGGCATTCTTGCGCTGCAGGCGCTTGCGCGCAATGCGGCTGGGGGCCCGCAGACGCGGCCCTGGGTGTGGAACGCCATCGGGGTGCTCGGCCTGGTCGGCGCGGCCATGTTCTATGGCGACAGCCTCATCACGCCGGCCATCTCGGTGCTGTCGGCCGTCGAGGGGCTGGAGGTGCAGGCGCCGGTGCTGCAGCGGGTGGTGATCCCGATCACCATCCTGATCCTGCTCGGGCTCTTCGCGGTGCAGCGCAAGGGCACCGGTGCCGTGGGCAAGGTGTTCGGGCCGGTCATGCTGCTGTGGTTCCTGGTGCTGGCCGTCGCGGGCGGCTGGCAGGTGCTGCAGCATCCGCAGGTGCTGGCGGCGCTCGATCCGCGCCGGGCCATCGGCTTCCTGGTCGAGCACCGGCTGCAGTCGCTGGCGGTGCTGGGCGCGGTGTTTCTTGCCTTTACCGGCGGCGAGGCGCTGTATGCCGACATGGGGCACTTCGGCGCGCGCTCGATCCGGCTTGCCTGGCTCTTCATCGCGCTGCCCGGGCTGGTGCTGAACTACTTCGGGCAGGGCGCGCTGGTGCTGGCGGAGCCTGCGGCCGTCGACAACCCGTTCTTCCGACTCTTTCCTTCGTGGGGCGTCGTGCCGATGGTGGCGCTGGCCGCGATGGCGACCGTCATCGCGTCGCAGGCCGTGATCTCCGGTGCCTTTTCCCTTACCGTCCACGCCATGCGCATGGGCTACCTGCCGCGCATGCGCGTGGTGCAGACCTCGGGCTCGGCCATCGGCCAGGTCTACGTGCCGGTGGTCAACTGGCTGCTGATGACGGGTGTGCTGCTGCTGGTGCTGGGCTTTCGCAGTTCGGGCGCGCTGTCGGCGGCCTACGGCATCGCGGTGTCGATCACGATGGTGGCCACCACGCTGCTGGCGGGCGTCGTGGCCTGGGGGCTGTGGCGCTGGAACAGGGTGGCGGTGGTGCTCGGGGTGGCAGCTTTCGCTGCGGTGGACCTGACCTTCGTGGTGGCCAACAGCCTCAAGGTCGCCGAAGGCGGCTGGCTTACGCTGGCCGTGGCCGCGGGCGTGATGCTGCTGTTCACCACCTGGGCCAAGGGCCGCCGGCTGGGCCTGGAGGCGGCCGCGGCCGAAAGCATGCCGCTGAAGTCCTTCGTCGAATCGCTGGCGCTCAACATGCCGCACCGCGTGCGCGGCACGGCCGTGTTCCTGAACGCCGATGCCACCGCCGTGCCCCATGCGCTGCTTCACAACCTCAAGCACAACCAGGTGCTGCACGAGCAGGTGATCGTGCTGCGGGTGCTGGCCTGCGACACGCCCCGCGTGGACGCGCGCCAGCGCATCGAGGCCGAGCAGCTGATGGATGGCATCTGGGTGGTCACGGCGCGCCACGGCTTCATGGAGCGGCCCGACGTGCCCGAATTCATCCGCATCCTCGCCTACCAGAAGACGCTGGCCATCGATTCGATGACCACTTCCTACTTCGTCTCGCGCGCCTCGGTGGGGGAGGAGAACCTGCCCGGCATGAACCCGGTGCGGCGCGCGCTCTTCGGCTGGCTGCAGCGCAACGCGGGCCGCGCGTCCGATTATTTCGAGCTGCCGGACAACCGGCTGGTCGAAATGGGGCAGAGGACCTGACGACCCCCGAATCGCGATTGACAGCCCCTGAGGTTTACCCTAAATTACTAACCAATGGGTCAGTAATGACCGGGTTCGACCTTTCTAGGGTGTCTCATGACTGCCTCTTCCGGCTTTTCTCCTCTTGCCCGCGGTGCCGCCTGGCTGCTGCTTCCCGCCTTGTTCCTGGCCGGCTGTTCGCAGTCGAAGCCGGCCGAGGAACCTGTGCGCGCGGTCAAGCTGGTGACCGTGGGCACCAGCGATTTCGAGGCCCAGCCCGAGTTCTCGGCCGAAGTCCGGGCGCGCGTCGAATCGCGGCTGGGCTTCCGCGTGGCGGGCAAGATCACCAGGCGCCAGGCCGAGCTCGGCCAGCACGTGCAGGCCGGCCAGGTGCTGGCCCAGCTCGATCCGCAGGACTACCGGCTGGCCGCTGAAGCGGCGCGCGCGCAGCTGGCGGCGGCCCAGACCAACCGCGATCTCGCGGCGGCCGATCTCAAGCGCTATACCGAATTGCGTGCGCAGAACTTCATCAGCGGGGCCGAGCTGGAACGCCGCGAATCCACCTGGAAGGCCGCGCAGGCGCAGCTCGAGCAGGCGCAGGCCCAGCTTTCCTCGCAGGGCAACCAGGCCAGCTACACCACGCTGGTGGCCGACGTGGCCGGCATCATCACCGCGATCGAGGCCGAGCCCGGGCAGGTGGTGCAGGCGGGCACGCCCGTCGTGCGCATTGCGCAGGACGGCGCGCGCGACGTGGTGTTCGCAGTGCCCGAAGACCGCGCCGCGCTGATCAAGCCCGGCTCGCCGGTCACGGTGCGCGGCTGGTCGGGCGGCAGCGAGCTGCAGGGCCAGGTGCGCGAAGTGGCGGCCAGCGCGGACGCGGTCACGCGCACCTACGCGGTCAAGGTGGCGATCGACGCGGCCACGTCGCCGGCGCTCGGCGCCACCGTGTACGCCCGCCCGCAGGCGCTGGCACGCACCGGCGGCGCGGTCATGAAGCTGCCGACCAGCGCATTGCGCCAGGAAGGCAAGGGCACCTCGGTCTGGGTGCTCGACAAGCCGACCATGACGGTGCGATCGCAGCCCGTGCAGGTGGTCACGGCCGACGGCAACGAGGCCGTGATCGGCGCCGGGCTCACGCCCGGCATGATGGTCGTGGCCGCGGGCGTGCACGTGCTCTCGCCGGGGCAGAAGGTCACCATCTACCAGTCGAAGGAGGCTGCAGCGGCAGCCGCCAACGCGAAGGAATCGGCGCAGCCGGTCGAGGCCGTGGCGGCCACGAAGAAGGAGATCGCTGCAGGTGCTTCCAAATGACGGAAGGCGCAGCAACCACCGCCACCAAGCCCGCCGGCTTCAATCTTTCCAAATGGGCGCTGGACCACGCGCCCCTCACGCGCTACCTGATGGTGGTGCTGATGGTGCTGGGCGCCTTCGCGTACTTCCAGCTCGGCCAGGACGAAGACCCGCCGTTCACCTTCCGGGCCATGGTGGTTCGCACCTACTGGCCCGGCGCCACCGCGCAGCAGGTGGCCGAGCAGGTCACCGACAAGCTCGAGCGCACGCTGCAGGAGGCGCCGTATGCCGACAAGATCCGCAGCTATTCGAAGCCGGGCGAGTCGCAGATCATCTTCCAGATCAAGGACTCGTCCAAGGCCGCCGACGTGGCCAACGTCTGGTACACGGTGCGCAAGAAGGTCGGCGACATGCGCAACACGCTGCCGCCGGGCGTGCAGGGGCCGTTCTTCAATGACGATTTCGGCGACGTCTATGGCGTGATCTACGCGCTGGAGAGCGAAGGCTTCAGCCCAGCCGAACTCAAGACGCTGGCCGACGAGGTGCGCCAGCAGCTGCTGCGCGTGAAGGACGTGGCCAAGGTCGACCAGTTCGGCGTGCAGGACCAGAAGGTCTACATCGAGATCTCGCAGAAGCGCGTCGCGCAGCTGGGGCTGGACTTCAACGCGGTGCTGGCCCAGCTCGGCTCGCAGAACGCGATCGAGAGCGCGGGCACGATCCAGTCGCCGCTCGACGTGGTGCAGGTGCGCGTGGGCGGTCAGTTCACCAGCGTCGAGCAATTGCGCGAGATGCCGATCCGCGGCAGCTCGGGCAACCAGCTCAGGCTCGGCGACATCGCCGAGATCCACCGCGGCTACATCGATCCGCCGGCCGTGAAGGTGCACCACCAGGGCAAGGAGGTTGTGGCGCTCGGCGTTTCCATGGCCAAGGGCGGCGACATCATCGCGCTGGGCAAGGCGCTGCGCGCCACCACCGCGCAGATCGACCAGCGCCTGCCGGCCGGCGTGAAGCTTGCGCAGGTGCAGGACCAGCCGGTGTCGGTGTCCAGCTCGGTCAATGAATTCGTCGGCGTGCTGATCGAGGCCGTGGCCATCGTGCTGGCCGTGAGCATCATCTCGCTGGGCCTGCACAAGGGCGGGCGCTTCGGCTGGTACATCGACATCCGCCCGGGGCTGGTGGTGGCCATCACGATCCCGCTGGTGCTGGCCGTGACCTTCCTGTCCATGAACTACTTCGGCATCGGGCTGCACAAGATATCGCTGGGGTCGCTCATCATCGCGCTCGGCCTGCTGGTGGACGACGCCATCATCGCGGTCGAGATGATGGTGCGAAAGATGGAGGAGGGCTACGACAAGGTGCGCGCCGCCACCTTCGCCTACGACGTGACGGCCAAGCCGATGCTGACCGGCACGCTCATCACCGCCGCGGGCTTCCTGCCGATCGGCATCGCCAAGTCGGTCACGGGCGAATACACCTTCGCGATCTTCGCGGTGACGGTGATTGCGCTGGTGCTGTCGTGGATCGTCTCCGTGTACTTCGTGCCCTACCTGGGCACGCTGCTGCTCAAGGTGAAGCCGCACGACCCCGATGCACCGCCGCACGAACTGTTCGACACGCCGTTCTACAACAACTTCCGCCGCGCCGTGAACTGGTGCGTGCAGCACCGCTGGCTGACCATCGGCGCCACGGTGCTGATCTTCGCGCTCGGCATCGTGGGCATGGGCAAGGTGCAGCAGCAGTTCTTCCCGGATTCGAGCCGGCCGGAGATCATGGTGGACATCTGGTTCCCCGAAGGCACCTCGTTCGCGGCCAACGAAGAGGTCGCCAAGCGCGTCGAGCAGCGCATCATGAAGGAAGAGGGCGTGAAGACGGTCAGCACCTGGATCGGCTCCGGCGTGCCGCGCTTCTACCTGCCGCTGGACCAGGTCTTTCCGCAGACCAACGTCTCGCAGCTCATCGTGCTGGCCAAGGACCTGAAGGTGCGGGAGACCTTGCGCATCAAGCTGCCGGCGCTGCTGGCGCAGGAATTCCCGGAGGTGCGCGGCCGCGTCAAGCTGCTGCCCAACGGGCCGCCGGTGCCGTACCCGGTGCAGTTCCGCGTGATCGGCACCGACCCCGCCCAGCTGCGCGCGCATGCCGACGAGGTCAAGGCCGTGCTGCGCGAGAACGCCAACATGCGCGGCGTGAACGACAACTGGAACGAATCGGTCAAGGTGATCCGGCTCGAGGTCGACCAGGCCAAGGCGCGCGCGCTCGGCGTCACCAGCCAGGCGATCGCCCAGGCGTCCAAGACGATGTTCTCCGGCACCACCGTGGGCCAGTACCGCGAGAACGACCTGCTGATCGACATCGTGCTGCGCCAGTCGGCCGACGAGCGCGAGGCCATCTCGGACATCGGCAATGCCTACCTGCCCACGACCTCGGGCCGCTCCATCCCGCTGACGCAGATTGCCCGGCCGGTGTTCAGCTGGGAGCCCGGCGTGATGTGGCGCGAGAACCGCGACTACGCCATCACGGTGCAGGGCGACGTGGTCGAAGGCCTGCAGGGCGCCACGGTGACCGAGCAGCTGCTGCCGAAGCTGCGCCAGCTCGAGGCCGGCTGGCACGCGGCCGGCGAGGGCGGCTACCGCATCGAGGTGGCCGGCGCGGTCGAGGAAAGCAGCAAGGGCTCGGCGTCCATCGTGGCGGGCGTGCCGATCATGCTGTTCCTGGTGTTCACGCTGCTGATGCTGCAGCTGCACAGCTTCAGCCGCTCGCTGCTGGTGTTCATCACCGGCCCGATGGGCATTGCCGGCGTGGCCGGTGCGCTGCTGCTGCTGAACCGGCCGTTCGGCTTCGTGGCGCTCCTGGGCGTGATCGCGCTGATGGGCATGATCCAGCGCAATGCGGTGATCCTGATCGACCAGATCGAGAGCGACCGCGAGGCCGGCGTGCCGGCCTGGGACGCGATCGTGGAATCGGCCGTGCGGCGCCTGCGGCCGATCGTGCTGACGGCCGCGGCGGCGGTGCTGGCGATGATTCCTCTCTCCCGCAGCGTGTTCTGGGGGCCGATGGCCGTGGCCATCATGGGCGGGCTGATCGTGGCCACCGTGTTGACCCTGCTGGCGCTGCCGGCAATGTACGCCGCTGCCTTCCGCGTCAAGCGGGAGCCGAAAGAGCTCCCGATTAGCGCTTAAAATACGCGGTTGACCGATTTCAGGCGGACGGTCTTTGGGCTTTGGGTGTCCGGCAATCGGATGCCCGCGGCACCAGGGCCGTCCGCCTTTGCATTCACCTGAAAAATTTGGCAAGCGCGGGTGGCGAAATTGGTAGACGCACCAGGTTTAGGTCCTGACGTTCGCAAGAACGTGCCGGTTCGAGTCCGGCCCCG
>Ga0209051_1002111_pt1 | contig 14867 bp, 12 predicted proteins | sample AraplaCvi_mMS_r2_2_FD_184286 | JGI IMG/M metagenome (GOLD analysis project Ga0209051, IMG submission 184286) | Arabidopsis root microbial communities from North Carolina, USA - plate scrape MF_Cvi_mMS_r2 (SPAdes) (version 2) | ecosystem: Host-associated > Plants > Roots > Endosphere | place...
TCCCCGAAAGGCCCACCCATGATGAAGAAACTCAAGCTCGTGATGGTCGGCAACGGCATGGCCGGCGTGCGCACGCTGGAGGAGCTCCTGAAGCTCGCCCCCGACCTGTACGACATCACCGTCTTCGGTGCCGAGCCGCACCCCAACTACAACCGCATCCTCTTGTCGCCCGTGCTCGCGGGCGAGCAGACCGTCGACGAGATCGTGCTCAACAGCTGGGAGTGGTACGCCGAGAACAAGATCACCCTGCACGCCGGCAAGAAGGTGGTCGAGGTCGACCGCGTCAGGCGCATCGTGCGCGCCGAAGATGGCACCGAAGCCCCCTACGACCGCCTCCTGATGTGCACCGGCTCCAACCCCTTCATGCTGCCCGTGCCCGGCCGCGACCTGAAGGGCGTCATCGCCTACCGCGACATCGCCGACACCGACTACATGATCGAGACCGCCAAGACCCACAAGAGCGCCGTCGTCATCGGCGGCGGCCTGCTCGGGCTGGAGGCGGCCAACGGCCTGATGCTGCGCGGCATGGACGTCACCGTGGTGCACGTCATGCCCTGGCTCATGGAGCGCCAGCTCGACGACGTGGCCGGCAAGCTCTTGCAGAAGTCGCTCGAAGACCGCGGCCTGAAGTTCCTGATCGGCGCCCAGACCCAGGAGCTGGTGGGCAACGACCAGGGCCGCGTGGCCGCCATCCGCTTCAAGGACGGCACCGAAGTGCCCGCCGACCTGGTCGTCATGGCTGTCGGCATCCGCCCCAACACCGAGCTGGCCGAGCAGATGCGCCTGCACTGCAACCGCGGCATCGTCGTCACCGACACCATGCAGACCGTGACCGATGCGCGCATCTACTCGGTGGGCGAATGCGCGGCCCACCGCGGCATCGCCTACGGCCTGGTCGCCCCCCTGTTCGAGCAGGCCAAGGTCGCGGCCAACCACCTGGCCCAGTTCGGCATCGGGCGCTACCTGGGCTCGCTCACCTCCACCAAGCTCAAGGTCACCGGCATCGACCTCTTCTCCGCCGGCGAGTTCATGGGCGGCGAGGGCACCGAGGAGATCGTCATGAGCGACCCCTTCGGCGGGGTCTACAAGAAACTCGTCATCAAGGACGACAAGCTGGTGGGCGCGTGCCTGTACGGCGACACGGTGGACGGCAGCTGGTACTTCAAGCTGCTGCGCGACGGGCGCAGCGTGCACGACATCCGCGACAAGCTGATGTTCGGCGAGTCCAACATCGGCGACACCGGCCACGAGGGCCACAGCAAGGCCGCCAGCATGCCCGACGACGCCGAGGTGTGCGGCTGCAACGGCGTGACCAAGGGCACCATCTGCAAGGCCATCAAGGACAAGGGCCTGTTCACCCTGGACGAGGTCAAGAAGCACACCAAGGCCAGCGCCAGCTGCGGCTCGTGCACGGGCCTGGTCGAGCAGATCCTGATGTTCACCGCCGGCGGCGACTACTCGGCCACGCCGAAGAAGAAGGCGGTGTGCGGCTGCACCGACGCGAACCACCAGGACGTGCGCGACACCATCCGCCGGGAACACTACCTGACGCACGACGAGGTCTACCGCAACCTCGGCTGGCGCACGCCCAACGGCTGCGCCACCTGCCGCCCGGCCATCAACTACTACCTGATCAGCACCTGGCCCAAGGAGGCCAGGGACGATCCGCAGAGCCGCTTCATCAACGAGCGCAGCCACGCCAACATCCAGAAGGACGGCACCTATTCCGTCATTCCCCGGATGTGGGGCGGCCACACCACGCCCGACGAGCTGCGGCGCATCGCGGACGCGGCCGACAAGTACCAGATCCCGACCGTCAAGGTCACGGGCGGCCAGCGCATCGACCTCCTGGGGGTGAAGAAGGAGGACCTGGAGGGCGTGTGGAAGGACATCGGCATGCCCTCGGGCTTTGCCTACGCCAAGAGCCTGCGCACGGTGAAGACCTGCGTGGGCAGCGAGTGGTGCCGCTTCGGCACGCAGGATTCCACCCAGATGGGCAAGGACCTGGAGCGCGCGCTGTGGGCGATGTATTCGCCGCACAAGGTGAAGCTGGCGGTCTCGGGCTGCCCGCGCAACTGCGCCGAGGCCGGGATCAAGGACGTGGGGGTGATCGGGGTGGATTCGGGCTGGGAGCTGTATGTGGGGGGCAACGGCGGCATCAAGACCGAGGTGGCGCAGTTCCTGGTGAAGGTGAAGACGGCCGCCGAGGTGATGGAGTATTCGGGCGCCTTCCTGCAGCTGTACCGCGAGGAAGGCTGGTACCTGGAGCGCACGGTGCACTACATCGGGCGGGTGGGGCTGGATTACGTGAAGAAGAAGATCCTCGAAGACGAAGCTGGCCGCAAGGCGCTGTGGGAGCGGCTGCAGTTCGCGCTCGACGGCGAGCCCGATCCGTGGTTCGAATCGAGCCAGGCACAGGTGGATGTGCGGCAGTTCACGCCGCTGACGGTGTAAGCGGAGAAAAAGGCTTGAAAAGAAGACTCTTCCTCGCTTCCTCCGCGCTGGCTGCGGCGGGCGCTCGCGCGCAGGTGGCCGACCTCAACGACGCCATCAACAAGGCGGGCCGCCAGCGCATGCTGTCGCAGCGCGCGAGCAAGGCCTACCTCGCGCTGGTGCAGAAGGTGGAAACGCGCAATGCGCAGCAGGTGCTCGACAAGTCGATTGCGCTGTTCGAAAGGCAGCTGGTCGAACTCAAGGCCTTCGCGCCAAGCCCGGCCATCCGCAGTACCTACGACGCACTCGACGGCGCCTGGGGCGACTTCAGGCGCGAGCTCACCAGCCCGACGCCCGGCAAGGAAGAAGCCGCCCGGATCGTCAAGCTCGATGCCGCCGTGCTCGCGCTCGCGAACCAGGGCACCACGCAGTACGAAGCCGCTTCGGGCAAGCCCGTAGGCCGGCTGGTCAACATCGCAGGCCGGCAGCGCATGCTGTCGCAGCGCATGGCCAAGTTCTACCTGGCCGGCGCGATGCAGATCGACGCGGCCGGCAGCACGGCCGAGATCGCCAAGTCACGCGCCGAATTCCTGGCCGCGCTCGACATCCTGCGCAACGCGCCCGAAGCCACGCCGCAGATCCGCCAGGAACTGGTGCTGGCCGACGCGCAATGGATGTTCTTCAACCGCGGACTCCAGCGCCTCGAAGGCGCCGGGGCCTCGCCCGCCCTCATGTCCGACGTGTTCGTGAGCAGCGAAAACCTGCTGGCCATCATGGACCGCGTGACCGGCCTGTATTCAGACCTCAAGATCTAGGGAGCCCCACCATGAGCGAATGGAAAGCCATCTGCCGCATCGACGACATCCCCGTGCTCGGCGCCCGCCGCGTGGCGCGGCCCGTGGGGGTGGACGTCGCCGTGTTCCGCAACGCCGAGAACCAGGTGTTCGCGCTGCTCGACCGCTGCCCGCACAAGGGCGGCCCCTTGAGCCAGGGCATCGTGTTCGGCACCAGCGTGGCCTGCCCGCTGCACAACTGGGCCATCGGACTGGACGACGGCTGCGCCAAGTCGCCCGACGAAGGGTGCACGCCGAGGTTCGCTGTGAAGGTCGAGGATGGCCAGGTCATGATGAACGTGCTCGAACTGAAGACGCATGCGCTCGACCTGGCACCGCCGCGTGCCGGCCCCGGCGCCGCCACGGCCGGCAAGCTGGGCGACGAGACCTTCGACGTGCAGGCGCCGCACAGCAGCTAGGCGCGAAACCAAGGCACCACCCATGGAAGAAACTCGCTCCACCTGCCCTTACTGCGGCGTGGGCTGCGGTGTGATCATCGAATCCGATGGCACGCAGATCACCGGCGTGCGCGGCGACCCGGACCATCCGGCCAATTTCGGGCGCCTCTGCACCAAGGGCTCGACACTGCATCTCACGGCGACGGCCACGGTCACGCGCCAGACACGGCTGCTGCAGCCGATGCTGCGCGCCGAGCGCGGCGCCGAGCCGGCGCCCATCGCGTGGGACACCGCGCTCGACATGGCAGTCGACAAGTTCGAACAGATCATCCGCGACCACGGCCCCGACGCCGTGGGCTTCTACGTCTCGGGCCAGTTGCTCACCGAGGACTACTACGTCTTCAACAAGCTCACCAAGGGCCTGATCGGCACCAACAACATCGACACCAACTCGCGCCTGTGCATGAGCAGCGCGGTGGCCGGCTACAAGCAGACGCTGGGCGCCGACGCGCCGCCGGCCTGCTACGACGACCTGAAGCATGCGAGCTGCCTTTTCATCGTCGGCAGCAATGCCGCGTGGGCGCATCCCATCCTGTTCCGCCGCATCGAGGATGCGAAGGCAGCGAACCCCGGGCTGAAGATCATCGTGGCCGATCCGCGCCGCACCGACACGGTGGAAATTGCCGACCTGTTCCTGCCCATCCAGCCCGGCACCGACGTCATGCTGTTCAACGGCATGCTGCACCTGATGCTGTGGGAAGGCTGGACCGACAACGGCTACATCGCGGCCCACACCAGCGGCTTCGATGCATTGAAGACCACGGTGCGCGAATGCACGCCCGACAAGGTGGCGCAGATCTGCGGCATCTCGAAGGACGACCTGCTCGCCGCGGCGCGCCTGTTCGCCACATCGCCGGCCACGCTGAGCCTCTATTGCCAGGGCCTCAACCAGTCGTCGAGCGGCACCGCGAAGAACGCGGCGCTGATCAACCTGCACCTTGCGACCGGCCAGATCGGCAAGCCCGGCGCCGGCCCGTTCTCGCTCACCGGCCAGCCCAATGCGATGGGCGGGCGCGAAGTGGGTGGCCTGGCCAACCTGCTGAGCGCGCACCGCGACCTGGCCAATCCGGCGCATCGGGCCGAGGTGGCGGCGCTGTGGAACGTGCCCTCGGTGCCCGAAAAGCCCGGCAAGACCGCGGTCGAGATGTTCCAGGCCGCGGCCGACGGCGAGATCCGCGCGCTGTGGATCGCCTGCACCAACCCCGCCCAGTCGATGCCCGACCAGGCCACGGTGCGCCGCGCCCTCGAGCGCGCCGAATTCGTCGTGGTGCAGGAGGCTTTTTCGACCACCGCCACCTGCGCCTTCGCCGACCTGCTGCTGCCCGCCACCACCTGGGGCGAAAAGGAAGGCACCGTGACCAACAGCGAGCGCCGCATCTCGCGTGTGCGCCCTGCGGTGGCGGCGCCCGGCGAAGCGCGCCACGACTGGTCGATTGCGGTCGACTTCGCGCGCCGGCTCGAACAGCGGCTCGGCCGCAGCACCACGCTGTTTCCCTACGACTCCGCCGAACGGGTGTGGAACGAGCACCGCGAATCCACGCGCGGCCGCGACCTCGACATCACTGGCATGAGCTACGCGATGCTCGACAGCGCAGGCCCGCAGCAATGGCCGCTGAAGGAAGGCGAGGCCAGCGGCCGCGCACGCCTCTACGAGGACGGCATCTTCCCCACGCCGGACGGCCGCGCACGCTTCGTCGACACGGTCTACAAGCCGGTGGCCGAGGCGCGCGAGGCGCGCTATCCGTTCTCGCTCAACACGGGCCGCCTGCGCGACCAGTGGCACGGCATGAGCCGCACCGGCACGGTCGGCCGGCTGTTCGGCCACGTGGCCGAGCCGGTGGTGCAGATGAATGCGCAGGACATGGCGCGCCGCCAGCTGAAGGACGGCGACCTCGTACACCTCACTTCCAAGCGCGGCTCGATCCTGCTGCCTGTGCAGGCCAGTGCCGAGATCGGCCTGAGCCAGGCCTTCGTCGCCATGCACTGGGGCGAGGAATACCTGAGCGGCTGCTCTTCGACCGGCACGCCGCTGGCGGGCATCAATGCGCTGACCACCTCGGCCTTCTGCCCCACCTCGAAGCAGCCCGAACTCAAGCACACGCCGGTCAAGATCCTCAAAGCCGAGCTGCCGTGGTCGCTGCTGGCCATGGCCTGGCTGCCACCCGACGCCGCGCTGGCCGCGCACCAGGCGCTCAAGCCGATGATGGCGATGTTTCCGTTTGCCACCTGCGTGCCGTTCTCGGGCAACACGCCGGGCGAGGACCGCAGCGGCATCCTGTTCCGCGCCGCCGCGCACGATGCGCCGGCCGATGAAACCATCGACCGCATCGAAGGCCTGCTCGGCCTGCGCGGCAGCGATGCCCTGCGCTACGCCGACCGCCGGCGCGGCCAGCGCCGCGTGGCGCGGCTGGTGCGGCGCGCCGACGGCAACGCCGGCCTCGAAGCCTTCCTGCTGGGCGGCGACACCAGCGCCGAAGCATGGATCGGCACCCTGCTGCGCGAGGAAATCCCGGCGCAGACCTATGGCCGGCTGCTGCTGTCGCCGGGCGCGCGCGCGCCGGTGGCGGTGCAGTCGCGGGGACATCCGGTCTGCACGTGCTTCAACGTGACCGACCTGGCGATCCAGGCCGAGCTGGGCCGCTGCACCGGCACACCCGACGAGCGCCTGGCCGCACTGCAGGGCGCGCTCAAATGCGGCACCAACTGCGGCTCCTGCCTGCCCGAGCTCAAGCGCATGGTGCGCGCAACGCCCGCCGAAACCGTGGCCGAGGGTGCATAAGCCGACTTGCATTCCGGCATAAGCATTGCGGGACAATCGGCGCACCCATGGGAATCAGCCAATACATCAAGGAAATCGGCCGCGGCGCGCGCGGCGCCAAGCCGCTGACGCGCGAGCAGGCCACGGACCTGTTCGGCCAGGTGCTGGACGGCACCGTCACCGACCTGGAGATCGGCGGCTTCTGCCTGGCCATGCGCATCAAGGGCGAAACGCCCGAGGAGATGGCAGGTTTCCTCGATGCCACGCATGCGCGGCTCAACCACCTGCCCGCCGCCGACCGCCCGCTCGTCGTGCTGCCGAGCTACAACGGCGCGCGCCGGCTGCCGGTGCTCACGCCGCTGCTGGCACTGCTGCTGGCCCGCGAAGGCCTGCCGGTGCTGGTGCATGGCAGCGCCACCGAAACCTCGCGCGTGCTGGCGTCGAACGTGCTGGAGGCGCTGGACGTGCCCGCGCTGCCGGCCATCCGCAAGATCCCCTGCGGCGAGGTGGGTTTTGCGCCGACCGAACTGCTCAACCCCGCCCTCAAGCGGCTGCTCGACGTGCGCCGCGTGGTGGGCCTGCGCAACCCTGGCCACAGCGTGGTCAAGCTGATGCAGCCGATCACCGGCCCCTGCGTGATCGTGGCAAGCTACACCCATCCGGAATACGCGCGCACCATGGGCGAAACCTTCGAGCTCATGGGCATGACCGCCCTGCTCTCGCGCGGCCTCGAGGGCGAGGTGGTATCCGACCCGCGCCGCACCGCGCAGATCGACGGCTTCGTGCGCGGCGTGCGCAGCGAGCTGCAGGCCCAGGAAAGCGGCACGGCCAGCGAAGTGCCGGGCCTGCCGAAGGAGATCGACGTCGCGACCACGGCCGCGTACACGCGGCGCGTAGTGAATGGCGAGCTTCCCGTGCCGGAGGCCATCGCCACCCAGGTGAGGCACATCACGCAACTGGCATCCCACGCATGAACAACGCCGCTTCTTCATCCACCGCCGGCAGCTGCACGCTGGTGGGCGCCGGCCCCGGCGATCCCGAACTGCTGACCCTCAAGGCCGTCAAGGCGATCCGGGCCGCGACCGTGCTGCTGGTGGACGACCTCGTGAGCGACAGCATCCTGGCCTCGTATGCGCGGCCCGATGCGCGCATCATGCACGTGGGCAAGCGCGGCGGCTGCAAGAGCACGCCGCAGGCCTTCATCGAGCGGCTCATGATCACCGCGGTGCGCGAAGGCGAGACCGTGGTCCGGCTCAAGGGCGGCGATCCCTTCATCTTCGGCCGCGGCGGCGAAGAGGTCGAGCACCTGCGCGAAGCCGGCATCGAATGCACGGTGGTCAACGGCATCACCGCCGGCCTCGCGGCCGTCACCTCGCTCGGCGTGCCGCTCACGCACCGCGACCATGCGCAGGGCGTGGTGTTCGTCACCGGCCATGCCAAGACCGGCGCCGGCGCGGCCGAAGACCCGACCGACTGGCGCGCCCTGGCCGCCACCGCGCACAGCGCGCGGCTCACGCTCGTGATCTACATGGGCGTGGCGGGCGCCGGCCACATCGAACGCGAACTGCTGCACGGCCTGCCCGGCGACACGCCCGTGGCCGTGGTGCAGCATGCGAGCCTGCCGCACCAGCGCCACGTTGCGACCACGCTCGAGAGGCTGCAGGCCGGCATCACCGAAGCCGGCATCGCGAGCCCTGCAGTGATCGTGGTGGGCGACGTGCTGCGCGGACTGGCCGCAGCGGCGCTGCCGGCGGACGCGAACCGCTTCGGCACCTAGGTTTCCGGGGTTTCGGGGCGAGGGCCGCCGGGCATCCCCGCTCGAGGCCATGGGCCCCTCGAGCCGCCAACGTGGCATGGAGCGTGCTTAACGCCAGCATGCTCGCCTTCCGATCATTTCCCGCGCCCGGGGCCCAGCGATGACCGCCGCCATCGCGCCTCCGCCCGCCGCCGTCGAGGTCGTCGCGCTCAGCAAGCGCTACGCCGCGGGCACGCCCGCCGCCGTCGACCGGATCGACCTGCGCATCGCGAGCGGCAGCTACTGCTGCCTGCTGGGCCCCTCGGGCTGCGGCAAGAGCACCACGCTGCGCATGATCGCGGGCCACGAATCGGTCACGAGCGGCGACATCCTGCTGGACAACCGCAACATCACCAACCTGCCCGCGGCCGCGCGCGGCACCGCGATGATGTTCCAGAGCTTCGCGCTGTTCCCGCACCTTTCGGCGCTCGACAACGTGGCCTTCAGCCTCAAGATGAAGGGCGTCGGCAAAGCCGAGCGCCAGCAGCGCGCACGCGAGCTGCTCGAGCGCGTGGCGATGGGCCACCTGGCCGAACGCAAGCCCGGCGAACTCTCCGGCGGCCAGCAGCAGCGCGTGGCGCTCGCGCGTGCGCTCATCACCGAGCCGCGCGTGCTGCTGCTCGACGAACCGCTGTCGGCACTCGATCCGTTCCTGCGCATCCAGATGCGCGCCGAGCTGCGGCGCTGGCAGAAGGAACTGGGGCTGACCTTCGTGCATGTCACCCACTCGCAGGAAGAAGCGATGGCGCTGGCCGACACCATGGTGGTCATGAACCACGGCGTGATCGAGCAGGCCGGCTCGCCGCACCAGGTCTACAACCATCCCGCGAGCGAATTCGTGGCGCGCTTCATGGGCGGCCACAACGTGTTCGACACGCCTGCTGGCCCGATCGCCGTGCGCAACGACCACATGCGGATCGCCCGCGGCGACGCGGAGGGCGGCCTGGCCGCCACGGTCACCGACGTCGAGTACCAGGGCACCTACGTGCTGCTCGGCCTCGCGCTGCAGGACGCCGCGCCCGGCCGCGGCAGCGTCTCGGTGCTGCTGGGCGAGGCCGCCTTTCTTGCAAGCCCCCATGCGCCGGGCGATGCGGTGCACCTGTCCTGGGCCGAGGCCGATGTGCGCGTGCTCGGCCCCGGTGCCAAGCCGCCTGCCGAGCGCGCGCCGGCGCCGGCCGCGAGCGGCAGCCGCCCCGCACGCGACGACCTGGCCGCGCTCGCGAGCATGCCGCTGTGAGCGCGCGGCCGTTCTGGCATTGCCTGCATTTCCATTCGCTTTTTCCCACTTTCCCTCCCCTGCCTTTTTCTTCCACGGAGACTCTTCCATGACCGACCCCATCGACTCGTCCGCCGGCCTCCAGCGCCGCACCCTGCTGCAAGGCACCGCCGGCATCCTGGCCACGGGCATCGCACCCTTCGTGCATGCACAGGAAAAGATCGTGCTGCGCTACCTGGGCACGGCGGTGAACCAGGACAAGGCCATCGCCGAGAAGTTCAAGGCCGACACCGGCATCGAGATCCAGTACGTGGCCGTGACCACCGACGACGTGACCAAGCGCGCCGTCACCGCGCCCAACAGCTTCGACCTGATCGACACCGAGTTCTTCTCGCTCAAGAAGATCGTGCCCACCGGCAACCTGAAGGGCATCGACACCCGGAAGATCAAGAACGCCGACAAGATCACCACGCTCTTCACCAAGGGCGAAGTCGCCGGCAAGGCCGTGGGCGACCAGGGCACCGCGCCCAAGAAGGTGATCTATCTCGAAGGCGAGAAGAGCAAGAAGTTCGCGACTGCGCCGACACAGTTCATGTCGCTCATTCCCACGGTCTACAACGCCGACACGCTGGGCATCCGTCCCGACCTCATCAAGCGCCCGATCGGTTCCTGGGCCGAGCTCCTGAACCCCGAGTTCAAGGGCAAGGCCGCGATCCTGAACATTCCGTCGATCGGCATCATGGACGCGGCGATGGTGGTGGAAGCCAAGGGCATCCACAAGTACAAGGACAAGGGCAACATGACCAAGGCCGAGATCGACCTCACGATCAAGACCCTGATCGAAGCCAAGAAGGCCGGCCAGTTCCGCGCGCTGTGGAAGGACTTCAACGAGTCGGTCAACCTGATGGCTTCGGGCGAAGTGGTGATCCAGTCGATGTGGTCGCCGGCCGTCACCGCCGTGCGCACCAAGGGCATCGCCTGCAACTTCCAGCCGCTCAAGGAGGGCTATCGCGCCTGGGCCGCCGGCTTCGGCCTGCCGGCCACGCTCTCGGGCAAGAAGCTCGACGGCGCCTATGAATTCATCAACTGGTTCCTCGACGGCTGGGCCGGCGCCTACCTGAACCGCCAGGGCTACTACAGCGCCGTGCTCGACACCGCCAAGGCCAAGATGGAAGCCTACGAATGGGCCTATTGGATGGAAGGCAAGCCCGCCGCGCAGGACATCAAGAGCCCGAACGGCGACCTGCTCGCCAAGGCCGGCGCGGTGCGCGACGGCGGCAGCTACGAGCAGCGCATGGGCGGCATCGCCTGCTGGAACGCGGTGATGGACGAGAACGAATATATGGTCAGAAAGTGGAACGAGTTCGTCGCAGCCTGATCCCGTGAACGCCCCCACCGCCAGCGCACACGCGCCCAGCCCGTCCACCCACGCCTTGAAGGCGTGGTGGCAGGCGGCGCCATTCGCGCTGGTGTTCCTGTTGTTCTTCCTGATCCCGCTGGCGCTGATCGCCATGGTCAGCCTGTGGAACTTCAACGAGTACGAGCTGATCCCGGCGGTGACGCTGCGCAACTACCTGAGCCTGTTCGAGGGCTGTGCGCAGCTCACCGACAACGGCGACCTGTGCGTCACGCTCAACACCTACCTGAGCACCTTCAAGTTCTGCCTGCTGGTGTGGGGCATCACGCTGCTGGTCGGTTTTTCGGTGGCCTACTTTCTGGCATTCCACGTGCGCTCGCCGGGCATGCAGACGGCGCTGTTCGTGCTGTGCACGGTGCCCTTCTGGACCTCCAATGTGATCCGCATGATCTCGTGGGTGCCGCTCCTGGGCCGCAACGGGCTGGTGAACCAGGCGCTGATGGGCCTGGGCGTCGTCAACCAGCCGGTCGAGTGGCTGCTGTTCTCCAATTTCTCGGTGGTGCTCGCCTTCGTGCATCTCTACACGATGTTCATGATCGTGCCGATCTTCAACAGCATGATGCGCATCGACCGCTCGCTGCTCGAAGCGGCCAGCGACGCGGGCGCCTCGGGCTGGCAGACGCTCTGGAACGTGGTGGTGCCGCTGTCGCGCACCGGCATTTTGATCGGCTCGATCTTCGTCATCACGATCGTGATGGGCGACTTCGTCACCATCGGCGTGATGGGCGGGCAGCAGATCGCATCGATCGGCAAGATCATCCAGGTGCAGACCTCGTACCTGCAGTTTCCGCTGGCGGCGGCCAACGCCATGATCCTGCTGGCGGTGGTGCTGATGATCATCTGGGGCCTCACCCGGCTGGTCGATATCCGCAAGGAGCTCTGAGATGGAACGCCGACCCGGCTTCTGGCCGCTTGCGATCGTGTTCGCCCTCTTCGTGCTGTTCCTCTACGGCCCGATGATCACGATCTTCATCCTGAGCTTCCAGGGCCCCGAAGGCGGCTTGACCTTCCCGCTGCGCGGCGTCTCGCTGCATTGGTTCCACAAGCTGGCCGAGGGCCTGGGCACCGTCGACATCGGCGCGGCCTTCCGGCGCTCGCTGGCGCTGGGCGCGGTGGTCATGGGCTTCACCGTGGTGCTGTCGGTGCTGGCCGGGCTCGCGTTCCGCAAGAAGCTCGCGGGCAGCAACGCCCTGTTCTTCGTCACGGTGGCGAGCCTGATCATGCCGTCGATCATCATTTCGCTCGGCATCGGCCTGCAGTTCCGGCTGCTCGACACCGGCATCAAGAGCCTGCTCGGGGCGATGGATGCCACCACGCTGCTCGAAGGCTACGGCACCGCGCTCGGCCTCTTCAGTTCCGCGCTCGGCGCGCACCTGACCTGGACCCTGCCCTTCGGCCTCCTCATCATGTTCGCGGTGTTCAACCGCTTCAACCCGGCCTACGAGGAAGCCGCGCGCGACCTCGGCGCCACGCCGTGGCAGGCCTTCCGCTTCGTGGTGCTTCCGCTGATCGGCCCGTCGATCGTCGGCATCGGCATGTTCGGCTTCACGCTGTCGTGGGACGAGATCGCCCGCACCTCGCAGGCCATCGGCGACGTCAACACGCTGCCGCTCGAGCTGCAGGGCCTGACCTCGACCGTCACGACGCCTTCCATCTATGCGCTGGGGACGGTGACCACTGTCGTGTCGCTGCTGGTCATGGCCGTGGCGCTGGGCACGGCTGCGCTGCTGCGCCGGCGCGCCGTGCGGCCGCGCTGAGGCCCGGATGGCATGGCCATGCCTGGCCGTTCGGCCGACGTGAGAGTTTTCCTACAGCCGCCTAAAATCGCGCCCAACAAGACACAACACGAGCGAGAGAGAGGCGGGCAATGCTGGACATCGACAAACTCAACGAATTCACCCAGACCCATGGCGAGCTGCGCCGCGGCCGAGGCCTCGTCACGGGAACCATCGCGCTGAGCCTGGGCATCCTGTGCTTCCTTGGCGTGCTGGCCTTCCACTTTCCCCAATACCTCACGACGCCCGAGCTGCGCAAGAGCTACAACGTCGACGTGATGCGCTTCATCCTGCTGGCGGCCATGGTGGTGTCGGGCGGGCTGGCGCTGGTGAACATCATCTTCAACCGCTCGCGCTGGCTCTCTTCGGCCGCCTTCCTGCTGGTGGCCGCGGCCGCGCTGCTGGGCGGCCACAAGGTGCCGGTGAACGACTTTGCCGACAACACGCCCTACATCGGCCTGGACTGGTTCATCCTGGACCTGCTGGGCTCCTCGCTGATCTTCATCTTCATCGAGAAGCTGTTCGCGCTGCGCAAGGACCAGCCGGTGTTCCGCGCCGAATGGCAGACCGACTTCCACCATTTCGTGGTCAACCACATGATCGTGGGCTTCGTCCTGCTGGCCACCAACCTGATGGTGCACAAGTTCTTCGGCTGGGCCGCCAACGACGGCGTGCGCGGCTGGGTGGGCAACCTGCCGTTCTGGGCCGGGCTGCTGCTGATCATCCTGGTGGCCGACCTCGTGCAGTACTGGACCCACCGCGCCTACCACGAGGTGCCGGTGCTGTGGCGCCTGCACGCGGTGCACCACAGCGTGAAGAGCATGGACTGGATGGCCGGCTCGCGCCAGCACATCCTCGAGCTGCTGATCACGCGCACGCTGGTGCTGGCGCCCATCTACGTGCTGGGCTTCTCCAAGGAAGTGATCGACGCGTACATCGTGGTGGTGGGCTTCCAGGCGGTGTTCAACCACTGCAACGTGAGCGTGCGGCTCGGGCCGCTGCGCTACGTCATCGTCACGCCCAACTTCCACCACTGGCATCACAGCCAGGACGTGGAGGCGCTCGACAAGAACTATTCGGCGCACTACGCCTTTCTCGACTATCTCTTCGGCACCGCGGTGAAGAGCACCAAGCTCTGGCCCGAGAAGTACGGCGTGCTCGGCGACTACGTGCCGAACGGCTTCTTCAAGCAGTTGAAGTTTCCTTTCGTCTGGAAGGGATGATGCGGCGCCATCTCCGCGTGGCGGCGCTCGGCGCTGCCGCATTGCTGCTGCTGTCGGCCTGCGCCACCCGCGTCGACCTGCCCTCGAAAGACGCGGGGCTGCGCCTGCGCGTGCAGAGCTCGGTCATCGCGCCCGGCAACGGCGGCGAGCTCATTGCCGCCGACGCGCTGCAGCCCGGCGACATCCTGCTGACCTCCATCGCCACGGTCAATTCCTTCGGCATCCGGCTGGGCACCTTCTCGCCCGTGAGCCATGCCGTGCTCTACCTGGGCGATGGCCTGGTCGCCGAGGCGGTTGGCAGCGGCGTGCGCGCGCGGCCGCTGGCCGACGTGGTGGACGAAGAACAGATGGTCGTGGCCTTCCGGGTGCCCGGGCTCGATGCCTCGGGTGCCCAGAAACTGCGCGCCTGGGCCAACTCGCAGGTGGGCATCCGCTACAACACCACCGGCGTGCTGCTGAATGCGCCATTCGTGCTGAACCGGCGCCTGTGCGAGCTGCCGCTCGTTCCCTCCGCCGTCAGCCACTACTGCATCAGCGGCATGGCCATGGTGCAGCTGGGCGCGAGCCGCGACGACCAGTTCTTCTGTTCCCAGTTCGTGCTCGAGGCCTACCGGCGGGCCGGCCTGCCGATCACCGACGCCGACCCGCGCTGGGTCAGCCCGGCCGACCTGCTGCACATGCGCGAGGGCGACGTACCCTCCATTGCCGCCACGCAGCCGCTGCGCTACGTGGGCCACCTCAAATACAACCCGCCGCCGCTGCTTGCCGCAGACGGCCCCTGACCGCCTTGAGCAATTCGTCTTCGGTTCATTTATTCGACGCCGTCGTGGTCGGCGCCGGCGCCGCGGGCCTGTTCTGCGCGGCGCTGGCCGGCCAGCGCGGGCTCAAGGTGCTGCTGGTCGACCACAGCGAAAAGGTGGCCGAAAAAATCCGCATCTCGGGCGGCGGGCGCGCCAATT
>Ga0209051_1002114_pt1 | contig 14862 bp, 13 predicted proteins | sample AraplaCvi_mMS_r2_2_FD_184286 | JGI IMG/M metagenome (GOLD analysis project Ga0209051, IMG submission 184286) | Arabidopsis root microbial communities from North Carolina, USA - plate scrape MF_Cvi_mMS_r2 (SPAdes) (version 2) | ecosystem: Host-associated > Plants > Roots > Endosphere | place...
GATCCGTCAGCTCGGCCTTCCTGGCATCGATCCTGTCGCAGAAGCCGACAAAATCACGCAGGCCGAAATCGACGACGTCGACGATGTTGTCGCCATTCCCGGCGCTGCGGAGTTCCTCGCCGCGCTGCCGCCCGAGCGCTGGGCGATCGTGACCTCCTCGACCAAGCCTCTGGCGCTGCGCCGGCTTGGCGCAGCAGGGCTGCCCGTTCCCCGCTTCATGGTCACCGGAGACGACGTTACCATCGGCAAGCCGAATCCCCAGTGCTACATACTTGGCGCCGAGGTCCTCGGCATTCGTCCAGCCGACTGTCTCGTCTTCGAGGATGTCGAGGCCGGCGTGCAGGCGGGCGAAGCGGCGGGAGCAAGCGTCCTGGTGATAACAGCCGCCGGCCACAAGCACGATTTCGGCAATCGCCCATCAATCGAAAACTACACAACCATTTCTCCCGAAATCGCCGGGGACGGTCTGATGTCGATTGTCTCGAGGCGACAGCTCATCGGGTAGTGGGCCCCGGGCCAAGGAGCGAGGGCCGAGGAGCGATCGAGGTCGCGGGGATGACAATTCAGCGGCGCGCGGTTTTGTGCCGTTTATCGCGTCTCTCAGGCTCCTGAAACGGCTGTACAGGCCGCGGCCCTCCGCCATGCGGACCAATCATCAACCGTAATGCTTGAAGTCGCCGGTGGCCGACTGCAGCAATGTCAGCGGGTAACGTTCGGGGTGGTGGATCAGGGATGTCATGTTTATCGGCCGGTCACGCTCATCAAAGGCGATCTGGTCGACGGTCAGCACCGCCCCCGGCTGTGGAAGCTCAAGGAGTTCTGCTTCCGCCGCACTCGCGAGCCGCGCGCTGAGCGTTGTCTGGCCGCGGCGCGGCTGGATCTTGTAGAGCTCTCGCAATTCGGAATAGAGCGACCGATTTGCAATCGTCCAGTCAAGACCGGTCAGGCCGGGGGCCCTCGAAGCCGCGATCCAGTCCGTCTGCAGGACGACCGGAATTTTATCGAGCAGACGCAGGCGCGACAGGACGATGACCTCCGATCCAGGCGGCAGCATCAACGGCCGGGTGACATCCAGCGATGCCTTGACGACGGCGATGTCGAGCAGCCGTTGCCCGGGCGTGCGACCACTTGCAAGGGCGGTGCTGGTGAAGCTTTTGAGGACTTCGAGCTCGAAACCTGCACCGTTTTCGACAACGTAGAGACCCTTGCCAGCCTGGCTTTGCACGACACCTTGGCGGATCAGTTCGCGCACGGCATGTCGTATGGTGATACGGCTGACATCGTAGAGCGAAACCAGCTCGCGCTCGGAAGGCAACTTGCCGCGCAATGGCACCTTCCCCTCGCGGATCGACGACAGCAGCGCCTCATAGACCTGTTGGTGGAGCGGACGGGGAGCGGTCCTGTCGATGGTCGCCTCACCGGCCTTGCTTGTCGCTCTCTGTCCTGTCGTCACGCTCCGCTCCCGGATCGGTGCTTGCTAGGCGGTGTCACATCTTTGCTCGCAGTAAGTGCAAGAGTCCAGTTGACATGACTGGTCATAACCAGTCCTATTGGGATCAGGAACCACAGAGTTCCCCACAGTTCAAGTGTGATAAAGACAAGGAACAGCTCATGTTGAAGAAATGCCTCGCTGCGGCTGCAGCCGTTGCCGGCCTCTGGGCCAGCACCGCACATGCGGAAACCATTTCGGCCTTCTGTTCACCGACGGAATTCGAGCTTTGCACCAAGGTTGCCGACGCCTGGAAGGCGAAGACCGGCAACGAGGCGAAGATCAACAAGATGCCGGCGCTGCTCGATGATGCGATCCCGCTTTACCAGCAGTTGCTGGCCGCCAAATCGAAGGATGTCGACGTCCTTTTTCTCGACGTGATCTGGCTTGGCATGTTCAAGGCCAACCTTCTCGATCTGAAGTCGATGATCCCCCAGGCCGACCAGGACAAGCATTTCGCCTCGACGCTGAATGCGGCAAAGCTTGACGGCAACCTTGTCGCGATGCCCGCCTACATGGATGTGGGCCTGATGTTCTATCGCAAGGACCTCCTCGAAAAATATGGCAAGCAGCCGCCGAAGACCTGGGACGAACTTGCCAGCACGGCGAAGGAAATCCAGGACAAGGAGCGTGCTGACGGCCACGACAAGATGTGGGGCTATGCCTGGCAGGCAAAAAGCTATGAGGGCCTGACCTGCGATGCGATCGAGGTGATTGCCTCCAATGGCGGCGGCACCATCATTGCGGATGACGGAAAGGTGACGATCGACAATGCCGACGCCGCCGAGGCGATCAAGAAGGCAAAGGGATGGATTGGTTCGATCAGTCCGGAAGGCGTCCTGAACTACGATGAGGAGGCGTCCCGGGCGGTCTTCGAAGCCGGCGACGCAGTGTTCCATCGCAACTGGCCCTATGTCTGGGGAACCTCCCACAAAGAGGGCAGCGCGATCATCGACAAGGTCGGGGTCATGCCACTGCCCGTCGGCAAGGACGGGCAGAAATCCAGCGGTTGCCTTGGTCCGATGTACTATGGCGTTTCCAAGTACAGTGCAAAGCCTGAGGTCGCTGCAGACTTTGTGAACTTCATCACCGGCACGGACATGCAGAAGATGCGTGCCGTCGACGCAACCCTCAATCCATCCATCCAGTCGCTTTACAGCGATCCCGAGGTTCTGGAAAAAATCCCGTTTCTGAAGGACAACCAGCAGGCTTTCGCAGACAGTGCGGTGCGGCCATCAGGCTATACGGGCACCAGCTACAACCGAGTCTCCCAGGCCTTCTATCGCTCCGTGCACGACATGCTGTCGGGTTCCACCGATCCCAAGGACGGTTTCGCTTCACTCGGCAAACGCCTCGAGAAGCTCAAGGAAAGCCGCTGATCGGCAAAAGACGCGGGGGGCGTCGCACGGCGACCATGGCGCTGACCCCCGCGTCTTTTTTCCGCCGGCAGCAAGCCGGCCCTGCCCCTGCGCAAGCCAAGGTGAACAATGGCATCGGTTTCGATGGAATCCGTTTCGAAGAATTTCGGAACACATAAGGTCATTCAGGATGTGAACCTCGCGATTAAGGACGGAGAATTCGTCGTCTTTGTCGGTCCCTCGGGATGTGGCAAGTCAACGTTGCTTCGCATCGTCGCCGGCCTGATCTCCGCATCGTCAGGAACAGTCAGGATCGGCGGCGACGACGTCACCGACGTTCCCGCCGCCAAGCGAGGCGTTGCCTTCGTCTTCCAGTCCTATGCGCTCTATCCGCACATGACGGTTGCCCGCAATATCGGCTTTGCGCTGGAAACAATGGGGATCAAGCGCGATGCGATCGCGCGCAAGGTAGAAACCGTCGCCCGCATGCTGAAGGTCGACCACCTGTTGCAGCGGCGACCGCGTGAACTGTCCGGAGGCCAACGACAGCGTGTCGCCATCGGGCGGGCGCTGGTCAGGCAACCGGACATCTTCCTGTTCGATGAACCGCTGTCCAATCTGGATGCCGATCTCAGGATGGAAATGCGCATGGAAATCGCAAGGCTCCACGAGGACCTTCGCACCACCATGATCTATGTCACGCACGATCAGTCGGAGGCCATGACCCTCGCCGATCGGATCGTCGTTCTCAACCACGGCCGCGTAGAGCAGATCGGTACGCCCTCTGAACTCTACCATCGCCCGGACAATCGCTTCGTCGCAGGCTTTATCGGCAGCCCGCGCATGAACTTCCTTCCCGTCAAGGCAGGAGCGGACGATCGCGGCGAGGGCGTGCTCGGCCCGGGCGGCCTGTGGCTCCCACGGGTTGCCAACCTTGCGGCACCGGCGGAAATCGGTGTCAGGCCGGAGGCCTTGCGCATTCTCCCGGCCGGTACCGGCCGCTTCGACTGCGTGCTCGAGCGCGTCGAGGATCTCGGCCACGAGCATTTCGCCTATTGCAGGATCGCTGGCGGCCCGATCTGGGTGATCCGGCTTGCAGCCTCCCCCGAACAGTCGTTGATCGGTAAGGCCGTTGCGCTCTCCTTCGAGGATCACTCCATCTTCTTCTTTGCCGCCGACGGTGAGCGGATCGCCGTTCCGTCTGACAAGACGGATGCAAGGAGGGCGATCCGATGAGTGCCCGCCTTGCCCGCCGTGACCATCGCGCCGCCTGGTTCTTCCTGCTGCCGGTCATCGCAGCGATGCTCGTCGTGGCCGTATGGCCGCTCGGGCGCACCTTCTTCTTTGCGTTCACCGACGCCTATCTCGACGATCCGAGCGTTTACACCATGGTGGGCCTTGCCAATTTCCTCGAGGTCTTCAACGATCCGAGCTGGTGGCTTGCCGTCAGGAACACCCTAGTATTCACCGTCATATCCGTATCGATCGAGACCGTCCTTGGGCTCGCAATCGCGCTCCTGATCAACGATGCGATCCCCGGCCGCGGCCTTGCCCGCGCCGCGATCCTGGTGCCGTGGGCCATTCCGGTGGTGGTCGCGACAAAGATCTGGGAATGGATGCTGAACGACCAGTTCGGGGTGATCAACAAGGTGCTGATCGAACTCGGTCTCATCGATCACGGGGTTGCCTGGACCGCGAGCGGCTCGCTGATCATGGGTGTCGTTATCTTCATCGACGTGTGGATGACGACGCCGTTCATGGTCCTTCTCATCCTTGCTGGTCTGCAGATGCTGTCTCACGAAATCTTCGAGGCGGCGGCCGTGGACGGGATCCCGGCATGGAAGCGGTTCTGGTCGATCACTCTCCCCATGCTGCGGCCCGCAATCGGCGTCGCAGTCCTGTTTCGCTCGCTTGATGCTCTGCGCATGTTCGACCTGTCCTATGTGCTCGCCGGCAGCAACGAAAAGGTCATGACCGTCTCGATCTACGCTCGCGACCGCCTGATCAGCTTCCAGGAACTCGGCGTCGGTTCCGCGGCCTCGACATGGGTGTTCCTGCTGGTGGCCCTCGTTGCCATCATTCTGATCGGCGCACTGCGCCTCGACAAAGCAGCGGGGCATTGATGATGGCCGACTTGACCCTTTCCCGCCCGCTGCGCAGGTCCAGTGCCCATTACCGGATGCGGCGCCGTGCGTTTCGGGCCCTGCAAGTCTGTGCACTGGGCCTAGTGCTCGTCTATACGCTGTTTCCCTATTACTGGGCTTTCGTTTCATCGACGAAGCAGGGGGCAGCCCTCTACCGATCGGTTCTGCTGCCCGCGCTTGATTTCACCTATTACCGGCAATTGATCGACAATCCCGTGTTCATGGGATCGCTTCTGAACTCCGCCTATGTGGCCGTTTCCACCACCTGCCTGTCTCTTATCATCGGTATTAGCGCCGCATATGCACTTGGCCGGATCGATTTCCCGCAGCGCCGGGCGGTGCTGATGGTGATCCTGATGATTTCGATCTTTCCGCAGGTGGTGGTGCTGTCGGGCATGTTCGAGCTCATCAACTGGCTCGGCCTCTTCAACCGTCCAAGCGCCCTCGTGCTCACCTATCTTCTGTCGACGGTCCCCTTCACAACCTGGATACTGACGACCTTCATACGGGAGTTTCCGCGGGAGCTCGAGGAGGCCGCAATCGTCGATGGGTGCTCGCATCTGCGCATCCTCATGAAGATCCTCCTTCCCCTGATGGGGCCGTCCCTTGCAAGCACCGGGATCCTTGCCTTCATCCTTGCCTGGAACGAATTCCTGTTTGCCCTCACCTTTACCCTGACGGATGAAAACCGCACCGTGCCCGTCGCCATAGGGCTGATCGCAGGCACAAACCGCTATGAATATCCCTTCGGCCAGATCATGGCCGCGTCGGTGACGGTGACCCTGCCGCTGATCGCCGTCGTGCTGATTTTCCAGCGACGGATCGTGGCCGGACTGACCGCCGGTGCCGTCAAGGGATAATCATCAGAAAGGACCCCATCATGGACATGCTCGTCAAGCTCTACGATCTCAAGCCGGATGCGTCGGTGGACGCCATGATGGAGCGCCACGGCATTACCATCCGCCGCCTGCTTCCGCCGGAATTGAAGACACTCACAGACTGGATCACGCCGCGTTTTGGCGCCGGCTGGTCCAGCGAGGCGACAGCCGCGGCAATGCGGCAGCCGCCCACATGCTTCATCGCGATAAAGGATGGCACGCTGATCGGCTTTGCCTGCCACGAGGCGACTGCGAAGGGCTTCTTCGGACCAACCGGTGTGGATACCAAAGCGCGCGGTCAGGGGGTCGGCCGCGCGTTGCTCCTGACGACCTTGCTCGACATGTCCGCACAGGGATATGCCTACGGCATCATCGGTGGCGCAGGCCCGATGGACTTCTATCGCCAGAGCGTCGGTGCAATCCCGATCGAAGGGTCCGTTCCCGGGATCTACCGGGGAATGCTCAGTGAGGCGGAGCCGGACGACATATCGGCGTCACATGAACCGGTGCCACCTGATGCGACCTAGCGTCCACGATGTCGGATCATGCGGGGTAGCGCAACTGGAACGTTCCCATCCCGTCGAGCCACCTCAGCATGGCGGCGAGGTTCCCGGATCTATCAGGATACGATGAGCTGCCAGTTGCCTCCATTTGGCATCCCATCGGGCTGATACATCAGGTGACCCCACCGGCCATTGCTGAAACCCAATAGATACATGGCGGAGAAAGTTGTTTCGTCCAGTGCCGGTCTTGTCCCTAATGCATTGTTTCGCACACCAAATTTGGGTCAACCAGGCCATGACAGCCTCCATCAATCGTTCAGATCGTCCCAGATCTTTCGCCCAATCCTGGTGGCTGTAACGCAATCAGTTCAACGTTCAAGTCTACGACACACCGAATGAAAATGTCGTCGCCAGATGTTCTGCTTATCGCGTCCGATGAAGCAGACGACGAATGTGAACGTTAATGGAAACCATCTCTCATGGCTGGGGGCGATTGTGCGCCCGGACCATGCCTTCTCCGTGGGCAACAGCCGTCCCTTACTGGATCGTCTCGTCGCCCTCGATCTCGACAAGGATTCCCTTCCGAAGCGCCTCGTCCCTTGCAGCCTGAAGAGCCTGTTGGATATGAAAGACCACCAGATCGAATTCCGGCCCCTCGAAGGAGGCAAGTTCCCGAGCAACGCTCAGCGCAAACACAAGTTGGACGGTGTTCGTTTCGATCACGACCGCAGCTCCCCAGCAAGTGCAAAGCCTACCGTCCTCCCGGTTTTGCTGCAACGCTAAACTTTGGTAAGATCGCCAGAACTCCAGCCATATAGCGCTGCTCAACCACATCAGTGTGAAAGCCGTCGGAACTCTTGCAAAATGGCTGCGCACCTCATCAAAGCCGCGTAATGCCGCCGGCCAGGTCCTGTGCTTCATGGCGATAGACAATCATCCGGCACGGCGGCAAATGCCCCGTTGTCGGCGGTTTTGATGCCTTTTCCGGTACGCCGCAACGTACTTTCGCCGAAGCCCTGAGAAACGTTCGCTTTCCAGCTCCGCAGCGATGAAAAACGCAGGAAAGTTGCGTCACTTTTCTTGGCATGCCGGAGCTTTTTTTGGCAGTCTGCTGTTACAAGCAGCAATCGCGAAAATGGCGACAGCCTGCAGGCATAGCTGCAGTCGATTGCCGCCCGGGGGAGCGGGTTGGGCGATCGAAAAAAGACCAGCGACGCATGGGAGGACAGTCATGCAGGTCCGTGGAGGAACATTCATCGTCACCGGCGGCAGCTCCGGTCTCGGCGCAGCCACCGCCCGGTTGCTGATCGAAACCGGAGCACGCGTTGTCATCGCGGACCTCAACCAGGCAGCCGGCGAGGCCATCGCCTCTGAGTTCGGGCCGGATGCACGCTTCGTCAAAGCCGATGTCACGCGCGCCGATGATGCTTCAGCTGTCATTGCCACCGCGACCGACGTGTTTGGCAGCCTGCACGGGCTTGTCAATTGCGCCGGCGTCGCACCGGCCCAGAAGATCATCGGCCGTGACGGACCGCATGATCTCGAGAGCTTCGTGCGCACCATCTCGATTAACCTCGTCGGCACCTTCAACATGACCCGCCTTGCGGCTCTGGCGCTTCAGCATCAGCAGCCGGACGAGGAAGGGGAACGCGGCGTCATCGTCAACACCGCCTCGATTGCAGCTTTCGATGGTCAGGTTGGTCAGGCCGCATACGCTGCCTCCAAGGGCGGCATCGCCTCCATGACGCTGCCCGTTGCGCGTGAACTTGCCCGACATGGCATTCGTGTTGTCTCCATTGCGCCGGGGATCTTCGAGACCCCGATGATGGCCGGCATGCCCCAAGAGGTGCAAGAAGCGCTCGGCAAGAGTGTGCCCTTCCCTCAGCGTCTTGGCCGGCCAGCTGAATTTGCGGCGCTCGTGCGCCATATCCTCGAGAACAGGATGCTGAACGGCGAGGTCATTCGCCTCGACGGCGCCTTGCGCATGAGCGCGCGCTGACCCCGCACACTGACCCATTGACACAGGGAGGAAGAAGGATGGCTCTAGAGGATCCGATTGTGATTGTCGCAGCGGCCCGAACACCGATCGGCGGTTTCCAGGGAGCGCTTAAGGAGGCAACGGCACCAAAGCTCGGAGCTGCCGCGATCGGGGCCGCCCTCCAACGCGCCAGCCTCGTGCCGGAGGCGGTCGACGAAGTCATCTTCGGCTGCGTTCTGCCGGCCGGCCAGGGCCAGGCACCGGCGAGACAAGCCGCAATTGCGGCTGGTCTGCCATTCTCCACCGGCGCAAGCACCGTCAACAAGATGTGCGGATCCGGCATGAAGGCCGTCATGCTCACCCATGATCTCCTGGCGGCCGGAAGTGCTGCCATCGGCGTCGCGGGCGGCATGGAGAGCATGACCAACGCGCCCTATCTTCTCGATCGTGCCCGCGGCGGCTACAGGCTCGGCCATGGCCGCGTGACTGACCATATGTTCCTCGACGGGCTGGAGGATGCCTACGACAAGGGACGTCTCATGGGAACCTTCGCAGAGGACTGCGCAGAAGCCTACCAGTTCACGCGCGAGGCGCAGGATCGTTATGCCGTGATGTCTCTGACCCGCGCGCAGCAGGCCATCGACGACGGCAGCTTTGCCGCGGAAATCACACCGGTGACAGTCTCCTCGGGGAAGGGTGAAACGTCGGTCGACCAGGATGAACAGCCGGGCAAGGCGAAGATCGACAAGATCCCCTTGCTGAAGCCTGCCTTCCGCGATGGCGGAACGGTAACAGCGGCAAATTCGAGCTCGATTTCCGATGGTGCGGCCGCTCTCGTGTTGATGCGCCGCTCCGAGGCCGAGCGCCGAAACCTGCAGCCGCGTGCGACGATCAGCGGCCACGCTACCCACTCCCAGGCACCAGCGCTTTTTGCAACCGCTCCGATCGGAGCGTTGCAGAAGCTGTCGGACCGAACCGGCTGGCCGCTCGATACAGTCGACCTGTTCGAGATCAATGAAGCATTCGCCGTTGTCGCCATGGCCGCCATGCGTGACCTGAACCTGCCTGACGAAAAGGTGAATGTACACGGCGGAGCCTGCGCGCTTGGTCACCCGATCGGAGCGTCCGGTGCGCGTATCCTCGTCACCCTGCTTGCCGCGCTTGAGCGCTATGATCGGAAGCGCGGGATGGCCGCTTTGTGCATCGGAGGTGGCGAGGCGACCGCGGTTGCGATCGAGCGCGCCTAGAAAGGCGGGAGGAAAGGCACGATGATCCTGAACGAATTGCAGCAGCAGATCCGCGATCTCGCCAGAGACTTTGCCCGCGAGCGGCTTGCTCCGGGTGCAGCCGCCCGCGATCGCGAGCACAGGTTCCCCCGCGAAGAGCTTGCAGAGATGGGCGGACTTGGCCTCCTCGGCATGCTGGTACCAGAGAATTACGGCGGATCGGAAACCGGCACCCTTGCCTATGCGGCGGCGCTTGAGGAAATCGCCGCGGGCGACGGGCCCTGCTCCACCATCATGAGCGTGCACAGCTCCGTCGCCTGTGTACCGATCCTGAAATTCGGCACCGAGGAGCAGAAACAGCGCTTTCTTCCGAAGCTTGCGAGTGGCGAATGGATCGGAGGTTTTGCGCTGACGGAACCGCAGGCCGGCTCTGATGCATCCAATCTCCGCACAAGGGCGCGTCGTGATGGCGATGATTACGTCCTCGATGGCGCCAAGCAGTTCATCACCTCCGGCAAGAATGGCCAGATGATCATCGTCTTTGCCGTCACCGACGCTTCCGCCGGAAAGAAGGGCATCACCGCCTTCATCGTCCCGACCGACACACAAGGATATGAGGTTGTCCGTGTCGAGGAAAAACTGGGGCTGCATTCGACGGACACCTGCCAGATTGCCTTCAATGACATGCGCATCCCCGCCGACCTGAGGCTGGGTGACGAGGGTCAGGGATATAGGATTGCGTTGGCGAACCTCGAGGGTGGGCGCATCGGTATTGGTGCCCAGGCCGTTGGCATGGCCTGCGCAGCCTTCGAGGCAGCCCGGGATTATGCGCGAGAGCGAACGTCGTTCGGCAAACCGATCATCGAACACCAGGCGGTAGCCTTTCGTCTTGCCGACATGGCGACCGAGATCGAAGCTGCCCGCCAGCTCGTGTTCCACGCAGCGGCGCTGCGCGACAACGGCCTGCCCTGCCTGTCGGAAGCGTCGATGGCCAAGCTCTTTGCATCCGAAATAGCAGAGCGGGTCTGCTCGGCCGCCATCCAGGTCCATGGCGGCTATGGCTACATGGCCGATTATCCGGTGGAGCGGATCTATCGGGATGTCCGCATCTGCCAGATCTACGAAGGAACCAGCGACGTGCAGCGAATGGTGATTGCGCGCAACCTGTAAGACATGATCGTGCGATGCCCCGCGTAAAGGGAGGAGCAGCCATCGCAAACGGGAGGGAAAATTGACGATGACGGATACCGCTCAACTGAGCCTGCATGTGCCCGAACCCGCCGTCCGGCCGGGCGGACAACCGGATTTTTCCAATGTGAAGATTGCAAAGGCTGGCGCGGTGCCGCGCCCAGCCGTCGACGTTGCCTCTGAAGATATTCGCGACCTTGCCTATTCCATCATTCGGGTCCTTAACCGCGATGGAGAGGCCGTCGGCCCCTGGGCCGGCCTGTTGTCAAATGAGGATTTGCTGACCGGCCTTCGCAACATGATGAAACTGCGCGCCTTCGATGCCAGGATGCTGATGGCGCAGCGGCAGGGAAAGACGTCCTTCTACATGCAGCATCTCGGTGAGGAGGCCGTCAGTTGCGCCTTCCGCAAGGCGCTGCGCAAGGGCGACATGAATTTTCCGACCTATCGCCAGGCCGGCCTCCTGATCGCCGACGACTACCCCATGGTCGAGATGATGAACCAGATCTTCTCGAACGAGAGCGACCCGCTGCGGGGCCGCCAGTTGCCGATCATGTATTCGTCGAAGGAGCATGGCTTCTTCACCATCTCGGGCAACCTTGCCACGCAATATGTCCAGGCGGTCGGCTGGGCCATGGCATCGGCGATCAAGAATGACACCAGGATCGCCGCCGCATGGATCGGCGACGGCTCGACAGCCGAATCCGATTTTCATTCCGCCCTCGTCTTCGCCTCGACCTACAAGGCGCCCGTTATTCTCAACATCGTCAACAACCAGTGGGCCATCTCGACGTTTCAGGGGATTGCGCGCGGAGGGTCCGGGACGTTTGCGGCGCGTGGGCTCGGCTTCGGCATTCCGGCATTGCGGGTCGACGGCAACGATTATCTCGCCGTCTATGCCGTCGCCTGCTGGGCCGCGGAACGCGCCAGGCGCAATCTCGGGCCGACCTTGATCGAATACGTAACCTATCGTGTCGGTGCTCACTCGACTTCCGACGACCCAAGCGCCTATCGGCCAAAAACAGAATCCGAGGCCTGGCCACTCGGCGACCCCGTGCTGCGCCTGAAAAAGCACCTGATCGTCAGGGGCGCCTGGTCGGAAGAGCGCCATGTTCAGATGGAAGCCGAAATCATGGACGAGGTCATCGAGGCGCAGAAGCAGGCCGAGCAGCATGGCACCCTCCATGCCGGAGGCAGGCCCTCCGTGCGTGATATCTTCGAGGGCGTCTATGCGGAGATGCCGCCACACATTCGCCGGCAGCGGCAGAAGGCGGGTTTCTGACATGGCCAGGATGACGATGATTGAAGCGGTGCGCAGCGCCATGGATGTTTCGATGTCGCGCGATGATGATGTCGTCGTGTTCGGCGAGGACGTTGGTTATTTCGGCGGCGTCTTCCGCTGCACGCAGGGCCTTCAGGCAAAATACGGCAAGACACGCTGCTTCGATGCGCCAATCAGCGAATCCGGCATCGTCGGTACGGCGATCGGCATGGCAGCCTATGGACTGAAACCCTGCGTAGAGATCCAGTTCGCCGATTACATGTACCCGGCCTACGACCAGATTACCCAGGAAGCAGCCCGCATCCGGTATCGCTCGAATGGTGATTTCACCTGTCCGATCGTGCTTCGCATGCCAACGGGTGGCGGCATCTTCGGTGGGCAGACGCACAGCCAGAGCCCGGAAGCGCTGTTCACCCACGTCTGCGGGCTCAAGGTCGTCGTGCCGTCAAACCCCTATGATGCGAAAGGACTTCTCATTGCCTCGATCGAGGATCCGGATCCTGTCATGTTCCTCGAACCGAAGCGGCTCTACAACGGCCCCTTCGATGGCCATCACGAGCGGCCCGTGACGCCCTGGTCGAAGCATGAGCTCGGCGAAGTGCCAGAGGGCCACTACGCAATTCCGATCGGCAAGGCGGCTGTGCGCCGCGAAGGGTCGGCTGTAACGGTCATCGCCTACGGCACGATGGTGCATGTCGCGCTCGCCGCTGCCGAGGATACGGGCATCGATGCGGAAGTCATCGACCTGCGCAGCCTGCTGCCGCTCGACCTCGAGACGATCGTGCGATCGGTCAACAAGACCGGGCGCTGCGTGGTCGTGCATGAGGCCACACTGACATCAGGGTTCGGCGGTGAAATCGCCTCTCTCGTCCAGGAGCATTGTTTCTACCACCTGGAAGCCCCCGTCGTGCGCGTGGCGGGCTGGGACACGCCCTACCCGCATGCACAGGAATGGGACTACTTCCCGGGCCCCGGTCGCGTCGGGCGAGCCCTTGCCGAAGTCATGGAGGCCTGAGGAATGGGCGAGTTCATCATCAAGATGCCTGACGTCGGTGAAGGTGTCGCCGAGGCAGAGCTTGTCGAATGGCATGTGAAGGCGGGCGACCCGGTCCGTGAGGACATGGTGATCGCGGCAGTCATGACAGACAAGGCGACGGTGGAAATCCCGTCACCTGTCACGGGAACGGTCGTCTGGCTCGGCGCCGAGGTCGGCGACAAGATCGCCGTCAAGGCCCCCCTCGTCCGCATCGAGACCGACGACGGGACAGCGAGGCCGGTCGAGGCGCAGGCTCCCGATGTTGCTCCCGTCAGCCCGGGGCAGCCAGCGGATGCTGGCGTCGAGGCGAAGCGTGTTTCTCCCGCAGGCGCCGATCAGGCCCGCGTTGGCGGAGGGCCGCCCGAGCAGCTGCCGAAAGACCAGGCCCAGTCCGACAAGACCCAGGCCGACAAGACCTTGACCGACAAGACCTTGACCGACGGGCCCCGGCCGAACAATTCGGATATCGAGAAACCGATCGCATCGCCTTCCGTCAGGCGCGTCGCGCGCGATAGCGGCGTGGACCTTCGTCAGGTCAAGGGGACCGGCCCCGCAGGCCGGATCCTGCACGAGGATGTCGAGCAGTTTCTTGCCCGTGGCGAGACCGCGCCGCAGGCGCCTGCGATGGCAAGGAAGACGTCGACCGAGGAGGTCAAGCTCACCGGGCTCAGACGCCGCATCGCCGAAAAGATGACGCTGTCGACGTCGCGCATTCCCCACATCACCTATGTCGAGGAAGTCGACATGACGGCGCTCGAGGAATTGCGCACCACCATGAACCGCGACCGCAAGCCGGAGCACCCCAAGCTGACCGTCCTGCCGTTCCTGATGCGGGCCATCGTCAAGGCCGTCGCCGAGCAACCGAGCGTCAACGCCACCTTCGATGACGACAAGGGCATTCTGACGCGGCACGGCGCCGTCCACATCGGCATCGCCGCCCAGACCCCAGCCGGACTTGTTGTCCCGGTCGTGAAGCACGCAGAGGCACGCAGCATCTTTGATTGCGCGATCGAAATGGGCAGGCTTGCCGAGGCCGCACGCACCGGCACGGCCACCCGCGACGAACTCTTCGGCTCGACCATTACGATCAGCTCCCTCGGTGCACTCGGCGGTATCGTGTCAACGCCCGTGATCAATCATCCGGAGGTGGCGATCGTCGGTGTCAATAAGATCGCCATCCGTCCGCATTGGGATGGCACGCAGTTCGTGCCGCGCAAGATGATGAATCTCTCCTCCAGTTTCGATCACCGGATCATCGACGGCTGGGATGCCGCCACCTTTGTCCAGCGCGTCCGGCTCCTGCTCGAAACCCCGGCACTCATCTTCATCGAAGGCTAGGTCCATGAAAGAGATCACCTGCAAACTCCTTGTCATAGGTGCTGGCCCCGGAGGCTATGTCTGCGCAATTCGCGCCGGACAGCTCGGCGTCGATACTGTCATCGTCGAGGCGGACAAGCCTGGGGGTACCTGCCTCAACGTCGGTTGTATCCCCTCGAAGGCCCTGATCCACGCCGCCGAGGAGTTTTCGGCGACGGCACACATGCTTGAAGGTAGGAACGCGATGGGCATTCGCGTCGAAGCGGCTTCGATCGATCTTGCAAGGACCATGGGCTGGAAGGACGGCATTGTCGGCCGCCTGAACGCCGGCGTTACTGCGTTGTTGCAAAAGGCACGGGTCAAGATCGTTCATGGTCGGGCCGCCTTCCGCGATGGCAAGACGGTCGAGGTCGAGACAGAGATCGGCCCCCAGGTGATCCGTGCCGAAACAGTGGTCATTGCC
>Ga0209051_1002116_pt1 | contig 14859 bp, 11 predicted proteins | sample AraplaCvi_mMS_r2_2_FD_184286 | JGI IMG/M metagenome (GOLD analysis project Ga0209051, IMG submission 184286) | Arabidopsis root microbial communities from North Carolina, USA - plate scrape MF_Cvi_mMS_r2 (SPAdes) (version 2) | ecosystem: Host-associated > Plants > Roots > Endosphere | place...
CTTAGTGGTCGCGTCGATGATGGGGTCCAACGACAGTCTGTCCCACAACTGGGTCATCGTCTCGTCGAAGAGCGCCCTCTTGCTTTCAAATTGGTTGTACAACGTGCGTCGCGCCACCCCGGCCCGCAGAGCAATCTCGTCCATGCTGGACTGCTCGTATCCGTGCGAAAGAAATACCTTGCCGGCCGTTCGCAAGATCGCGTCGCGGGTTGACTCTGATTCGAGCGCAGGGGCAGGCTCGGCAGAATGGGCTCGCGGCATTCGTGTACGTTACGTCTCACAGTCGCGCAACACTCACTTCGGCACGCAATGTCATAGGCGGCGCGGTACAACCTGGGGATCCATCGGGTCCAGGACGGCGCGCACGCGGTGCTCAGCCGATCACGACACCGCCGATCCCGTCGCCCGGCGCATCGCCAACTCGGCGGCTATCGATACGCTGCACGCACCTTCCTGATAGCTCCGAACTGCCATTTCAGAGCCTGCGGCAGACCAACGCCGGCGGCACGGGAGACCTGGTGTCGGTGATGTTCCGCAGGTCCAGCGCCCTCGCGACGTCACGTGGACAGGGGGACACCTGAGTCGTCGGATTGCGGCCCCCCACGACCGGGGTGTCTGCGACGGTGACTTCCCGGCAGACACGCCAACCCGTGAGCTGGCATCGTTCTTGGCTGTTGTTATGCGTGGCATGTCCGGCTCGGCCAGGGACGGCGGCACCGCCCGCGAGAGTCGCCGAGGCCTCCCGATCTAGGCCGGAGTGCCCTGCTCGGTTCCGGCTCGGTCATGTGCGTCCAGTGCGCAGACCATCAGGTGCTGGAGCGACGTTCGCCCATTGGGCGCGAAACTCCTGACGCGCAAGGGTGGGGAGTGAGGCCACAGCGATGCGTTCTACCGTTGTTCGCGCCCTGGCTCGCGCGGGCCTGACGATTTACGGTGGTGCGCGCCCGCTGCCAACCCATCGCGTGTCGAATGTCAACGCACGCAACCGTATCGGCATGTCTAGCAACTCGATCGGATGCTCGACAGTGGTCGCATCGGGCCCATCGTCGGGGCGTGCACGAGGCCGCGAAAGCACACCCTTGCGACGTACATCAATGCACTGTACCGTATAGTGCATTGATCTGGCGCTGATCCGCGGCCGGTCGATCGTCCAAGACGACGGGGCGGCAGATCGATTACCAAAGGCGAAACGAATCGACGCTCGGTTACGGCATCCCCGTACCGGACCGTGCGAAATTCGTTGCGGTGCATAGTGTCCAATCCCCACCACCGCGCTTACGGGAATGCCCCAAGTCCGTAGTGAGCGCGCCAATCACGAAGCCCCGCAGGATAGCAAAGAACGGATGATCCAATGCCGACCAATCAACATTCATCGTGGCTGCGCACCTGGGTCGCACACTGGGAGCATCCGCACGGAGTGCACCACGACCCCGAACGTGGGCGCGAGGTGTATCAACGGTCAACCATGGGCGCGCTTCTCGACGGCGTCTACGACGATGACGCAACCGTGGCCGAGATATTGACTCACGGCGACTTCGGGCTGGGCACGTTCAACCGCCTCGACGGTGAGATGGTCATCCTCGACGGCGTCTGCTACCACCTCCACGCCAACGGCGGCGTGAACCGCGCCAACGGTGAGGACCGGACTCCCTTCGCGGCGGTGACGTGGTTCCAGCCCGACCACGCCTTCGACGTCGAGGGCCCCACCGACCGCAACGGCCTCACCGCCGCCATAGACGACAAGATCGACAGCGCCAACCTCATCTACGCCATCCGAATCACAGGTCGCTTCAGTGCAATTCACACACGCACGGTGACCAAGCAAGACCCTCCCTACGTCGGGATGAGCGAAGCGACGAAGAATCAGCGAGAGACCGTCCTCAACGACACCCATGGAGTCATGGCAGGATTTCGCATGCCCGACTACGAGCAGGGCATCACCGTCGCCGGCTACCACCTGCACTACCTCAACGACGACCACTCGCGCGGCGGGCACGTCCTCGACTTCATGACGGCGCGCGCTCGCGTCGAGATCAGCATGCGGTCCGATCTGCACCTGAGCCTGCCCACGACCGCGCAATTCCGACAGGCCCATCTCGACCGCGCTGACATCGACGCCGATGTCAGCCGTGTCGAAGGCGGCTGACGCTCAAGCCAAATTCGACGGTGGTCGTGGATCGCGTCAACCAGCACCACCAAGAAGCGCCGCGGCGCCATCAAAGACGTCGACTGCAGGAGCGGAGACGCGCCAAGCCCGAGGCAGCCGACCACACCGATGACCCCGGGCAAGCACCGTCGACTACGAAGGAGAAGATCCGATGGGATTCGAAGAGAACACCGAACCGTTGACCACTGCGGCGGGTGCGCCGGTGGTGGACAACCAGAACAGCATGAGCGCCGGGCCGCGGGGACCCGTTCTTCTGCAAGACCTGTGGCTCATCGAAAAGCTGGCACACTTTCACCGGGAGGTCATCCCGGAGCGGCGGATGCACGCCAAGGGCGCCGGAGCGTTCGGCACGTTCCGGGTCACCCACGACATCACCGCATATACGAAGGCGGCAATCTTCAGTCAGGTGGGCAACAACTGCAGGATGTTCGCCCGGTACTCCACCGTCGCCGGCGAGCGGGGCGCCGCCGACGCCGAACGCGACATCCGAGGCTTCGCGTTGCGGTTCTACACCACAGAAGGCAACTGGGACGTCGTCGGCAACAACACCCCGGTGTTCTTCCACCGCGACCCGCTGAAGTTCCCGGACCTCAACCGCGCCGTCAAACGCGACCCCCGCACCAATCTGCGGAATCCGGAGAACAATTGGGGGTTCTGGACGGGTCTGCCCGAATCGTTGCACCAGGTCACCTACGTGATGGGCGACCGCGGCATTCCGGCGTCGTATCGGCACATGCACGGATTCGGGTCGCACACCTTCAGCCTGATCAACGCAGCCGGGGTCCGGCATTGGGTGAAGTTTCACTTCCGCACCCAGCAGGGCATCGAGAACCTCCCTGACCGGCAGGCCCAGGCCCTCATCGCGGCGGATCGCGAGTCACATGGCCGCGACCTGTTCGAGGCGATCGAGCGCGGAGAGTTCCCGCGGTGGAAGCTGTTCATCCAGGTGATGCCCGAGAACGATGCGCTGAGCTACCGGTTCCATCCGTTCGATCTGACCAAGGTGTGGAGCCAGCAGGACTACCCGCTGATCGAGGTGGGCGAGTACGAGCTGAATCGCAACCCGGACAACTACTTCGCCGAGGTGGAGCAGGCCGCGTTCACCCCGGCGAACCTGGTGCCGGGCATTTCTTACAGCCCGGACAAGATGTTGCAGGGCCGGTTGTTCTCCTACGGCGACGCGGCCCGCTACCGGGTGGGGGTCAACCATCATCAGATCCCGGTGAACTACCCACGCGCAGCCACTATGGTGAACACCTATCACCGCGACGGAGCGATGCGGGTGGACGGCAACCAGGGTGGGGTTCCGGGCATGGAGCCCAACAGCTTTGGTCGGTGGGTCGATCAGCCGGCGTATGCCGATCCGCCGCAGGCGATCGGCAGCACCGCTGATCACTTCGACTTCCGCGAAGACGACGACAACTACTTCGAGCAGCCCGGCAATTTATTCCGCCTGATGAGTGGAGAGGAGCAGCAGCGGCTGTTCGCCAACACGGCCCGGGCCATCAAGGGGGCCCGGTCGGTCACCGTGGAGAAGCACATCGAGAACTGCACCCGGGCCGATCCCGCTTACGGCGAAGGTGTGCGCAAGGCCTGCGAGGCATTCGGGGCCTTGTAAGCGCGTGACGACGAGCCCGGCGCCCCTTACTCGGCGAGACAGGAGACAACGGCTTGGACACTGCAGGTCATGCGCATCACCGCGGCCCTCTGAAGGTACATCGATGGACAGAGTCCGTGTGGACGCGTCTGCTAGCGAGGGGCGGAAAGAGTCGCAGGCGACTACTCCGCGACATTGCCGCGCGGAGTCGACCAGCACTGGGGCTGAGCTACCGGCGCCAGCGGTCAGCGCCTGTCAGCCGCCTCGAGTTACTCGCAAGCCCCCGAGCCGCAACGCTGCCCATTCGGGGCCACGGCGATGAGCGCTGCGGACGATACGCATCCAGCGTTCGGAGACCTGCTGCGCGTACACACCTCAGTGATCGACGGCATCGTGGTGTTGTCGGTCGCGGGCGAACTCGACGTGTCGACCGCACCCAAGTTGGACCGCGCGATCACGCGCTGCATCACCGGCCCGCTCGCTGGATTGATCGTGGACCTAGCCAACGTCAACTTCATGGCCTCGGCAGGCATATCCGTTCTGCTGGAGGGCGACTCGACCGCGAGGACCGTCTCCAAATGGTTTGGTGTCGTCGCCAACAGCCGGGTCACGCAAAGACCAATGGAGCTACTTGGCCTCAACCAAATAATGAACATCTACTCCACCCTCGACGCCGCCCGATCAGACGTCGCGACATGGACCCGACCTCTCCCGATGCAACACGTGTTCAACGCCGGCTACTTCATTTCACAGAGCGACGCGGCGGCCTCATCGTCGGACTTGAAGGTGGTCGTGTGATGCGGCACCGCAACATCAAGCCGGGCGACTCCGTTCGGTGACAACGCCTTTCATGGCACTTGAGGGAGGGATAAATTGATGGAGATCAATCGTCGTAAGGTGTTGGGAGGAGCGGGCTTGGCCGGAGCCGCGGCCGCGACCGGTGCAGGCGTGGACCGCCTGTTCATCGACGGCACGCCGGGCATCCGCACTGACAAGGTGGAGCCAGCGGCCGAGGATGCCACCCGCTTCGGTGATCCGCGTATACCCGCCGAGACGATCACCTCGCAATCGCACCTCTTCCGTCTCGGCGCACAACCCCCCACCACACTTGACGGGGGCTCGTTCCAACAGGCGGACGAGGACGTCTTCCCGATCCTCAAGGGGCAAGAAGCCAGCATCTTGATGCTCACTTTGCAGCCGGGGGGCATTCGCGAGCCGCATTGGCATCCCAGCGCCTGGGAGATCAACCTGGTCACCACCGGAGTCGCGACATGGGTCATCGTCGACGGCAACGGCAACCACGAGGCCTTCGACCAACACGTCGGCGACGTCGTGTTCGCCCCCCAGGGTTCCTTTCACTACTTCGAGAACCGGGGCCCGGGTGACCTGCACATCGTGATCATCCAAAACACTAGCGCCGCAGAAGACAAGGACAACATCGGCATCGGTGAGTCGCTCAGCAAGCTTCCACCCCGGGTGTTGTCGGCCGTCTTCGGAGTGCCCGCAGAAACATTCGACTCGTTCAAGAAGATCGACAGGGCGATTGTCATCCTGAAGTCATCGGACTAGTCGACACCCGTTCGCACTCGGTGGGGCTCCTACTCCACGTGCGGATCATGGCCTCACCATCGTGGCCTGGCCACTTCATCGCGTGATCGAACGCGTCGGCCTGGCTGATTCGTGTTGCTAGGCTCCAGCTTTCAACGAGGCGGTCACGCTCCGTCGGCTGTTCAGCAGGTGAAGGGCTGCCCGTATCAGCGGTTCACCCGATGAACCCTTTCCTCGGCCCCTGATGCGGCCCGAATGGACGTTGGAGGACGCGGTGACGGCGAGGTGTTCGACCGGGGGTTTTAAGAGATGCCTCACGGTCGTTGACAGCGGACATGGCCATGATGATTGGGCGAATACGGCTATTTGACAAGGCATTCCGTCACATGTGGCGTGACACCGATGATGCCGGCACGCAGACGTCGGGACCTGCAGAAGCTGCATATCTGTTCGTGAAGGGGTTGTTGCCCAGCTATTCCGGTGCTAGCTTCGTGCCTTGTTGATGCGCGTCACGTATCCCCGGACGAGATGTGCGCCGTACCCGGCTCGTTAAGACGACGCATCTGGAGGGTTGATGTCTGACGAAACTCCAACGGTGGCTGGGCCAGCTGCAAGGTCACTCGATGTTCGGTGGATACACGGGTCGAAGTCTTCCAAGCACAACACCGACCCAGAGTTGCAGGTGTATTGGTACGACGACGACATGGTCATCTTGCGCCAGAACAAGGCTGTCGACTACGAGGCGCCATTCATGTTTCTGCTGTTCGGACGTGAGCGCGTTGCCCTACTGGACACAGGGGCGACCGCCTCGGAGCACAACCTCCCGATCCGCGCGGTCGTCGACGAACTAGTCGAATCGTGGCGCCACCGCCACACACAGGCCAGCGATGCCTACGAATTGTTGGTGCTACACACCCATTCCCATGCCGATCATGTTGCGGGTGACGACCAGTTCGTCGACAGGCCCAACACGACGCTAGTGGCAGCGGACAAATCGAACGCCTGGAATTTCTATGGGCTCTCGTCCGACTCGGATGCAACGGCGACCGTTGACCTCGGCGGTCGGGCTCTCGAGGTCCTGGCCACACCGGGCCACGACGATGCAGCCGTCACCTTCTACGACGCGCGAACAGGCATCCTCTTCACCGGCGACACGGTGTACCGAGGTCGTCTCTACATAGTCGACTGGCGGGCGTTCACGCGAAGTGTCGACCGCATGGTCGACTTCTGCCAATCGCACCCAGTAGTTCACGTCATGGGCTGTCACATCGAGATGACCACCGTCCCAGGGGTCGACTACCCCAGGCTGACGACATACCAACCCGATGAGCCCCCTTTGGAGATGACCGTCGAACACATACGCGCAGTGCAGACAGCGCTTCGCGACGCCGGCCCCGACCCGGTCAAGTACGTATGCGACGACTTCATCCTGTGGCCCATGGACGCATGACAGGACGTCCTCTCACCGCGCCGGGCGAGCGGACGCACCACGTCGTCGGCTGATTGCGTGAACGGCTGAGACTCTCCGTCACCTCTGTGACGTCTTCGACATGGTGAGGGGCGTGCGCGTCACCTGGCAAGTGCGGACGCGTGCGACGGGCCGGTCACACCGGCTCTAGACCCTCGCACCACGTCGTCTCGTCGGCCGCGCCGCTGCGGGCGATCGTGGCTGCTCCGCGGCCGGCGAAGTGAGCTGGGAACACGGCGGCACCGAGTTGGGACGCTCTGGCGATGACGGCGCGGCGGCTGGCGCGGGCCTGACTGGCGTCCACGTCGAAGGCGCAGCAGTCATCGGGTCTGCTGAGCTGCAGCGGCGTGTGTACGAGGTCGCCGACGAAGACTGCCCCAGAACCGGTTTCGAGCCATGCGACCGACGATCCGGGCGTGTGGCCGGGTGCCGGTTCGAGTCGCACGGTGTCGGCGACTCGGTGCTCACCGCGCCAGGTCCGCAGTTGGCCTGACTCGGCGATCGGGGCGATGCTGTCGGCGAAGACGAGCCGGATGCCTGCGAAACGCGCTCTCTCGTCGTCGGTGCGTGGTGGCCGCATCCCTTCGGCGTTCTCCGGGTGGAAGTAGTCGTAGTCGACTTCAGGCACCACGTAGGTGGCGTTGGGGAACGTCGGCACCCACGATCCATCCTCGAGCGTGGTGTTCCATCCCACGTGGTCGTAATGGATGTGGGTGTTGACGACGACGTCCACGTCGGACGGTTGGACACCGATGTCACCGAGGCGGTGGAGATAATCGGTGCGCAGGTGGTCGAGGGCTGGCGCTTGGGGTCGGTCTCGGTCGTTGCCGACGCCGGTGTCCACCAGGATGACTCGGCCGGCTGATCTGATCACCCAGGTCTGAATTGCCGCGCGATAGGCCCGCGTCGTCGGCGTCCAGTGGTGTGGGGCCAGGTCGTGGGTCCACAGCTGGGCCGGGGTGTCGGGAAACATCTCGTCGACGGTCTTGATTGGCCCCACCCATTCCAGGACGCGGTCGACCTCCACCGAGCCGATACGGATGGTCATCGTGGCCTCCCATCGCCGGAGAGGTCGAGCAATGCCAACGGGCGCACCGGAGACCCGGTGGCGCCCAAAATGTTCAACGGTGCGCACATGAAGGCGAAATCGATTTGACCGCAGATGGATTCGAGATTCATCACCTCGATCAGGTTGATGCCGTGGTCGGCGAGCAGGATGCGATGCACGGGTAACCGACTGTGCCCAACGTCGGGCGTGATCCGTTCCAGGGCGATGGTGTCGGCGCCCACCACCGACACACGGCGTTTGGCCAGCCAGTCACCGGCGGAGGCGTCGAGGCCCGGCACCCCGGTTGTCCGCCCGATGTAGGCGCGCTCGTCGGGCCACAGCTGCGCCCAGCCCGTCCGCACCAACACCGTGTCGCCGGCTTCGATGGGGACCTCGACCATGTCGAGGTCCTCGGCGGTCACGGCGTCGACGGGTGCAAGCCGGTCGACGCCACGCAGGGCGGGCACGTCGACCAGGACCGCTCGGCGCACGGCGAGCGGGAACTCCTCGATTCCTCCGGCGGCGTAACGGCCGTCGACGACGTCAACGGGGCGACCTCCGAAGATTTGGCCGTCGACGGCGACGTGGCACAGGGCGTCGACGTGGGTTCCGACGTGTCCGCCGAAGGCGAACTTGTCGTTGGCCCCGGTCATGCCGTCGGCGCGCACGGCGTCGCCGTGTCGCGTCACCAATGCAGACTGGAAGCCTGGATGCGACGGCGACGAGGGCGCACCGTTGAATAAGGGTTGGCCCAGGTCTACGACGTTGACGGGGTGTTCGGCGAGGTAGTCGAGGAGTCGCACGTCAGTGTGCCTCGTCTAGTGAGCTGGCCCGTGTCTCGGGAAGGGTGAGCACGGTGGCGGCGGTGATCAGCAGCACGACCACGACGTACCCGTCAAAGGTGGAGCGGCCAAGATGGGCGCTGACCCACCCGAGGAGGTAGGGAGCGGTCCCGCCGAACAACGCGACGGTGATCGAGTACGGGATGGCCATGCCGCTGGACCGGATTCCGGTGGGGAACAGTTCTGCGTAGACCGCGGGCAGGATCGACACGCCAGCGGCGAGCGGCACCATCGCGATGAGCAACGCAAGGAACAGTTGCCACGCCGTGTCCTGCAGCAACCCTTGCAGCGGGAATTGTACTGCGGCGCTTCCCAACACGCTGATCAGCAGTACCGGCTTGCGGCCGATCCGATCAGACAAGGCGCCCCATAGCGGCATCGCCGCCATGAACACCACAGCTGCGCAGATCGCCGCGGTGAGGGCTGCGGTCGAGCCGATGTGCAGCGTCGTGATGGCGTAGGAAGGGGCTGCTACGACCCACGTGTAGTACACCACGGTGAAGCCGATGCTCAGTCCGACGACCTGCCCGACCTGTCGACGATGACCATAAATGGTCGCCAAGATGCCTGGGGCCGTGTTGGTTTCGGTGCCGGCACGAAAGACGTCGGGTTCGTCCATGACCCGCCGCATGTACGCCGTGATCAGACCAAAGGCGCCGCCGAGCAGAAACGGCACCCGCCAACCCCATTCGTGCATCGCGGTGGTGGACAGCTGGGAGGTCAGCATGAGGCCCAACGCGATGCCGGTGGTGTTCCCCAACACGCTGGAGACGTAGATCAGGCTGGACCACCGTCCGCGTCTGGCGGGTGGTGCAATCTCCGACAGGTAGGTTTGAGCAGCGGGAAGTTCTCCGCCGCATGCCATTCCCTGTACGAGCCGGGTGACGAGCAGAAGGATCGGCGCCCATAGGCCGATCGTGTGGTAGGAAGGCGTCAGTCCCAGGACGAGGCTTGCCGCGGCCATGCAGCCGACGGCCAGCATCATCGCGAAGCGCCGTCCACGCCGGTCGGCGAGGACACCGAACACGATGCCACCCAACGGTCGGGCGCCGAATCCTACGGCGAACACCGCGAGGCTGGCCAGCACCGCGGTCGTGGGATCGGCGGCGTCGAAGAACTGGTCGGCGAAGAACGGTGCGAAGACCGCGTAGACGCCCCAGTCGTACCACTCGATGGCGTGGCCCAGACCGATCGCCGCAAGGTGACGTTTGGGCGTCACCGTGGGGCCGGGATTCTGGTCGCGGGAATTGGTGACGGTCACGGTACTTCTCGCTTCGGCGTAGATGGGGAGGTGCGTAGACGGCGGATGGCGATGGACGCGAGCAGTGCCGCGCCGTCGACGAGCACGCCGTCGTCGAACAGAGCGTGGGGGCTGTGGTTGTAGGCGGCGGTGTCGGCGTTCAGGCCGGGAGGCATGGCGCCAAGACTGATGAAGCAACCTGGAACGTGGGCCAGCACGCGGGAGAAGTCCTCCGAGCCGTTCTCCGGTCCGGCGGACCGCGTGACGCGGCGGTAGCCGAACAATTCGGTGGCGACGTCCAAGGCGAGATCTGTTTCAGCGGGGTCGTTGACGGTCGCGGGACGAAGGGGGACGAAGTCGATCTCCACGCGCACACCGTGCGCCTCGGCGATGCCCTCGAGCACGCGACGCGCGAGGTATTGCACGCGATCTTGTGCAGCGGCGGAGAACGTTCGGATGTTGGCGACGAACCGGGCCGATTCGGGAATGACGTTGGGCCGCTGACCCGCCTCGACCACCCCGACGGTGACCACGGCGGGGTCGTGCGGGTCGACGTCCCGGCCCGCCGTACGTTGCAGGGCGAGGATCATCTCCGCGGCAGCCGGCACGGGATCGCGGGCCAGGTGAGGTGCCGACGCGTGGCCACCGGCCCCCCGCACCCGAACGGTGAGCTCGGCCGACGCCGACAGAACGGCACCCGAGCGGGTGCGGATCTGACCGGCAGGCTGGTTGGAGAAGACGTGCAGGGCGTACGCCGCGGCGACGGGCGTCCCCGCCGCCGCGAGCACGCCCTCGTCGAGCATCGCTTGTGCGCCTTCCCATCCTTCCTCCCCGGGCTGGAACATCAACACGACGTCACCGTCGAGCTCGTCTTGGCGTGCGCACAGCAGCTCGGCAGCCCCCACCAGCATCGCTGCGTGCAGATCATGACCGCACCCGTGCATCGCGTCGCTCACCTCGGAGGCATAGGGAACATTGGTGGCTTCCTGCACGGGCAAGGCATCCATGTCGGCGCGCAACAACACTGCATGACGGGACGTCGCGCCGCGAATGACGGCGGTGATCGACGACAACGACGTGCCGGTGGAGATCTCCAGCGGCAGGTGCCTCAGCGCATCCAGGAGCTGAGCTTGGGTCTCGGGGAGCGCCAGACCAATCTCTGGGCGCCGGTGTAGGTTTCGGCGCAGCGCGGTCAACCGGTCGGCGAGGGCGCTTCGTTCGGGCGTCTTGAGCATGCCGATTACGTTGCCGAATGGAACCCCAGTGCAGCCGACAACGATAGTTTTGTGATGCAAACAAGGTCTATAGACTGGATTCGTGCATCGCGCGCCACTCGACGAGCTTGACCTTCGGCTGGTGAACGCCCTGCAGATTGCTCCTCGGGTGAGCTGGTCTGAGGCAGGCCGCATTCTCGGAGTCGGGCCGCAGGTGCTGGCGGCGCGGTGGGATCGACTGGTCGCCGGCGGCGCCGCGTGGGTCACCGTCCACCCCGGCGGCACGTATCGACATCAAGTAACGGCGTTGGTCGAAGTCGACTGTCGAGCCGGCGCACAACGCGATGTCGTGGAGCAACTGTGCCTGGACCCACGCGTGGTGACCGTCGAGGAGTCCACCCAGGGGTACGACCTGCTGCTGACGGTGATGACCGCGAACATGACTCTCATGAGCCAATTCGTGGTCAACGAGCTCGGCGAGATGGCCGGGGTCGCCAGCAGACGTACCTACCTGGCGACCGCGGTCCACCGCGACGGCAGCAGCTGGCGGCTCGACGCCCTCGACAAGTCTCAGGTTCGAGAATTGGAGAACACCGCGCGGCGATCTGGCGCCACCGCGGTCACCACCCCTCCCCCCAATGCGTGGCCCATCATCAAGGAACTCAGCTGCGACGGGCGACGGTCCGCTGCCGACATCGCCACGCACATCGGGCGAAATGCGGCCACGGTGCGTCGGCAGCTGCCCCGTCTGCTGGCATCGGGGACGCTCTCCATTCGATGTGAGGTGGCCCAGAGTGCTGCGCGCCATCCGATCAGCTGCACGTGGCGCGCCCGGGTTCGGCCCGCCGACCGAACGCGGACGATCGCGGCCCTCCGCACGTTGCCGAACCTACGGTTGTGCATGTCCACCACGGGTGAGGCCAACCTGCTCATCACGGCGTGGGCAGTGGACCTGGCACGCGTGCTCGAAATCGAACAGGACCTGGGCGAGAAACTGCCGTGGTTGGCGCTGCGTGACAGTGGCATCAACCTTCGGACCGCCAAGCGGGTGGGATGGCTCCTCGACGACGACGGTTACGCGACCGGCGAGTTGATCACTCCGATCGCGCTGCAACTGACTTCTTAGACCAGGCCCTCGTGATGTCCAGTCCTGAGGCTTCGTCGCCGATGTCTGGTGACGCCGCGCGAGTTCGACCGAGGCAGGGTGCCGGAACCTCTGACCGAGGCGACGCGACAGGCCGCGTCGGCCCTTCGGTGTCGCACCGTGTCGAAATGAACTGGCACCCAGCATCTTTTCGTCCCGTTCCAATCTCACTGGTGGCCGAGTGAAGCGATCCGCCAAATTAATTGGAGAGCAGTCCATGCGAAGTCGGCCAGCTTGTCCGGGAACACCGCCAGAACGAGACGAGGCAACACGGGCAGTCATGAATGTCGTTGCCTTGCATCTGCTTGGTAGCTACGCGGGAGCCTCCGTTGGCTCCGTCATCATGGCGCGGACGACCAACGCGATGGCATCGTCGACCATCTCGCGCAGGACGGTGTTGCTCTCCCGTACCCATCGGAAGGCTGCACCCTGGAAGACGTCACTCAGCGCGGGCGGTCACTCGACGGGGACGCCTCGATCTCGTCGCGCAGCGACTAGGTGACACCGACGAACATTGAGCCAAGTGTCCACCGCGGACGCGCCCACTGGCTGCCGAACGCACTCGCCCTGCGACAGATGGTTGCGAGGGCGTACCGCAGTGCCATCGACGCCCCGGTGCCAGGGGAGGCGCTCCTCAATCTACCGGCGCGGCGGTAGCACAGGCCGCGTACGGGCTGATGTGCATTAGCACCATTTGGACACGGCGTTGCAGCTGTGAACGAGCGTTACTGTCCTGGTAGCGATTTCGCCACGTTAGCGGTAGTCTGCACAGGGCAGTGCACATCACCGCGGTGCTGTGCTCATGGCAACAGATGTGACCGAACCCAGGCCGGTCGCCCACAGTCCGCTGCGCGGCGGACGTCCCACGTTGCGTCTGATTGCCGGCTGTCACGCGCACGGTGCGGTGCGGTTTGTCTGCAGCGTGACCGCGGCACACACCACCTGCTCGAGGAAACACGAGGGGAGAAGGGTGAATACCGACACGGCTCCGCCCGAAGCTACCGCCGTCGACACCGAACAGCGCCTTCGTGCCGCTCGCGCGGTCCTTGCCGAGCATGCGGCCGCGACTGAAGAACGGGGCCGACCCACCAAGGAGAGCCGAGCCGCCGCGGAAGGCGTGGGTGCGTTCGCCGCGACTACACCCAGGGAGTTTGGCGGTCTCGGCCTCGATCACCGCTCGATGACCCGAATGTTCGCCGAACTAGGCGCGGGCTGCACTTCGACTGCTTGGGTCGCCGCGATCAGCGCCATGCAGAAGTGGTTCGTATGGGACTGGATGACACCCGACGTGCGACAGGCGGTGTACGCCGATCCGAACGTGCAAGTCTGCGGCAACGGGAGGCCCGTGGGCCGGGGTGACAAGATCGACGGCGGCTATCTAATCGACGGCCGCTGGAATTATGCGTCAGGGTGCCAGGACGCCAGTTGGGCAATCCTCGCGGTCGGTGAGATCGGCGGCAAGCGGGCCGACGTGCCCTGGATGGCACTAGTGCCGACGGCGTCGACGCAGATCGAGCGAACGTGGGACGACGCCGTCGGGCTGCGGGGCACAGGAAGTCACACCCTCGTGGCCGAGCGGGTCTTCGTCGCGGGCGACTTCGTGATGAACGCGCCATTCCCGGGCAATAGGCCGCTGCTTGGCGCGCGCATGCTGCCAGCGGTGCTGCACTCGGCCAGTCCGCTGGTCGGGGCAACGAGGGGAGCGCTCGATCACGTGGCGCAGTTCATGTTCACCGACGGCCCGGCGGTCATGAGCCAGTACGCACAGCGCAGCCAATCACCTGCCGCGCGTGCTCTTTTCATCGAGGCCAGCCAACTCGTGGACACCGCCGAGATGCGCACGCGGCGGGCTGCTGACATGCTCGACGCCACCCGAACCGGTGATCCCCTGGCGGAGATAGAAATCGCGCACGCACGACTGCAACTGGTGACCGCGCTGCAGGAATGTCGACGTGCACTGGACACCATGCTCGATCTGTGCGGTTCGAATGCCCTCGTCGGGGCGAACCCGATCACGAGGGCGTGGCGCGACGTGGCCATGGGTAGCAGGCATATCGGACTCAGCCCTTCCGTGACGGCCGACCATCTAAATCGTCTGCTATTCCCCGAAGTTGCTATGTGACAGCGGCTTGCATCGCTACCGCACCGACCGACAGTGAGGCGACTGTGACAGTCCAGCACTCCGTCCAGAGGGACGGTCACACTTTCTGGACTCAGCACGTCGGTGACACCGTGACCAAGATCGACCCACGCCAGGGCCGTGCTCGATTGACGGACAGAGAAATTGGATGAGTGAAACCGCTGAGGGCCGCCGAGGGTCGGTCACGGAAGAAGGAAGAATCGGATGAGTGCCACCGTGATCGAGTTCATTCTTGGCAGGCTCCACGACATTGGTGTCACTGACATCTTTGGAGTGCCAGGGGATTACGCGTTCCCCCTGCATGACGCCATCGTCGCCCATCCGGATGTCAACTGGATCGGCTGCTGCAACGAGCTCAACGCCGGTTACGCCGCGGATGGGTATGCCCGTATCCGTGGTGTGGGCGCGGTGACTACCACCTACGGGGTGGGGGAACTCAGTGCCATCAGTG
>Ga0209051_1002117_pt1 | contig 14844 bp, 15 predicted proteins | sample AraplaCvi_mMS_r2_2_FD_184286 | JGI IMG/M metagenome (GOLD analysis project Ga0209051, IMG submission 184286) | Arabidopsis root microbial communities from North Carolina, USA - plate scrape MF_Cvi_mMS_r2 (SPAdes) (version 2) | ecosystem: Host-associated > Plants > Roots > Endosphere | place...
CCGCGGCTGCTGGAAGGCGGCGCGCCATGAACGCCGACCTGCCCGACCTGCCCGCGCAGTGGGACGACGACGCCGACGGCCCGTCCCGGCCCGAGCCCACCCCGCCCGATCCCTGGGCGGCGCTGCGCCGCCATACGCCCGCTCGCCTCGCGCTCGGCCGCGCCGGCACCAGCCTGCCGACCGCGCAGGTGCTGCGCTTCGCGGCGGCGCACGCGCAGGCGCGCGACGCCGTCCACGCGCCGCTGGACGTGGACGCGCTCGAGGCCGACCTGCGCGCGCGCGGCTTCGCCGTCGCCCGCGCCGCCAGCCGTGCGGCGACGCGGGCCGAGTACCTGGCGCGGCCCGACCTCGGGCGGCGCCTGGCCGGCGACGCCGGCGCGTCGCCGCAGGCGCCCGTGCCGCTGTGCGTGGTGATCGGCGACGGCCTGTCCGCGGTCGCCGCGCAGGCGCATGCGGCGCCGCTGGTCGACGCCCTGCGCGGCCTGCTCGAGCCGGCGGGCGTGCCGCTGCCCGAGGTCGTCGTCGCGACGCAGGCCCGCGTCGCGCTCGGCGACGAGATCGGCGCGCGCCGCGGCGCCGCGCTCGTTCTGGTGCTCCTGGGCGAGCGGCCCGGCCTCAGCTCCCCCGACAGCCTGGGCGCCTACCTGACGCATGCGCCGCGCCCGGGCCGCGCCGACAGCGAGCGCAACTGCGTCAGCAACATCCGCCCCGAGGGGCTGCCCGTTCCCGCCGCGGCGGCACGCCTCGCGTGGCTCGTGCGCGAGGCGCTGCGCCGGCGCGTCACCGGCATCGGGTTGAAGGACGGCAGCGCCGTCGAACGGCTGGAAGGGGTCCGGCCTTCGGCCTGACCGCAGGTTCGCGCGCAGCACCGGGAAACGCCGGGACGGGCCGGAGGCCGGCCCCCTGGCCATTGTCCTAGGTCTCCCGGGGGCTGGCGTCGCGTGGCTACACTTCGCGCCAATCCCGCAGCGCCCCCGCGTCCCCATGCCCTCCGCCGACGACCTGCCCCATCTGCTCGCGTGCGTCACGCTGCGCGACCGCGCGGCGTTCGAGCGGCTCTACCGCGCCACGTGCGGCCATCTGTTCTCGGTCTCGTTCCGTATATTGAGGAATGAGAGTCGAGCCGACGAGGTGCTGCAGGAGGCCTACGTGAACATCTGGCACAACGCGGGCGCGTACAACGCCGGGGCCGGCACGCCGATGACGTGGATGATCAACATCGTCCGCAACAAGTCGATCGACCTGCTGCGCTCGCGCCGGACCGAGTCCGAGACCACCTCGCCGCTCGACGACGACACGCCCGAGATCGCCGACGACGCCGCCGGCGACCCGCAGCAGCTGATGTCCAACAGCCTGGTCAAGGCGCGCATCGACGACTGCATGTCGGCGCTGCCGGCGGTGCAGCGGCAGGCGCTGGCGCTCGCCTACTACCGCGGCATGGTGCACACCGACATCGCGCAGGCGCTCAGCGCGCCGCTGGGCACGGCCAAGGGCTGGGTGCGGCGCGGGCTCGAGCAGTTGCGCAGCTGCCTCGAGGCGGCGGGGGTCTCCGGGCTATGAACTACCTCCTGCCCGAACGCCTCGACCGCCTCGCGCGCGAGTACGCGCTGGGGACGCTCGCCGGCCGCGCGCGGCGCCGCTTCGAGCGCGTGCTGGCCGCGTCGCCGGCGGCGACCATGGCGGTGCAGACCTGGCAGCAGCGGCTGGCCGTGCTGGACGGCGCCAACGTCGCGCTCGCCCCGCCGGTCGGCAACTGGACGGCGATCCAGCAGCGCCTGTTCCCGCCTGCCCAGGCGCCGGCCGCCGCGCCGCGGGGCTTCCTGCAGGGGCTGCTGGGCGTCCTGTCCGGCCGTGCGCTGGGCGGCGTGCTGGCCGGGGTGATCGCCTGCGCGGTCTTCCTGCGCCTGCAGCCGGGCGTCGCGGGACTCGAGACGCAGGGCGACAAGCTCCCCGAAAGCTACGTCGGCCTGCTGCAGGACGCCTCCGGCAAGCCCGTGGTGGTGGCGAGTTCGCGCCGGCACGGCGATGTCCTCACCGTCAAGGTGCTCCAGCCCATCGCCATTCCGCCCGGCCGGGTGGCCGAGCTGTGGGCGCTGCCGAAGAACGGGGCGCCGTTCCCGGTCGGCACCGTGCCGGCCAAGGGCAGCGCACGGATCGAGCTGTACGAGCCGTCCGAAAAGGTGTTCTCCAGCGTGCAGGATCTCGGCGTCACCTTCGAGCCGGCCCAGGCGGCGCCGGGTGCGAAGCCGAGCACGCCCTTCGTCCTGACCGGCCACTGCGTCAAGGTCTGGTGAAGTTGTAACTCTTCCTCACGCGACGGGATCCGTTTCGCCGCATGCTCCGTAAGTGGGTGCAGGAGCCCCCGGGCCCACCACTCGAACAGACAAGGACAACCCATGAAGTACACCGTCGTCGCCGCGCTCGCCGCCAGCGCTTTCCTGACCCAGGTCGCCTACGCCTCCGACACCGCCCCCGAGCCCGCCAAGGCCCGCGCGGCCGCGCCGGCCGCCGACAAGCTCGCGCAGGCCCGCAAGCTGATCGACGCCCGCCAGTGGGGCCCGGCGCTCGACGAACTCAAGCGCGTCGACGACCGTTCCAGCGCCGACTGGAACAACCTGATGGGCTTCACGTTGCGCAAGGGCGCCGCGCCCGACCTGGCCGCCTCCGAGCGCTACTACGACGCCGCCCTGCGCATCGATCCGCATCACCGCAACACGCTCGAGTACTCGGGCGAGCTCTACCTGATGAAGGGCGACCTGGCCAAGGCCCAGTCGCGCCTCTCGGCGCTGCAGGCCGAGTGCGGCACCTCGTGCTCGCAATACGGCGACCTGAAGGCGGCCATCGACCGCTACCAGGCCAACGGCAACAAGTACGTCGCCAGCGGCAGCTGGTGAGCCGCCGACCGACCGGAGCTTCCCCATGATGAAGAACACAGCCCTCGCAGCGGCTCTCGCCCTGGCCGTCGCGGGCACCCTGGCGGGTTGCGCGGCCATGGGCGGCCGTCCGGCCGCCATCGCCGCGCGCGCCGACGTCCCGGCGGCGCTGCGGCCGACCGGCCAGGAGCCTTTCCTGCAGGTGCACGCCACCGGCGTGCAGATCTACGAGTGCGCGGCCAGGCCCGACGCGCCCGACGTGTACGGCTGGCAGTTCCGCGGGCCGGAGGCGACGCTGGCCGATGCCTCGGGCCGCACCGTCGGCCGCCACTTCGGCGGGCCGTCGTGGGCGTCGAACGACGGCGCGACCATCGTCGGCCAGGCGAGCGCCACCGCGGCGTCGCCGGACGCGGGATCCATCCCCTGGCTGCTGCTGGCCGTCAAGTCGCGCACCGGCGAGGGCCTGCTCGCGCCGACCACCAGCGTGCAGCGCATCGATACCCAGGGCGGCGTCGCGCCGGCGGCGGCGTGCGCCGCGGCGAACGCGAAGCAGGTCGCGCGGGTGCCATACACCGCCACGTACGTCTTCTGGCGCGCGCGCTGAGGCCGGCGGCGGGGAAGGCCGCAGGCCAGTCCCCCCCTCACCCGTGGCTCACGGCGAGATGCCGATACACGGTCGTCCGCGAGATCCCGAGGTTGCGCGAGGTCTGGCTCACGCTGTGCCCCGTGCGTTCGTACTCGCGCAGGATGGTCTCGGTCGCGGCCTGCTGCAGCGCCGAGCCGTGGTTGCGCTGCGGCGGCGGCAGCAGGGGCTCGACGTCGAGCGCCGCCAGCGGGCGGCCGTCGGCCGCGAGCAGGGCGCGCGTGAGCACCGCGCGCAGCTCGCGGAAGTTGCCGGGCCAGGCATGCTGGGCGAGGCGGTCGACGGCGTCTTCGGCGATCGCGGCCCCGGCGTCCAGTCCGGCCAGCACGCGCTGCACCACGAGCCGGAAGTCGCGCCGCTGCCGCAACGGCGGCAGCACGGCGCAGACGGTGTTGAGCCGGTAGTAGAGGTCGGCGCGGAAGCGGCGCGCGGCGATGTCGTCCTGCAGGTCGGCGTTGGTCGCGGCGAGCAGCTGCACGTCGACGCGGCGCGAGGCCGTGCCGCCCACCTGGCGCACGACGCCGTCGTCGAGGAAGCGCAGCAGCGCGGCCTGCAGGTGCAGCGGCAGCTCGCGCACTTCGTCGAGCAGCAGCGTGCCGCCGTCGGCGCTCGCGATCAGGCCCGGGCTGCCCTCGCGCCGTGCACCGGTGAACGCGCCGCCGACATAGCCGAACAGCTCCGACTCGAAGAGCTCGTCGGGCAGCGCGCCGCAGTTCACGGCGACGAAGGGGCCGCCGCGCGCGCTCGCGCGATGGGCGTGGCGCGCGAGCACCTCCTTGCCCGTGCCCGTCTCGCCCTGGATCAGCACCGGCGCGCGCATGCGCGTCGCGCCCTCGACGAGGCGGAAGGCGTCGACGACCGCGGGATCCTGGAGCACGAGGTCGGCCTCGGCCGGCACGGCGAAGGGCCGCGGCGCGGGCTGCGGCGGCCGCGCGGGCGGCACCGCGGGCGTGACCGGCACGCCGTGCACGACCTGCGGCGCGGGCCGCACGAGGCAGCGCGCGACGAGGGCGCTGCCGAGCGCGTCGCGCAGTCGCACGTCGCCGCCGTGGTGCAGGCGGGCGAGCACCTGCTCGAGCGCTTCGCCGAACAGCTCCTCGAACATCGTCGCGCCGGTCTGCAGGGTCAGCCCCTGCAGCATCTGGCGGCTGCGCGCGTTGAGCGCCAGCAGCAGGCCGTCGTCGCCGAAGGCGAGCAGGCCGGTCGAGAGCGTGCCGAGGAACTCGGCGCGCGGATGGATCGCCAGCACGAGCTGGTGCCGCATCTGGTGGGCGAGCAGGCCGTTCTCCATCTGCGTCGCGGCCATCTGCACGAGCGCGCGCGTGTGATGCTGGCGCGACTCGAAGTACGAGGAGGCGTCGAGCACGCCCACGATCTCGCCGAGCGCGTCGCGCACCGGTGTCGCCGTGCAGGAGATGCGGTCCAGGCCGAGGAAGTAGTGCTCCGGCCCGCTCACCGAGACCGATCGCCCGAGGAGCAGCGCGGTGCCGGTGCCGTTGGTGCCGCACACGCCCTCGCTCCAGTCGCTGCCCACCACGATGCCGGCGCCGGAGCCGCTCATGTGGAAGCGGTTGTCGGCGTAGAGGTCGAGGATCACGCCCTCGGTGTCGGCGAAGGCGAGCAGGAAGTTCGAGCCGGCGATCTGCTGTGCGAGCGTCTCGAGCTCGCCTTGCGCGAGGCGGCGCACGACGGCCGCGCGCTCGCGCCGGCGCGCGAGCTCCGCCGCCTCGACCACGCGCAGCGGCGTGGGCGCCGCGAAGTCGAGTCCTGCCTCCATGCAGCGGGCCCAGCTGTCCAGGATGTCGTCGGGGGGTTGGCCGTCGGGCAGCAGGCCGCCGCGGGCGCGCAGCACGCGGGCATGGGCCAGTCGACGCTCGGGAACATGGGCCATGGTCGATGTCTCCGGGTTGGCCGATCGGCGCCGGCTAGTTTTGTCCGGACGCTAGCAGTCGGGCCGCGACTGCGCAACTGCACAGTTTGTGGACAGCGGGGGACACCCTCGTCACGGGCCTGTACAGGCTGTGACACGGGGCGGTCGGGCGCCCTCCCGCCGAGTTGCGGGTCTTCCCTCGTTGGCCCATGACTTGCACTTGCGCCCCTCGCACCCCGGTGCACGACAGACCATGGACAACAACCAGGAGACAACCATGACACGATTCAGGCTCCTCGCCGCCGCGACCGCCTCTGCCGCGATCACCGCGGTCGGCACCCCGTCCGCCTACGCGCAGGCCAACATCGACAAGCTCAAGCAGATGAAGGTCGCCAGCAGCGACCTGAACATCCCGCTGGTGGCGCAGACCGGCAAGAACGCCGACGCGATCCGCGCCAACCTCAAGCGCGTCAAGCTGCCGCCCGGCTTCAAGATCGACCTGTACGCCGTCGTGCCCGACGCGCGCCACATGGCCGTCGCCCCGGCCACCAACATGCTGTTCGTCGGCACGCGCAAGACCACCGTCTGGGCGGTCACCAATCGCAACAACGGCGACATGGCCACCGAGGTCAAGGCCTTCGCGCCCAGCCTGAACTTCAAGAACCCCAACGGCGTGTGCTGGACCAAGGACGGCATGCTGGTCGTGGCCGAGCACAACCGCGTGCTGATGTTCCCGGCGGCCGAGTTCTTCTACGAGAGCCCCGACGTCGCGGTCGCCGAGGTCGTGTCCCAGGGCAAGCTCGTGCCCGCCGACGAGGAGAGCTTCAACCACGGCGCCCGCACCTGCCGCGTGGGCCCGGACAACAAGCTCTACATCACCCTCGGGCAGCCCTTCAACGTGCCGCCCGCCGAGAAGGTGGCGATGTACCGCCAGCTCGGCATCGGCGGCATCGTGCGCATGAACCTCGACGGCAGCGGCCGCGAGGTCTATGCGATCGGCGTGCGCAACTCGGTCGGCCAGGACTTCAACCCCAAGGACGGCACGCTCTGGTTCACGGACAACCAGACCGACGGCATGGGCGACGGGCAGCCCCCGGGCGAGCTGAACCACGCGACCAAGATCGGCCAGGACTTCGGCTACCCGTACTGGAACGGCCATGTGAAGGTCGCCGGCACCGCCGCCGCGCCCGACCTGAAGGACCTGAAGGAGCCCGCCGGCGCGGTGTTCCCGCAGGTCGAGTTCCCGGCCCACCAGGCCCAGCTGGGCATGGTGTTCTACACGGGCAAGATGTTCCCCGAGAAGTACCGCGGCGGCATCTTCGTCGCCTCGCACGGCTCGTGGAACAGCACCTCGCCGACGGGCGCGCTGATCGACTTCGTGCCGCTCGACGGCCCGGACAAGGCCGGCAAGACCGAGGTCTTCGCCGACAACTTCCGCGACGACAACAACACCTACACCGGCCGCCCGGTCGACGTGGCGGTGCTGCGCGACGGCTCGCTGCTGGTGAGCGACGACTACGCCGGCGCGATCTATCGCATCACCTACGCGGCGCCCTGAGCATGCGCGCGGCGTCGATCATGATCGTGTCGCTGGCCCTCGCGGCGGCCGCGGCACAGGCGCAGGACGCGGCCGCCGGCAAGGCCAAGGCCGGCGCCTGCGGGGTATGCCACGGCGCGAACGGCATCGCGACCGCGCCGGACGCGCCCAACCTGGCCGGGCAGTCCGCGGTCTACCTCGCGGCGCAGCTGAAGGCCTACCGCGACGGCAGCCGCAAGCACGAGATCATGAGCGTGATGGCCAAGCCGCTCACGGACGCCGACATCGCGAACCTGGCGGCGTGGTTCTCCTCCATCAAGGTCGAGGCCACGCTGCCCAAGTGAATGACGCCCGGCCGCCGGGCACGGCGGTCGGGTCGACGAGCAAGCGTGTCGTTGGGAACTGCGTGCGGCAGCGCGCAGCCAGTTGGCGCGGGAGGGCGGGCGTACCGCTCCCCGCGCTGTTTTACTTCAGCGTCCCGAGATAGGCGATCAGGTCGGCGCGCGCCTTCGCGTCGGGCTCGCCGGGCCAGTCCATCGCCGTGCCGGGCAGGGCCTTCTTCGGGTCGGCCAGGAAGTTGTCGAGCGCGGTGTCGTTCCAGACCAGCGTGGACTTCGCCATCGCGTCGCTGTACTTGAATCCGGCCACGGTGCCGGCGCGCCGCCCCACCACGCCCTTCAGGCCCGGCCCCACGCCGTCGTTCGCGCCCGGGCTGTGGCAGTCGGCGCACTGCTGGAAGGCCATGCCGCCCGCGGCCGCGTCCTGGGCCTGGGCGAGCGGGACGAGCGCGGCGAGGGCGCTGGCGAAGAGGAGGGGGCGGGGGAAGGACATGGGGCGGCCTCGTCGGATGGCGAATGGCCCGAGGTTGTACCCGCTTCGCGATGCCCGAACATCCTCCGGGGTCGGGATGACCCCGCGGTCAGACCGGCCGCCAGTCCAGGTGTCCCTGCGCGAACAACGTCTTCAACGTTCCGTCCCCGGCCGCCGTGTCCACCGCCTTCTGCAGCGCCGCCGCCAGGGGCGCCGCGTCCTTCCTGACGGCCAGGCCCACCGCCCAGCCGGCGCGCGCGTTGTGCAGCGTCGGCAGCGGGGTGATGACGACGCCCGGGTCGCCCGCGAGCACGCTCGCCAGCTCCGATTCGAGCCCGGCCGCCGCCGCGACCTCGCCGCGCTGCAGCGCGCGCGCGGCCTCGACGCCGTCCTTCCACGTCGTCGAGAGCTGGCCGCGGTAGGCGCCGCCGTCGGCACCCAGCATCAGCCAGCCGGCGAGCGTGTCGCCGGGCACCGCGACGCGGGCCCCGTTCAGCTGGGCCAGCGTCTCGAGGTGGGGCAGCCGCTCGAGGCGGCGCGCGATCATCACGCGGTCGCGCCAGTAGGGGCCGAAGATGCGCACCTGGGGGTTGGCGTCCATCAGCGGCGCGTCCACCGGGACGTGCATCAGCACGTCGGCCGGCCCGTAGCCGAGGTAGTGGCCCTTCCACACCATGTTGCGCAGGTCGTCGCCCATGTCCTCGCCGGCCGGGAAGGGCATCAGCGACGCCTTCACGCCGAGGGCCTGCGCCAACGCGTTCGCGAGGTCGACGTCGATCCCGCGGCCGTCGACGTGGAAGGGCGGCATGTCGCGGTAGACGGCGACCGTCAGCGTGCCGCGCTCGCGCACGGCCGCCAGCGCGTCGCCGGCCGCGCGCGCGCCCGCGGCGCCGAGGGCGACGAGGGCGGCCATGAGCTGGCGGCGGTTCATCATGGCGCGCCTCACTGGGGAAGTGGCTTCTCGCGCCGCGACTCGAGGTAGGTCTTGATCGCCCACATCGCCTCCTGGCTCAGCACGCCCTCGAAGGGCGGCATGTAGACGGCGCCGTTGCGCGAGCGGCCATGGCGCACGGTGGTGATCATGTACTCGTCGTTGTCCTTGACGCAGGCGTCGCGCCGGGCCTTGTCGGCCAGGGTGGCGCAGTCGTTGTCGAGGCGGCGCAGATCCGGCGCGATGCCGCCCGAGATGGCCTCGAGGCCGTGGCAGCGCGCGCAGTTCTGGTTGAAGCCGGAGGCGCCGATCTCGACCGCCTTCGCGTCGCCCTCGTAGGGGTTGGCGTTCAGCCAGGCCTCGCCGACCGGGGCCAGGCCGGTGGTGTCGACCGCCTGCGGGGTGACGTTGCCGTGCGCGAGGGCGAGGGCGCAGGCGCCCGCGGCGACGAGGGCGGCGAAGGCGCGCAGGCGCCGGGAAGGGGGATGCGCGGGGCGGGCGGGGCGGGGCATGGCTTGTCTCCGGGGTGCGTGGAACAGACGGGCCGCCCGTCTGCAACAGCCATGCCACGCGCCGCCACCACGAGCGGGAACGCTTCTTGCGAAAAATCAAGCACTTCGCACGGCGCGCGGCCCCCGGCCGGCCAGCCCGCGGCTCCTCCACGAGGGCGGGTGCTATCCTGGGACGCACGGGCAGATATCCCCGGCACCGGGGATTCCACTAGCCCGCCGCCGCGCGCTGTGCCAGGATCGAACAACACCCGAGACAACTGCCCGCGCCCCGCGCGGGCAGCCGACAACGAGGACCGCGCCGATGTCGTCTTCCCTCCGCAGCCTGGCCGCGCCAGGCACGTGGTCCACGCCCGCGGCCCAGGCCGGCGAGGTCGGCGCCCGCGCCGAGCGCATCGAGCAGTCGCACCTGCGCTGCGAGGCGCTGGGCCTGTCGCGCATCGAACGGCCCGACTTCGAGCCGCTGCTGCGCGGCGACCTGGTCGTCGCGCGCGAGCGCAACCAGCGCCTGTTCACGCACGCCGCACCGGTGATGGAGATGCTCTTCGAGCAGATCGTCAACACCGAGAGCATGATCGTGCTCACCGACGCGCAGGGCACGATCCTGCACTCCGTCGGCGACGACGAGTTCCTCGCGCGCGCCGGCAAGGTGGCCCTGACGCCGGGGGTCAACTGGGCCGAGCAGTCCAAGGGCACGAACGCGATCGGCACCGCGCTGGTCGAGGAGCTGCCCACGCTGGTCCATGCCGGCGAGCACTTCTTCCGCGCCAACCACTTCCTCACCTGCTCGGCGGCGCCGATCTTCGATCCGCGCGGCAACATGCTGGGCGTGCTCGACGTGACGGGCGACCAGCGCTCCTACCACCAGCACACCATGGGGCTCGTGCGCATGTCGGCGCGCATGATCGAGAACCACTGGCTGAGCGACGACTACAGCAACCGCCTGCGGCTGCACTTCCACCTGCGGCCGGAGTTCATCGGCACGCTGCTCGAGGGCATCGTCGTGGTCGCCGGCGACGGCCGCATCCTCGGCGCCAACCGCAGCGCGCTCGACCAGCTCGACCTGTCCAGCGCGGCGCTGCGCATGCACACGCTCACGTCCCTGTTCGACACGACGGTGGCGGCGATCCACGACTACTTCCGCGCCCCCATCACCGTGCCGATGCGGCTCGCACTGCCCAACGGGCGCCAGTTCCACGCGAGCGCGCGCTTCAGCGGCTCCATGCGCTCGCTGATCGCCGGCCTCGACGGACCGGCGGCGGCACACGGCGAGGCGGGCGCGGCACCGTCCGCCAACGGCGGCGCCACGCCGCGCGACCCCGCGCTCGCGCTCGGCGGCGACGAGGGCCGCGCGCCGCGCATGTCCGGCCTGCGCTACCTCAGCACCGGCGACGCGCAGGTCGAGGCGATCGTGCAGAAGGTGCAGCGCGTGCTCAACAAGGACATCCCGCTGCTCGTCCTCGGCGAGACGGGCACGGGCAAGGAGCTGCTCGCGCGCGCCGTCCACCAGGATTCCAACCGCGCGCGCCAGCCCTTCGTGGCGGTGAACTGCGCCTCGATCCCCGAGACGCTGATCGAGGCCGAGCTCTTCGGCTACGAGGACGGCGCCTTCACCGGGGCGCGCCGCAAGGGCGCGACCGGCCGCATCGTGCAGGCGAGCGGCGGCACGCTGTTCCTCGACGAGATCGGCGACATGCCGCTGCCGCTGCAGGCGCGCCTGCTGCGCGTGCTGCAGGAGCGCTGCGTCACGCCGCTCGGCAGCCACAAGTCCATCGCGGTCGACATCGCGGTCGTCAGCGCCACGCACCGCAACCTGCGCGAGATGATCGGCGCGGGCCAGTTCCGCGAGGATCTGTACTACCGCCTCAACGGACTCGTCGTGCGCCTGCCCGCGCTGCGCGACCGCAGCGACCTGCGCACGGTCGCGCGCCGCATCCTGCTCGCCGAGGCGCCGCACGGCGCGCCCTCGATCAGCCCGCGCGTGATGGAGCTGTTCGGCCGCTACCACTGGCCGGGCAACATCCGCCAGCTGGCGAACGTGCTGCGCACGGCGGCGGTCATGGCGGCCAACGAGCCCGAGATCACCGAGGAGCACCTGTCCGACGACTTCCTCGAGGACGTGCGCGCCGCGCCCGTGGCGTCGACGGCGGCCGCGGTGCCCGCGGCGTCCCAGGCGACGGCCGCCGCGGCCGTCCCCGCGCCCGCCGCCGCGCCCGCGGCGCCGATGCAGACGCTGGGCGAGACCGAGATCGCGCTCATCCAGTCCACGCTGGACGCGTGCGGCGGCAACATCTCCGAGGCGTCGAAGCGCCTGGGCATCAGCCGCAACACCATCTACCGCAAGCTGCGCTGGACCAAGTGAAAACCCTGAGCGACTGTTGTTCACAGCCTGCGCCGTCCTGGAACACATTGCTCGTGGACGAGTCCAACCCCCCGGGCGGCGCGCGACGGTGACGCGCCGCGCGGTGTGCGCGCGTCGCGGGTGAACCCTGGCGCCCGGTGGCCGTATTCACACCGGCACGCGATTTGCGGTGCAAGAACCGTCCGTCCGCCTCGTGCGGCGGCGTCATCAACCCGACCAGTGGAGATATCCCATGCAATGGACGACCCCCGCCTTCCAGGACCTGCGCTTCGGCTTCGAGATCACGATGTACGTGGCCGCGCGCTGATCCGGCCCTGACGAAGGCGCGGCCCTCGCCGGCCGCGCCCCCCTCTTCCCTTCCGACCTCCATCGACCATGAAGATCCTCGTGCTGGGCTCCGGCGCCGGCGGCGGCTTCCCGCAGTGGAACTGCGCCTGCGCCAACTGCCAGGGCCTGCGCGACGGCACGCTGCGGGCCGCCGAGCGCACGCAGAGTTCCATCGCCGTCTCGGGCGACGGCGAGAACTGGGTGCTGCTCAACGCGTCGCCCGACATCGGCACCCAGCTGCGCCACCAGCCGCGCCTCGCGCCCCGCCATGCGCCGCGCGACACGCCGATCAAGGCGGTCGTGCTGATGGACGCCCAGATCGACCACGTCACCGGCCTGCTCGGCCTGCGCGAGGGGCCGTGCATCGACCTCTGGTGCACGCCCTGCGTGCTGGAGGACCTCACCACCGGCCTGCCGCTGCTCAACGTGCTGCAGCACTACTGCGGCACGCGCTGGCACATGCTGCCCGTGGCCGGCACGCAGGCGCGCGCCGACTTCGAGATCGAGGCCGCCCCCGGCCTGCGCTTCACCGCGCTCGCCATCCCGGGCAAGGCCCCCCCGTATTCGCCGCACCGGCGCGAGCAGGTGCTGGGCGACAACATCGCGCTGCGCATCGAGGACACCGCCAGCGGCCGCAGCGTCTTCTACTCGCCCGGCCTGGCACAGGTGGGCGCGCAGGAGCGCGAGTGGCTGGAAGGCGCCGACTGCGTGCTCGTCGACGGCACCTTCTGGACCGAGGACGAGATGCCGCGCGCCGGCCTCGGCGCCAAGATGGCCGCCGACATGGGCCACCTGCCGCAGAGCGGCGAGCACGGCATGATGGCGGCGCTGGCCGCCACGCGTGCGCGCAAGGTGCTCATCCACATCAACAACAGCAACCCCATCCTCGGCGAGGACGGCCCGCAGCGTCGCGAGCTGGCCGTGCACGGGATCGAGGTCGCGTTCGACGGCATGGAGATCGACCTGTGAATCCCATCCTCACGCTTTCTGCCATCCGCGCCGAGGCGACGCCGGATACCCGCGACCCCTGGACGCCCGACGAGTTCGAGGCGCAGCTGCGCGCCCGCGAGTCGCGCTACCACATCCACCACCCGTTCAACGTGCGCCTGAACCGCGGCGAGCTCGCGCCCTTCCAGGTGCGCGGCTGGGTGGCCAACCGCTTCTACTACCAGTTCTGCATCCCGCTGAAGGACGCCGCGGTGCTGGCCAACTGTCCCGACCGTGCCGAGCGCCGCCGCTGGATCGAGCGCATCCTCGACCACGACGGCCGCGGCGACCACGCCGGCCCCAATGCCGGCGGCATCGAGGCCTGGATGCAGCTCGCCGTCGCCACGGGGCTGCAGCGCGCCGACGTCGAGTCGCTGCGCCACGTGCAGCCCGGCGTGCGCTTCGCGGTGGACGACTACGTCAACTTCGCGCGCAGCGCGCCCTGGGAGGAGGCGGCCATCTCCTCCCTCACCGAGCTGTTCGCGCCCAAGATCCATGCCGACCGGCTCGCCGGCTGGCCGTCGCTGTACAAATGGATCGCCCCGGAAGGACTGGCGTACTTCCGCAGCCGCATCACGCTCGCCAACCGCGACGTCGAGCACGGGCTCGAGGTCGCGCGCCGCTGGTGCACGACGCGGGCGCGCCAGGAGCGCGCGCTCCAGATCCTCGACTTCAAGCTCGACGTGCTGTGGTCCATGCTCGACGCCGTGGCGCTCGCCTATCCCGACGACCTCGCCGAGGAGCTGCGTCCATGAAGCCGGCCCTGTCCCCGATGTTCCGCCTGCAGTTCGAGCCCGCCCAGGGCGCCTGGGTGCTGCTCTACCCGGAGGGCATGGTCAAGCTCAACACGCCCGCGGCCGAGATCCTCAAGCGCTGCGACGGCGAGCGCTCGGTCGACGAGATCGTCGGCGAGCTCGAGGCCGCGTTCGACCGCACCGGCCTCAAGGCCGACGTCGAGGCCTTCCTCGCCCAGGCGCGCGCGCAGGGCTGGGTCGGGCAGGAGGCATGATGGACGCGCCCGCCATCCGTCCCCCGTTCTGGCTGCTGGCGGAGCTCACCTATCGGTGCCCGCTGCACTGCGTGTTCTGCTCCAACCCGGTCGACTACGCGCGCCACGACCAGGAACTCGACACCGCCCACTGGAAACGCCTGCTCGGCGAGGCGCGCGAGCTCGGCGCCGTGCAGCTGGGCTTCTCGGGCGGCGAGCCGCTGCTGCGCGACGACCTGGAAGAACTCGTGGCGCACGCGCGCGGCCTGGGCTTCTACACCAACCTCATCACCTCGGGCGTCGGCCTCACCGCAGCGCGCGCGCAGGCGCTGAAGGCCGCCGGCCTCGACCACGTGCAGCTCTCGTTCCAGGACTCCAGCAAGGAGCTGAACGACTTCATCAGCTCCACGCGCACCTTCGACCTCAAGTCCAAGGTGGCGGCCATCATCAAGGATGCCGGCTATCCGATGGTGCTGAACTGCGTGATGCACCGCTTCAACCTGCCGCACGTGGGCCGCATCATCGACATGGCCGAGCGCATGGGCGCCGACTACCTCGAGCTCGCCAACACGCAGTACTACGGCTGGGCGTGGCACAACCGCGCGGCGCTCATGCCGACCGTCGACGAGCTGCGCGACGCCGAAGCCATCGTCATCTCGCACCGCGAGCGCCTCGCCGCCGCGGGCAGCCGGCTCAAGATCCTGTGGGTCTCGCCGGACTACGCCGACGCGAAACCCAAGCCCTGCATGGCCGGCTGGGGCGCGGTGTTCATGGTGGTCGCGCCCGACGGCGTCGCGCTGCCCTGCCACAGCGCACGCATGCTGCCCGGGCTGGACTTCCCCAACCTCGCCACGACCTCGGTGCGCGAGGCCTGGTACGAGAGCGACGCCTTCAACCGCTACCGCGGCCAGGGCTGGATGAACGAGACCTGCGGCACCTGCGACGAGCGCCACACGGACTTCGGCGGCTGCCGCTGCCAGGCCTACCTCGTCACCGGCGACGCTGCC
>Ga0209051_1002120_pt1 | contig 14827 bp, 14 predicted proteins | sample AraplaCvi_mMS_r2_2_FD_184286 | JGI IMG/M metagenome (GOLD analysis project Ga0209051, IMG submission 184286) | Arabidopsis root microbial communities from North Carolina, USA - plate scrape MF_Cvi_mMS_r2 (SPAdes) (version 2) | ecosystem: Host-associated > Plants > Roots > Endosphere | place...
CACCCAGTATGGCGCGGTCGAGGAGCTCACGGGCTTCCAGAAGTCCGAGACGCAGTGGGTGCCGCGCCCCAACGACCCGGGCCTCGAGGCCCAGATGCTCAGCCAGCTGATGCTGAGCCTCGGCGGGCAGCCCGAACCCGTGGTCGCCGCGGCCGGCGGCGCGAGCGCGCCCGCCGCCGCGACCTCGGGCACCGCCGCCGCGGTGCCGGCCTCGGCGGGCCGCGCCCGCATCGTCGCCGGCCAGCCGGGCGCCACCATGCAGGTCGACGACAACTTCGACCGCTCGTGGCGGCGCATCGGCCTCGCGCTGGATCACGGCGGCTTCACCGTCGAGGATCGCGACCGCGCGCAGGGCCTGTACTACGTGCGTTACGTCGACGCGAAGGAGGCCGCCAAGGAAGAGGCCGGCTTCATCTCGAAGGTCAAGGGCTGGTTCGGCGCCAGCGGCCCCTCGCCGGTCGGCAAGTACCGCATCTCGATCAAGACCTCGGGCGACAACTCCCTGGTCACCGTGCTGAACGACCAGGGCCAGCCGGACAACTCCGCGAACGCGCAGCGCATCGTCGCGCTGCTCGTCGACGAGCTGAAGTGAGCCGGCGGGCCGGCCCTGCGCCGGCTCCCGTGACGCCACGAAGGCCGCCTCCGGGCGGCCTTTTTCATGAACCTGAGCCCGGCCCGTCCGCGCGCTGAATCTTGTCCACATCCCTGGCGCCGCGGCGGACAACCCCCGCGCGCACACGCCGGACGGCCGCAAAAAAGCCGCCCGGAGGCGGCTTTCGATTCCAATGAGAAACGCCCCGCGAAGCGGGGCGTTTCATCGAAGAAATTACTTGCTGGCGGCCGAAGCGGCGGTCATCGCGGCGGCGGCGGCGGCGTCGGTGGCCGACGAGGCGGCGGCATCGGCCGACGAGGCAGCAGCCATCGCGCCGGAGGCGGCGCTGTCAGCCGACGAGGCGGCGGCCATGGCCGGGGCGGCGGCCGACGCGGAGGCATCGGGAGCGGCAGCGGGGGTGGTTTCGGCAGGCTTGCTGCAAGCAGCCAGGGCGAAGGCGGCGACCACGGAGGCCAGCAGGAGCGACTTGTTCATGAATTTCCTCGAAGAAAATTTGGTTCGAACCATTACCGGTAATTCTGGAACCTGCCCTCACAGCAGGCTTCCTCACAAGGACATCAGGCTAAGCTCGAGCATTTCCTGTGCCTAGCCCACCATTATACCCATCTAGGGGGAACCCGTTTACAACCCGAGTGTGACCGCCGCGAAACCCGGCGCGGCACGTTGCGCAAGCGCATCAAAGTCCTCGCGGGCCTGCTGACGGTCGACCCGGTCGAAGCCGGCCCGCCCGCGCCAGTGCTCGCGGTCGAAGACGCGCAGCGCCTGGTCGGCGCTGTCGAACCAGATCGTCGGCAAGGGCACGGTGCGCGCCTCTTCCGGCACCAGGCACTGCACCACGTGCGCCCAGTCGCGCCGCCACACGGCGAAGCGCGGGTGCCGGCGCTCGAGGAGCGCGTAGCCGCCCGCCACCATCACCAGCTCGCGCCCGCCCTGGCGCGCCCAGCGCGTGAGCATCGCCAGCCAGTCGACCTCGCCCAGCGGCCAGGACGCGAAGTCGTCGTCGCACCAGCACAGCCGGCGCGCCCGCTCGCGCTCCGCGTGCAGCAGCATGCGATACAGGGCGCGCGCGAACTCCACGCCGCCCTCGAAGGGCACGTCGACCTGCTGCCCATGAGTCGATACGCCTGCGCCGGGCGACTCATCCCCCTTGGGGGGCGGCGGCAACGCCGCCTGGGGGCGTTCATCTCTCGTCATGGGCCCATCCCTGCGCCACCCAGTCGGCCACGACGGCCTGCGCGTCGGCCGACAGCCGCCCGCACTGCGCGCCCGGCAACCGGCGCGCATCGGCCAGGTCGCGCATCAGGCGCGCGTCGCGACCCGCCGCCCGGAACGACTCGCCATTGATGAAGACGTGCCGCTCGTCATACATCATGCGCGTGCGCCGGTCGAGCCGCAATCCGGCGCCGGCCGCGCGCTCGCCGCCCTCCTCGAACCAGACCTGCGGCTTCGGCTCGGTCATCACCTCGCCGAGGGCGCGCGCGAGCTGCGCGGGGTCGCGCAGCAGGCGGTCGACCGCCTTGCGCGCGAAGGCGTCGAGCGCCTCGGGCACGCGTGCCGGCGCCTCGGTGGCGCTGCCCGGCGGATCGCGGTAGAGCGCCTCCGCGCCGTCGGACTCCACGTCGTCGAGCACCCGTTGCAGCAGCTCGCGCGCGAGCTCGGTGGGCTGGGGTGCGCGGTAGCCGATCGAGCAGGTCATGCACTCGTCCTCGGCCACGCCGTCGTGGCCCCAGCGCGGCGGCACATAGAGCATGTCGCCCGGCCCGAGCACCCATTCCTCGGTCGGCTCGAAGCGCTCGAGGATGCGCACCGGCAGGCCGTCGACGAAGGACGCGTCCGCCACCGGCCCGACCCGCCAGCGCCGGTGTCCATGCACCTGCAGCAGGAAGACGTCGTAGGAGTCGATGTGCGGGCCGACGCCGCCGCCCGGCGTCGCGTAGGAGACCATCAGGTCATCGACGCGCGCGTCGGCGATCCAGCGGAAGCGCTGCAGCAGCGCGCGCGCCGCCTCGACGTGCAGGTCGACGCCCTGCACCAGCAGGGTCCAGCCGGGGCGCGTGCGCGCGGGCAGCGCACGGCGCGCGAACGGGCCGTGCTTCAGCTGCCAGCCCGCGGCGCCCCCCTGGATCACGAGGCGCGACTCGACGTCGTCGCGCGCGGCGAGCGCGAAGAGCGCCTGCGGCGTGGCCGGCGCGAGCGGCGCGCCGTCGACGCCGCCCGCGGGAAAGGCGCCGCGCACCAGCAACGGCCGCTTCTGCCAGTGGTCGCGCATGAAGGCCGCGGGCGAGCGTCCGCCCAGCAGCGCGAGGGGATCGCGGAGGTTCATCCGCCCATTGTCCACGGCGGCCGGGCCCGGCGAGGGTGCGGTTTAAGATGCCGCATGAACATCTCCGCCCCTTGCGTCGTCTCGCTCACCTGGACGTTGACGGACGCGCAGAACGCGCCGATCGACGACCTGAGCGAGCCGGTCGAATTCCTCTACGGCGGCGACGACCTGCTGCCCAAGGTGGAAGAGGCGCTGGCCGGCCAGACGGTGGGCTTCGACACCCACCTGCACCTCGAGCCCGAGAACGCCTTCGGCGACTATGACTCCGGCCTGGTCTGCTTCGAGGATCGCGCCCTGTTCCCCGACGCGGTCGAGGTCGGCATGCAGTTCGAGGGCCTGCCCGACGGCGCCGCCACGCCCGACATGCCCGAGGACGCGATCTTCACCGTGACCGAGGTCTACCCCTCGCACGTCGTGTTGGACGGCAACCACCCGCTCGCCGGCATGGCGCTGCGGCTGCACATCACCGTGCGCGGCGTGCGCGAGGCCACGCCCGCGGAGATCGCCGCCGGCAGCGTGAGCGACGAGGGCGCCAGCATGCTGCAGGTGCTGCCGCCCACGGATCGGTCGAAGCTGCACTGACCCCGATCGATCCGCGAGCCCGCGCGGATCCTCAGTGCTTGCCGGTCGACCCGAACCCGCCCTCGCCCCGGTGCGAGGCATCGAAGTCCTCGACCACGCGGAACGTCGCCTGGACGACGGGCACGATGACCATCTGCGCGATCCGTTCCATCGGCTGGACGACGAAGGCGCTCGCGCCGCGGTTCCAGCAGCTGACCATCAGCTGGCCCTGGTAGTCGGAGTCGATGAGGCCGACCAGGTTGCCGAGGACGATGCCGTGCTTGTGGCCCAGGCCCGAGCGCGGCAGGATCATCGCGGCGAGCCCGGGGTCGGCGACGTGGATGGCGAGGCCGGTGGGCACGAGCGCGGCCTGGCCCGGCGCGAGCTCCAGCGGCGCATCGAGGCAGGCCCGCAGGTCGAGGCCGGCGCTGCCGGGGGTGGCGTAGGCCGGCAGGGCATCGGCCATGCGCGGGTCGAGGATCTTGAGGTCGATGGGGGTCATGATGCGAGGCGGCGCGCGATCTCCGCGACCAGCGCCCGCGCGAGGGTGAGCTTGTCGGCCTGGGCGAGCTCGCGCTCGCCGTCGGCGTCGACCAGCAGGAGTGCATTGTCGTCGCGGCCGAAGGTGGCGGGGCCGAGGTTGCCGACGATGAGGGGCACGTTCTTGCGCACGAGCTTGTCGCGCGCGTGCTGCAGCAGGTTCTCGCTTTCGGCGGCGAAGCCCACGCAGTAGGGGCGCGGCGCGAGGCGGGCGACGTCGGCGAGGATGTCCGGGTTCTCGGTCAGCTCGAACTGCGGCGCGACCTTCTTGCCGTCCTTCTTGATCTTGTGCGGGTTGGTCTGCGCGGGACGCCAGTCGGCCACGGCCGCGGTGGCGACGAAGACGTCGGCGTGCGGCGCGGCGGGCAGCACCGCGGCATGCATGTCGCGCGCGCTCTGGACGTCGATGCGCGTCACGCCCAGCGGCGTGGCCAGGTGCACCGGCCCGGCGACCAGCGTGACCTCGGCGCCCGCCTCGCGCGCGGCGCGCGCGATGGCGAAGCCCATCTTGCCGCTCGAGAGGTTGGTGATGCCGCGCACCGGGTCGATGGCCTCGAAGGTCGGGCCGGCGGTGACCAGCACGCGCTTGCCCGCGAGGTGCTTGGGCTGGAAGAAGGCGATGAGCTCGTCGCGCAGCACGGCGGCCTCGAGCATGCGGCCCTCGCCGAACTCGAGGCAGGCCTGCTCGCCCACGTCGGGCCCGAGCAGCGCGGCGCCGTCGGCGCGCAGTTGCGCCACGTTGCGCTGCGTGGCCGGGTGCGCCCACATCTCGCGGTTCATCGCGGGCGCGACCAGCAGCGGGCAGCGCGCCATCGGCCGCGCGAGGCACATCAGCGAGAGCAGGTCGTCGGCGCGGCCCTGCACGAGCTTGGCCATGAAGTCGGCGCTCGCGGGCGCGACCATGATGCAGTCGGCCTCGCGCGAGAGGTTGATGTGCGCCATGTTGTTGTCGGGGCGCGCGTCCCACTGGCTCGTGTAGACGGGCCGGCCGCTCAGCGCCTGCAGGGTCACGGGCGTGATGAAGGCCTCGGCGCCCTCGCTCATCACCACCTGCACCGTCGCGCCGGCCTTGCCGAGCGCACGCACCAGCTCGGCGGCCTTGTAGCAGGCGATGCCGCCGGACAGGCCCAGCACCACGTGCCGGCCCGCGAGATCGAGAACTTGCGTCATGGGCGCGAATGTAACGCGTGGGCCCGGATCCGGCCTGCGGCCGGCCCGGATCACGCCTTGCCGCCGCTCGTCTGCTTGAGGATGCGCAGGAACTGGTGCGCGTCGAAGCCGTCGCGCATCTGGCGGCCGCGCACCACGAGGAAGGGCGTGCCCTGCGCGCCGTAGCTGCGGAATTCGTCCTCGCAGCGGCGCTCCACGCTCATGTTGCACTCGGTGAAGGCGAAGCCGTTGCCGGCCAGCCAGCCCTTGGCCTGCCCGCAGTACACGCACTCGGTCGTGCTGTACATGACGACGTCGCGCGCCTGCACGCCCGCGGCGAAGGCGCGCAGCGCGTCGGTGGGGACCTCGTCGGCGTCGGGGTCGATCTCGCCGGACACGAACGCGCCATCGTGATGCGCGTTCAGCTGGCGTTGCACGAGATAGGCGCCGGCCGCCAGGGCGGCGAACAGGAGCAGGCCGTTGCGCAGGCTCATCTCAGGCTCCGTGGCACTTCTTGAACTTCTTGCCGCTGCCGCAAGGACAGGGATCGTTGCGGCCGGGCTGGGGCTCGACGCGGCGCGTCTCGACCACCGGCTGGTTCTCGACCCAGAAGCAGCGCAGGTCCTGCACCGCGTAGAGCGCTTCCTGGATCAGGTCGTCGCGCGTGGGCGTCTCGCCCTCGTACAGACCGGCGAGCGCCTCGACGAGCTCGGCTTCCTCGTGGACGGTCAGCACGGCGATGCGGGCCAGGGCATCCTGCCAGGCCTCGGCGAGCTGGTCGCCCTCCTCCGGCGCCTGCCAGTCCTCCTCGAAGGTGTCGAGCACCTCCAGGAAGCCGTGCGCCCAGATCTCGCCGGTGCGCGGGATCTCGGCGTCCTCGTCGCCCGCGGCGATCTCGCCCTCCTCGACCAGGCGAGCCTTGTCGTCGTCCGTCCATTCGAGCATGACGGGGGCGAGGCGCAGGTCGTCGGGTGCGTCCATCAGGAGCTCGGGGTCGAGCTGCTTGAGGAGGACGCTCCAGCGCGCCTGCAGCACGGCCGAGGCCGCGCGCTCGGCCTCGGGGTCGGCGAAGGCGCGCGTCCAGGCCTCGCCGATCAGGCGCTCGCGCCAGTCGGCGACCGTGCGCACGCGCGGGCCGGCGGCGAGCGCGGTCATCGCGCCGTCCAGCCACTCGAGCGAGATCGTCTCGTCGAAGCCGGAGAGCTGCTCGGCGAGCTGCTGCAGGCGGTCGAGGTCGGCCTCGGTGCTGGTCGGATAGTGGACGTGGGCGAGCGGATTCATGGTGGCGGCGATGCAGGAGAAGGCGTGCGCGAACGCGCAGCCGGGAAGTGTCGCATGGCGGCGTGGTGCGGCCCGGCCCGCAACTCATCCATCCCGTGCAGACCGCACGAGCGCACGGCCTTCCCCATTGGTGAGGTCGGCCGGCGGGGCTTGCGACCAGCGCACCGACACGGCGCCCGATCGGTGGTATCACCGCGCCTTGGCCCGCGCGGGACGGCAGGCGTCCGGCGCGGGCACGAGCGGCCCGGGACGCGCATCGCCCCGCGGCAGGCCCGCGGGCGCAGCGCCGCCCGGTGCATCCGAGAACGACCGGCAGGCGAGATGGAACGGGTCGCCGGCCATGCCAAGCGTCGCACCACCCGCGACGCCGGCCGCGCCCTGCCCGGACGCCGCCGGCGGCGCGCTCACGGGAGACCCGTCATGCCCCCCGACCCGATCCGCCTCGCGCTCGACAAGCGCGACCAGCCGATCTCCTTCACCCGCCGCCTGTGGACCAGCGAGGGCGGCCCGTGGCGCGGCCTGCGCCTGGAACGCCACGCCGTCGGCCCGGCCGGCCGGCTGCAGGACTTCGCCGTGCCCGAGGCCCTGCTCGGCCTGTGCCTGCGCGGCGTGGCCGACGTGCAGTTCGGCACCGGCAGCCACGCGCGGCACGCCGTCGTTCGGCCGGGCCGCTTCATCCTGCTCGCGGCCGGCGGCGAGCAGCCTCCGATCCAGTGGACGGGCACGCGCGAGACGCTCTACGTCGCGATCGGCGGCGAGGACGTCGACCGCCTGCTCGGCCCCCAGCTGCGCGCCTCGGGCCGCCCGGGCGCGACCGGGCTCGCGCCGCAGTACGCGGTGGCCGACGACCAGATCGCGCGCCTGATGCGCAACATGCTGGACGAGGCCGCCGCGGGCGCGCCCTCGGGCAGCCTCTACGCCGAATCGCTGAGCACCGCGCTGGCGGCATACCTCGTGCGCGGCTATGCACGCGCCGAGCGCCCGCGCACCCGCGTCGGCGCTCGCCTGCCGCGCACGGTCGCGGCGCGCGTGGTGGAGTACGTGCAGGCGCACCTCGACCGCAACGTGTCGCTGGTCGAGCTGGCCGCGCTCTCGGGCCTGAGCCCGCACCACTTCTCGCTCGTCTTCCGCAACACCTTCGAGACGACCCCGCACCACTACCTGCTGCAGCAGCGCGTGGCGCGCGCCAAGCGGCTCGTGGCCGCCGGCGGGCGCTCCATCGGCGAGGCGGCGCTGGAGTCCGGCTTCGCGAGCCAGAGCCACTTCACGCGCGTCTTCCAGCGCCTCTGCGGCGAGACGCCGCGCGCCTGGCGGCGCGCCGAGCGCGATCAATAGGCCAGGCCATCGAGCTTCGCAGGTCGATGGCCGGCAGCGTCCCCCTCGCAGCGCTCGTCAATAGACCAGGATCGTGTCCCAGAAGTCGCACTGGTGGCGCGCCGCATAGGCCGAGGCCGCGAGCGGCTTGGACTGCAGGTTCTGCGACCACAGCCTGGGCGAGGCGCCCTGGAAGCGTGGCCAGGGCGAGTCCGAGCCCGCGCCGTTCGGGTTGCCGTCGCGTGCGAACAGCGTCCATGCGGCGACGAGCTGGTCGGACAGCGCCTGCTCCTTCGGATTCAGCTTGTGCGCCACGCCCAGCACGCCGCCGTGCCACAGCGGGAAGTAGAACTGGATGTCGATCGTGTGCGCGGCCAGCGGCTTGAAGTCCGGCATGGGCGGGAAGTAGTACGGCGCCTGGCGGTAGTCGAACTCGTACGCGTACGTCGGCACCGCGGGCGCCCACAGCTTGTCGACGTGCAGCGCGCGACAGGCACCGGGGTCGGTGGCGACGTAGTCGTAGGCGGTCTGCGGCGACGAGTAGTTCGCGAGCGGGTAGTGCGCGAGCACCGCGTCCACCGTCCCGGCCGGGTAGGCGGGCGGCGTGCCGCCGGGGCCGGCGTTGCCGCTGTAGATGCGGGTGATGTTGGCGGTGTACTGGTCGGCCGTCATCGCCACCTGCGGCGGGCCGGAGAAGTACTCGGTGATGCCGATGCCGAAGTTGGCCTCGTCGTGCACGATGCCGCCGAGCACGGGCATGTGCGTGTAGCGGCCGGTCGTCCAGGCGACCTCGGGCGAGACGGGGATGATGGTGCCGTCCACCATCGGTCCGGTGACGTAGGGCCCGTTGGCGTTGGCGGTGCCCTGCCACTGCAGGACCTCCTGCGTGGTGAGCTTGCGCAGGCAGGACGCGGCGGCGGCGTCGGTGCCCGGGCAGCCGGCAGCGGCGGCGAAGCCCAGGCCGCGCTGCGTGCCGACCGACAGCGGCGGGTAGGTCGAGGTCGGCGAGCTCTGGAAGATCGCGCGCTGGAACAGGCCGGCGGCGAGCGGCGAGATGACGTTGGCGCCGGTGTCCGACGCTCCGGCAGACTGGCCGCCCACCGTGACGTTGGACGGATCGCCGCCGAAGGCGCCGATATTGCGCTGGACCCAGCGCAGCGCCGCCTGCAGGTCGAGGATGCCGTAGTTGGCGGAGAGGTGGCCCTCCGCGTCGAGCGCCGGGTGCGAAAGGAAGCCGAACAGGCCGAGCCGGTAGTTCACGGTCACGACGACGGTCGCGCTGCCGTTCGGGCCACCGGTGGCCAGCTTGCTCGCGTCGTAGTCGTTGGACGCACCGTCGACGTTGCCGCCGCCGTGGATCCACAGCAGCACGGGGCGGCGCTTGCCCGCGGGCGCGCCGACGTTGTTGGAGAACACGTTCAGGAACAGGCAGTCCTCGTGCACGCTGGCCGGGCCCGCGAACACGCCCAGCGTCGTCACCTGCGCGCAGAGGTTGCCGTATTCGGTGGCGTCGCGCACACCGCCCCATGGCTGCGGCGCCTGCGGCGGCTGCCAGCGCAGGCTGCCGACCGGCGGCGCGGCGTAGGGGATGGCGAGGAACTCGTCGACCCCGGCATCGTTGGTGAAGCCGCGCACCCAGCCGTCGCCGGTGCGCACGGCCGGACCGCTGTCCTGGGCGGGATGGGCCGCGCCCGCGGGTGCGGCGGCGAATGCGGCGAGGACGGCGCCGCAGGTCACTGAGAGGGAAACGCTTCGGAACTTCATGGCCTTGTCTCCTCTTGCTTCGACGGGAGGGCGCAGCCGGCGTCATGCCGGCATGCGAGGGCCAGTATTCGGGGCGGCACGCCGCCCGTCTTTCACGTTCGTCCGCGGACTTGTCCGTTGATCCGGACCGGGGTCGGTGTTTGTACGGGGGGAGGTTCGGGTCAGCCGACGCGGGGCTGCGACGGATGCAGGCGCGCCATCGCCAGCACGTCGGCATAGACGCCGTCGCGCAGCGCGAACGCGCGACGCACGCCCTCCTCCACGAAGCCATGGCGGCGATAGAGGCGCTGGGCGCGCTCGTTGTCGACGTAGACCTCGAGTTCCAGGCGCAGCACGCCCAGCCACCTGTCGGCCAGCTCCAGCTGTGCACTCAGCAGCTTGTCGCCGATCCCGCGGCCCTGCCAGGCCGGTGCGACGACGATGCCGACCTCCATCGCGTGGCGCCGCCGCGCGGCCATGCCCATCGGATGCAGGCCGGCGAAGCCGACGAGCTCGTCGCCCGCGACAGCGACCAGCAGCACGTTGCCGCTGCCGGCCGCGCACATCTCGACGAGGCTCTCGCGCCAGTGCTCGGGACTCGGATAGGGCAGCTGCACCACGTGCGGCACCACCTCGCGGTGGCCGAACAGGCGCGCGAACGCCTCGGCATCGGAGACGCAGGCGCGGCGCAGCTGCACCGCGGACGCGTCGAGCGACGCGGCGCCGGCAGCGGGGGCGGCGGGTTGATTCATGGGAACTCTCCGGGCACGTTGGCGCGCCTCGTTGCGCGACGACAGGTGCCCGGCAGTGTCGCACGCCCCCGCGCCGCCCGCCTGAGCTCACTGGACTACCCTGCGCGCTGCGCGCTCAGGCCAAGCGGGGCGGCGCGGGGTGCAGGCGCGCCATCGCGAGCGTGTCGACGTAGCGCCCGTCGCGCAGCGCGTAGGCCCGCAAGACCCCCTCCTGCTCGAAGCCGTGGCGGCGGTAGAGGCGCTGCGCGCGTTCGTTGTCCACGTAGACGTCGAGCTCGAGCCGGAGCAGGCCGAGCCAGTTGTCCGCCAGGTCGCACAGGGCGCCCAGGAGCTTGGCCCCGACGCCGCAGCCCTGCCACGCGGGCAGCACCTGCAAGCCCAGCGACATCGCGTGGCGGCGGCGTATCGACGGGCTCGAGGGATGCAGCCCGGCGGCGCCGACGACCTCGCCGTCCGCCACGGCGACCAGCAGGACGTGGCCCTTGTCCGCGGCGGTCAGCTCGCCCAGCCGGTGGCGCCACAGCTCGGTGTTCGCGTAGGGCAGCTGCAGCAGCTGGGGGAAGACCTCGGGATGCGCCAGCATGCGCGCGAAGCCCTCGGCGTCGGCGACCGTGGCACGGCGCAGTTCGACGCGCGCGGCGTCGCGCGGGCATTCGTCGGGAGTCGGGGCGGCGGCGGTCGGATGGCTCACGTCGGATCTCCTGGGGTGGTGGAGCGCTGCAGAAAGCACAAGGCCCGCGCGTGGCGGGCCTTGTGCAGGGATTCGGCGGGGAAGGAAGTCAGGGCGGGCCCGGGCGCCGACTTCGCGGACGGGTGACGACGACGCGTTGCATCGCCAGGGGCGCCCGCGGGGACACCGCGGCGTCCAGCGACGCGCGCGCGGCCGGGCGCCTTGCAGCGCAGGCGGCAGGGGCGAAGGCGGCGCGGGAGGTCATGCGGGCCAGTCTGGGGCGAAACGCTTCACCCGTCAATCGATCCGCGCGACGCGGCGCGGCGCCGGGTTGCCCGTGAACTTGCTCGCCTCGTCGCCGGTCAGCGAAGCGGCGCGTCAGCGTCCGCGCAGCTTGCCGCCGAGGGCGCGCCGCAGCGCCCGCATCTGCGGGCGCATCCAGCTCGGCACGCGCCCACCGGCCAGCGCGCGGATGGCGAGGCGGCGGACGAGGAGCCTGGTGCTCAGGGCCATGCGGGCAGTCTGAGCGGGTGGGCCGAGGGCGTCAAGCCCAGCGGCCGGGCGCCCTCAGGCGCGCTGCGCGACCCAGCCCTGCACGCTGGCCAGGGCGCCGGCGAGGTTGGCCGGCTGGGTGCCGCCGGCCATGGCCATGTCGGGCTTGCCGCCGCCCTTGCCGCCGACCTGCTGGGCGACGTGGTTGACGAGCTCGCCGGCCTTGATGCGGCCGACCGCGTCGGCGGTGACGCCGGCGGCGATCTGCACCTTGTCGCCGTCGACGGCGGCCAGCACGATGGCCGCGGTCTTGAGCTTGTCCTTGAGCTTGTCCATGGTCTCGCGCAGGGTCTTCGCATCGGCGCCGTCGAGCTTGGCCGCGAGCACCTTGAGGCCCTTGACGTCGACCGCCTGCGCCACCAGCTCGTCGCCCTGCGCGGACGCGAGCTTGCCCTTCAGCCGCTCGAGCTCCTTCTCGAGCGCGCGCACGTGCTCGAGCACGGCGCCCAGGCGCGCGGGCACCTCGGCCGGCGTGACCTTGAGCGCGGCCGCGGCCTCGTCGACGGTGTGCTCCAGCGACTGCAGGTAGGTGAGCGCGTTGGCGCCCGTCACCGCCTCGATGCGGCGGATGCCGGCCGCGACGCCGCCCTCGGCGACGACCTTGAACAGGCCGATGTCGCCGGTGCGCTCGACGTGCGTGCCGCCGCACAGCTCCTTGGACGAGCCGATGGTCAGCACGCGCACGTTGTCGCCGTACTTCTCGCCGAACAGCATCATCGCGCCCGACTTCTGCGCGTCGTCGATCGCCATCACGGTCGCGTCGGTGCCGGCGTTGGCGAGCACCTCGGCGTTGACGATCGCCTCGACCTGGCGGATCTGCTCGTCGGTGAGCGGGCCGGTGTGCGCGAAGTCGAAGCGCGTGCGCTCCGCGTTGACCAGCGAGCCCTTCTGCTGCACGTGCGCGCCCAGCACCTCGCGCAGCGCCTTGTGCATCAGGTGCGTGGCGCTGTGGTTGCGCACGGTGCGCGCGCGGCGCTCGGCGTCGACGCGCGCGGTGAACACGTCGCCGACGTGGATCGCACCCTCGGCGACCTGGCCGTGGTGGCCGAAGACGTCGGCCTGGATCTTGAGCGTGTCGTCGACGACCACGCGGGTCGTGCCGTTGCGCAGCTCGCCGGCGTCGCCCACCTGCCCGCCGCTCTCGGCGTAGAACGGGGTGTGGTCGAGCACGACGACGACGTCGTCGCCGGGGTTCGCGGCCTGCACCGCGCTGCCGTCGACGTAGAGCGCCACGACCTTGGCGTCCTCGCGCACCAGCTGCTCGTAGCCGTGGAAGGCGGTGGGCGCGCCCTTGTACTCGAGGCCCTGGGCCATCTTGAACTTGCCGGCCTCGCGGGCGCGCGTCTTCTGCTCTTCCAGCAGGCGGTTGAAGCCGTCGGAGTCGACCGTCACGCCGCGCTCGCGGCAGACGTCGGCCGTCAGGTCGACCGGGAAGCCGAAGGTGTCGTGCAGCTTGAACGCGGTCTCGCCGTCGATCTGACCCGTGCCGGTGGCGAGCGCCGCCTCGAGGATCTCCATGCCGTTGGCGATGGTCTTGAAGAAGCGCTCCTCTTCCTGCTGCAGCACCTCGGTGACGCGCGCCTCGTCGCGGCGCAGCTCGGGGTACGCGTCGCCCATCTCCCTGGCCAGCGCCGCCACCAGCTTGTGGAAGAACGGCGCGCGCGCGCCCAGCTTGTAGCCGTGGCGGATGGCGCGGCGCGCGATGCGGCGCAGCACGTAGCCGCGGCCGGCGTTGCCGGGGATCACGCCGTCGGCGACGGTGAACGCGCAGGCGCGGATGTGGTCGGCGATCACCTTGAGCGAGGGCGAGCCGGCGTCGCAGTCGCCGCCGCCGGGCGCGGCCGCGTCGACCGCCTGCTTGGCTGCGGCCAGCAGGTTCACGAACAGGTCGATCTCGTAGTTGCTGTGCACGTGCTGCAGCACCGCGGCCAGGCGCTCCAGGCCCATGCCGGTGTCGACGCTCGGCTTGGGCAGCTTGTGCATCGAGCCGTCTTCGGTGCGGTTGAACTGCATGAAGACGTTGTTCCAGATCTCGATGTAGCGGTCGCCGTCCTCGTCCGGCGAGCCCGGGGGGCCGCCCGCGATCCCGGGGCCGTGGTCATAGAAGATCTCGGTGCACGGGCCGCAGGGGCCGGTGTCGCCCATCATCCAGAAGTTGTCGGAGGCGTAGCGCGCGCCCTTGTTGTCGCCGATGCGCACGATGCGCTCGGCCGGCACGCCGACCGTCCTGTTCCAGATCTCGTAGGCCTCGTCGTCCTCGGCGTAGACCGTGACCCACAGCTTGTCCGACGGCAGCTTGAAGTGCACCGTCAGCAGCTCCCAGGCGTAGCTGATGGCGTCCTTCTTGAAGTAGTCGCCGAAGCTGAAGTTGCCCAGCATCTCGAAGAACGTGTGGTGGCGCGCGGTGTAGCCGACGTTGTCGAGGTCGTTGTGCTTGCCGCCCGCGCGGATGCACTTCTGGGCCGTGGTGGCGCGCGTGTAGGGGCGCTTGTCGAAGCCGAGGAAGACGTCCTTGAACTGGTTCATCCCGGCGTTCGTGAACAGCAGCGTCGGGTCGTCGCCCGGGATGACCGGCGAGGACGGCACGATGGTGTGGCCCTTGGACTCGAAGAACTTGAGGAAGGTCGAGCGGATCTCGGCGGCTTTCATGGGCGGGGCTTTCTTGGGCCCGCGGCGGCATCTGGAAGCGCCGGGCGGACGAGGTCGGGCTGAAGGATCGAATTATAGGAGGCGCCACCCGCGCCGCCCGGGGCCGGGCCGGTGGGCGTGCACCGGCCACGGAACCCGGCCGGCCGGGCCGATGAGGCAAAACCCGTTGCTCGTTTCCACCCGCTCGCGGCCTGTGGCGCAACCGTAGCATCGGCGGATCCCGGAACACGGACACTTGTCTCGTGAATCTACCGTCCGCCACCACGAGACGAGCCACACACAAGGGCGGAAATGTCGAGGAGTGCAAGATGACGAAGAGCAAGGGGTTGTCTCTGATCGCGCTGGCCTGCTGCGCGCTGGTCGCGTCGAACACGGCGCGCGCCGCGGCCGCCGAGGCCATGATGGGCGGCGGGCTGCGCCAGCTCGTGCACCAGGCCGAACGCGCAGACGCGCGACTCGCGAAGAACCTGGACCGGCACCTGCACAACGCCGCGGGCGAGGCGCTCATCCACGTCCATCTGAAGAACGGCACCGACGCGCGCACCGTGCTGCCGAAGCTGGCCGCGGCCGGGCTGCGCGTCACGGCGATCAGCAAGCTCGACCCGTCGCACGTCGAGGGCTTCGTCTCGCTGAAGAATGCCCGCGCGGTCGCCGGCCTCGACGCCGTGCGCTCGCTGTCC
>Ga0209051_1002122_pt1 | contig 14786 bp, 15 predicted proteins | sample AraplaCvi_mMS_r2_2_FD_184286 | JGI IMG/M metagenome (GOLD analysis project Ga0209051, IMG submission 184286) | Arabidopsis root microbial communities from North Carolina, USA - plate scrape MF_Cvi_mMS_r2 (SPAdes) (version 2) | ecosystem: Host-associated > Plants > Roots > Endosphere | place...
GTGCGCTCCGACCGCGCTGATCCAGCCCGTCGACTCCGCCGAGGTCACTGCGATCCTGGCCCGCATCGCCGTCGACGAGCCGCTCAACGCCGTTCACGAGGTCGGAGGCCCGCAGAAGATGTCGTTTCATGACATGGCTCGCATCGTCCTGCGCCACCAGGGCAGAACGCTCACCGTCCTCGAGGACCCGTCGGCGACGTACAGCGGGCTGAGCATCGATCACACGACGCTCGTCGCCGACGAGGAGGCCGAACTGGGTACCACGCGTTTGGTCGACTGGCTGGCGCGTCGCTGACCACCGCGAGGATGTTCCGTCGTCGCGCCCGACCCGCTCCGCGGGCAGCGTGCCGTTCGCATGAAAAACGGCCCCCGGAGAGTCCTCCGGGGGCCGTTTCAACTAGTAGCGGGGACAGGATTCGAACCTGCGACCTCTGGGTTATGAGCCGGCCGGTTGCGTTCTCGCGCCTCCGCTTACGTCGCTAACGTGCAGTTCGGCTGCGTTCTTGCATCCTGTGTGTAACGCGGTGTCGATGCGGTCGGCTCTGTTGCGCACGGTTTCGTTCACAAATCCGTTCACAGATCCATGCGCATCAAAGCCCCCTCCCGTCCCCTTGAACCTGTGACCATTCACTTCCCAGACCTCGGTTCCGACACGACGGTCACCCCTGCTGGTTCAAGCTGTTCTGGAAGAACGTGGCCAAGGTGTCGAAGGGGATGAGGTCGACGCGGTCGTAGAGGTCGACGTGGCCCGCTCCGGGGATCATCACCAGCTGCTTGGGTTCGGCGGCGAGTTGGTAGGCCTGCTCGCTGAACTCGCGGGAGTGAGCCTGATCACCGGTGATGAACAGCATGGGACGTGGGGAGATCGTCTCGATCTCTTCGAACGGGTAGAAGTTCATGAACCGGACGTTGCTGCTCAGCGTGGGTTGGGTGCTGGTGGCCGGGCTGTTGCCCCTGGCGGTGCGGTAGAAGTCGTAGAATTCGCGGTCGATCGGCGTCGACTGGTCGGTGAGCTCAAACGGTGTGCCGCCGATGTATTCGGTGTCTCCGCCGGCGAATTCGACATCACGCTGCTCGGCTGCCTGGGCGAGGGCCTGCTGTCGCTGTTCGGGGGTCATCGAGCCGCGCAGGCCATTGCGGTTGACCCCGCCCATGTCGTACATGCTCACCGTGGCCACGGCCTTGATGCGGGGGTCGATCTTGGCGGCGCTGACGACGAAACTTCCACTGCCGCAGACGCCGAGGGCGCCGATACGTTCGGGATCGACGAAGGACTGGGTGCGCAGGTAATCGACGGCGGCACTGAAGTCTTCGGTGTAGACATCAGGGGCCACCAGGTTGCGGGGTTCACCTTCACTCTCACCCCAGTACGACAGATCCAGGGACAGCGTGACGAAGCCCCGCTCGGCCAGCTTGGTGGCGTAGAGGTTGGCGCTCTGCTCCTTGACCGCGCCCATGGGGTGTCCGACGACCATCGCTGGATTCGTCGTGTTGCGGTCCATGGCGTTGGGCACGAACAGATTTCCGGTCACGTTCATTTGGTACTGGTTTTTGAACGTCACCTTCTCCACGGTGACCCGGTCACTGGTGTAGAAGTTGTCCGCACCGTTGGATGTGTCCCCGGCGGCGAGGCTGGCCGTCGGTTGAGTCGGCGATGGCGGCGAGGGTGCGCTGCTCCGTTCCGCAGGTGCGCATGCCGCGGTGGCCAAGATGCCGAGTGCGACCGCGCCGCCGGCGAACTTCATCAGTCCGCGACGGCGGCTGCCGTCCCCTCGGGTCGTCGTCCTAGTCGTCTCCGGTGCCGTATTCATCTCAGTTCTCCTGGGTGGTTGGTGCGCAAGGACAGCTGCCATGCCGTCCCCATCGCTATTCAGGCAACACGGCCGCGCGTTGGCCTGGGAGTCTCTGATGAAGGGTGTACCGATAGTGCATCCCACATCGACGGCGATCCTCCTACCGTGGGTGACATGGACAACCGTGCCGAGGTCCGCGAATTCCTGATGTCGCGGCGGGCGAAAATCACGCCGCAGCAGGCCGGCTTACCCGAGTACGGCAACCGCCGAGTCCCCGGGCTGCGCCGCGGGGAGGTCGCCTCACTGGCCGGCGTCAGCATCGAGTACTACAGCAAGCTCGAACGCGGCGGGCTCGCCGGTGTCTCGGCGTCGATCCTCGATGCCATCGCCCGGGCGTTACAACTCGACGATGCCGAACGGGCTCATCTGTTTCACCTGGCGCACGCCGCTGACGGCACCAGTGCAGGCATGCGCCCACGACGGCGGCCCGCCAAACGATGGACCCCGAGGCCGAGCCTGCAGTGGGCCCTCGACAAGTTCACTGCCCCCGCCATCGTCCGCAACGGCCGGATGGATCTACTGGCTGTCAATCATCTCGGCCGCGGCATGCATTCGTCGTTGTACGACAGCGATCCCACCCGACCCCCGAACTTCGCGCGCTTCACTTTCCTGCACGAGGATTCGCTCCGCTTCTACCCGCACTGGGACGAGGCCGCTGACATCTGCGTGGCCATCCTGCGCACCGAGGCCGGCCGCGATCCCCACGACGGCCTGCTCCAAGATCTCGTCGGTGAATTGTCGACCCGCAGCCAGGATTTCCGCCGGCGCTGGGGTGCCCATGACGTCCGCACGCACGGCGCGGGAGCCAAGTCGTTCCACCACGACGTCGTCGGAGACCTGGAGCTGTTCTACGAGAGCGTCGACATGATCTCCGATCCCGGCTTGACGCTGACGCTCTACGTGGCCGAACCCGCCTCGCCAACCGCGCACGCACTGGACCTACTCGCGTCGTGGACCGCCGAGCAGCTGCCCGACGCTGCCGTCGTCGAAGAGATTCGGAGGTTGACATGAGACTGCCGGCTCGACATCAAAGCCGATGGCCGACCGTCCTGCGCACCGCCGCAATCGTTCACCTCGCATGTGGCGCAATGGTGTTGGCATCGTGCGGTGGGCAAGCGGAACGCGACGAGACCACCTCTGCCACAGCGGCTGACACCGGCTCAGCAGAAAGATCGGCCGCTCCGACAAGTGCGTCACCCGACACTGCGCCGCAGTTTCGCGTCGTGATTGGTGACACCACGCTGACCGGACGCCTCTTCGACAACGCCACTGCTCGAGACTTCGCATCGCAGCTGCCGATGACTCTGACTTTCGCCGATCTGCACGGTCTGGAGAAGGGCGCACCACTGCCCCGCAAACTGACGGTGGACGGAATGCCGTCGGGCGATGACCCACAGATCGGCGATCTGGGCTACTGGGCACCCAGCGGCAATCTGGTGCTGTACTACGGCGATGTCGGCTACTGGACCGGCATCATGCGCATCGGCCATCTCGACGGTGACATGCAGGCCGTCGCCGATCAGTCCGCCGATTTCGACGCGACCATCGAGCTCGTTCAGTAGAGCCACCGCAGCGCCTTCACGTGCCGCAACGCCGTGAACCGATACTGCGTTGCCCCGTGTCCTCGTCGAAGGGTGCCCTGCCGGTACACGCACAACTGAGCACTCCCTCCCGAGAATCTCGGCGAGTTGAATAGGAATCCGTAAGGGCGTCGCCGCGCGACGCTAAACGATACGGCGCTGCCGCATCCCGATCCCGAGGTCCCATGAAAAGCTCTGCCAACACTGATGTCATCGCACCCGAACAGGACAACGGCCGCCTGCCGTTGGCAGCTCTGCTGATCCTGGCGTTGATGGGATTCGTCCTCATCGCGTCGGAGACCATGCCGGCCGGGCTCCTTCCACAAATCGCCGCGGGCGTGAACATCGCCGAAGCCACAGCTGGGCAACTGGTCAGCGCCTACGCGTTGGGCACTGTGATAGCGGCAATTCCGCTCACCGCCGCGACTCGTGGGCTATCGCGCAAACCCCTTGCAGTGTTCGGCATGCTCGGCATCCTGGCCGTCAACGTGATCACCGCGGTATCCCCGGTAATCATGCTGTCACTCGGGGCGCGATTGTTCGCCGGCGCGTGCTCGGGTCTGCTGTGGGGGATCCTGGCGGGCTACGCCCGGCGCATCAGCCCGCCCGAGCTCGCCGGACGCGCGTTGGCTATCGCCTCGATCGGCGTCCCCGCAGGCCTGGCATTCGGCACGCCACTGGGGTCGTGGATCGGGTCGACGTTGGGTTGGCGGTACTCGTTCGTGACGCTATCGGTTCTCGCGTTCGTCACAGTCGTCCTGGCGGTGGTCTATGTGCCCGATGCACCGGGTCAGCGCGCAACCTCACGCATATCCGTAATCAAGGTGTTCAGCCTGCCCGGTGTCGCCAGCATTTTGGCAGTGATCTTTGCATGGATGTTGGCGCACAACACTTTCTACACCTACATCGCTTCCTACCTGAGGTTCGCGGACGTCGGACTCTCCACTCAAGTGGCCCTGGTCACCTTTGGTGTGGCCGCAATCGTCGGCGTGTGGATCACAGGTCTGCTGATCGACCGCGCCCTGCGGCTGTTGGTGCTGACCAGTATCGCGTCCTTCGTCGTGGCCGGGGTCGTCTTCGCAGTGGCCCATCAATCGTTGGCGGCCGTCCTGGCTGCGATAGTGCTCTGGGGCGTGGCCTTCGGTGGTGCAGCCACGCAGCTTCAGACAGCGATGGCCGAGACCAGCGGTGAGAACGCCGACGTCGCGAATTCACTTGTGGGGGTGGCATTCAACATCGCCATCTTCGGCGGCGGCGTCGCCGGTGCAGTGCTGATCACCGTCAATGACGGACTGGCATTGCCGACCGTGATGATCGCGTGTGCCGCTGGCGCCTTCTGCATCGCGCTCGCCGCTCGCCGCTCCGGCTTTCCGCGCCGGCCCCGTACGGGACAAGCCCTTGCCGCGGAAGTAGGAGCAAAGCGGGCTCTCTAATCCAGGTGAGCGACGACGTGGGAGGATTCCCAGTTCGGCCGACCTCATCACGGCTGGCTATTAGCCTCCCTGATGCGCGAGGGCGGTTGGCCGACGGCGGAACTCGATAGCGAGAAGGCGAACGTCAAGTCGCTACGCTTAAGACGTCTTGGGGATCGGGATGCCGTGCAGCACGCCCATCCGCTCGAAGTGCCCGTAGATGCGGTCGGCGTGCGCGGCGAAGTCGGGTGACTCGGCCAGCGCGATGGGTCTCGGCCGGGGCAGATCGACGACGATCTTATCCATGACCTCCCCCCGGGTTGGGGCTCGTCACCAGAATTAGGCGATCGCGGGATTCAAATGTCGTCGACGCGGCCACCTCTGGGCTCGTAAGCGCGATCTGCCAAAGTCCTAGGCTGTGTCATCCAAGTCCTCCGGATGGCGTCGAACCTAGGGGTGCAGGGTTGGGGAACAGAGGGGCGGGCCGATCTATCGGTCGATCCGCGTCTGATCTAGATGAAGACTGACCATGAAGTAGGGCGGCTCGTTGGCCGCGTTGACGCGCGGGCCTCTTACGTACTGTCCGCCGGCAGTTGTCTCACATTGATGTCCACTATTCAGGTCTCGGAACGCGTCGCGATGAATGCGTACCCGGAAGCGACTTGACCCTCGAACTTCCCAACGCGGGTCTGCGCCGTCCGGCTTACTCCGCGACCTGCACGCGGAAGTCTCCGCGCTGAACGTGCATGTGCCACAGTCGGTCGGCCAGCGCGGCGGGCGCGTACAGCGGGTCACCCCCGCCGATCGCGCCGGGGATGATGAGTTGGCCGACGTGGATACCCTGCGGCGCAAGGGCTTCGTGCAGCATCTGTCCGTAGGCGGATTCGCCTGCGAATGCGACCGAGGTGCCTGCGACGTTGCCGTTCGGCGTCGCGGCGCTGGACCCGTTGACGAACAGGATGGTTCCCGCGCCTTGCGCCGACATATCAGGGAGCACCTCTCGTAGGGCGAATGCCGGGCCGAGAATTGAGAACCGCGCCGCCGCAGCAAGATTGTCCGCCGTGGTGTCCAGTACCGGTCGCAGAAACTCGGGACTTGGTACCGGGCTGTACTGCAGCACGGTTATCGGGCCTGAATCGGCCTTGGCGCGCTGAAGTGCCTCGGCCAGACCTTGCCCGTCCTGAACGTCGGCCGCGTAGCCGCGGGCTTCAACACCGTCTGCCTTGATTTCGGCGGCGAGCCGGTCGACGTTTTCCTGGCTACGCGATATCAGTGCGACAGCGAATGCCTCGCGTCCGAACCGGCGAGCCACGGCGGAGCCGAGCCCGCGGCCGGCACCGACGATGGCAATGGTGTTCATCGCGTTCCTTTCCGAACAGTGCGTTCTTGGATCCATAGGAGCCAAGCGGGACGAGATACAGTGCGGCGACGGTGAACTCCGTCGCGCCCATCAGGACCGTGCCCGCGGCCAGCACGTAGACCAGCAACGGCAGCCTCGCGGCGGCTCGGAATCGCGTTGGGCGGTTGCCGCTATACCGTCAGCAGCACTTTCACGGCGCGGCGTTCATCCATTGCCTTATAACCCTCAGCGGCCCGGTCCAGCGGCAGGGTGAGGTCGAAGACCTTGCCGGGATCGATTTTGCGTTCCCAGATGAGTTGGATCAGCTCGGGCAGGAACCGGCGCACCGGGGCGGGTCCGCCGTGCAGATGGACACCGGAGAAGAACAGTTCGTCAGCGGGAAGCGTGACATCGTGGGTGACGCCGACGTAGCCGACGTGCCCGCCGGGGCGGGCTGACCGGATTGCCTGCATCATCGATTCCTGGGTACCGACCGCCTCGACGACGCTGTGTGCGCCGAGACCACCGGTGAGTTCCTTGATGTTCGCCACGCCGTCGTCGCCGCGCTCCTCGACGATGTCGGTCGCGCCATAGAAGCGCGCGAGCTCTTGCCGGTCGGCGTGCCGCGACATCGCGATAATGCGTTCGGCACCAAGCTGTTTCGCTGCAAGCACGGCCATCAATCCGACCGCACCGTGACCGACGACGACGGCCGTTTTGCCCGGGCCGGCTTCCGCGGCCACCGCACCGAACCATCCGGTGCCCAGCACATCCGATGCAGCCAGCAGCGACGGAACGAGCTCCGGGTCAGGTTGGCCGGGGGTGGCCACGAGGGTGCCGTCGGCAAGGGGCACGCGCGCGAGTTCAGACTGGGTACCGATCGCGGCACCCATCAGGACAGCATGCACACATCGGCTCTGGTAGCCCGCCTGGCAGATCTCACAGGTGTTGTCGGAGGCGAAGAACGAGCCGACGACGAAGTCGCCGACCTTGATTGTCTCGACCTCGGCGCCGATCTGCTCGACGACCCCTACGTACTCGTGGCCCATCACCTGATGCTCGGCGGCCTCGATACCGCGGTAGGGCCAGAGGTCCGATCCACAGATGCAGGATGCGGTGAGCCGGATAATGGCGTCAGTGGGCTCTTCCAGAATCGGGTCCTCCCGCTCCTCGACCCGTACGTCGCCTGCGGCTTGCATGACGACTCCGCGCATGGCGTAGCTCCTTCACTGTTGATGTGACTTCGGTGTTCAGCTCACCCGAAGTACTGGTCGTCGGTGACGTGCTCCATCCAGTCGACGGGACGGCCGTCGACTGTCGCTTGAATGGCGATGTGGGTCATTGCCACGTTCTCCTCGGCGCCGTGCCAGTGCTTCACTCCCGGCTTGGTCCAGATGACGTCGCCGGGATTGATCGGCTGCTTCGGCCCGCCCCACTCCTGAACCCAGCCGGTTCCTGCGGTGACGATGAGCGTCTGCCCGCCGGGATGCGTGTGCCAGGCAGTACGTGCGCATGGAGTAAAGGTCACCTCGGCGGACCCGAAGGTCCGGTCGTCGTTGGGGTTGAACAACGGCTTGACGGTGACCTCACCCGTGAACGTTTCTGCAAGGCCGGGCGTCGCCGGCCGCGATTCCGCGGTCGAGACCTCCACACCGTCGTCAGCCCCGGCCGGGGTCGCCTTCAGCAGGACGATGGGCACGGCAGCGGCTATCAGCATGGCCATCGACATCACGCGTTTCACGATGTCCACTCCTCTCAGATAGGTAGTCCCCTCCACCATGGCGCGGTGACTTCGCGCGTGGCAGTGACTGGCTACCCATGTACTGGCAGGGCACCCCACGAGGCCCCATCCGGCCCTAGCCTGGGAATGTGGACAGCAAAAGTGACATCCGCGATTTCCTGGTAACGCGGCGCGCCAACATCACCCCTGAGCAGGCGAACCTGCCCACGCACGGCAAGCGGCGCGTGCCAGGCCTGCGGCGCGAGGAGGTGGCGGCACTTGCCGGTGTCAGCGTCGACTACTACAACCGCCTGGAGCGCGGGAACCTGTCCGGGGTATCGGATTCGATCCTGGAATCGATCGCGAGCGCGCTGCGGCTCGACGAGGCCGAACGCCTGCACCTGTTCCACCTGGCCCGCGCGGCAAATGCCAGCCCTCTCGCGCGGCGCCCCGGCAAGCGCCCGCATCTGAGCGCAAGCCTGCACAGGGTTTTGGACGGCATGTCCGACGTGGCGGCGATCGTCCGTAACGGCCGCATGGATCTGCTCGCTGCCAACACCTTGGGTCGTGCCCTGTATTGGCCGGCCTACGAATTCGAGCCCCGCGGCACGAACCTGGCACGATTCGCGTTCCTGTGCCCGGCCGCAAGGGACTTCTACCCCGATTGGGACGGCGCGGCGAACGTCGCCGTGGCCCTGCTGCGCACTGAAGCCGGCCGCAATCCTCACGATCCGGATCTGATGGCACTCGTCGGGGAACTCTCCACCTGCTCGACGGAGTTCCGCACCCGGTGGGCGGCTCACAACGTCCGCACGCACTACAGCGGCAAGAAGGTATTTCGGCATCCGGCGGTCGGCGAGCTGACTCTCGCCTACGACGTGATGGACCTGCCGGACGGTGGAAGTCTGTCGCTGACCGCATACACCCCCGAACCCGTGTCACCGTCGGCTGACGGCATGCACCTGCTGGCCAGTTGGGCGGCAACGACGTTGGCCCAGAACAACTCCCGCTCCCGCAGCGACGCCGCCGAGCCGTAGCCTCCCCGAGGGGCGTACTGCCAGTACATGGGTTGGCAAGTCCTGTCTGGCTCGTCGATGTGGTGGTTGTCTTGAGAAGGTGAGCGAAGACAGCAACGGCACGCCCCCTTCCGGCACCAGCTCGCCGAGGATGAACCGCCGCACCTTCGTCGCCGCATCGGCCGCGGTAGGCGGAACCGTTGCGGCGTTGAGTGTGGTGCAGGGTTGCTCCGAAGACGGGGAGACACCCGCCTCCGAATCGACGACCGTGACGTTGAGCATCAACGGCGAGTCGCGCGATGTAGACGTCGACAACCGCACCTCGCTGCTGGACATGCTGCGCGAGCGCGTCGGTCTCACGGGCACGAAGAAGGGCTGCGATCAGGGCGCTTGCGGGGCGTGCACCGTCTTGGTCGACGGACAGCGGGTGTTGGGCTGTCTGACTTTGGCGGTGATGACCGACGGGGCCGAAGTCACGACAATCGAAGGCCTGGAGCGCAACGGGCGCTTGCATCCGTTGCAGCAGGCATTCATCGACGATGACGGCTTCCAGTGCGGCTTCTGCACGTCCGGACAGATCATGTCCGGCATCGGCTGCATCCGCGAAGGACGCGCCACCTCATCGGAACAGATACGAGAAGCTATGAGCGGCAACATCTGCCGCTGCGGGGCCTACACAAACATCGTGACTGCCATTGAGCGCACCGCTTCGCAGAGAGGGGTGTAGACGTGCATCCGTTCACGTTCAGCACCGCAGCCGACGAATCCTCTGCACTCGACGCGGGCGTCTCTGGGGCTCGGTACATCGCCGGCGGCACCACCCTGGTCGACCTGATGCGCCAGACCGTCGAGCGGCCCGACCGGCTCGTCGATATCACCGGTCTGCCCTACGGCGACATCGACCTCAATCGTGATCGACTCCGAGTCGGATCGCTGGTGCGAATGTCCGCACTGGCCGACCACCCCGGCGTGCGCGAGGGCTTTCCCGTCATCGCAGAGTCACTGCAACTGAGTGCCTCCGGGCAGCTCCGGAATATGGCGACCATCGGAGGAAATCTGATGCAACGGCCCCGCTGCCTTTACTTCCGCGACGTGTCGGCGGCCTGCAACCGCCGTTCCCCCGGCGCGGGATGTGCCGCGATCGGAGGGCGCAACCGTGCGCTCGCCATCCTCGGCACCAGCGACCAGTGCGTCGCGACGCATCCCTCTGACCTGGCCGTCGCCCTGACGGCTCTCGATGCGGTCGTCGTCACCACCACACCCAAGGGGGAACGGCGCATCGACATCGCCGACTTCTTCCGCCAGCCCGGCGACACACCTGACCGCGAGCACCACCTCGAACCAGGACAGCTCATCACCGCCGTCGAAGTCCCGGCCCGGCCCGACACGCGACGGTCCGGCTATCTGAAGGTGCGTGACCGGGCATCCTACGAGTTCGCGCTGTGCTCCGCCGCCGTCGCGATGGAGGTCGTCGGTGGTGTCGTTCGAACTGCCCGCGTCGCCGTCGGCGGCGTCGGCACCGTCCCGTGGCGGCTTCCCGCCGTGGAGCAGCGGTTGGCCGGCCGCCCGGCCAACGACCACACTTGGCGAAGCGCCGCTGCAGTTGCCGCCGATGGCGCTAAGCCTCTGTCCGAGAATGGATTCAAGGTAGAACTCCTCAAACGCACCGTACAGCGCCAACTCTCGACCGTGGCGCGGCTCGCGTGACCCGCCCGCTACCCGCCGCCGCACCGTTCGCCGGTCAGCCCCTGACCCGCGTTGACGGACGTCTCAAAGTTACCGGCCAAGCCCGCTACGCCGCGGACAACCCGGTACCGGACCACGTGCATGGCGTCCTGGTGTGCAGTACCGTCTCTCGCGCCGCTGTCGACGGCATCGACACCGACGCGGCTACCGGTCACCCCAACGTACTTAGCGTGATCACCGAATTCGACAGTCTGACTTTGCCTTACGACATAAAACGTGTGTCGTTCTACGGCCAGCCGCTGGCGATCGTGATCGCAACCTCGCTCGAGGCCGCAATGTACAGCGCCACCCTTGTCTCCGTGCGATACCGCGACGAGTCGCAGAGCACCGACTTCGATTCCGCGGAACGCCGACCGAGCCCGAAGAGCCCGGAGTACACACGCGGAAACCCCCAGGCTGCGCTAAATAGCGCGCCCGTCGCCGTCGACGCCACGTATTCGATCGCCCGTAACTACCACAACCCCATGGAGATCCCGGCGACGATCGCCGCCTGGGACGGTGACCGACTCACGGTGTGGGACAAAGTTCAAGGGGTGCACTATTCGGCCGACGCCTACGCCGAAGCGTTCGCTATGCCCGCCGACCGAATTCGCGTGATCTCGCCATTCGTCGGCGGTGCGTTCGGAAGCGCGGGAGAGACCTGGCCGCATCAGTTTCTCGCCGCCCACGCGGCCCGACTGATGCGGCGGCCGGTCAAGTTGTCGCTCACCCGTCCGCAGATGTATGCCGCGATCGGCTATCGGCCCGCCAGCCGGCAGCGGGTGGCCATTGGCGCCGACCGAGACGGTCGGTTCACGGCCACCATCCACGAAAGCGAGGTGGAGGTATCCCGGTACGGCGACTACGAGGACTCACCCACCGAGGGAACCCGATTCCTGTATCGCTCGCCGGCATTCCGCGCGACGGCCCGCGTCGTGCCGCTCGACGTCAGCGAGCCGACCTACATGCGCGGACCCGGTGCAGTGACAGGTGCCTTCGCGCTGGAGTGCGCGATCGACGAACTCGCCGAACAGCTTTCGATTGATCCGATCGAGCTGAGGCTTCGCAATGAGCCGGCACAGGACGACAGCAAGGATCTGCCGTTCTCCACCCGTCGGCTCGCCGACTGTTTCCGCCAGGGTGCGCAGGCGTTCGGGTGGTCGCGCCGCAATCCGCAGCCTCGGACCCTGCGAGAAGGCGACTTTCTCATCGGCATGGGAATGGCGGCTGCGCTGTATCACGTCGTGCGCAATGAGTCATCGGCATCGGCACGAATCAATGCCGATGGCACCGTCGACGTCTTCGCCGCGGCCAGCGACATCGGCCCTGGCACGTATACGTCGATGAGTCAGGTGGCCGCCGACTCTCTCGGAGTGCCGATCCAACGGGTGCGGTTCCACCTCGGCGACACACGATTCCCCCGTGCCGCAGTGCAATACGGCTCACAGACCATGCTCAGCGTGGGCTCCAGCATCGCGCTGACCACCGGGATGCTGCGCGACCAGGCCGTCCGCCTCGCCGTGGTCGACCCAGGCTCGCCGCTGAACGGAGCACGTCTCACCGACGTCACCGTCACCGACGGTCGGATGCACCTGCGCGCCGACCCCTCGCGCGGCGAGACGTATCGTGACCTGCTGAGCCGCAGAGGTTTACGCACCTTGGATTCGCAGAGTACATATAACCCGGATACTGCCAACGAGCGATTCTCGATGCACTCTTATGGCGCGGTGTTCGCCGAGGTCGCCGTCGACGAACTCCTCGGGCTCGTACGCATTCGACGGATCTACGCAGTCTATGACGCCGGTCGCATTATCAACCCACGCCTGGCCCACAGTCAGGCCATCAGCGGGATGACGCAGGGCATCGGCATGGCACTGCTGGAGAACGGTGAGACCGACTACCGCGATGGCCGCATCGTCAATGCGAACCTGTCGGACTACCTGGTCCCCGTCAACGCCGACGTTCCGGCCTTAGAAGCCGCGTTCGTCGACACCCGCGACGACATCGCCGATCCCATCGGCGTCAAGGGACTCGGTGAAGTCGTCATGGTCGGTGTCCCCGGCGCCATCGCCAACGCGGTGTACAACGCCACCGGCAAACGCATGCGCGATCTACCAGTCACGATCGAGAAGATGCTGTAACACGCGGGACCATGCCAAGCGTTGCTGGCCGTTGTCTCTAGCTGTCGCGCTCACTGTTTCAGCCCGCCGGCTGCGACCGCGAGCTGGAACCGTTGGGCCGAGACCTATTAGATCAAGTCGTAAAGCCAACGGCGGAGTCCTGGCAGTCCCCCAGGGCACCTTCCGAAAGAGGTGCCCTGGGGCCGGATGATTACCTCACGTCGACGAACAGCACCCGGCCGACGGTTTCCAGGACGCGGCGGTCGCCCTGGGCGTCCCAGACGTATTCGCGGACAGGAGGTCCGGGTTGCACGGCCACCACTGACGCTTCGGACAGCGGTGTGCTGCTGAGGCGGTTGACGACGACGCGGTTGCCCTGCTCCTCCAGCTGGCCAATGGCGTCATGGGCGCTGCCCGCTCCGGCGGGCGCGGCCGCAGCGGGAGCAGCCAGTCCCAAGACTGCGGCGGACAGTGCGGCGGCAGCTGCGGTAGCGAGGGTGAAATTCTTCATTGCGTACTCTTCTCTTTTCAGGTCCGATCCGTGCAGCGAATCGCGCGGCTCCGACTTGGTGGTGGGTCTTGTTCGTCTGACTGATTGGCGGCGACCGCGACGCCACTAGTCACGGAATGCATTGCGGTGTAACGCACATACCCCGGGTTGTTCCTCTTACTTGCCTTAAATTCATTTCAACGGCGCCATATGCAAGCTTGATCCCCAAATGAGGTGCCCTGTCAGTACCCGTATCTGTAAAGCACCTACGAATCGCTATCGCGGAAGCCGTGTTGGCGCCGATCACCAACTCAAGAAGGTCGCCCGCTGCCCGCAGCGGAGTTGTCGCCCCGACACGTCGCCGATTAGTCGATGCAGACCACCATGTCGGGGGCCGAGGAGGCCGCGGCGTCTCACGGGCCGCCGCCGTATTCGTCGGTTCTGCATCGTAGGTAGCACCAGCGACTAAGACCAGGAGCACCGCCGCGTGGGACGCGCATACACCAAACTCGGCGTCTGACTTTGCGCCTGGCGCCTGCTGCGGTGGCATCACAGTAACTTGTCGACGGATGGGCAGGTCGGTGACGCAGCGACCCGTGGCGTTGAACACGGCGTTGGCAATGGCTGCGGGGACGCCGACGGAGACGAGTTCAGCGAGACCCTTCACGCCCAATGGGTCAGTGATGAGGTCCTCGCCGGGAAGGAACTCCGCGTTTCGCCAGCGGCGAACATGCGTCCGTCGGTGACGGTGACTCGATCGGGACGCAGCCCAGAGAGCGGTGAACCCGGGTCGACGACCGCCGTGCGGATGAATCGGTCGCGCAGCATCGCAGCAGCGTTCATAACTCCAGAACCGACGCTGGCCATGGTCTGCGATCCGCCGTGGATAGGCGCCTGCGGCATCCGTCAGTCGCCGAGGGTGAACCGGACCCGCTGCATCGGTAACCCCAGCGCGTCGGCGGCCACCTGCGTCATCGACGTGTAGCTCCCTGGCCCCATGTCGCTAGCTCCGGTCGCCACGTCGGCGGTGCGGCTGCGAACGGCCGGACCCGCCAGGTCGTAGGGGTTCTCGTCGTGTGCAGTTCGACTTCCACGTCGAGAACACTGTCTGCACGGCGGCACCCCCCCGGGATGCAATCCAACACCTGGCGATGTTCACCGCCGGGCCAATTGACCTAGCGATCCCGTCCCGGGAGAGCCAATTTGCGCCGCACAGGTCAACTGCTTCGATCCGCGACGGCCATGCGGCTCGCGCGACGACGCTGGTTCGTTCCCAAATCCGTTCACAACGTTCACAAACAAAATGGCCGCCAGTTTGCACTGGCGGCCATTCCCAGTGGTCAAAGACCACTGCTTTAGTAGCGGGGACAGGATTCGAACCTGCGACCTCTGGGTTATGAGCCCAGCGAGCTACCGAGCTGCTCCACCCCGCGACGGGTGAACACAAGGTTACCGAGCAGCCCCCGTAGCTCCAAATCGTATGGTCAGCGCATTACCGACGCCGGATCGTAGCGTCGGGCCAGGGCCCTCA
>Ga0209051_1002130_pt1 | contig 14740 bp, 16 predicted proteins | sample AraplaCvi_mMS_r2_2_FD_184286 | JGI IMG/M metagenome (GOLD analysis project Ga0209051, IMG submission 184286) | Arabidopsis root microbial communities from North Carolina, USA - plate scrape MF_Cvi_mMS_r2 (SPAdes) (version 2) | ecosystem: Host-associated > Plants > Roots > Endosphere | place...
CCTGGCAAACAGCTCCTTGTGTTCTTCATGCCGCCTACGAACGATTCGGGCTCACGACCCCGGCGCTTATCGTTTCGAGACAGGCAGCCGTTCTCCGGCTCTCACTGCGCCTTTCAGTCGATTTCCCGATGGCGCTAATGGACAGACATAGCGAGAGGAATAGGCGCACGAAGGAAAATAGGAAAAGTTGAAATCGAGTACCAGTGCGCCGTCTGGACGGACAACTCCGAGATCCGCTCCTTTGATGGTGTCGAGGAGATATCGGCCACCCCCATATGTCTCGGTCCCGGAGGTCGCGTCGACAAACGGCAGGAACACGCCACCGCCGTACCCCTCAATCCAGTAAAGGGTTAACTCGCCGCCCAATCTGGCCTCCAGCCCCGTTGTGCGAGAGAACGCATGCATCGACAGGTCACCATCCACTCCCGTTGCGATGGTTATCCTTTCCTGCGTTACGGGGACAAGCTGTACCATCAAGCGCAACGAGGGATCATAAGAAAATGTCGTCGGCCCTTCGAACGTCTTCCGGTCCGCCGATTCAATTGGCGACTGAGGATGGTCGCGAAACAGGGTCGAACGGGTGTCGCACCAAAGCCGCCAGGCAGCAGTCACGTCCGGGCTAGAACGTACCTCGTAGTAGAGATTGGCGATCTTCTCGCGCCATTCCCACAGTTGTTGAGTCTCGTTCAAATCACATCCTTCCCTGCCCGAAATTCGCCGCTCTCGTCATCGAAACGCTTGCCCAATCATCGGCGGAACTTTAAGCAATCAGCCCTGATCCCAAAGGTCCCGTCTAAACACCGCTTACCGTGAAGGGACATAAGGACTGCCGCGATGTCGATGATTGCGTTTCCGGATATGACGCAAACGGTTCACCAACATCGGCAAGATGCGGTCGTAGGCGTTTTGCTACCACCGCCAGTGGCGGTCCTGGGGGCAATGCGGCCGGTGCTGCTATCGTGAACGCATCGAAGCCACGGTGCGCTGTGGCGCATCTAGGATCTTCGACAAATTGGCTGCACGCATTGCCAGCGGAGCCCGTTGAAATTTGAGGCGGATATTCTCGATTGTCTTGGCGACGTCGATGCTGGTCCCGATCGGAAATGCCGGGTTAGTGCTGTGCCAAGCATTGGGTACTGTTATATCAGCAGGAATGTCCGGCCGTGAATTCAGAGCGCCAAACCAGTCCCACTCACCCATGACGTCGACTACATCTCTGAAAACCGAGGGCATGCCCACCTTTGCGCTGACCGTGATAATCCGCGATCTTGCAGCGAGCTCCTCTGCGAAGTCAGGCCGCTCCTCCGCGATTGCATAGAGCGCCTCGGAGAGAACCAAATTGCCTTTCGAATGCCCGACGAAAAAACGTGGCGTAAATCGTTTGTCCTCGATCAGGGCAATCACTGCTTCGGTGTCCTGGCTGGTTCGCGTCCACAAGCAGCCACTCTCCAGCTCTTCGGTGCGCGAAAACATCTTGGTAAAGGCATCGAGGGGTTCGAACACATGTCGGATGCTATTGAGGGCACCGAACCAAAAAAAGCCGCCAAGCGCTTCAGTTAAAACATCCGCTAACCCGTAGCCCGAAACGACTGCGGCAACGGGCTCGCCAAGTCCGTCTGCAACATTCCGCGCAAATGCCGCAGCACCCAGTGCTGAGCTACCGACACCAGCAATTGCCAGCGCATTGGCGTTCGGGGCATGGTGTAGATAATCTTCAGGTGTCCGAAACACTTTGAGGCGCCCGGCCCCCGACGGCGGCACGAAAATCACGGCTCCTTCCCGAGCCAACCAAAATGCAAGTTCAGGGACTTCTTCGGGGGTCACTGCGCTAACATCGTAGAACACTGCGTCCAAGGCAGCGTTCCGGCGTTGTATCGCGTCCAGCGCTATGGTCCGGAACGGGTTGTCGACAAATTTGGCTAATGAAGCCAAAGAGCGTTCGATTTGGACGTCTGCAAGGACTGGCAAAGTAAGCATGTCCGCCTCCCAGGAGTGCTGCGTTGCAACATACCGCCAAATCAAGCCTGGGGCAACGCAGGTTCACGGCTTCGCAAAAGGCCTACTTGTGCTGCGACGGCTGACTGCATTGCAGACCCAGCAGCAGCTCGCGTCGCAATCTCTCTCGATTGTCAATGGCTCTCAGAAAAGCGTGCTACAGCTGTTGCAGCAGTAAGTTTGCCAAGAGGCGGCACTTGTGCAGATGGTCGATCCGAGGCGACACGTTCACTGCTTCAGGTCCAAAGCCACGCTTGTGCCGAAGGAAACCGGAACCTCAACAATCACTGAACCTTGGGTATCGTCGATGTCGTCCCATACCGGCACCGGCTCCGTTCCATTGGCTCGGAACTGCGCAAAATTTTGGTGGCCCTTAGCGTTCTCCGGGCCTCCCGGCTTCCAGTTGGTATAGGTGACCTTCTCACCGTCTAGCCAGTGCCAGCCTCCACCGGGCTCTTCCGACCCCGGCGATTGGACGAAGCCTATCATTGGTCCACTAATCTGTTTCGAGCCATCGGTGATGTCCTGGACCATCCAGTGACCGGGCCGCTGGAGCGAAAGTTTGAATAGGTACATGTTCTCTGCGGCCGAGTTGATGGTGGCGACATGCCCGCCGAGAGCCTCGGCCCAGTTCTCGAGGACATCGATGGTCAAGCCGCCCGAATAACGGATAATGTAATAGTCGGAGTTCTCGAATTTGCCCAATCCCTCCGCCTGGCATCTGTTCGAGCACACCGATTTGCCATGACCTGCCTGGAATGCCGCCGAAGCTGGGAGACACTCTGGATGACCTTGCCCGGAAATCCGGCATCAACAGGTATGCGATCAATCTGATCGAGAGAGGGAACCTTCGGAGGTTGCCAGAAGACGCTGTGCGGCAACTACGCGCAACGCTTTTTATTCGAGGGGTATTGGTGCTTGGGGAAGAGGGGGACCTCGGTGCGGGGGTGCGTTTTCGGCTCGGTTTCCACCGCTCGATATGATGAGGCCATTTGGTATTCCTTGCACAAGTGCCATCCGAGCGGCGCCCTTTGTACAACAGCAATTCGAAAGGAACCGGCTTCATGTCAGCGATCAAAATAATCGACCTAAATGAGAAGACGGACGAAAACCACGATTGCCTTGAGAGAGTTCTCACTACCGGAGAGGTCCATGTTAAACACCGTGGCGAGATCTATTCTGTCCAAGTCACCAGAATTTCGCCTAGTCAGAACGGTCGAGAGTTTCTAACAAAGTCTCGGCCAATCATTGACTAACTGCCCGACTCTTTTGCCGTCTGGCTATCGGGTCCGCGAGCTGACCCTCTATCGCGTGGCAAAAAAGCCCGATCAAGGTGTCGGCGTCGAAATCGTGACTACCGCGGAAAGACCGGCGGCAACAACAGGCCGTGTCTCTACTTGTCGCGGAGTGTGAAAAGCGTGGCGAGCGACACGCTTTCTACCCGATGGTGGCTACGTTCAAAATAATAAAGATTGGGTACTTCAATCAGTTGACCGCTTCTAAGCGCACGAACGTCCCGACCAAACGTACAGATGGAAGATCCAAGTGCCCTGTGCCACCCGCCACCAGCCGCTGATTATTCCAGGATCACCAACTGCTCTTAACTAACTATTTAGATACATTTTTTAATCTGAAATATCAATTGGTTACGCCTTTCAATAGTTCGCTGCCCGGGCCACTGCGCCTTGACAGCCCAGACGTTTCGCTGTCTCTTCGGTGAGAAACGCACAACTCAGGCTCCAAGACCGATTTGGGCATTTGCGGGAGGACAGTTCTGTTATGTTGAAATTTGCCGTCGTCGGAATCGACCATGGACACACCTTCGACCATGTGAAGGGCCTGCTTGCCGCAGGCGCGGAATTCGCCGGGTATTGCCCGCAAACATCGGTGCCTGCGCTTCTTGAAACCTTCAGTAAGACCTACCCCGATGCGCCGCAACTCGATCGCGACACGATCTTTGCCGATCCTTCCATCGACATCATCTGCATCGCCGCCATCCCACGCGACCGTGCTGGACTGGCCGTCCGCGCGATGAAAGCAGGCAAGGATGTCATGACAGACAAGCCCGGGGTTACGACCTTCGCGCAGTTGGAAGAGGTCAGGCGCACTGTCGCGGAAAGCGGTCGCATATTCTCAATCTGCTTTTCCGAGCGCCACTGTGTGCGATCCGCCGTAAAGGCAGGCAAACTCATCAAAGAAGGTGCGATCGGCACTGTCATCCAGACGCTCGGCATGGGGCCTCACAGGCTGCAGCTGGCAACGCGGCCGGACTGGTTCTTCGATCCCGATCAATTTGGCGGAATAATCGTTGACATTGCATCCCATCAGGTCGATCAGTTCCTGTTTTATACTGGTTCGAGACGTGCCGAAGTGGTGGCAAGTTCGGTCGGTAATTTCGGCATGCCCAACAAACCCGCCTTCGAGGATTTCGGTGAGGTGTTGCTTCGCTCTGACAACGCCTCGGGCTATGTGCGTGTCGACTGGTTTACTCCGGAGGCCTTGCCGACATGGGGCGACGGCCGCCTGACAATCCTCGGTACCGAGGGTTACATCGAGCTGCGAAAGTATATCGATATTGCCGGACGCCCGGGCAAGGACCACCTCTTCCTCGTGAATGGCAAGGAGATGACCCACATCGATTGCTCTACCGAGAAGCTCGATTATTTCGATGCCTTCATTGCAGATGTGCGTGACCGGACCGAAACAGCGATGCCTCAGGAACATGTGTACGAGGTATGCCGCCTTTCACTTGAAGCGCAATCAAAGGCCGCGCGCCTGGGTCATCGCTGAGGAACCAACATGCCCAAGAAGTTTCGAGTTGGTGTCATCGGAGCAGGTATCGCATCCCGCCACCTAACCGGGTTCGCGTGGAACAAGGACCTGTTTGACGTTGCCGTTCTTTGCTCGCTGGACGAGGAGCGTGGTCGGTCACTTTGTGATGAGTTTGGAATAGCGGAATATACCCAGGATGCAGAAACGATGATCGCTCGTGCAGATCTCGACGTTATCGATATCTGCACTCCGCCAGGTTCACATTTCGAACTATGCCGCAAGGCGCTCGAAGCCGGAAAACACGTGATCTGTGAAAAGCCGCTGTTTGGCTCGATTGCCGAGGTGGACGAAATGGCCCGCATAGTGGCGCGCGCTGACGGTCCGCAACTGATGCCTATCTTCCAGTACCGCTACGGATCGGGACTTCAAAAGCTGAAGATGCTGATCGATCTCGGCCTGACAGGTACTCCATTCCTCACCACAATCGAAACGCACTGGTGGCGTGGGCCAGACTATTATGCCGTGCCATGGCGCGGGAAATGGGTCACTGAGTTCGGAGGCGGTTTGCTTGGCCACGCAATTCACGCTCATGACATGCTGAACTACGTGCATGGCGCATGCGCCGAAATATTCTCCTACGGGGCGACACTCGTAAACCCGATCCAGGTTGAAGACACTGCAGCCATATCGGTGAAGATGAAGAATGGATCCCTGGCAACGCTGTCGATGACACTCGGCTCCCGGAAGGAAATCTCCCGCCTGCGGTTCTGCTTCTCGGATCTCGTAGCAGAAAGCATCCTCGAGCCTTACACGATGGGTCGAGACCCATGGACTTTTATTGCCGGGACGGAGGACCATCAGAAGCGTGTCGATGACGCTCTGGCCGCCTACGTCGTCCACGAAGACGGTTACACGAGACAATTCGAACTCTATCATCGTGCATTGACCACCGGTGGCGAGCCACCAGTAACCTTGGAGGACGCTCGCAACTCACTGGAACTGGTCACGGCGGCCTATCATTCGCAGCGGACCGGTAAGCCGACTTCGCTGCCGATCCTGTCTGATCATCCTCTCTACCGGTCCTGGTTGCCGGAGGAGGAGGATCGCCTGGCTTCCGGGTCTGAGGCATGATCAAGAGCTTCGAGCACGTCGGCATGGTGACTGGCCACATGGACCGGTCAATTGCCTTCTATTGTGATCTCCTGGGTCTGCGCCTGCGCTTGCGGAAGACAATGGCCAGCGGCACGGAAGTGGCGTTTCTCGATACGGGCAATGGCATGCTCGAGATTTTCGCGCCGCCTGACGGCGCCGCAACCGCTTTGGATCTGGCGCCCGCAACGTCGGGAGTCCTGCATATTACCTTCCTTGTTGATAGCGTCGATGAAAGTTTCGCCAAACTCGAAGCGGCCGGCGTGGCGGTAAGGGAGAGGCCACGTCCCGCCGTGAATTCCGAGGTAATCGATCGGGTGGCGTTCCTGCGCGATCCCGACGGTATCACCGTCGAACTCGCAGAACGGCGCAATGAGCTGAGCCCCGGTTGATCAATACGCCAAGAGATGCCGCAGCAGGCGTTTTTTTGAACTGCAGTAACGAACCAGTAATGCCCATTTGTCAGCCTGAAGGAAGCGATACACCTTTCCACAGCTAAGGTCGGCATGTCACGCTGCAAGGACGACTGGATCAATCAACGCGCCTACGCACTCTGGGAATCCGAAGGGAGACCGAACGGCCGCAGTGGCGACCATTGGAGCCAAGCAGCCAGCGAGTACCGCCAGCTCGAGTTGACCCGTGCGTCGGTCGACGGCAGCGAGCTTATCGAACGATTGCGGACGATGGGCCGCCTGATGCGCTCAAGCGACTTCAAAGTCATCGACGCCGACACATGCGAACAAAAGACCTCCGCGTAAGAGAAACACTCAGGCCCGTTGCCCCAATACCTGGCTTCATTCTCGCACGAGAACGCTCTCCGACTTAAGCCAGAACGGCGGCAGATAAAGCGGTGTCGACGAAAGCGGAAGAATATTCTCGGAGAGAGTCACGCCGAGGTTGTTCGCCATGAAAGAACGCCGCAGAAGAATGCGCGCATGCATCTCCGGATGACGTTGACGTATCTCCTCCCGCAGATTGGCATCCGCGAAGGCCACCATGTCTTCGCAGTTGAGCGCCCAACCCGTGGGCATAGGTACCGGTATAACGTCAACCTGGAACGGCATGCCGGATCGCAAACGCTCAGTCGACCCGGGCCGTACTGGTGAATGCAGCCATTCCTCGTGGCTGCCGAGGTGACCGGGATTTAGAGCCGAGTCGAGACCCGCGGATTGAAGTTTCTCGGTAACCGCGGCGAAGAGGTCGCCGCCCGTCACGCCGATATCTGCCGTCTCGTACCACGTCGTCAAAGCCTCGAAGTAGGCTTTCGCAGGCTTCAGGAATGTCTCTTCATGGTCCGTTAGCAGACCAGCGCGCGACGACAGCGCACCCCAGTAACCGAGTGCTGTCGTCACGCCATCGCCTTTTCTCAGTCGGCGCGATGTGGGGCTTCTCAGGCCGATGATGGTCTCGCCGACACTGGCTGAAGCAAACATTGTATGGACGTTCGTCGGATCTCCCTCGTAGCCGAGATGCCCAAGCGCCTGGAATTCCGTCTCGTTCTCCCGAGTTCCGGCAACGACCCTGAACAGCGCCTGCGAGCAACGCGCTGCCGCCCACTCAAACGCCGCGAGTTGATCGACATCGACAATTGCGCGATGACCATTCTCCGGATGCATGAGGATAGCGGTGGCATCAAGCAGTGTTCCCGCCGGGCCGACTACTCGCCGCAGTGCATTGACAATGAAATGCGGGACGAAGAAACTCTGGGCGTAGTCCTCATCCTCGTCAGGTGCGAGATACTTCCAGCCGACCAGTCCGATAGAATCGCCGCCCTTTAGTCCCGCATCGCGCAACCGATCGACCAACTTCGGATCCTGGCTGCGATCCTGCCCCATAAGGCTCAAGGTTTGCGCCCGCAGCACGGTGATCCCGGGGAGACCGGCGATTGCCGCATAGCTTTCGGACTCATTTCCGGTGATGATCACACGACGCCCTTCCGGACCAAGGAGCAGCAGGGCTTCCTCGAAGCGCGGCTCGAAACCGGTGAGATGCATAATATTTCCGAAGTGCTCACGGTCGGCATAGACCACAAGCCAGTCGGTCCGCGCGGCATTCAAGGCTGCAATCGCACGTAAATCATAAATTGCCGATGGAACCTGCGGCTGGGGTCCAATCGGGCCGAAATCGGGCAATGCAACATGGGCTAGCGTGACAGACATCAAGTTCCTCCAAACGAGTATCAAGGCATGGCAAAGGTGAAGGCAGAAAATGCGTGAATAGTGGCGCGCCAGGCGCCGGGGAGCCGAAGATTAACATAGCCGAAGCACCGAGCGGTGCGATATCACCCTTTTAAAGGTGGAAAGCTTTCGAACATGAATCATGACAGTGGACGCGACGCCCCTCCCACGATTGCCGATGTTGCACGTTTGGCGGGTGTCTCGCGTGCGGTAGCAAGCCGGGCACTTTCCAACGAACCCCGGCCGGTGTCCTCCGAGAAAAGAGAACGTGTAATCGCGGCGGCCACCCGCCTTGGCTACCAGCCGAACCTGCTCGCGCAAAGCCTGACCACCAAGACAGTGAATCTCGTCGCCGTAGTGGTCAATCACATTCACGATCTCTCTGACCTCGATCTCTTTGACCGGCTCATCGATCAGATCCAGATCGTAGGCAAGCAGGTCATCTTGATCCGTATCGGATCGGTTGCGCGCGTCGAAGAGTTCTTGCGCAATGGGGTGGCCTATCATGTCGATGCCGCGTTGGTGTTTTCCGACTTTGCCGACGCGCCAACCGTGCGGCGGATGTTCCGCTCCGATCATGTCATCATGCTCAATGGCCTTCACGACCAGTACTCTCCCGTCATCATCCCCGACGAACGGGCCGGCATCGCCGAAGCGGTGGCTGACGCCGCATCCAAACGGGTTCGCAGTGCCGCTCTCGTTACGGGTCGTGCATCCTCGCCGGTCGAGCAGGCCCGCATCCGCTCGTACCAGGAGTGCTTCGCACGCTACGGAATCGACCTCATTCGAACAGTTCAGGGCGACTACTCCTACGAAAGCGGGCATGCGGCCGCCATCGAACTGACAGGGTTGAGCGCTCTCGATGCGGTGTTTTGCACGTCAGATGCGATGGCGATGGGAATCCTGGATGTCCGTCGGGTCGATTTTCCCGATGGCCGACCCACGCGCTTCCGGCTCTATGGTTTCGACAACCTGTCCCTGACCGATTTCGATGCCTATCCGATCTCGTCGATTGGCTATGACAAGGCGCTCTATGTACGCCACATCGTCGATGCCGTTGCCAATCCCGGCATTTTCGAGACTGCCCAGCCCCCTGTGACTGTGCCGACCCGTTTCGTGCCCCGCCGGACCGCCTAGACAAAAACGGGCTGCCGGAAGGCAGCCCGTGGTAGTCCTACCACTGAGGGTTCAAGGCAGGAGGGTTGGATTCGGGACCCCACCACTTCTTGTAGTTCGCCGCATAGGCGCCCGACTGGATGTAATCGGAGACAAACATGTCGAGCCACCGCACGAATTCCGGGTCTCCCTTGGCGACGGCGATACCGATTGGATCGTTGGAGTAGAGGCCCGGCAGGGTCACGAGCGACGGATTCTTGGTCGCCAGATAATCGAGCAGCGAAGAATCTTCGATCGCCGCGTCGACGCGCTTCTGTTGCAATTGGAGGACGCCGTCTGGGGCAAACTGATCCACGTAGACAAGTTCTGCATCCGGGACAGCCGTTTTGAGGAAGCTCTCGCCAGTCGTTCCCCGACCAACGACGACCTTCTTCCCGGCGAGGTCCTTCAACTCCTTGATGCCCGAATCCTTCTGGACGATGACCCGCAAGCCGGCGCGATTGTAGGGGATCGTGAAGTTCACGGTCTTGGCGCGTTCCAGCGTTGCGGAGGTGTTGGCAACTGCGAGGTCAATCTGGCCTGAAACCAGCATAGAGATACGTGCATCGCCTGAAACGTCGACGAACTCCACTGGTACTCCGAGCTTCTGGGCGAGTTGCGTCGCGACATCGACATCGTAACCGACGGGATTGTTCTGCGCGTCACGGAAGCCGATCGGCTCGCCGCCGAGCGAGACTCCGATGCGAACGGTGCCGCGCGATCGGATATCGTCGATCATTCCCGCAAACGACGGGAGAACAGAACCTGCCACAATGGCGAATGCGGCAAGTGTAGTCAGAATGCGCTTCATGTTTTCATTCCCTCTTTGATTATGCCTGTTTCGCTGCCCGCAGTTCCGGTTCGGGCATCGAGTCCTCCCAGAGCCAGTAGCGAATTTCGCCCTCGCATCTGAAGTTCACAACCTCGTGGTTTCCCTTCGCATCGACCGCATGGATCACGACGCCCGCCAGGAAGCCCGAGGAAAGTTCATTGAGCTCGTCGATAGCGAGTTTCACCGCGTCAGTGAGTGAATAGCCGAGCTTCATTGCAAGGACGACCGTGCGAGCCGTCGAGCAACGCATTGTCATTTCTCCAGTGTGCGTGCAGGCGGCAGCCCCATAGCGACTATCAGCGTAGAAGCCGGCACCCGGAATCGGGCTATCGCCAAGGCGGCCAGGATATTTCCATGCCCAGCCAGAAGTTGACGTCGCCGCGTGGATGCCGCGTGCAGGATCCGCCGACAGGAACACCGTGGTGTCCCGAACGCGCTCCGGATCGGTAATCGCGCGGCTCAACGGCGCGAGCGGAATGTCCGGAAATTTCGCGAGGTCCTCCGCCGACAGCTCCTTTTCCAGCCGCTCCCACCAGACCCTCTTGCTGTCTTCGAACAACACGTCATCCTCTGCGAAGCCGATCTCGGTGGCAAAGCGCCGGGCGCCGTCACCGGTCAGCATGACGTGCGGGAGGCGCTTCATGACTTCATGGGCAAGACGTGCGACCGGCAGCGTGTTGGGCACGGCCCCGACAGTCCCGACTTCGCGGGTGTTGCCGTCCATGACCGCGGCATCAAGCTCCATATTGCCAAGCATGTTGGGCCAGCCGCCATAACCCACGCTCCGCACCTTCACTTCGCTCTCGACCTTGCCGATCCCGGCGACCATTGCATCGAGACTGATTGCACCATCGCGCAGCATTTCAACGGACGTCGGAAAACCCGGCCAGGCTTCTTTGTTGGCCAACAGCAGCATCTAGCACCTCTAATCTTTGCGCATCTTGGAAAGGAACTGGGCGACACGCGGTTGCGCCATGCCGCCACTGTTGTCGAAAAAGTCTTTTGTCGGGAGATCGACCAGCAATCTGCCCTTGTCGAGAAACACGATCCGGTCCGAAATCTGCCTGGCAAACTCGACCTCGTGCGTGACGAAGAGCATCGTCGTCCCGTCCTGGGCGAGCTTGGCTAGAATTGTGAGCACTTCCGCTGTCATCTCCGGATCAAGCGCGCTGGTCACTTCATCCAACAGCAGGTAGCGAGGCTGCATCGCAAGCGCGCGGCAGATGCCGACGCGCTGGCGCTGACCGCCAGAAAGTTGCGCCGGGTAGGCATCGGCCCTGCCGCCCAGTCCGACCGATTCCAGAAGGGCGCGCGCCCTGGCTTCAGCCTCGCCGCGGGGCTTCTTCAGCACTTCGATCGGCGCAAGCGTGATGTTGCCGAGCACCGTCATATGCGGATAGAGGTTGAACAACTGGAAGACCGTGCCGGAGCGTTTCCGCGCTTCGGCAAGCTCCTTCGGCATGCTGACGTCGAATTCATCGACCATGATCCGGCCGCCGCTGAGCCTTTCCAGCCCGTTGATGCAGCGGATCAGCGTCGACTTCCCCGACCCCGAGGAGCCAAGGATCGAAACAACCTCGCCAGGCGCAATCGTCAGATCGACACCGTCGAGCACAGGCGTCTGACCGAAGGACTTCCTTACGTTTTCAACTCTTATCATTTCAGAGCCCTCTCCAGGCGCTATGGGCGCGGAGGCGTTTTTCGAAGCGCGATCCCGCAAAGGCGACCAGCTTGGCGGCGGCGAAGTAAAGCAGGCCAACAGCCGTCCAGACGACAAATGGCTTTAGGGTGCGCATGTTCAGGATGTTGCCGATCTTGGTCAGGTCGACAACGCCGATAACCGAGATCAGCGACGTGACCTGCAGCTGGTTGACGAGGAGAGCGATCAGAGGCCCGAGCGCAAATGCTGCCGCCTGTGGCGCGACGATATGACGAAGCACCTGCCAGCGGCTCAATCCAAAGACACGCGCCGCTTCGAGCTGATCCCGGCCGATTGACTCGATTCCCGAGACCGCAATGACGTAGACGAAGGCGGCTGTGTTGGCGGAAAGGGTGATCGCCGCCGCCGTGACGGGCGTGACGCGGATGTGGAGAAGGCCAGGCAGGCCGAAAAACACCAGAAACAGCTGCACCAGAACCGGCGAATTCTTCAGCAGCTCGGAAAAGAAGGTGATGAACGCGCTCAACACCGGCACGCGGTAGTACCGCACGATCGCCCAAGCGATTCCGATCACCAGTCCGATCAGGGACGTTCCCAGGAAAAGGGCCAGATTGACGCCGAGCCCTTGCGCGAGAAGGACGAGGTCGAAGGCCGTGAAATCAGTAAAACGCATCAGGTAACAGCCTCCATCATGTCACGGTTGAGGCGGCGGTGGAGGAGCGCAATCGCGAGAGAGACGAGGTAGGTCAATGCCGCATAGACCACGAGGAGAACAACGTAGACTTCAAAGGGGCGGTACGTCTGCGATACGACGATCTGCGCAGAGCCGGTGAGCTCATTCAGAGTGATCGTCGAGAGGATCGAGGAGGTGAGGGTCATGTTGATGAGGACCGAGCCGAGGGGGCGCACCGACGTGCGCAGCGCGATCGGCAGGACAATCCGCGTGAACAAAACGCGCCGCGACAGGCCGCTTACCTCAGCAGCTTCGATGATGCCTTGGTCGATAGCCAGAATGCCTGCACGGATGACGTCGGAGGCATAGGCGCCGCCTGCGATCGACAGCGCAATCACGCCTGTTGTAAACGCGTCAATGTAGATGCCGACCTCGGGCAGACCATAGTATAAGAAGAACAGCTGCACGATGAAGGGCACATTGCGGAAAATGTCGACGTAGAGGTAGGAGACCCGCTGCAGAAGTGCCGAGGAGGAAGTCCGTGCGATCGCAACGAATGCCCCCATCACGACGCTTCCGATGAGGGCCAGTGCGCATGCCTCTGCCGTCAAAAGCGCGCCATGCGCGAGAAAGCCGAGATGGGGCAAGAGAACCGAAAGATCGAGCCGCACGAACTATCCGTATCGCGAGTGAAACCGGTTTCACCGTGAATGGGCAGGCTGGAATTGTCAAGAACGCAATGTCGTTCTCCCTCGCGTTTCCTACCCTCGCTGTGATGAGATGGCTTTGAGCAATCTGACACCCTAAAGGAGGATCGGGACGGCCGCGTGCGTTACCCTGCGACTCGCAATAAGACGATAGGAACCGACAACACGAGCATGATCATGAGCCAAATCCCCAAGATCGAATACGCCACCGCCTCGCGCGAGATTCAGGCAGCGCACGACGAAGAGGTGAGGGTTCGCGGTCGCATGACGAACATGAAGCGGACACTCCTGCATTCGCCGGTGGCGCACCGGATTTACGCTGAATGGTTCACGCTTCGCGCCGAACTCGCGTCCATTCCCGATCGACCCATCTGGATCTTTTCCCATTCGATTTCGACAGCAGCGCGCTCAAAGATCGCCGTCGGCTTTTTCCGCCGGGCTTTGATCAATGCAGGCTTCAATCCGGACGCAATGGTGCTCTCGGAGGAAGAGGCCATTCTTGACCGCTTTGGAAATGCCATCGTCGCTAATTCCAACGCGATCCCCGCAGAGATCTGGATCAGCCTGAAGGAGCGCTACGATGCCAAGACGCTCGTCGACCTTGTGGCATTTGCTGGTATCATGCTCGCGACCGCGACATTCAACAACGTGGTCGAGGTCGACTTCGATCCAGAACTTGAACCGTTCATGGTGACACCGGGTTCCGCGTCATGACAGACGGGGCTCTCAGAGGGCCTGAAGGCAGGGCTGTGCTCAAGGCCCCGATACGCCCCGTTCAGTTTCGAGCCGGCATCCGAAGTGCTGTCACCTTCGTGGAAAGCTCGCTCGCCACGAAGACCGCATGTTCAGTGATCTGAGGCAAGCCCATCAACTCTCCGAACGTACCTCGCGCCAGCGGCCCGGAAACGAGCAGAGTCGCGTCGGGCAATCCATTGGCATCCAGCGCCTCCGAGCGCTCGGAGCATGCAATGCCGAGGCCGGTTGGATCGAGTTGCAAGTGCGACTGAGCGCGCATCGTTGAAAGCCAGGCTTGACTGTCCAGGATCCCGCAATGTGCCGGACCGGTTGTGACGACGACGCCATCGAAGCACCGCTGCAATGAGGGGCCGCTGCGTCGTCGAAGCGCGACGTGGATCGACCCGCCCTCAAGATGGACCTTGCCGACGGACGCCGCCAGGACCTCCATCCTGCCTTCCGCGATTGCCTTTTCCAACACATCCTCAACCTGCGGCGCGATCCGGAACCGATGGACATCCCAAAAGGGTCTGATGTGACGCACAATCCTGCATCGCTCCGACATGGGTAATTTCTGCCAGAGGGCGCGCCCATGGCTACGGACCTGGTCGATGACGGCATGCCAAGTCAGTCCGGCGGCCTCGGCCTCGGTGATCGCCAGACGTATGCTCCGGAGGAGGGCGGTGGCGCTGTGGGTTGGGGTTGCTTCGAAGTCCCCAAACGGATCTTGCGGCCAGGGCGAATGCCCTCTCGATCGCAATCCCCGACGTGAAATCGAGGTGATCTGGCCGCGGTGACCGGTGCGTGCCAGCGAAGCGACAATGTCGGCCGCCGTAAGGCCGTTGCCGATAATCAGCAGCCTGTCATTCGGACGAATGTGCCCCA
>Ga0209051_1002136_pt1 | contig 14725 bp, 13 predicted proteins | sample AraplaCvi_mMS_r2_2_FD_184286 | JGI IMG/M metagenome (GOLD analysis project Ga0209051, IMG submission 184286) | Arabidopsis root microbial communities from North Carolina, USA - plate scrape MF_Cvi_mMS_r2 (SPAdes) (version 2) | ecosystem: Host-associated > Plants > Roots > Endosphere | place...
ACTGCGACGGCCGAATAGGATCACGAGATACTTGCCCATGCTGATCCCGGGTTCTGGTTGCTGAGGCAGGGGAACTCTGACAGCTACTCGGCCCCCACGCCAGGCCAACTGCGGCCACCGTTCAGTGCCGCCAGGTGGCGCACTGTTTATGCGGAGCCAGAGGAATGCATGGACGTCAACATGAGGCAGCTCGTATCTCAGTCGCTGTGCCCATTCGTGACAGAACATCCGATGATTCACGCACCTAGGTGCTCGGCATCTTAGGCACGTTCGGCGCAATGCTCCGTCAGCAGCCACAGGTGTCGGCCGCCATTCCAGTTCTGTCATCCCAAGCCGAGACCGGGAGGGGATCACCCTACCGACCGCGCCAATCGCCGGCCTAGGCCAAGGCCTCAACTCTGTCGCGCTCTCGGATGGATCAGGATTGATCCTAGCCGTCATCCCCAAGTTATCCGCAGGAGAGCCCACTTCTTATGCACATAGTTATCCACAGGCTTATCCACTGCGGGTGTTCAATCTCACCATCCCACTAGGAGAGCCAAGACAGTGGGACATCTGTGGCATCTTTTCCTGAAGTTGCTTCCAATGCACAGGGCCCAAACTGCTGGGGCACGAAGACTCCGAAATAGCGCAAGAATACAGCGCTTTTACGTGTCATAAACCCCTGTTGAGGCTCAATTTCTACCAGTCGGGATCAAACCCAGAACAGGCCTTGCCGCATCACTTCAGGCCATCCGGCGGACGGGCTCTGAGGAAGCCGACGAGTCATATTCGCTCGCTCGTTCGACCCACATCGGCAGAACGTTATCCCCAAAGATATCCACAGGCTTATCCACTGCGATATGCACAGTTGTAACGGGCAGTTTAGACCACTACGAGGTAATGGCCCTCTCTTCGTTTCACGTGAAACAAGCGGGGATGATCACCCTATGCGGCGCCTGCAAGTGCGCCGGCTGATGAGGTCGTAATAGGGGAGCCGGCTACTCAGCGGCCTAAAAGCCAGCCGTCGAATCGCTAGAACAATAGTGTGTGGATGCGGGTTCAATATTCGTCATCAACATCCGACCAATTCAAGCCTCGACCCCGTACTCAGCGTACGCGATCCAGGGTGCGTAGTACGGGGGAGTGTATGGACGGATGCCGGATACTGCCGGCCTAGCCAGAATCCCCACGGCGGAGACGATGAGATTGCACAGAGCAGAACGCCTACGGACGGAACGAAGTATAGATTGTCCAAGAGCACCTAGGCCCGTTATTCACCTCTGAGAGTGCCAACCTGGGCTGGCTCATGGCTCATAGGGCCTTCAACACTCCGACACCCATGGACGCTCCGAGACCTTGCTAGCCCAAGCTTTGGGGAAATAGTCAACATCGCTAGATGAGTGGCCGCGGCTGAGCCATCACCGAGACGCTGGATCACTATAGGACTCTACACACTCACGGTGCTGTACACCGTTCCTACCCAGGTGCTCGACTCCACAGCTCGAACAGCGCTGTGACAACCATTCAATTGAGGACTACGCCTAGCCATTTGGGCAATCGAACGTTCACTGCCACACCTTAGCCGCGTTGCTGCTGTTCCGACGATGGCACCGGCATATGCCAATGACCCTTCCGAGGACACTCTGGTTGGCTGCGAGCCAGGGAACTATGCGAGCATCCAGCCTCGCCAACCAGCTACGGCGGCTGCTTCGCACATGGTGCGACGCGACCAATCTGGTTCTCCGGACCTGCCGGACTATGTGCGACGGGTCGGCCATCCGTGCTTCTTATCATCCTGCACCCTGCAGCAGTGTCTCATGACTCCAAGACAGCGAGGCCAGCGAAGTCCGGGTCCGCAGTCGCAAGCTCTGCAGAAACCCTCAGGCACAGTCCGGTTGCAGCTAAGACGGTTTACACAGACCGCTTGGACCAGACGCCAGCAACATTCCTCTGGCCCAGAGTAATGCGGAGCAACCTCCTTAGAGGACAATGCGAACCCTATTCCGTTTTAGTAGATGGGTACGGCAATGTTTCACGTGAAACAGACGGGAACTGAGGCCCCCGGGCTTGGGATACCGAATGTAGAAGCGTGGGATAAGACTGATCCTGATCCGAATAAGAAGGATCCTACGCCCAGTCCAAAGGCAGTGATACGACTCAGCGAAGGAGGCAAACCAGCGGACCATAGCCCTATGGTCAGTCTGGGTGTTTCACGTGAAACCAGCAATGTCAGAGTACAAGATGTATCACTGCAGGCGCCGCATCTCCGTAGACAGGTGCGCATGGACGTCTCGGGCATTCTCGACCGCAGGTGGCTGCTGTAAGGTTCGTTCCTCAGTTGTGTCCAGGGCAACTCGAAAGTGGTAGCCAATGGCCGGAAGAGTGCCTTTGGAATTTTCCGGCGTATTGCGCTGATTTCGACGCGGAGAACAGTACGGCCGCAGGTTTCACGTGAAACACCGTGAACATCTGGTGTGGTGTCAGATGCCGGCGGAACAATCCTGTGTCCGAGCACATGAAATCCCGAGCTATCCAGTATCAAGAGCCTTGGTAGAAATCCCGAACACTGAATCATGATTTCGACCAACAGCTAAGAGAGCTGACAGCTCAGACACCCAAAGAGAGGGCCTAACCGCAGCGCGAGACACTAGGAGGCGGCATCTATGTGAGTGGATTGCCGGAGATTCCTAGACCTCGGGATTGCGTGTTTCACGTGAAACACATTCGTCCTAGTCGAATCACAGGTTTGTACGCTCGACACTGCGAATGCACCTACAATCAGCGCCGGCGCGGATCGAGAGAACCGTTCCGCGCGCCCCCCGGGAATGAAACGGTGCCTCACGGTGCAAGGCCAGAAACCCCCAAAAGGGCACAACGATCTGGAAAGAGAAGAAGGGCCCCACTCAAAGAGTGGAGCCCTTTAGTAATTGTGCGTTAGCTTAGTCTTCAGAACCCGGACCCAGAACATCCATAATGCGGTTGAGGTCCTCCACGCTGGCAAACTCGATGCTTACTCGTCCCTTACGGGCGCCCAAAGTGATCTTCACATTCGTGTCCAAACGGTCCGAAAGTGAGGAAGCGAGGTAATCGAGCCGCTCATGCCGAGCGTTAGGCTTGGGAATGCTACTCTTCGCGGGCGTGGTGGGATCCTGGTACAGCGTCACTGCCTCTTCGGTGGCACGCACAGACATACCCTCGGCGACAATACGCTGCGCCAGGCGCTCCATTGCGGCCGCATCCGGAAGGGCAAGCAAAGCCCGTGCATGGCCTGCAGATAGGACACCAGCGGCCACACGACGCTGCACCAACGGCGGAAGCTTGAGGAGACGCAGTGTATTGGAGACCTGCGGCCGTGAGCGGCCGATGCGATCGGCCAGCTGCTCGTGCGTAGTACCAAAGTCCTCCAAGAGCTGCTGATACGCTGCAGCTTCTTCCAAGGGGTTCAGTTGGCTACGGTGCAGGTTCTCCAGAAGAGCATCACGGAGGAGGTCGTCGTCCGTGGTATCCCGGACAATCGCAGGAATGGTTTCCAGCCCTGCGGCCTGTACTGCCCGCCACCGACGCTCGCCCATAACGAGCTCGTACGGTTCTCCACCCTTTTCGGTTGAGGTTCGTACAACAATTGGCTGGAGAACCCCTATTTCCCGAACGGAGTGAACCAGTTCAGCCATGTCGTCCTCATCGAAGACGGAGCGGGGCTGTTTACGGTTCGGATGGATATCACCGACCGGGATCTCAGCGAACCGAGCCCCGGGAACCTCCACCAACTCGATGTCGTTGCTTTGGGGTGCCGAGGGAGCCTTTGCACGAGCTGAGGGAACCTGGACATCTGCATCCGAAGAAGGCACGGGCTGTTCGACGGCAGTGGACGCAGCGTCGGCAGAACGTTTCGTGTTGGGCTTGGCAGCAGGCGTCTTGGCTGACGCGCTCTTGGCCGGTGACTTCGCTGCAGGGGCCTTGGCTTTTGACGTCGCGGGTGATGACTTCGCAGCTGCCGGCGCTGAATCGGCAGGCACCGACTCCTCACGCGGAGATTCAACTGTCGGTTCCGACGCCTTACGTGCTTCCGGGAAGAACAGGTCCACGGGGCGGGACGGCGCTGAGCCATTTCCCTGGGCCGCGGCCGAGCTAGGAATGAGAGCCCCAAGACCCCTGCCGAGGCCCCTTCGCTTTTCGCTCATTGATTCATCCCTCCGATGGAATAGCCGAGCACGGACCTGCCCTGGCTGTTGCTGTGTTTCAAGAATTCTAACGTTCAGCGATTTCGGCTGCGGCTTCCATATAGGACAGCGCGCCGCTCGATGAAGGGTCGTAAGTCATGACGGTCTGCTGGTAGCTCGGCGCCTCAGAGATACGCACCGAGCGCGGAACCACCGCACTCAGGACCTGTTGGGGGAAGTGCTGGCGTACCTCTGATGCGACCTGTGCGGCAAGGTTCGTCCTGCCGTCATACATCGTGAGCAGGATGGTCGAGACCACCAAGTCAGCATTGAGGTGTTTCTGGATCATCTCAATGTTCTTGAGTAGCTGACTCAGTCCCTCAAGGGCGTAGTACTCACACTGAATGGGAATGAGAACCTCACTGGCTGCGCAGAAAGCGTTAACAGTGAGCAGACCCAGGCTGGGAGGGCAATCGATGAAGATGAAGTCCAGACGGCCCTCACCGTTCTTCTCCCGTTCCTTGGCATAGACATCAATGGCACGCCGGAGCCTCTGCTCACGGGCCACCAGCGAAACGAGTTCAATCTCAGCGCCAGCCAAGTGAATGGTCGCCGGCGCGCAGATGAGGTTGGGAATGTCGGGGCATGGGGCCACGACCTCCTTCAACGGAAGATCGTTGATGAGGACGTCGTAGATGCTGTCTACATCGGCATGGTGCTCAATACCCAGGGCCGTAGATGCGTTTCCCTGCGGATCGATATCGATCACGAGCACGTTGAGGCCTGCCGAGGCCAGGGCTGCTGCAATGTTCACAGTGGTAGTGGTCTTACCCACCCCGCCTTTTTGGTTGGAAACCGTAAAGATACGGGTCCCTTCCGGCTTGGGAAGTTCACGGCCGATCAAGCGCTCTCGGCGCCGCGTTTCATTCGCGAGCTGCCGCGCTATTGGGCTGGAATCATCGATGGAATCCATGACGTTCTGCACTCCATCTGAGACGGTTTCACGTGAAACTGCAGCGTTTGCAACTGAATCAGTGCGCACAATCGCGGACTGGAGAGACGAAGAGGGTGTAGCCATGGCCCGCGCGGACCCCAAGGACATAAAGGGGGGTATCCGATGCGTGGAAGTTTCACTACTGCCCACTGGTCACACTCTCACTCTCATTCGGCGCTTGCTGCCGTTCTCTAGCCTAACCGCTCAGCCGCCGACACGCGGGAAACCAAGCGGTATCTACGCCGTCTTTCCGTGCTTCTTGACGATAATCCTCACCACAGTGGTGGGTTCTTCCAGCAGTTCCTGCCCGCAAACCACGACAGACGTTTCCACGCCCCCGAGCTTGCGGATGACTTTGCCGGCCTTCTCTATCTCTTCAGAAGCACTGCGACCCTTGATGGCCACTACCTCTCCGCTGCCGTTAAGCAACGGGATGGTCAGCCCGGCAAGATTGGTCAGCGCCGATACAGCCCTGGCTGTGACGACGTCAGCGTCCACCATGCCTACGGCCAACTCGGCACGTGTCCGCATGATGGTGACGTTGTCCAGTCCCAGGTCATCCACCACTTCCTGAAGCCAGATGACTCGACGTTCCAAGGGTTCAATCAAGGTCAATTCGAGATCCGGGCGGGCTATAGCAAGGCAGAGACCAGGTAGCCCGGCGCCGGAACCGACGTCGGCAACGTGGCTGTTCCGTGCGATGGCGGACTCGATTACTGCACAGTTGAGAACATGCCTGCTCCACAAACGGGGAACCTCGCGCGGGCCAATCAGCCCACGTTCTGTTCCTGACGTGGCCAGGTGCTCAACGTAGCGCTCGGCAAGATCCAGGCGCTCCCCAAAGATCTTCTCTGCAGCTGCCAGTTCTGCTGCGGTGATTTCGACCATGGGCTCTAGTCAGCCGAAACGACGATGTGACGGCCAGCGCCTTCGCCTTCGGACTCGGAGACGAATCCAAGATCAGCCACGGCATCATGGACAATCTTGCGCTCGTAAGCGCTCATCGGTTCGAGGGCCACAGTACCGCCGTCTGCCTTAACCTTGGCCACTGCGTCTTCGGCGATCTGCTGGAGAACGCCTGCGCGCTCCTTGCGGTAGCCGTTGATGTCCAGCACCAGGCGTGAGCGGGTCTCGGTAGCGGAGAGAACGGAGAGGCGGGCGAGTTCCTGAAGGGCCTCGAGGACCTCACCGTCGCGCCCCACCAGGCTGTCCAGGGCCGCAGACTCTTCGTCCGTGCCGATGGAGATGTAAGTACGTCCGTTCCGGACCTCAATGTCGATGTCGCCGTCGATGTCGGCTATATCAAGAAGTTCTTCGAGGTAGTCGGCGGCGATGTCGCCTTCCTCTTCCAAGCGGCTTGCCGTCTTGGATTGCGTCTCTTCCTGGGAGTCATCCTGCTCTTCAGTCACGGCGGCGATAACTTCTTCAGTGCTCTCGGCAGACATTACTTCTTCTTCCTGTTCTTACGTTGTGGCTGGACGCGCTGGGCACGGGCTTCGGCTGCTGCGGCTGCAGCAGCTTCGGCTTCGGCAGCGGCGTCCGCGGCTTTCTTGCCACCCAACAGCGGGGGCAGGCCCTTGGCAGCGCGGCGCTCTTCAAGTGCCTTCGCGGCAGGTGAGCCCGGGGTAGGCATACGGCGAATGACGAAGAACTGCTGTCCCATGGTCCAGAGGTTCGTGGTGGTCCAGTAGATGAGGACACCGATCGGGAAGTTGATGCCACCGATACCGAAGACGAGCGGCAGGATGTAGAGCATCATCTTCTGCTGGCGCATGAACGGGCTGGCCATGGCCTCTTCGGACATGTTCTTGGCCATGATCTGCTTCTGGGTGATGAACTGCGAGGCGGTCATGGCCACGATCATCACAATCGAAAGTACCCAGACCGTAACGTCATTGCCGCCAGCCCCGCCGTGCAGCAAGGATGCTGACAGAGGCGCGCCGAAGATGCTGGACTGATCGAACTGCACCACTTGTTCGTGGCTCATGGCACCGACGCCTTGGCCCTCCTTGGCGTTGGTGGAGATACCCGACAACACCTGGAACAACGCGAAGAAGAACGGCATCTGGATCAGCATCGGCAAACATGCCGAGAACGGGTTGGTGCCGTGCTTCTTGTACAGCGCCATCTGCTCCTGGGCCATGGCCTGGCGGGAGAGCTGATCAGTCTTGCCCTTGTACTTGGTCTGCAGCTTCTTCAAGTCCGGCTGCAGCAGCTGCATGCCGCGCTGCGCCTTGATCTGCTTCACGAACACAGGAATCAGGGCAGCACGGATCACCAGCACAAGGCCGATAATCGACAAGGTCCACGTCCAGCCGTTGGCGGCGGGCAAGCCGATGAAGCTCAGTCCGTCGTGGAAGGCAACCATGATGATTGACACCAGCCACTTGAACGGAAACATGATCGTTCCAAAGAAGTCCATACGATATCCCTATTCGTTAGGCCGCAGTGCGGCCTTCTTCATCAGCCTGAGCAGCCAGGAACTGGTCCGGATTGTTCAGTACAACAATTGTGGGCGTCCGGCCTTCGGGCCAATGACGATGGCCGGCGGGGACATGGTCCACTCCGCCGGCGTTCCAGGGGTGGCATTTGGCGAGCCTCCTGGCTGCCAGCCAGCTACCCTTCACGGCGCCATGCACCGTCACTGCTTCCAAGGCATATGCCGAGCAGGAGGGAAAGAAGCGGCAAACCTGGCCGTACAGGGGTGAGATCACCTTGCGGTATGTCTTCAGCAGGATGATCAAGATGTTGCGGGGCAGCTCCCAGAGGAATGTGCCCACCGCCGCCGAGAGGCTCCGCCGGGGAACCTTCCCGGAGGGGTCGCTTGAGGAAGGAACGACGGCGGTGCTTATGTCATGCACGCGGTGTCCCTTCCGTTGTGGTGCCGTTGTGTTCGGTCGAAGCATTGCGTGGAACTGAGCCACTCAATCGCTTCGTCGTCACTGCCAGTGCGGCGTTGTAGTCCGAAAGCAACTGCTCCCAGCTCGCATTTGCAGCTGCGGGCAGTGCCCGGACCACGACCGCCAGGCCCGTTCCATGCGTATGCAAGGAAAGTGCGCCTGCTTCTCTCAGTCTCCTCTTAACGAGGTTCCTGGTCACGGCGTTCCCGACGGCTTTGGAGACAATGAAGCCGATTCGACTCGGCTCCCCGGCTCCGATAGGAGCCGTATATAACACTAAGTTCCGGCGTCCATTGCGGACGCCGGAACGTACAGTTGTTGAAAAGTCGGTAGACGTCCGCAGACGGTTAGGGGTGGCTAGCACCGTCGAACCCGCAAATAGACCCTGACCGACAAGTCAGTTATTTACGCCGACAGTTCGACGCGGCCCTTGCCGCGACGGGCAGCCAGGATGGCGCGGCCGGCACGGGTGCGCATACGAAGGCGGAAGCCGTGCTTCTTGGCCCGACGGCGGTTATTCGGCTGAAAAGTCCGCTTGCTCACGTTAGTTACTCCAGTGGATCAAAGGTGCGCCCACCCGATCAAAAAAGGGGAAGAACTGGCCGACGCTAAGTTTTGTATGTGCCTGCCGCCGTTGCCTTCCGAACGATGAACGTACGGGGTTACAACTGATCTCAAAAGCGGACACAAAGGACTTCACAACGTTAGGGCAAAAAGGCACCCACAGTCAAACCGGGAGCCTGCCGCGCATCTATCCACAGCTGTGTTCAACAGCGGCTTCAAGCCTGTGGATGAAGTGGCTCACAGAGCGTTTTGCAGAACCACAACAGTGTAATTATCCACAGGCAACTTCCCAGCTATCTTCTGGCGATTTCATCCCCTAGAGTGGCTCAGTAGCCCATTGTCCACCCGCTGTGCATAACTCTGTGGATTAACGCCCGGACCAGCGCCCGCCTGAGACACCTCGGCTGCCAGCAACGCCGGCAAGCAAGTATTTAGGAACTGATTGATGACAGTAGACGAAGCCAACCACGCCAACACTGTCGGAAGTTCCTGGCGCAGGGTGCTAACCCTCCTGGAACAAGACGACCGGGTCACACCCCGTCAGCGTGGTTTCGTCATTCTCGCCCAGGCCCAAGGCCTTATCGGTTCAACCTTGCTGGTGGCCGTGCCCAATGAACTAACCCGCGAAGTCCTCCAGACGCAGGTCAAGGATGCCCTGGATGACGCCTTGCGCAATGTCTTCTCCGACGACATCCGCTGTGCCATCGATGTCGACACCGATCTGGTACCCGTCCATGCCGAGCCGGAACCCGCCGTCGAGCTTTCCGCCGTTCCTGACTTCGCCGAGCCGAAGCCGCAGCCAACCCCGCCGAGCACCTCACATGAGTTCGGCCGCCTGAATCCTAAGTACATCTTCGACACTTTCGTGATCGGTTCCTCGAACCGGTTTGCCCATGCGGCCGCCGTCGCTGTCGCAGAAGCGCCGGCAAAGGCGTACAACCCGCTCTTCATCTACGGCGACTCGGGCCTTGGCAAGACGCACCTGCTACACGCGATCGGGCACTACGCACGCAGGCTCTACAGCGGCATCCGGGTCCGCTACGTGAACTCGGAAGAATTCACGAACGACTTCATCAACTCCATCCGTGATGACGAGGGCACCAGCTTCAAGACCACGTACCGCAACGTGGATGTCCTCCTGATCGATGACATCCAGTTCCTGGCAGGCAAGGACCGGACGCAGGAAGAGTTCTTCCACACGTTCAACGCGCTGCACAACGCCAACAAGCAGGTTGTCATCACCTCGGACCAGCCACCCAAGATGCTGGCCGGCTTCGAAGACCGCATGACTTCCCGCTTCGAGTGGGGCCTTCTGACGGACATCCAGCCGCCGGAACTCGAAACGCGTATCGCCATCCTCCGCAAAAAGGGATTGAGCGAAGGCCTCTCGGCCCCCGATGACGCCTTGGAGTACATCGCGTCCAAGATCTCCAGCAACATCCGCGAACTTGAAGGCGCACTGATCCGTGTCACGGCTTTCGCCAGCCTGAACCGCCAACCGGTAGATGTCGCTCTCGCAGAGATGGTGCTCAAGGACCTGATTACCGACGACGGCGCCCAGGAGATCACGGCGAAGCAGATCCTTGACCAGACTGCTGACTACTTCAAGCTCAGCATGGAAGAGCTCTGCAGCAAGTCCCGTACCCGCACCCTGGTGACCGCACGCCAGATCGCGATGTACCTCTGCCGCGAACTGACGGATATGTCGCTTCCCAAGATCGGGCAGGAGCTCGGCGGACGTGACCACACCACGGTCATCCACGCCGACCGCAAGATCCGCGAGCTCATGGCCGAGCGTCGTGTGATCTACAACCAGGTCACAGAGCTCACCAACCGCATCAAACAGCAGCAACGCGACTCCTGAAATCCACATCGCGTCCGCCACTACATACCTTATTAACAGGCACATGTGGATAAGCCTGTGGATACTTAAGGGGACAAGCGCGGTTAATGGGCTTAAAACCCTTAAGCCGTCTGTGGATCGTTAAAAACCGGCTTTGGAGTTGTCCCCATCCACACCCTGTTTAAAACCCAGTTAACGCACAGTCCATGAACAGGGCTTAACCCCGGATCTGCGCCGCAGGATGGGGTTATCCACAGTTTCCACAGCAGTTATTAACACTACGAATCCCAAAAAATTGAAATCCCTCAAATAACAATCTCGTTCTGCCACCCACCCGACCCTCCGAAGGACATGCCAAGTTCCGGGCCACGGCCAGCCTGCGGCTGTCCACATAGGACGGGTCGGAGCAATCGGGGATGGGTTAATCGCGGATCTTCCGGCTAAGCTGTCAGCAGCGCTCCCATCCTTGGGTCTTGTTTGTAGTTCGCTGAGTGCGGACCATGCAGGTTCCGATGCCGGACTGCGAAGATTTAGCGGTTTCCAAGCAGGAATCCGCGGCTACTACATGGCAGCAGCAATGAAAGGCGGCACCCCTCCGTGAAGTTCAGAGTCGACCGCGACGTCCTGGCAGAAGCCGTTACGTGGACCGCGCGGTCGTTGTCTCCGCGGCCGCCCGTTCCTGTGCTTTCCGGCCTCCTCCTCAAAGCTGAGGCGGGAACCGTAAGCCTCTCGAGCTTCGACTACGAAACATCGGCGCGCCTGGAAATCCCCGCCGATATCGCCGTCGAGGGCACCATCCTGGTTTCCGGACGCCTCCTGGCAGACATCTGCCGCAGCCTCCCCTCGGCTCCGGTCGAGGTTGAAACAGACGGAAGCAAAGTCACGCTTACCTGCCGTCGAAGCAGCTTCCACCTGGCCACAATGCCTGAGTCTGAGTACCCGGCCCTTCCTGCGCTTCCGGCCATCAGCGGCACCTTGCCCGGCGACGCTTTCGCCCAAGCCGTGTCCCAGGTCATCATCGCTGCGAGCAAGGACGACACCTTGCCGATCCTGACCGGCGTCCGCATGGAGATCGAGGATGACCTCATCACGCTCCTGGCTACGGACCGCTACCGGTTGGCCATGCGGGAAGTGCCGTGGAAGCCAGTAACTCCCGGCATCTCAACCAGCGCACTCGTGAAGTCCAAGACCCTGAACGAAGTCGCCAAAACCTTGGGCGGCAGCGGTGACATCAACCTGGCCCTCGCGGACGACGACAGCCGGCTTATTGGTTTCGAGAGCGGCGGCCGTACCACGACGTCGCTCCTGGTAGACGGCGATTACCCGAAGATCCGCTCACTTTTCCCGGACTCTACCCCGATCCACGCAACAGTCCAGACCCAGGAATTGGTGGAGGCTGTACGTCGCGTTTCCCTCGTTGCAGAGCGCAACACTCCCGTCCGCCTCGCCTTCACGCAGGGCCTGCTGAACCTCGACGCCGGCACCGGCGAAGACGCGCAGGCTTCCGAAGAGCTCGAAGCACAGTTGTCCGGCGATGACATCACCGTGGCCTTCAACCCGCACTACCTCGTTGAAGGTTTGAGCGTCATCGAGACCAAGTACGTTCGCTTCTCCTTCACCACCGCTCCCAAGCCGGCCATGATCACGGCCCAGGCTGAGGCCGACGGCGAAGACCAGGACGACTACCGCTACCTCGTGATGCCGGTCCGCCTTCCCAACTAATCGGCAAAACCCGCCCCGCTTTCGCAGAAAAGAGTTCGCACTGTGCACATCGGATTGATCGGCCTTGGAAAAATGGGTTTCAACATGCGGGAACGCATGCGGAAAGGCGCATCGAGGTCACAGGCTTCGACCGGAATCCCGAGGTCACCGATGCCGCTTCGGTCGACGAGCTCATTGCCGCCCTTCCTACTCCGCGGCTCGTGTGGGTCATGGTTCCCTCAGGGGAGATCACTGACGCGGTCGTGACGGAACTCGGCGGGAAACTGAGCCCCGGCGATATGGTGATCGACGGCGGAAATTCACGTTTCACCGAAGACCAGAAGCACGCGGCCGCGCTGGCCGAAAAGGGCATCCGCTTCGCTGACTGCGGTGTTTCCGGCGGCGTCTGGGGTCTCCAGAACGGTTACGGCCTCATGGCTGGTGGAGCTGACGAAGACATCGAACTTGCCATGCCGGTCTTCGACGCTCTTCGTCCTGAAGGCGATCGGGCCGACAGCTTTGTCCACGTTGGCGGCGTTGGCGCCGGCCACTACGCCAAGATGGTGCACAACGGCATCGAGTACGGCTTGATGCAGGCCTATGCCGAGGGATATGAACTCCTCGCCGCAAAGGACATCGTCAAGGACCTTCCCGGAACGTTCCGCGCATGGCAAAAGGGAACGGTTGTCCGGTCCTGGCTCCTGGACCTCATGGTGAAGGCACTCGACGAAGATCCGGGGCTGGCCTCCATCGACGACTACGTCGAAGATTCCGGCGAGGGCCGCTGGACCGTGGAAGAAGCCATCGCCAATGCTGTTCCGGCACCGGCCATCACGGCTGCGCTCTTTGCACGCTTTGCTTCGCGCGAAGACAACTCACCGGCCATGAAAATGGTTTCCGCCCTGCGTCACCAGTTCGGCGGACACGCCACCCGTCCGGCCAACTAGGCCGCAGGAGTCCTGCAAACGGCGTGTACCTCGAACATCTTTCGCTGACTGATTTCCGCAGCTACGCACAGGTAGACCTGAAACTGGGTCCCGGTGTCACCGTGCTGGTGGGTTCCAACGGCATCGGCAAGACAAACCTCATGGAAGCCATCGGCTATTTGGCTACCCTGAGCTCGCACCGTGTCAGCACAGACGCGCCATTGCTTCGTTTTGGTTCAGAACGCGCATTGATCCGGGCCCGTTTGGTCCGTGGTGAGCAAGCGACGGTCATCGAGCTTGAAATCAATGCCGGGCGCGCCAACCGGGGACGCATCAACCGGGGAAACCCGGTGCGCGCACGGGACATCCTGGGCATTTGCCACACGGTGCTGTTCGCGCCCGAGGACCTGGCACTGGTGAAGGGGGACCCCTCCAACCGCCGGCGCTTCCTCGATGAACTGCTGGTCAGCCTGGTACCCCGCCATGCTGCCACCCGCAGTGACTACGACCGCGTCCTGAAGCAGCGGAACGCCTTGTTGAAATCGGCCCGTGCAGGCAAATTCACTGCGGGTCATGAAGCAACCCTGGATGTGTGGGACCAACACATGGCCAAGGCCGGGGCCGAATTGCTGCACGCCCGGCTGGAGTTGGTGGAGCGGTTGCGTCCGCACCTGAACAGCGCCTACGCCCAACTCACGGATGGTTCCAAGGACGCCGGGGCGGTTTACCGCTCCACCATCCAGGACATCCTGGACGACGACGGCGGTCCGGCCGACTACGGAACGGAACCTTCGCCGTCGGTTGAGGACCTCAGGCTGCTGTCCGTCGACGAACTCACCGAACGCTATGTCCAGGCCTTTGCAGCTTCGCGGAAAAAGGAACTTGAGCGGGGCATCTCGCTTGTTGGCCCGCACCGCGACGAGTTGGAACTCGTCCTGGGACAGGCTCCAGCCAAGGGCTATGCCTCCCACGGCGAAACGTGGTCCATGTGCCTGTCCTTGCGCCTGGCTTCCTACTACGTCATGTTGGACGATGCCCGGACTGGTGGAACTGCGCCGATCCTGATTCTGGACGATGTTTTTGCCGAATTGGACGTGCAGAGGCGGCGTAGACTGGCTGCAATAGTGGCCGGCGCCGAACAGGTTCTGGTGACTGCCGCCGTCGATGCCGATATCCCTGAGGAGCTGGCCGGACGGCGCGTAACCGTTGTTCCGGGAGGCATCGATGGCGAAGGATAGTCCCGAAGGACTGCAACCGGGCCGGGATCCGGACGAAATTGATGCTGCCCAGGCGGCGCTGAACCGCATGCGTGAAGCAGCCGCGGCCCGAGGTGAAGTAAGGCTGCGTGCCCCCAGGCCCGGATCTGCTCCCAAACGCAAGGGTCTGCGGGATACCCGGGGTTTTGCGCAGTTTCATGGCAGCGGCCGCGACCCCTTGGGCTTGGGCAATGTTGTGGGAAGGCTTGTGGCGGAACGGGGTTGGACTTCTCCTGTTGCCGTCGGTTCCGTCATGGCCGAATGGGAAACGTTGGTTGGGTCGGACATCTCCGCCCACTGCACCCCGGAGAGTTTCACCGACACCACGCTGCATGTCCGCTGTGACTCAACGGCATGGGCCACGCAATTGCGGTTGAGTCACAGCGGACATGCAGCGTG
>Ga0209051_1002137_pt1 | contig 14725 bp, 15 predicted proteins | sample AraplaCvi_mMS_r2_2_FD_184286 | JGI IMG/M metagenome (GOLD analysis project Ga0209051, IMG submission 184286) | Arabidopsis root microbial communities from North Carolina, USA - plate scrape MF_Cvi_mMS_r2 (SPAdes) (version 2) | ecosystem: Host-associated > Plants > Roots > Endosphere | place...
TCGCCCGACGCGCCGCCATCGACTTCCCAGAGCATCGTCTGGGCGTCCATCGCGCTGAAGTTGGTGACGTCGTGCGCGTAGATGCCGGGCGCGCCGCCACCGAAGCTGCCGACGACGATGTTGGCCCAGGCGGTCGCGCTGCGCTTCGTCTTGATGTAGGCGTCGGTCTCGACCTGGGGGCCGTCCACGAAGTCGCGGTGGAAATTGGTCGTCGAGCCGTAGTCCTGCGCCGCCAGGGTGGCGAGGTTGGGCAGCTCGATCTTGGGCACGTAGGCGTAGGTCTCCACGCCGTCCGCGGTGCCGAACATGTGCAGCATGCCGTCGTTCGCGCCCTCGACGATGAGGCCGGTCTGGCGGCCCGCCTTCGTGAGGTAGTAGTCGCGGTAGCCCGGCGCACCGGGCAGATTGTCGTAGCCCAGGTTGACGAGGTCCTTCACCAGCAGTGGCGTCGAGTCGATGAAATCGCCCAGCACGCTGCCGCGCTGGCGGTATGCCTTGGTCGAGCCCTCGTTGGTCTGGTCGCCACGGATGTAGTTGATCAGGTTGTCCTGCGTGGCGGTCGGGACACCCGGCGCGACCAGGTTCTTCAGCGTGGCGCTCATGCCGGTGTTGAAGGGCGTCGAGCCGGAACCGTCCCAGGTGAAGATGTTGCGGCTGGCCGCCTTGGGCAGCACGCTCGCCGCATCCCACGTCGCGGTCTTGGCGGGGATCCCGGTCTTCGCATCGAGCGGGTAGGCCTTGATGGTGCCGGTCCAGGTGACCGGGCTGTAGCTGGGCAGGTACACGAAGGTGTTGCTCGACAGCGTCGCGCCGGACACGGCCGCGCCCCCTTCGGAACGCGACGTGGCCGACGCGTTGCCCAGCGCGGTCTGCAGTCCGGCGATCAGCGTCGTGGAATTGCGCGCGCTGAAGAACTGCCCGTGCGTGTCCACGGCCGCGTGCCACAGGTCGTCGATCTTGTCCGCCGACCATTGGGCGGGCGGGCCGTTGGCCGGATCGACCGTGCCGGTGACGCCCAGGCCGACGGTCATCATGTTCAGGTGTTGCCAGTAGGCCAGGTCACCCGTCATCGTGCTCTGCGGCACCTTGTTCTCGAGGTTGGGCTGCAGGTCGACCACGTACTGGGCCATCGCATAGTCGGCCAGCATGTTGGGCTGGCCGTCCTTGTAGGGCGCCTCCGCGACGTACTGGTTGGGCGAGTACCCCAGCGGGTTCAGGGGGTCGACCGGGGTTTGCGGACCGGCCACGCCATAGGTCGGTCCGTTGTTGCTGTCGATGTCGCCGTTGAGCTTGGCCAGGAAGGTGTCCCAGGCCCCCGCGTTGCCGATCGTGCGCGGATCGTCGTTGTAATAGCCGTCGGTGGTCAGCAAAGAGTACGCGCGGCGGCAGGACAGCGGCGTGAGGCCGTCGCTGACCGTGCCCGGCTTGGTGCGCCAGGGGCTGCCCGGGTCGCTCACGTCGCGCTGGTAGTAGGTGCCCACGGTCGTCGTGGCCTGGCGCAACGGCGTGCTGCCGAAGGGGTTGATGCCCTGGATGCCGGTGAGCACCGTCTTGAGTTGCGTCGACTCGAGATCGCGGATGCCGACCTTGACGACCGGCGTGTCCACGCCGTCGACCGTCGTCTTGCCGCTGTTGATGGTGCCCCAACCCACGCGCAGCTTGATGTCGCTGGGCTCGGTGCCGACGACCCCGGCGAGCGACTCGGACATCGCGCCCTTCATCAGCAGCGAGCGGGTCCGGTAGTAGACGAACCAGTTGGCGAAGTTCTGCTGCTCCTGCGCGCGCGTGCAGGTGCTGCTCGTGCAGCAGGCGCCGCTGAGCGTGGCGGCGCACACGCGCGCCGGATAGCTGTCGTAGCTCGTGACGGCGGCGTTGTTCAGGTCGAACTGCGTGTAGTTGGTCGTGGCGGCGGGATCGGTGCCGGCCTTCAGCACGTAGTACAGCGCGGGGTCGTAGGTCGCCGAGGCCGGGGTGGTCAGGCAATCGGCCTGGAGGGCGTCCTTGCACCACTTGGTGGACACGCTGGTGACCTGCGACAGGTCGGTCGCGAGCGGCACGGTGGCCGTCAGGGGATCCCAGCGCGCGGCCGTGTACGCCGCATCGGCCATGCGGGTCTTGCCGTCCGGCGTGAGCCAGGGCAGGTACAGCACGGTCGGGTCGTAGAAGATGGAGTTGACCGAGGCCGAGCGCATCTGGCGCTGGAACAGGTTGCTCCCGGACGGGTCGGCGTACGAGACGCCCTTCGGCAGGTTGGTGCCCAACGTGTACGTGCGGATCTGGGCATCGCCGTACCAGATGTCGATCACGTCGTTCATCGACGGGATCGACGGCATGGCCACCTTGTACGTCCCGACGACGGCCGTGCCTTCAGGCATGTAGTTGGCCTGCATCGAACCCGAGTCGTCGATCGTGATCATCACGTTCGGCGGTGGCGGCGTGGCGATGCGGCTGATCAGCGGCGTCTGCGAGGGCACGGGCGTGGCGGCCCAGGCGGCGCCGGCCAGGGCACCGGCCAGCACGAAGGCGAGCCCGCGGATCGCGGCGGGCGCCGCGGAGAGGGAATTCTTGGACATGGTTTCTCCCGGAAGCTCAGCCCACCTGGATCGTCGACTGCAGCCAGATGACCGAGCCCGAAATCGTCGAGTGGTCGCTCGTGTCTTCGGTGAAGTCGTCGCTGAAGCCGCGCGCCGTCACGATGAATATCTTGGGATTCGCGCCCGCCTGCTCCGCCATGCACTGGGGGAACACCTTGGGCATCGTGGCGCCGGACATCTCGCCACTGGACAACGTATGCGTGATGCCCGGGTTGAACCAGTTCGCCTTGACGGTCCAGTACGCCGGCGACACGTTCGGCGCCCTCACGTTGACGACGGTGGGCTGCGCGGTCACGAACAGCTGCACCTGGCTCTCGCAGAACTTCAGTGCGACCTGCGCGAACTGGTTGGCCTGCGTCTGCAGGCGGTTGTTGTTGACCGCGCGATCCGCGCTCGTGGCGTTGCGGATGATGGCGGCCGAGGCCAGGCCGATGACGACCAGCATCAGCATGGCGATGATCAGCGAGACGCCGCGCTGGGCGCGGCGCGGCGGAGCGAGGGGACGGCGTGCGGACATGGAGCGGATCCCTCAGAGCTTGTTCTGCAGCGCCACCGTCGTGGCAAACGTGCGGCGGAGGTAGCCGTCGTTGTTGGTGACCGCGTTGTTGGCGCAGTCGATGTAGGTGGCGAGCGAGTTGTTGCCCGCCTGGTTGTCCTGCACCTTGTTGGCGCTGCGCACCTGGACGCAGATGGTGACCGAGTTCACCAGCGGCCAGTCGCTCGGAGCCGTCGGCGCCGGCCCATACCGCACGATCTGGGTGGTCGAGCTGCCCGGGGTAACGGAGCTGAAGCCATAAGTGATCTTCATCGCCTCGACATGGTCGACCAGGGGTGCCCCCGCCCCGCCGCCGCGCGGATAGCAATAGAGGCTGCTGCTGCCCGTGTCCACGTAGAACTTGCTGTCGTTCACGTACAGCGCCGACGGGAAACCGGCCTCCGGCGTGATCGTGTTGCCCAGGCAGTTCAAGGGCACGCCACCGGACGAGATGGCGTTGTTCGAGGTGGCCACGTAGCCCACCTCGAGCGTGTCGGACGTGCTCGTGCCCGTGCAGGGGACGGGCAAGTCGACGCGGGCATCCATCGGCGACCCGAAATTGGCCGCCGCGCAGCCGTAGACCGGATGGCCGTTCACACTCTGCAAGTCGGGCTTCATGGGCCCGGATGCATCGACGTTGACCGTGGAGTAGCCCGCCATCGCCGCCTGCGACCTGATGACGTTGAGCGCCTGCGTGGCATCCTCCGTCATCTGCACCATCGCATCGGTGTGCGCGCCGCTGCGCACGGAGGCCATGTAGGCGGCGAGCAGCGCCCCGACCACGGCGAAGCCGATCACGAGCGACACCATCAGCTCGACGAGCGTGAATCCGGCCTGGGCGAGCGGGCGGGGCAGGTGCTTCATCTCAGAGCCCCACTTGCAGGTAGACGCAGCGCACCGCGTTGTTGCCGCCCACGTTCATCTCGGACGCGCACTCGGTGGTGGGACGTTCGGTGCCGGGCGTCGGATCGGTCCAGGCGACCCAGACGTCGACCGAACCCCGGGCGACCGACGACAGGGGCGGCGCCCGATAGGCGATGTAGGCGTCGCCGCCCGGCAGCATGGCCTTCAGGCGCGTCTGGAAGTTGTAGAGGTCGACCGCAGCGAGCTGGTCGAAGTTGCACTCGAACGGGCTGTTGCAGTTGGCCGGCGACGGCGGCGTCAGGGTCGGGCTGCTCGTGTACGGATCCGTCAGGTTGTAGCCCGGCGGCGAACCCATGGCATGGGCGCCCGGCGCATTGACGCGGATGTGGTCGGCGATGTCGTTGGCGAGCAGCGTGGCGGTCGACCGCAGTTCGCTCGTCTTGCCGTAGCGCGAGGACGCCTGCATCAGGCCCGACAGCGCGAGGATGCCCAGCGAGACGATGAACATGGACACCAGGACCTCGATCAACGAGAAGCCTTGCTGGCGTCCGCCCGGAACGGGGAGCGTGCTGAGGGGCATGGGATTCAGGGGCACGTGGCGTTGCCGTCGATCACCGACGCCCGGCCCTGGGCGTTCAGGCAGACCTGGCGCGTGAAGTTGTTGACCGCCGCGGGCGACTGGCTGCCGCCCAGCACCGGCTTGATCGGGAAGACCATGCGCGGCGTTCCCGCGGCGTTGCCCGCGAGCGCGATGCCGTTGGACTGGAAGGTGACGTAGTCGATCTGCGCCGGCGTGGTCGTGGGCCAGGTGACCATGCTGCTCGGCGGCTGCGAATGCTGGCGCAGCGGCGCCTCGCCGGCGTCCAGGCTGCCCGTCGTGCCGCTGCTGCGCTCGGCGAAGACCATCCAGTTGTCCCAGTTGGCCGCGGCGGACGTGGTGCAGGTGGTGGGCGCGGCGGGCGTCGTCCTGCAGATCGTGACCGGCCCGGTGCGCTTCATGGCCTCGGAGCGGGCGAAGTGCAGGCCCTCGAGCAGCTCCGCCGATTGCGAGACCACCGTACGTGCCGCGATCGCCGTGCGCATCGCGGGCGCCGCGAGTGCCAGCAGGATGGCGGCGATGGCGATCGTGACCATCAGCTCGATGATCGTGAAGCCCCGGGCGGGCGGCGACGTGCGGACGGGCGGGCGAAGTTGCATGGGCGGATGCGTGACCGGTCCGCGGATCGGGCCGATGGACGGATTCTGGCGGGCGCCCCGCGCCCCTGGCGGCCCCGCCGCGACGAACGGCGGGACTGCCCCGACGAACGGTGCCACCGGTGACGGTCATTTGCAGACCGCTCCGGACGCAAGCCGTGCACGCCCCTGCTTGCTGACGCAGACAAGCCGCGGCGGCGGCTTGCCGCCGTCGGCGGAGGCGGGCCGGAACAGGTAGTGCGAGGCCGCGTCGATGCTGAAGCCGGCAGGTGTATAGGTGACGCTGCGCAAGGTGCCCTCGACGCCCCCGGACGGCGCGAGCGGCTGGCGCCGGGACAGCAACCGGTCGTTGCCGTCGAACTCGCCGAGGCGGTTGCGGTCGACGAACACCAGCCAGCCCGCGCGCCAGTCGGCGCGGCCGATGCCCCCGACGCAGCGCGGTGGCTCGGCGGCCGGGTCGGCGACCGCGCATACGGTGACCCGTTCGCCGACCTTCTCGGCCTCGCTGCGCGCGTAGCGCAGGTCGGCCATGAGGCCGGCGGCCTGGGTGGCGATGGCGCGGCCGGCGGCGACACGGCGCAGGTCGGGGGCGGCGAGCCCGAGCAGGATGGCGCAGACGGCCACGACGACGGCGAGTTCGACGACGGTGGTGCCCCGCTGCGGGCGAGGGCGACGGTGCATGGACATGGTCTTTCCTCCCGGATCCGGTGATGCGTGCCGATTCTTCGCGTCGCCTCGTGGAAAATCAGCCCCTCCGAGCGGCCTCCCGCGCCGTTCGCCCCTTAATCCACCCGGAGGCGGTTCGCTGCGATGACGGCGCCCTCGAATCCCTGGTCCCTGTCGCTGGCGCTGGCCGAGCAGGCGGTCGGGCTGTCCGACCCCAACCCCCGCGTCGGCTGCGTGATCGTCTCCGCCGACGGCGCGACGCTGCTCGGCCAGGGCCACACCCAGGCGGCCGGCGGCCCGCACGCCGAGGTCATGGCGCTGCGCGACGCGGCCGCGCGCGGCCACGACGTGCGCGGCGCGACGGTGGTCGTCACCCTCGAGCCCTGCGCCCACCACGGCCGCACGCCGCCCTGCTGCGACGCGCTCGTCGCCGCCGGCGTCGGCCGGGTCGAGATCGCCTGCGGCGACCCCAACCCGCTCGTGAACGGCCAGGGCAGCGCGCGCCTGGCGGCGGCCGGCATCGCGCTCGGCAGCGCGCCGCCGGAGGTCGCGCGCCGGGCTCGCGAGCTCAACATCGGCTTCTTCTCGAGGATGGAGCGCGGCCGGCCCTGGCTGCGCATGAAGATCGCCGCCTCGCTCGACGGCATCACCGCGCTGCCGGACGGCGCGAGCAAGTGGATCACCGGCGCCGAGGCGCGCGCCGACGGCCACGCCTTCCGCCGCCGCGCCGGCGCGGTGCTCACGGGCATCGGCACCGTGCTCGCCGACGATCCGGCGCTGGACGTCCGCCTGGTGCCGACCGCGCGCCAGCCGCTGCGCTGCGTCGTCGACGCGCGCCTCGCGACGCCCCCGACGGCGCGGCTGTTCCAGACGGCGTCGCAGGTCGTGATCTACACCGCGTCCGACGACGCCGCGCGCCGCGCCGCGCTCGAGGCGCGCGGCGCGCAGGTCGTCCCCGTCGCGGCCGGCGCCGACGGTCGCCTGGCGCTCGAGGGCGTGCTGGCCGACCTCGCCGCGCGCCAGGTCAACGAACTGCACGTCGAGGCCGGCGCGCGCCTGAACGGCGCGCTGCTGCAGACCGGCCGGGTGGACGAACTCCTCCTGTACCTGGCGCCCGACCTGCTGGGCGCCGGACGGGGGATGGCCGCCTTCGGGCCGCTGGCGTCGCTGGACCAGCGCCTGCGCTTCGCGTTCGAGTCCGCCGAGCGGGTCGGCGCCGACCTGCGCGTGCTGGCCAGGACGGTCGTCTGAGCCGTAGCCGCACGTCGCCGGGGGGAAAACGAGGTCGGACCGAAGACCGGATCCCCGGCCAATTTACAATCAGGGGATGCCCATCTCCCCCGTCCCTGCCCTGGTCAGCGAACTGGCCGCGGGCCGCATGGTCATCCTCGTCGACGAGGAGGACCGCGAGAACGAAGGCGACATCATCCTCGCCGCCGACTTCGTCACCCCCGAGGCGATCAACTTCATGGCCCGCCACGCGCGCGGCCTGATCTGCCTCACGCTCACCCGCGAGTACTGCGAGCGCCTGCACCTGCCGCCGATGACCGCGCGCAACGGCTCCTCGCACGGCACGGCGTTCACGGTGTCGATCGAGGCGGCCGAGGGGGTGTCGACCGGCATCTCGGCGGCCGACCGGGCGCGCACGGTCCAGGCCGCCGTCGCGCGCGGCGCCAAGCCGTCCGACCTCGTCCAGCCCGGCCACATCTTCCCGCTGCAGGCGGCGGACGGCGGCGTGCTCATGCGCGCGGGCCATACCGAGGCCGGCTGCGACCTGGCGGCAATGGCCGGCCTCTCGCCCACCGCGGTGATCTGCGAGGTCATGAACGACGACGGGACGATGGCCCGCCTGCCCGACCTCGAGCGCTTCGCGGCGGAGCACGGCCTGCTGATCGGCACCATCGCCGACCTGATCCACCACCGCAGCCGCAACGAGTCGCTGATCAGCCGCGTCGGCCGCCGCGAGCTCGCCACGCCCTACGGGCGCTTCGACTGCCACCTGTTCCGCGACCGCTCCGGCGGCGCGCACATGGCGCTCGTCAAGGGCCGCTGGGAGACGGGCGAGGAAGTGCCGGTGCGCGTGCACGAGCCCTTCTCCGCGATCGACCTGCTCGACGCCTCCTGCGGCAAGCACTCGTGGCCGCTGCCGCAGGCGCTGGCCACGCTGGAGGCGCGCGGCAAGGGCGTCGCCGTGCTGCTGAACTGCGGCGAGCCCGCCGACCACGTGGTCGCCCAGCTGATGCCCGATGCGGATCCGTGCGCGCCGCCGCGCCGGCCCGCCGACCTGCGCACCTACGGCGTCGGTGCCCAGATCCTGCGCGAACTGGGCGTCACGCGCATGCAGTTGCTCGGCCAGCCGCGCCGCATGCCCAGCATGAACGGCTACGGCCTCGAGATCTCGAGCTTCATCAACGCCGCCGAGGCGGCCTGATCCCCTTCCCACCCGTCGTCGCCCCCGCCGGCGACGACGGGCCCGCACGATTCCCCCTTCCGGAGCGTTCCACGATGCAAGCTGCAGACCAGGGCACCGCGATCGACCTCGACGGCCACGACCTGGTCATCGGCATCGTCCGCGCCCGATTCAACGACGCGATCACGTCGCGCATGGCCGAGCTGTGCCAGGCCGAGCTCGTCGCGCTCGGCGTCTCGGCCAAGCACGTCACCCTGGTGACCGTGCCCGGCGCGCTCGAGGTGCCGCTGGCGCTGAAGGCGCTGGCCGACCAGGACGAGTACGACGCGCTGGTGGCCATCGGCTGCGTCGTCCGCGGCGAGACCTACCACTTCGAGCTGGTGGCCAACGAGAGCGGCGCCGGCGTCACGCGCGTGTCGCTCGACCACCAGGTGCCGATCGCCAACGCGATCCTGACGGTCGAGAACGAAGCCCAGGCCTGGGCCCGCGTCGAAGACAAGGCGCGCGACGCCGCGCGCGTGGCCATCGAGATGGCCAACCTGATGGACGATCTGCTGTGAGCACCCCCGCCCCGACACCCAAGCCGGCGGGCAAGCCGCGCGCCGCGCGCCCCAAGTCCTCGCGCCGCCTGTCGCGAGAGATCGCCCTGCAGGGCCTGTACGAGTGGCTGATCTCGGGCGCCGAGGCAGCCGTGATCGACGCCCACATGCACGAGCAGGAAGGCTTCGAGAAGAGCGACCGCGCGCATTTCGACGCCCTGCTCCACGGATGCATCGCCGAGGCGGCCGATCTCGACGCGCTGCTCGCCCGCCACGTCGACCGCAAGACCACCGAGCTCTCGCCGGTGGAGCACGCGGTGCTGATGATCGGCGCGTACGAGCTCAAGCACTGCGTCGACATCCCGTACAAGGTCGCGATCAACGAGGCCGTCGAGCTCGCCAAGAGCTTCGGCGGCACCGACGGCCACAAATACGTCAACGGCGTGCTCGACAAGTCGGCCGCGGAGCTCCGCCCCGCCGAGGTCGCGGCGGCCCGCGCCCAACGCTGACCCCCACCAGGTTCCCCATGAAGCTCGCCCGCCGCCTCGACGACATCGAGCCGTTCTACGTGATGGCCTGCGCCAAGGTGGCGCGCGAGATCGCCGCCTCGCCCGAGTGCGATCCGGCGCAGGGCGGCGAACCCATGCTGTACCTGAACATCGGCGAGCCCGACTTCACGGCCACCGCGCCGGTCATCGCCGCCGCCGAGGCGGCGCTGCACGCGGGCCGCACGCAGTACACGGAGGCGGTCGGCCTGCCGGCGCTGCGCGAACGCATCAGCCGCTGGTACGCGCAGCGCTGGGGCGTCGACGTGCCGGCGCGGCGCATCGTGGTCACGGCGGGCGCGTCGGCGGCGCTGCAGCTGGTCTGCCAGGCCCTGTTCGAGGCCGGCGACGAAGTGCTCATGCCCGACCCGAGCTACCCGTGCAACCGCCACTTCGTCGCGGCCACGGGCGCCCGTGCGCGCCTGGTGCCGACCACGCCCGAGACGCGCTTCCAGCTCGACGCCGCCGCCGTGCGCGCGAACTGGGGCCCGGCCACGCGCGGCGCGCTGCTGGCCACGCCCTCCAACCCCACCGGCACGTCCATCGCGCCCGCGGAGCTCGCGCGCATCGTCGAGGCGGTGCGCGAGCGCGGCGGTGTCTGCATCGTCGACGAGATCTACCAGGGCCTGGGGTTCGATCCGGCGTTCGAGGGCTGCGCGCTGCGGCTGGGCGACGACGTGGTGTCGATCAACAGCTTCTCGAAGTACTTCAGCATGACCGGCTGGCGCCTGGGCTGGCTGGTGCTGCCCGACGCGCTGGTGGAGCCGGTGGAGCGCCTGGCGCAGAACCTCTACATCTGCGCGAGCGCGGTGGCGCAGCACGCCGCCATCGCCTGCTTCGACGCCGAGAGCCTGGCCGAGTGCGAGGTCCGGCGCGCCGCCTTCCGCGCGCGGCGCGACTTCGTCGTGCCGGCGCTCGAGCGCCTGGGCCTGCACGTGCCGGTGGTGCCCGACGGCGCGTTCTACGTCTGGGCCGACTGCCGCGCGCACGCGGCGGACAGCTGGGACTTCGTGATGGACATGATGAAGCGCGCGCACGTGGCGCTGACGCCGGGCAAGGACTTCGGCCCGGCCCACGCCAAGGCCCACTTCCGCCTGTCGTTCGCCACGTCCCTGCCCCAGCTCGAGGAGACGATGCGCCGCCTCGGGCGCGAACTGGCCCGCTGAGCGCGACGGGCCGGCTGCAATCCGGATCCTGCCGCCTGCGCCGACGGCGTGCCTGACATCCCGCCACCAAGGTCGTGACGCATTCGCCATCCCGTGAACTTTTGTGAGATCGTGCAGGGTATCTTCACGCTATTCGCCGCTTCGATCGGCCCGAGCTTCGGTTAACTTCCCCGCCATGCGATGGAACCCCTTCCGGCGCTCCGAGAGCGCCGCCGCCGAATCCGCGTTCGAGACGACGGTCGTCGACGACGTGGCCGCGGCGCGCGCGGCCGCCTCGCACGCCGCCGCACCGATGCAGGCGCCCGCCGCGGCCCCGTCGCCCGCACCCGCCGCCGCCCCCAAGGGCCTGATCGTCGACAGCGAGAGCATCGGCCACGTCGGCCGCTACGCGCTCAAGGCGGTGCTGGGCAAGGGGGGCCTCGGGACTGTCTACGCGGCCTGGGATCCGCTGCTCTCGCGCACCGTGGCGCTCAAGACCCTGCACGTCGACGCCGACCCGGCCGTGCGCGACTCGATGGACACGTTGTTCCTCAACGAGGCGCGGGCCGCGGCGGGGCTGTCGCATCCGCACATCGTCACCGTCTTCGACGCGGGCCCGTCACCCAACGGCGTCTACATCGCCATGGAGCGCCTGCAGGGCCAGGACCTGCGCCACCTGCTGCAGCAGGGCGTGCGTCCGGGCCCGATCGAGGCGGCGCAGGTGGTTCGCCGCGTGGCGGACGCGCTCGCCTACGCCCACCGCAAGGGCGTGGTGCACTGCGACGTCAAGCCCGCCAACATCTTCATGACCGGCCGCATGCACCCCAAGGTGCTGGACTTCGGCATCGCGCGCGTCGCCCACCGCGAGGCGACACCCACGCTGGAGGGCATGTTCGCGGGCTCGCCCTATTACCTGGCGCCCGAGCAGGTCGACGGCGCCTCGGTCGACCGGCGCAGCGACGTGTACTCGCTGGGCGTCGTGCTGTACGAGCTGCTCACGGGCAGGAAGCCCTTCGAGGGCAGCTCGCTCGAGGAGATCACCCGCGCCGTCAAGGCGGGCAACGCCCAGCCGGCGCATCGGGTGTCGCCCAAGGTGCCGCTGGGGCTGTCGGTGATCGCCGGACGCGCGATGGCGCGCGACCCCGACCAGCGCTACCCCTCGGCGCGCCATCTCTCGATGGAGCTGCGCCACTGGGTCGAATCCGCCGAGGCGCGTGCCCTGCTGAACGGCGGCGCGCGCACGCCGAAGCCGCCGCGCGGGCTGCGCATCGCGCGCATCGCCGTGCCGTTCGCCGCCCTGGGCCTGGCGGGCGGGCTGTGGTGGTGGAAGACGCTGCAGTCCGAAGACGCGCCGATCGCCGGCGCCAGCCCCGCGCCGGCAGTGGCCTCCGCGCCGGCCGCCCTGCCGGCCTCCGTGGCGCAGGCCGCGCCCGCGGCGGTCGCCGAGGCGTCGGCGGCCGTCGCGTCCGCGCTGCCCGAGCCGGCGTCCGCGTCCGCACCGGGTGCCGCCGCCGCGCCGGACACTGCCCCGGTCGCCTCGGCCGCGTCCGCGTCCGCGACGGCGACCGCCACGGCGGCCCAGGCCGCCTCCAAGGCCGACGCCCGCCGCCGCGCGAAGGCGAACGCGTCGGCGGCCTCGGACGCCGCGCCGGCCGCGGTCGCGGCGGCGCCGGCGGTCGGCGTGGTGCAGCTCGCGGTCAGCCCGTGGGGCCAGGTCGAGGTCGACGGCCGCGCCATGGGCACCTCGCCGCCGCTGACGCGCCTCACGCTGGCGGCAGGATCGCACACCATCACGGTGCGCAACGCCGACTATCCCGCCTACACTGCGACCATCGCCGTCAGCGGCGACAACCCGGCGACGCTGCGCCACCGCTTCGGGCCCTGAGCCCGGGCGAACGGGGGCGGACGCGGCAGACGCCGGCACTCCCACCCTCACGCCCATCGCCTCCGACGTGATCGCCCGCCCGCTCCCCACGCCGCCCCGCGGCCTGCCCGCTCCCGCCCTTGCACGCCTGCGCCTGCCGCTCGCCGCCCTCGCCCTCGCCGCGCTGGCCGCCTGCGCGCTGCCCCAGGACAACAAGCCCGTCGGCATCACCGACCTCGCCGAGCGCCCGGCCGAACGCGCCCTGCTCGGCGCCCTGCGCGCCTACGACGACGCCGACTACCCGGCCGTCGAGCGCCAGGTCGACGAGGCCCTGAAGCAGGGCCTGCGCAGCCCGCGCGACCTCGCCACCGCGCACAAGCTGCGCGCCTTCGTCTACTGCACCAGCAACCGCATCAGCGCCTGCGAGGCCGAGTTCCGCGCGGCGCGGACGGCCGATCCCGCCTTCGCGCTGACGCACGCGGAGGCCGGCCATCCGGTCTGGGGGCCGGTCTACCAGAAGTCGCGGCAATAGGGCGGCAGGCGGGGCTGGCCTCCGGCCTGTCCCCGTGTTCAAGACACCGCCACCGCAACACGGGGACCGGCCGAAGGCCCGTCCCCCTCGGGAACCTCCGGCCGCGCCCGGGATCGGACCCGGCTCGACGCGTGCCTTATCATCGCGTCGCCCAATGACAGACCTCGTGCTCCCCGATTCCGGCGCGCCCGCCGTCCATTTCCGCTTCCCCGTGCGCGTGTACTGGGAAGACACCGACGCCGGCGGCATCGTCTTCTACGCCAACTACCTGAAGTTCTTCGAGCGCGCCCGCACCGAGTGGCTGCGCGCGCTCGGGCACAGCCAGCAGGAGATGGTGGACACCACGGGCTGCATGTTCGTGGTGCAGGACACCCACGTGCGCTACCTGCGGCCGGCGCGGCTCGACGACGTGCTGGTCGTCACCGTCGACGTGCGCGAACGCGGGCGCGCGAGCCTGCGCATCGCGCAGCAGGCCTGGCGCGACGGCACGCTGCTCGCCGAGGGCGACATCCGCATCGGCTGCGTCGAGCGCGCCACCCTGAAACCGCAACGCATCCCCGGCCCCATCTCCGAGGCTCTCGAATGAACAACGATCTCTCGATCATCGAACTCGTCCTGCACGCCAGCCTCGTGGTGCAGATCGTCATCGCCGGCCTGCTGCTGATGTCGCTCTTCAGCTGGGGCCTGATCTTCAGCAAGCTCGGTTCGATCGCGCGCATCAAGCGGCGCAACGAGGCCTTCGAGACCGAGTTCTGGTCGGGCAAGAACCTGAACGACCTCTATAACCAGGCCGCCAACCAGGCCGAGACCGGGCCGCTCGAGCGCCTGTTCGCGAGCGGCATGCGCGAGTTCCTGAAGCTGCGCGACAAGCGGCTCGACACCGGCGCCCAGCTCGACGGCGCGCGCCGCGCGATGAAGGCCAGCCTGCAGCGCGAGCTCGACGCGATCGAAGGCAACCTCGGCTTCCTCGCCTCGGTCGGCTCGGTCAGCCCGTACGTCGGGCTGTTCGGTACGGTGTGGGGGATCATGCATGCCTTCGTGGGCCTGGGCAACATGTCGCAGGTGACGCTCGCCACCGTGGCGCCTGGCATCGCCGAGGCCCTGGTCGCCACTGCGATCGGCCTGTTCGCCGCCATCCCCGCCGTCGTCGCCTACAACCGCTTCGCGCGCGACATCGACCGCGTCGCCACGCAGCTCGACAGCTTCAGCGACGAGTTCTCCAACATCCTTCAGCGCAACGTCGCGGCCCCGCCGGCCGCCGGCGTGCGCTGAACGGGGAGGACACGCCATGCCCGGCGTCGTCGCCCGCGGTTCGCGCCGCCGCTCGATCAGCGAGATCAACATGGTGCCGTTCATCGACGTCATGCTGGTGCTGCTGATCATCTTCATGGTCAGCGCCCCGCTGATCACCACCGGCCTCGTCGACCTGCCCTCGATGGGCAAGGCCAAGCAGCGGCCGCCCTCGGTGATCGAGATCGTCGTCGGCAGCGACGAGCGCATGCGCATCCGCATCGACAAGAACGAGCCCCAGCCGACCACGCTGGGCGACATCGCCGGCCGCGTCTCGCAGCTGCAGGGCGGGCGCAGCGACGTGCCCGTCGTCATCTCCGGCGACAAGACCGTGCGCTACGAGAGCATCGTCAAGGTGATGGACACGCTGCAGCGCGCGGGCGTCCAGCGCATCGGGCTGTCGGTCAAGCAGGCCGGTTGAAGATGACAACCCCCACTCGCTTCGCGAGTCGCCCCCCGAGGGGGCTGGGCCGCTCGCTCCGGAGCGGCCGCGCGCTCGCGGCCTTCCAAGTCGGGCTCGCCGCATGACCAGCATCTTCGCCCACCG
>Ga0209051_1002144_pt1 | contig 14683 bp, 11 predicted proteins | sample AraplaCvi_mMS_r2_2_FD_184286 | JGI IMG/M metagenome (GOLD analysis project Ga0209051, IMG submission 184286) | Arabidopsis root microbial communities from North Carolina, USA - plate scrape MF_Cvi_mMS_r2 (SPAdes) (version 2) | ecosystem: Host-associated > Plants > Roots > Endosphere | place...
TGCTCGCACGCAGCGCGCGCACGGTCGTGCTGACCGAAGCGAGCGCCGAGGCCTGCCGGGCGCTCTGGCCGCGCCATGCGGACCGCCTGCGCGTCATCCCGCACGGCGTGCCGGCGGCGCGCTTGCGCATGCCCCACGAGGTGGCGCTGCGCCGGCGGCTCGCGGCCGACTGGGTCTTCGTCGGCAGCGGCCACACCTGGCGCCACAAGGGCTACCACCACGCGCTGATGGCGCTCTCGCTGCTCGCGGACGAGGGGCTGGACTTCCGGTTCGTCATCCTCGGTGCCGGACAGGCCCAGTTCGGCGGCGCGGACGACTACGACCAGGGCCTCGCCCGGCTGGCGCACAAGCTGGGCATCGCCGACCGCGTGCTGCGCGTGCCCGAATTCCTGCCGCGCGCGCGCATGCTCGAGTGGTTCGCCGCGGCGGACGCGGGCCTGGTCACCTACACGCGCGCGTCGCACAACTCGAGCGGCGTGCTGCCTGCGATGCTCGCCTGCGGGCGACCGGTGGTGGCGACGGCCTTCGAGTACGCGCGCGCGATCGCGCCGTCCACGCCCGACCTGCTGCTGGCCGAGCTGGCCGATCCGGACGACATCGCCCGCCGGGTGCGCGAGCTCGTCGGCGCGCGCCGTGCGCTGCCGGCGCGCATGCGCCGCGCGCACCGGCTGATGCAATGGCGCACGTGGCCGAAGACGGCGGCGATGTACCGCGCGGTGTACGTCGAGGCCATGTCCGCGCGCTGAAGCGCGAAGGGCCGGCGAGAGCCGGCCCTTCGGATGGCGCATGCGCGCCTACTGCGGGTTGGCGCCCGAGCCCTGCGGCGGCGTGCCGTACGGGTGCTGGCTGCCGTATCCCCAGCTGCCGTTCCCGTTGCCCGCGCCCGGCGCCATCCCGCCGGCCTGGCCGCCGTCGCTGCCCCCCTCGCGTCGATGCGCGGCGCGCGCGGCACGGGCTTCGTCCATGGTCACGACGCCGTCGTGGTTGGTGTCGGCGGCGTCGAAGCGCGCCAGCGCGCGCGGGTTGTTGCTGACTTCGCTGCGCTCGATGCGGCCGTCGCCGTTGGCGTCGAGGCGCTTCCATCCGCCGCCGTGGCCGCCGGCGCCGCTGCCGCCGCCCTGCATGCCCTTGTGCTGCTGGTGCCAGCCCATGAGCTCGTCGCGCGAGAGCTGGCCATCGTGGTTGGTGTCGATCGCGTCGAAGTTCTGCGCGAGGTGGGGGTGGCTCCGGGCCTCGTCGCGGCTCAGCATCCCGTCGCGGTTGGCGTCGAGCGCCGCGACGCCGCCGCCCTGGGCATGGGCAGCGCCCGCGAGGACGGCACCGGCGACGAGCGCGGCGAGGGAGAGGCGGATCGTGGTGGTCATGGCGTTCCTGGTTTGGGGAGAGCTTGGGGCCGTTGAAGCTGGCCCGATCGCTGTCTGCACAACGTCGAATATCGGGTCGACGTTGATGAAGGAACACGTTGTTTACAGCACTTTACGGCCCTGCGCGACCGTGCGGGCCGCCGGCGCGAGCCTGCATGCCGCCCCGGGCCGCGCGCTCGCCGATCCAGCGCTGGAGGTCGTCCCACATCGCGGCCAGCTCGGCCGCGGGCACTTGGCGCGCGCTCTTCAGCTCCAGCGTCATGACCGGCACCGCCTTCTGGCTGCCGTAGTTGCCGAGCGAGCCGGGATAGACGCCGACCGGGTCGAGCTGCAGGCTGCCGAGCCGGCGCGGCGCGGGCGGGGGGCCGTCGAAGTCGAGCAGGCCGTAAGGGGCGTGCACGGAGACGATGACGTCGGGCCGGAAGTCCTCGATCTGCGCGAGCAGCCAGCGCGACTCGGGCTCCGAGAGCGGTCGCGTCCCGGGGAAGCGGCGCGGATCCTTCTTCGTGCGCTGCACCCAGTAGGGCCGCGCGTCGCGCGCCCAGTCGGCGGTGGGGAAGTTGCGGTTGAGGTCCACGCCGTTGGCGTTCACGCGTGTCGCCGGCACGTGCAGCAGTCCGTCGGGGTTGAGCAGCGGCACGAAGCGCCATGCGACCGTCGCCGAGGGCGGCCGCGGCTGCGCGCGCGCGGCCGCGCGCGAGCGCGCCATCCAGTCGAACGCCAGCGCGACCGAGGCCAGCTCGTCGCCATGGATGCCGCCCAGCAGCAGCACCTTGAAGGACGGGGCGCCGCCGGGTGCGGGCACGTCGTGCCACCACAGCGGCACGCCCTGCACGGAGCGCCCCTCGCCGGCGACCAGCCCCGCCTCGCGGCAGGCCGGCTGGGCGACGCCGGGCACCTCGGCGGCGACGCGGGCGCACCAGGGCACGAGCGCCGTCGGCGCCGATGCGGCGGCGGCCGCGTGCGCAGCCTTGGGCGGGGAGGCGTGCGGCCGCGCGGCACCGACCGGCGCGAGCTGCAGCACGAGCGCGGCGGCGAGGCCCGCGGCGCGCGAGATCGAGGCAAGCATGCCGCGAGTGTAGGCAAGGCCGCGCGCCCGGATCGCGCCAGCGCCGCGAGCGCGGCTCCCGAGGCCGCGAGCGCTCGGCCGAGCCGCAGCGAGCGGCCTGCCCCCGGGGGGGCGGCGACCGCAGGTCGCGGGGGTCGTCGTCCCGGCCCGCCGTGTGTCATGTCCTTGATCGACAATGGCGCCCATGATCGAACCGCTGCTGGTCCCCCGCGAATCCTTCGACGATCCCGACGCCGCGGTCGAGCGCGTGCGCATGCTCTACCAGGCGGGGATCGACCATCTGCGGCGCCACCTGCACGAGTTCGTCGCCGGCCGGCCGCCCGCCGGGCACGTGCGCGCCTGCTACCCGGGCGTGCGCGTGCACACCGACACGGTCGCGCGCGCCGATTCGCGCTCCAGCTACGGCTTCGTCGCCGGGCCCGGCACCTACGAGACCACGCTCACGCGCCCCGAGCTCTTCGCGTCCTACTACCGCCAGCAGTTCCACCTGCTGCGCGAGCACCACGACATGCGCATCGAGGTCGGCGTCAGCCGCGAGCCGATGCCCCTGCACTTCAGCTTCGCCGAGCAGGACCACGTCGAGGGCACGCTCACGACGCAGCAGCGCATGCAGCTGCGCGACCTGTTCGACCTGCCCAACCTCGCCGCGATGGACGACGGCATCGCCAACGGCACGCACGAGCCCAGGCCGGGCGAGCCCTGGCCGCTCGCGCTGTTCACGGCCCCGCGCGTCGACTACTCGCTGCATCGCCTGCGCCACTACACGGGCACGGCGCCGGAGTATTTCCAGAACTTCGTGCTGTTCACGAACTACCAGTTCTACATCGACGAGTTCATCGCGCTGGGCCACCGCGAGATGGCGCGCGCCGACTCGGCGTACGAGTGCTTCGTCGAGCCCGGCAACGTCGTCACGCCGCGCACCGGCCTGCCGCCCCCGGCGGGGCCGACGGGCGCGGCGCCCGGGCGCCTGCCGCAGATGCCGGCCTACCACCTGGTGCGACCCGATCACTCGGGCATCACCATGGTCAACATCGGCGTCGGCCCGGCGAACGCGAAGAACATCACCGACCACATCGCCGTGCTGCGCCCGCACGCCTGGATCATGCTGGGCCACTGCGCGGGCCTGCGCACCACGCAGCAGCTGGGCGACTACGTGCTGGCGCACGGCTACGTGCGCGAGGATCACGTGCTCGACGAGGAGCTGCCGCTGTGGGTGCCGATCCCCCCGCTGGCCGAGGTGCAGGTCGCGATCGAGCAGGCCGTGGCCGACGTGACGCACCTCTCGGGCCTCGACCTGAAGCGCGTGATGCGCACCGGCACCGTGGCCTCGACCGACAACCGCAACTGGGAGCTGCTGCCCTACCCCGGCCCGGAGCGCCGCTTCAGCCAGAGCCGCGCGATCGCGCTCGACATGGAGTCGGCCACGATCGCCGCCAACGGCTTCCGCTTCCGCATCCCCTACGGCACCCTGCTGTGCGTCTCCGACAAGCCGCTGCACGGCGAGATCAAGCTGCCCGGCATGGCCAACCACTTCTACCGCGAGCGCGTCGAGCAGCACCTGCGGATCGGCATCCGCGCGCTCGAGAACCTGCGCGGCGCGGGCACCGACCGGCTGCACAGCCGCAAGCTGCGCGGCTTCGCCGAGGTCGCGTTCCAGTGATCAAGCCGCGCCGGCCCAGGCGCGGTACTGCCCGGCGAAGCGCCGCAGCTCGGCGGTGAAGGCCCGGTCGCGCGCGTCGCGCCGCGCGACGGCGCGCGCCACGTTGGCCTCGATCAGCGCGGCCTGCGCCGCGGCGTAGCGGTGGCCGCGCGCAGCCTCCTCGGGCGAACGGCGCGCGCGCACGGCCAGCACCGGCACCAGCGAGAGCGCCAGCCAGCCGCCGGGCGCGGGCGGGGGCAGGCGCGCGAGTTCGGGCGCGAGCCAGGCCGCGAGCTCGTCGCGCCACGCGGGGCCCTCGTCGGCCAGCGCGGCGCGCTGGGCCAGCCAGTCGGCGCGGTAGCCGGGATCGGCGATGCGGCCCTCGTCGTCGACCAGGGGCACGTGGCCCGCGCGCACGCCGTCCGCCAGGCAGTCGGCCTGCATCCATGCGGCCTCCGCGAGGCGCCGGTGCAGCAGCACCGGCTGCGCCGCTTCGGGCTGGCGGGGGTCGAGCGGCACCACGCGACACATCCCCGGCTTGCCCGCGTCATGGAGCGCGCAGCGGCCGTCGTCGGCGAGCGCCGGGCAGCGCGCGAGCGACGGGTAGTCGTGCGCCTGCGTCGCGAAGACGAACTCGCCGTCCGCCGCGCGGCCCACGGCGAGGCAGCCGACGAAGCGCGCCTCGTGCGCGTACAGCTCGGCCAGCGTCAGCGCCGGCGGCGAGTTGCAGCAGCGTCCGCAGGCCGTGCAGAGGAAGCTCACCACGGCCGGCGCACCGAGTCGCGCCAGCGCTCGAGGACGAAGCGGCGCGTGTCGTCCGTGCGGTAGGCCGCGAGCAGGGCCGCGACCCAGGGCTCGCCCGCGCGCTCCCGCCGCACGGCGAGCACGCCCGCCCAGGGCGAGCGCGCGTCCTCCAGGCCGATCGAGTCGCGCGCCGGCTCCAGGCCGGCGCGCGCGGCATCCGGCTGGGCCAGGACGGCGACCGCATCCGTGTCCAGTGCCGCGAACAGCGTCGCCGCGGCCTGCGGTCGCAGGCGCAGGCCGCGCGGATTGCGTTCGACGTCGCGCAGCGCCGGATGCAGGCCCGCGGCGTCGCGCAGGCCGACGAGGCCGAAGTTCTGCAGCAGCACGAGCGCCCGCGCGAGGCCGGCCGGGTCGGACGGCAGCGCGACCGCGTCGCCGCCGCGCAGCGCGCGCGGGGTGACGAGGCGGCGCGAGTACAGCGCCATCGGCAGCGTGACGGTGGGCGCGACCACGACCAGCGGCAGCCGGTCGACGCGCCGCGCGTCGGCGAAGCGCACGCCGTCGGCGAAGGTCGCGGCGTCGAGCCGGCCGCGCGCGAGGTCCTCGGCCAGGCCGGGCTCGTGCGGACGCTCGACCAGCGAGAACGCGAACGGCCCGCGCTCGCGCACGTGCGCGAGGATCTCCGCGCCGGGCCCCGCCCCGGCGCCGACACGCACGGCCGCCGTCGCCCGGACGCCGGGCGCCAGCGCGGCCAGGGCCGCGAGCGCGTCGCGCCGCCTCATGGCTCGCGCAGCACCGTGCGGAAGCCGATGTGCGCGGTCGCGAGGTCGGCCTCCTGCGACTCGCGCGCCGAGGCGCGGTAGCGCACGCAGAAGTCGGGCGAGCACAGGAACGAGCCGCCCTTGATGACGTAGGGCCGGTCGGCGCGCTGCAGGCGCGCCGCGGCCGCGGCCACGGCGGCGGTGTCGCCGTTCTGGTGCGGCTGGTGCGGGCCCTCGTACGGATCGTTCGTCCACTCCCAGGCGTTGCCGATCATGTCGTGCAGCCCCCAGCCGTTGGCGGGATAGCAGCCGACGGGCGCGAGGCCGGCATGGCCGTCCGTCGCGTCGTCCACCGCCGGGAAGCGGCCCTGCCAGTAGTTGGCGGTCGGGCGGCCGGCGGCGTCGCGCGGCGCGGTGTCGAGCTCCGGGCCGTCGCGGCCGGCCTTGGCGGCGTACTCCCACTCGGCCTCGGTCGGCAGGTCGCGGCCCAGCCAGTGCGCGTAGGCGAGCGCGTCGGCGCGCGTGACGAAGGTGACGGGGACGTGCCCCAGGCCGTCCAGCCCGGTGCCCGGACCGCCGGGATGGCGCCAGTCGGCGCCCGCGACCCAGGTCCACCAGGCATAGGCGCGCTCCGCCATCTGCGCCTCCGTGGGGATCCGGAAGACGACCGCGCCGCCCTGGCGCTCGGCTTCGGTCACGTAGCCGGTGACGCGCACGAAGTCCGCGAACTGGGCGACGGTGACCTCGGTGCGGTCGATGGAGAACGGGCGCAGGCGCACCTTCCCGTGGCCGGCCGGACGCTCGTCGGGGTAGCCGCGGTCGCTGCCGAAGGTGAACTCGCCGCCGGGGATCGCGCGCAGGCCGGCGGCCGGATCGACGCCCCAGCCGTCGGGCAGCCCGTCGTAGGCGGCGCACGCGGCCTCGTCGCCCAGCCGCGACTGGGGGCTCGTCTCGCGCGCGTGGCCGACGGGCGCGAAGACCGCGCCCGCGGCGACCGACAGCGTCGCCACGACCAGGCCCGCGCCGACGATCTGCTCGGCGCGCATCGTCAGTAGTACCCCTGGGGATGGAGCGGCTCGACGCCGCCCACGCCCGTCATGTAGTCGTTCCAGCTGGCGGTGAGTCCCTGCAGGACGTCCGGGTGCACGGCGGCGAGGTCGTCGTTCTCGCCGCGGTCGACGGTGAGGTCGAACAGCTCCCAGTGGCCGTCGAGCGGGCCGACCGGCGGCTCCGTCCAGCGCGCCTTCCAGTGGCCGTCGGCGCTGAAGAGATACGCTCGGCCGTAGGACTCGTCGCCGAAGGGCGCGTCGTGCACGGCGACGTCGGCGCCGCCGAGGATGTCCAGCAGCGAGCGTCCGGTGACGGGCCAGACGTAGCGGCTGCCGTAGACGACCTTGCCCTTGTTGGCGTCGATGCCCGTCAGCTGGCTGACGGCGGGCGGCGCGGGCTCGGTCGGCAGCGTCACCTGCGCGGCGGCGAGCATCGTGGCGGTGAGGTCGGTCACGTGCGTGAAGCGCGTGTAGCTGGGCGCCGAGGCCGCCTGCCCGGGCAGGCGCACGATCAGCGGCGTGCTCACGCCGCCCTCGCCGAAGTGGCCCTTGGTCTGGCTGAACGGCGTGGCGCTGACCTCGGCCCAGCGCTGCCCGTACTGCAGGCGCTGCGCGTTCTGCGTGCCGTTGTCGGTACCCAGCGCGGCGTACACCGGGTCGGCCGCGTTGGCCTCGTCGGTGGCCTTCGGATCGGTCGTGGCGGCGGCGATGGGCCAGCCCTCGGCGCCGTTGTCGGACTGGAAGACGATCAGCGTGTTGTCGTAGGCGCCGATGTCCTTCAGGTGCTGGATCAGCAGGCCGATGTTGTGGTCGAGGTTGTCGACCATGCCGGCGTAGATCTCCATGTAGCGGGCCTGGGCCTTCTTCTCCAGCGGCGTGAGGCTGTCCCACTTCTTCACGATGCGGCCCGGGCCGTAGTCGGCGTAGCCGTCGGCGGGCGAGTGCACGGCGCTGATGTAGGCGGCGCTGGCGCTGCCGTAGGCGGGCGTGGCCGCGGCGGACGTGAGCGTCTCGGGCGCGCCCGCGTAGGGCGTGAAGTCGGCCGGGATGATGCCGAGCGCCTTCTGGCGCGCGATGCGCGCGGCGCGCACCGCGTCGTACCCGGCGTCGTAGCGGCCGGCGTACTTGGTCAGGTACGGCGCGGGCACCTGCAGCGGCCAGTGCGGCGAGGTGTAGGCGGCATAGGCGAAGAAAGGCTTGCCGTCCGCGGCGTTGGCGTCGATGTCGGCGATCAGGCGCTGGGTGTAGAAGTCGGTCGAGTAGAAGACCGCCGGCGAGCCGCCCGCGCCGCCGGGCTGGCCCGGCTGGCCCGGCTGCACGTAGGCGCCGTTCTCCGTGTAGTTCTTCGAGTCGGCCGGCTCGTGCGCGAAGTGGTTGGAGGCCGCGCCGCCGAGCAGCGCGTAGCTCTGCTCGAAGCCCCACTGGTCGGGCGTCTGGCCGACGGTGCCGAGCGCGGCCGGTGCGTCCGGGTTGGCGATGTTGGAGCCCAGGTGCCACTTGCCGGCCATGTAGGTGTGGTAGCCGGCGTCCTTCAGCAGCTGCGCCAGCGAGAGCGCGCGGTCGTTGAGGTAGCCCTCGTAGCCGGGCAGCCCCTTGCGCTCGTCCAGCGGCGCGCCCATCGTGCCCTCGCCGACCAGGTGGTGGTCGGTGCCCGACATGAGCATGGAGCGCGTGATGGCGCAGACCGTGCCCGTGTGGTGGTTCGTGAGGATGCGTCCGGTGGCGGCGAGCGCGTCGAGGTTGGGCGTCTCGATCTCGCCGCCGAATGCGTGGATGTCGGAGTAGCCGAGGTCGTCGGCCATGATGAAGACGATGTTCGGGCGCGGCGCGGGCGGCGGGGGCGGCGGCGGGGTCGCGTCGTTGTTGTCGTCGCAGCCCGCGACGAACGCGAGGCCCGCGACGGCGGCCGCGAGGAAGCCGCGGCGAAGCTGGGGAAGAGTGTTCATTTGCACGGACGAGCGGCTGTCGGAAGCGCGAATCTATCGGCCGCCCGAGTCCGGCCCAACGTCGGAAATCGAGCCAGGACATGCGGTTTTCCGAGGAGTTGCGGAGCCGGGCGGGCAGGCGTAGGCTGGGGGCCGTCACACCCCTCCGGCCGCGCGCGGTTCGGGTCTTCCGCGGTGCCGGACTGTCGAGTAGAGGCCCGTGGAGACACGCGCCATGACGGAGTTCGATATCGCGGACATTGCGTCCGTTCGCAACGTGGCGCTGGTGGGCGCCTCAGCCACCGGCAAGACCACGCTCGCTGAGGCCTTGCTGGCCCGCATGGGTGCCATCAAGACCGCGGGCAGCGTCGAACGAGGTTCGACCGTCAGCGACCACGACCCGCTCGAGAAGCGGGTCCAGCACTCCCTCAACACCGCCGTCCTGCACGGGGCGCACGACGGCACGCGCATCCAGATGCTCGACACGCCGGGGGCGCTCGAGTTCGTGGGCCAGTCCCTGCCGGCCCTGGAGGCGGTCGAGACCGCGGCCGTCGTGATCAGCGCCACGAGCGGCGTCGACGCCACCGCGCTGCGCATGATGAGCCACGCGGCCGGCCGCCATCTCGACCGCATGGTCGTCGTCAACCGCATCGACTGTCCCGGCGCCGACTGCGAAGCCGTGCTGGCCCAGGTGCGCGAAGCCTTCGGCCGCGAATGCCTGCCGCTGAACCTGCCGGCCGACAAGGGTGCGCGCGTGGTCGACTGCTTCTTCAACCGCGAGGGCACGACCGACTTCTCCTCGCCCGCCGAGGCCCACCAGGCGCTGGTGGAGCAGGTGGTGGAGGTCGACGCCGATTTCGTCGACCGCTATCTCAACCAGGGCGACGTCGAGGCGAGCGAGTTGCACGCGCCGCTGGAGCAGGCGCTGCGCGAGGGCCACCTGATCCCCGTGTGCTTCGTCTCGGCACGCACGGGCGCGGGCGTGGGCGAGCTGCTGGACGTGATCGCCAAGCTGCTGCCCAACCCGACCGAGGGCAATCCACCCGACTTCCTCGACGGCGAGGGCGCCGACGCCAGGCTGATGCACGCGGAGCCCGACGCGGGCAAGCACGTGCTCGCGCACGTCTTCAAGGTGACCGTCGACCCCTACGTGGGCAAGATGGGCGTGCTGCGCGTGCACCAGGGCACGATCACGCGCGACAGCCAGCTCTTCGTCGGCGACGGGCGCAAGCCCTTCAAGGTCGGCCACCTGTTCCGGCTGCAGGGCGGCGAGCACATCGAGGTGCCGCGGGCGCTCCCCGGCGACATCGTGGCCATCGCCAAGGTCGACGCGCTGCACTTCGACGCCGTGCTGCACGACGCGGCAGAGGACAACCACATCCACCTCGCCCCGCTCGCGTTCCCGGTGCCGGTGCACGGCATCGCCGTGGAGCCGAAGCGCCACGGCGACGAGCAGCGGCTGTGGGAGCTGGTGCAGCGATCGGTGGACGAGGATCCCTGCCTGCGCATAGAGCAGGTGGCGGCCACGCGCGAGACGGTGATCTACGGCCTCGGCGAGCTGCACCTGCGCATGCTGCTGGAGCGGCTGCGCGACCTGTACAAGTTCGAGGTCGAGACGCGCCCGCCGCGCACCGCCTACCGCGAGACCGTCACGGCCGTCGCCGAGGGCCACCACCGGCACAAGAAGCAGACCGGCGGCGCGGGCCAGTTCGGCGAGGTGTTCCTGCGCGTGGAGCCGCTGGCGCGCGGGGCGGGCTTCGAGTTCGCCGATGCGGTGAAGGGCGGCGCGATCCCCGGGCAGTTCATGCAGGCGGTGGAGAAGGGCGTGCGCGAGGCGCTCGCCGCGGGCGTCATCGCCGGCTACCCGGTGGAGGACGTCAAGGTCACCGTGCACGACGGCAAGAGCCACAGCGTCGACTCGAAGGACATCGCCTTCGCGACCGCGGCGCGCAAGGCGACCTGGGTCGCGATCATGGAGGCGCGGCCCATCGTGCTGGAGCCCATCGTCGACGTCGAGATCGTCGCGCCCGCCAGCGCGATGGGCGACATCACGGGCGACCTGGCGTCGCGCCGCGGCCAGGTCAACGGCACCGAGTCGCAGCTGGGCGGGGCGATGGTCGTGCGCGGCCAGGCGCCGGCGGCGGAGCTGATCGGCTATGCGATGCGGCTCAACGCGCTCACCAGCGGCGAGGGGCGCTTCACGCTCTCGTTCTCCCACTACGAACCGGCGCCGGCGACCGTGCAGAACGCGCTGCGGGCGCAGCACAAGCCGGTGGAGGTCGACTGAGCGCGCCCGGCCGCCGCGAAGCGCTCAGACCAGAGCACGCAGCGCGCAGGGTGGTCGGGTGAGCGGCGGCGGCGCCGGACGCGGACGTCCGGCGCCGCGGGTCAGTCGTCGTCGGTGTCGCCGTCGGCCTGCGGCTCGTCGCCCGGCGCCTTCGCCCACTTGGAGAGGGATTTCTCCAGCGGCGCCGCCGACCGCACGAACGCATCGGCCGAGACCGGGTGCGCCACCCTGACCGCGGGCAGCGACAACGTGCCGAGGTACAGGTCGCCGACCCACGGCTGCTGGTGGCGCGCGCGTTCGGCGACGCTGAGCCCGCCGGCCACCACGAGGATGGTCGCCACGATGATGCCGAACGAGCGCCGCCGCGGCGGCTGCACGATGGCGAGGTGGCGCCACAGCATCATGCCCAGTGCGGCGATGGCGAGGACGTGCCCCGTCTTGGCGATCCACGGCATGGAGAACGAGAACGCGACCAGGCCCGAGATCGTCTGCACCACCATCGCGACCAACGGCCAGAACAGCGCCACCTCCAGGTGCGGCGCGAAGGCGAACCGGTGCTGGAACAGCTTGGACATCAGCGCCCAGATGCCGCACCACACCGCCAGCGCGATGGGCGCGCTGAGATAGAGCATCGTGATCTCGCTGCCCGACTGCCCGGGCGCCGACGCGACCCACTGGTTGAAGCCCGCCCACAGGGCGGCCGCGCAGGCGAGCAGCACGAGCCAGGCGACGTGGCGGCCCGTGTTGTGGTGCACGTCGACCAGCGGCTGCTCGGGCTCGAGCGCCTCGCCGGCGACGCGCACGCGCAGCAGGCTCGCGCCCATCTGCAGCGTGGTGGAGCGCTGCAGCAGCACCGACTCGCCGGCGATGCGGGCGCGCCCGAGGCGCACGCCGTTGACCGTGTGCAGCGGCTCGACGTGCAGGCCGTCGGCGCGCAGCACGAAGCTGGCGTGGTGGGGGGCGACGTGGGGGTCGTCGAGGACGATGTCGCAGTCGATCGAGCGGCCGACGCTGAGCGGCCACTGGCTGACGCGCACCGCGGCGCGCGGCTGGCCGTCGCGGTCCAGCAGCTCGATCAGGGCGAGCGTTTCCATGCGAATCCTTGGAGATAGTGGCTGGCGAGCAGGAGCGCGTTGGCGAAGCTGACGCCGTGGGCGTCGAAGCGGCCCTGCACGCCTTCGGTCTTGGCGTCGACGGAGGTCGTGAGCACGGCGACGTCGTACAGGCCGGGCAGGCGGCGGTACGCGCGCAGGCACATCACCGTGCGCATCGGCAGGCCGGCGTTCTCGACGAAGTCCTCCTTGCACGAGGGCGCGGTGAGGTCGCGCGTGCGCCGGCCCATGCCCTCGTTCTGGAAGCTCAGCGAGTACTGCTGCGAGAAGCGCAGCGCGCCGAGCTTGTGGCCGTCGTAGACCTCGTGGCGTACCGACAGGTCGCCGGTGCGCAGGCTCTGGCTGACGAAGATGGCGGTGTCCATCTGGCAGTCGGAGCGCTCGAACTGGAGGCCCTTGGCGTCCGTGGGCGTCGACGAGCCCCAGCAGCGCATGAACTCCTCCTGCGGCACCGGGACGCCGTAGTGCGAGTACTTCACCTCGCGCCAGGGCAGCGCGAGGAAGCGCGTGGCGAGCGCCTTCTGGTGCTCGAGCAGCTGGCGCGCGAGCTCGGACTCCACCGCCGCGGTGATCGGCTTGGCGGTGGCGCCGCGCGTGATCAATGCCTGCGCGAACTCGGCCGGCACGAGGAAGCTCACCTGCTGGCCGTCGCGCCGCGTCGCGTCGTTGACGCCGACCACGCGGCCGCGGTCGTCCAGCACGGGGCCGCCGCTCATGCCCGGGTTGAGCGAGCCCGAGAACAGGATCTGCGGCAGGAAGCTGCGCTCGACCAGGCCGTTGTAGGTGCCCTCGACGACGGCGAAGCCGATGTCCAGCGGGTTGCCGAGCGAGAAGATGCGCTCGCCCTGGGAAGGGGGCGGGGTACCGGCCGGCCGGAACTCGAACCAGCCGCGCGCCACGATGTTGGCCGGCGGCGTGGTCATGCGCACCAGCGCCAGGTCGTGCACGACGTCGAACGCGATCAGCTGCAGCGGGCCGCTCTGGCCGTCGGCGGTCTGGAAGCTCAGGCGGTAGCGCGTGGGCTCGAGCGCGATCTGGCTGACGACGTGGTAGTTCGTCAGGATGAGGCCGCCGGCGCCGACCAGCGAGCCGGAGCCGACGCTCGCCTGGCTGTCCTGGTCGCGCAGCAGCGTGCGCACCTGCAGCAGGCGCGGCCGGGCGACATCGTAGATGCGGCGCGCCGAGGCCGACATGTTGGAACGGTCGTCGGCCTCGGGCGCGGAAGCGGCCTGGACGACCGGCGAGGCCGGGGCGGAGGGCGGCGGCGGCGCCGCGGGCGCGGTCGCGCCGGCCAGCGCGGACGCGGCGGCCAGCACGGCGGGCAGCGCTGCGCGCGCGCACCGGCGGACCAGGAGACGGATCGAAGGCATCGGGGAATCGTAACCGAGCCCCGGCCCGGCCGCGCCCGCGGCTGGAACACGAGCCTTTATCATTGCGTTCCATGCACGCCCCCCGAGACGTGGCCACCATCCGCCTGGACAACGCGCTCGCGCTGTTCGACGAATTCGTCCGCAACACCATCAAGCATCCCGATGCCGCCACCCTGCGCGGCCTCGAACGGCGCTTTGCCGAGCGCCTCCAGATCCAGCCGAGCTACTGGAGCCAGATCAAGAGCCGCTCGCGGCTGATCGGCGAGCGGCTCGCCCGGCAGTTCGAGCGGTGCTGCCAGAAGCCGGTCGGCTGGATGGACGCCGAGCACCCCGCGGTCGCCCACGGCGTCCCACCCGGCGACGCGCCGGCCGCGACCGCCGCCGCGTCGCGCCCGGTCTCCGACAGCCCCCTGCCGCAGGACGACGACGAGCGCTTCATCACCGGACTCGTCCTCACCTACTACCGGCGTCATCCGCAACGGGCGCGCACGCGGCTGCTCGACCTGCTCGGCGAGGTGCTGATGCCGGACGCCGGGACGCCGCCCGCGCCGCCGGTGGCGCCACCGCCGCCGCGCAAGCCGGCGCCCGGCGTGACGCCGCGCGCCCCGGCGGCACCGCCGCCGCCCGACGACCCGCTGTCGCTGTGGCACACGGCGCACGCGGGCGTCGCGCCGCTGAAGAAGAAGCGATGAGATGACGACCCCCGCTCCCCTCGCTCCGGAGCGGCCGAGCGCTCGCGGCCTTCGAAGTCGGCCTCGCTTCGCTCGGAGATTGAGATGACGCGCCCCCCCGAGGTGCTGGGCCGCTCGCGGCGTGAGCCGAAGGTGCGGCGGCGCGCGCGCGCCACGCCATCCCCAATTTGATTGATAAACCTCTTGCGAAAGAGCAAGAGTTCTTTATCATTTGCACCAAGCGCCGGGTTCGGAGCCTCTCCCCGAGGCCCGCGGTGCGACGCCCCGCCCAGCCACCACCAGGAGCCCGAATGCGACTTGCCTTCCAGCCCGCGTGCCGACCGGCCATGGCCCGTGTCGCCACCCGATGCACCGTCGCCCCGAACCGGGGCTCCTCGTCCGCCGTGCAGCGCTAGCCCCCGCGAATTCCTCTTCGCGAAGGCCCGGGCGGTGCTCACACCCCCGGGCCTTCGCCGTTTTCCGACGCCGCTGCCCGTGATCCAGGAGACATCCATGTCCACATTCATCGTCAAGTCGCCCAAGCCCCGCAACCCCCTCGTCGCCGCCGCGCGCTCGCGCAGCGCCGGCAGGCACGGCAACCGGGCCGGCGCCACGCGCCGCGCCGGTCGCGCCGCGCTCAGGCGCGAGCTGGCCCTGATGGACCCGGCCCCGAGCCGTCCGCCCCACGTCTG
>Ga0209051_1002145_pt1 | contig 14679 bp, 14 predicted proteins | sample AraplaCvi_mMS_r2_2_FD_184286 | JGI IMG/M metagenome (GOLD analysis project Ga0209051, IMG submission 184286) | Arabidopsis root microbial communities from North Carolina, USA - plate scrape MF_Cvi_mMS_r2 (SPAdes) (version 2) | ecosystem: Host-associated > Plants > Roots > Endosphere | place...
CCTGCTGGTGGCGCCGAGCCCGGACCATCAGGCCACGATCACCGCGCTGGACAAGCTGCAGACGGCCGACAAGACCGCCACCGGCGAGGCCATCTTCACCGCCCTGCAGTCGATCGCGACGGTCGGGGCCGTGCTCAGCACCGACGGGGACACCTCGCCTCCGCCCGCCCGCATCGTCCTGCTCTCCGACGGCGACGAGAACGTCCCCGGCGACCCGAGCAACCCGCGGGGTGCCTACACGGCGGCTCGCTACGCGAAGGACCAGGGCGTGCCGATCTCGACCATTGCCTTCGGCACCCCCGACGGCTACGTCGACCTGAACGACGAGCGACTTCCCGTTCCAGTGGGCAAGGAGACGATGACCCAGATCGCGCGGCTCTCGGGTGGGCAGACCTACTCGGCCACCAACGTCGAGCAGTTGAACCAAAGCTACGAATCGGTGCAGCGCCAGATCGGCTATCAGGTGTTGCCCGACCCTGCCAGCGAGGGCTGGGTGCGCCTGGCGGTGCTCGTCGCCACGGCCGCCGCGGCGCTCGCGCTGGTGGTCAACCGGCGGCTGCCGACATGACGTTGCCGTTCCTCGGGCCGCTGGCCCTCTCGGGTTTCGCCCACGCCTGGTACTTCCTCTACCTGCTGGTCGTGCTCGGACTGGTTGCGGCCTACGTGGTCGCCCAGCACGGGCGTCACCGGCGCGTGTTGCGATTCGCCAACATGGAACTCCTGCAGCGCGTGGCACCCGTCGACCACCGCAGGCGGTGGCGCCACGTGCCGGCGATCCTGCTGGTGATCTCGTTGGCCACGTTGGCGATTGCACTGGCGGCGCCGACTCGCGACGTGCGCATCCCGCGCAACCGGGCGGTCGTGATGCTGGTGGTCGACGTCTCGGAGTCGATGGTCGCCACCGACGTGGCCCCCAACCGATTGGAGGCCGCCAAGGAGGCCGGCAAGCAGTTCGCCGACGAGCTGACCCCCGGAATCAACCTGGGGTTGGTGGCCTTTGGCGGAAGCGCGACACTGCTGGTGTCGCCGACGCCGAACCGCGCCGCCATGAAGAGCGCGATCGACGGGTTGAAGGCGGAGGAACGCACGGCCACCGGCGAGGGCATCTTCACCGCGTTGCAGGCCATCGCCAGCGTCGACGCCGTCATGGGTGGCGGCGACACGCCGGCTCCCGCGCACATCGTCCTGGAATCCGATGGTGCGGAGACGATTCCGCGAAACCCCGACGAACCCCGGGGCGCCTACACCGCGGCCCGTGCCGCCAAGGACCAGGGGGTGGCCATCTCGGCGATCTCCTTCGGCACCCCGGACGGCGTCGTGACCATCGACGGCCAACAGATCCCGGTGCCCGTCGACGACGCCACGCTGCAGCAGATCACCGACATCTCCGGGGGCAAGACGTTCCACGCGGGCAACCTGGACGAGCTGAAGAAGGCGTATTCGACGCTGCAGCAGCAGATTGGCTACGAAACGATTCGCGGCGACGCGAGCCAGGCCTGGATCCGCCTCGGGGCGTTGCTGATGGCGGTCGCCGTGGGGACGTCGGTGCTGACCAACCAGCGGGTGCCCGTCTGAGCAGTGCCGTCATCGAACGTCGAAGGACACCGTGTGCCACCCCGTGGCCCCGTCGGGCACGACGTCGGCCTCGTCCTGGGTCTGCACCGTGCCGCTGGCGTCGGTGGCCCGCACGGCGATCTGGTGCGGGCCGGGGGTCTCGGCCTGCCACGGGAAGCTCCACAACCGCCAGGTGTCGTTCGAGTAGCTCGCACCGAGCTGGGCCGGTTGCCACGGCCCGTCGTCCACGCGCACCTCGACGGCCTTGATGCCGCGATGCTGGGCCCACGCCACGCCGCCGAACGTGGTGGCGCCCCGCGGCACCTCCCCGCCCTGGCGGGGAACGTCGATCCGCGACTCGGTCTTGATGGGTCCTCGGGCCGACCAGCCGAGCTTGGTCCAGTACGCCTCGGCCCGGTCGAAGCGGGTGAGTTCCAGATCCGCGAGCCACTTGGTCGCCGAGACGTAGCCGTAGAGACCGGGCACCACCAGGCGGGCGGGGTAGCCGTGCTCGGTGGGCAGCGGTGCGCCGTTCATCCCGATGGCCAGCAGCGAGTCGCGCTGATCGGTGAGCGCCTCCACCGGCGTGCCTGCGGTGAAGCCGTCGACGGAGGTCGACAGCACCATGTCGGCATCGGAGTGAATGCCCACCTGCGCCAACAGGTCTCGGACGCGGTAGCCGGTCCACTTCGCATTCGAGATCAGGTCCCCGCCGACCGGGTTGGACACGCACGTCAACGTCACGATCTGCTCGACCAGGTCGAAGCGCTGCAAGTCGTCGAAGGTCAACGTGACCTCGCGGTCGACCATGCCGTGAATGCGCAGCCGCCAGTCTGCGCGGCTGACCTGCGGCACGCTCAGGGCGGTGTCGATGCGGTAGAAGTCGGCGTTGGGGGTGATGAACGGCGTCTGGGTGAAGCCGGCGGGCTGCACGCCGGGCGGGATCGCCGGAGCCGTCGACGCCCGTGGCGTCGGAAGGGTGAACGCGGTGCGGTCCTCGGCCACCGAGGAGTTCAACCGGTTCAGCAGGGAACCGGCGACACCCGCCACGGCACCCGCACCGATGAGCCCGAACGTCACCAGTGACAGCCGTCGGCCGGGGTCGGGGTCGCGGTCGGACGTATCCGACGAGGAGTCCGTCGGGGCGTCCGACGCGGCGAACCGGCCGGTGGCCAACCAGCGCAACACCAGCACCCCGCACGCCGTGCCGATCACCGTCGGCACCACGTCCACGGGAGTGGCGCCGGCGCGGCTGAGCACCGCGGCGCAGCCGAGGACGCCGGCCACCACGATCGCGATGCTTCCGACCGGTCTGCGGCGTGTCTCGTACTGCGCGGTGATCGCCGCGATGACCGCGATGACGACCAGGACCACGATGGACAGCGCGAGCTTGTCCGACGTGCCGAAGGACTGGATCGCCCACTCCTTCACGGGGCCGGGCGTGAGGTCCACGACGGCGGACCCGACCGCCGTCCGCGAATCGGCGTGCGGCCCGAACGCCACCGCGACCAGCTGGGCCACGCCCAATGCCACCGCCGCGGCGGCGACGCCAATCCAGGGGCTGGGACGCGTTGCCGTTTCGACCATGTCGCCAAGCTACCGACTCCGCGACCCGCAGTTCTTACGGCGACGTGACGTACCTCCTCCAGTAGGGTGACTTCGGCGCGCAAACCGTCGCTGCGCGAAGGTCTTCGCGCCCTAATCGCAGGGGAGGGGACCGGATGGCCACCATCGCGACTCAGATCATCACCGCGCTGGCACTCAGCGGAGTCCGCCGGGTCTACGGCCTGCCGGGGGACAGCCTCAACGGGTTCACCGACGCGATCCGTCGCTCGGACGACGTCACCTGGGAGCACGTCCGCCACGAGGAGACCGCGGCGTTCGCCGCGGCCGCGGACGCCGCGCTGACGGGCCAGCTGGCGGTGTGCGCCGGCAGTTGCGGGCCGGGCAACCTGCACCTGGTCAACGGACTCTTCGACGCTCAGCGGTCGCGCGTTCCGGTGCTGGCGATCGCGGCCCACATTCCGCGCAGCGAAATCGGGTCGGAGTACTTCCAGGAGACCCACCCGCAGGAGCTGTTCGGCGAGTGCAGCGTCTACTGCGAATTGGTGAGCACGCCGGAGATGGCGCCACGGATCATCGAGATGGCGATGCGTGCCGCGATCGAGGAGAACGGCGTCGCCGTGGTCGTCGTGCCGGGCGAGATCTTCCTGGCCCGAGCAATCGAATCGGGTTGGCTCACCAAGCCGATCGTGCCGACCAGCTCCGTGATGCGGCCCGACGACGAGGCGCTTCGCCGCGCGGCCGACATCCTCAACGGCGGGGAGCGGGTGACCATCCTGGCGGGTGCAGGCGCCGAGGGGGCCCACGACGCGCTGGTGGAGCTGGCGGGCACACTCAACGCCCCGGTCGTGCACGCGTTGCGCGGCAAGGAGTTCGTCGAATACGACAACCCCTACGACGTCGGCATGACGGGCCTGCTGGGCTTCACCTCGGGCTACAAGGCCATCAAGGAAGCCGACACCCTGCTGATACTGGGAACCGACTTTCCCTATCAGCAGTTCTATCCGGTCGACGCCCGCATCGTGCAGGTCGACGTCCGTGGCCGAAACCTGGGCCGCCGCACGCCGATCGACCTCGGCTTGGTCGGAACCGTCGCCGACACCGCGGCGGCCCTGCAGCCGCTGCTGGTCGCCAAGTCCTCGCGCGAGCACCTCGACCGGTCGCTGCGTCACTACGCCAAGACGCGCAAGTCGATGGACGGGTTGGCGGTCAACGATCGCGAGAAGACCCCGATCCGTCCGGAATACGTTGCCGCTCTAGCTGATCGGCTGGCAACCGACGACGCGGTGTTCACCGTCGACGTCGGCTCTCCGGTGGTGTGGGCGGCCAGATACCTGCGGATGAACGGCAGGCGCAGGCTCGTCGGGTCGTTCAACCACGGCACCATGGCGTGTGCGTTGCCGCATGCCATCGGTGCACAGACGGCGTTCCCCGACCGGCAGGTGGTGGCCTTCGCCGGTGACGGCGGCCTGACCATGCTGTTCGGTGAACTCATCACGCTGGTGCAGAATCGCTTGCCGGTCAAGGTCGTCGTCTTCAACAACTCGTCGTTGAACTTCGTCGAGCTGGAGATGAAGGCGGCCGGCATCGTCAACTTCGGCACCGACCTGGTCAACCCGGACTTCGCCGCGGTGGGTCGTGCGCTGGGGGCCTTCGGCCGCCGCGTCGAGCACCCCGGCGAGCTGGAGGGCGCGTTGACCGACGCCTTCGCCCACGACGGGCCGGCGATCGTCGACGTCGTCACGGCCCGCCAGGAGCTGTCGATTCCGCCGGCCATCAGTGCCGAACAGGCCAAGGGGTTCTCGCTCTACGCGATCCGGACGATCATGGCAGGACGCGCCGACGAGTTGCTCGACCTGGTCACCACGAACGTCTCACGACGACTCCTGGACTGATCCGGCTCCATTTCCTTCACGGTTCGCCCGCCGCCGCCAAGGCGCCGCTGCCGTTCGTCCTACCAGGCGTAGGGCGTGAGTTCTCGCTCACACTTCTTCCCGCAATTCGTCGGCATGGAATGACGTGGACGACTATGAAGTTCTCCTAACAACCGCTACATCGCAACGACGCCGAGGGGGACGCCGATGTCCGTTCAGACGAAGACCCACCTACTACTGGCGGGCGTTGCCGCGGGCGGCACGATCGGTGCGGTTCTGATGGGCGCGGGCGCGCCGGTCGCGTCAGCCGCGCCGCGCTGTTCGGACGTCGAAGTGGTGTTCGCCCGCGGCACCGACGAACCCGTCGGCGTCGGCCGCGAGGGCCAGGCGTTCATCGACTCGCTCAAGGGCAACCTCAAGGGCAAGACGGTCGGTGTCTACGCCGTGGACTATCCGGCTTCGCACGAATTCATCCAGGCCACCGCCGGCGCGACGGACGCCGCCGCACACGTGCAGCTGACGACGTCGACCTGTCCGAACACCAAGATCGTGCTCGGGGGGTACTCGCAGGGCGCCGCCGTGATCGACGGCATCACCGGCGACCCGGCCCGGCTGTTCGGACTGGGGCAACCGATGCCTCCCGAGGTCGCCGATCACGTGGCCGCCGTGGTCGTGTTCGGCAACCCCCTCAACCGCTTCGGTGGTCCGCTCACCGAGCTGAGCCCCCTGTACGGGGCCAAGACCCTCGACCTGTGCAACGGCGCCGACCCGGTCTGCTCACCGGGTGACGACCGACCCGCGCACAGTCAGTACGTCGAGGCCGGATTGACCGGCCAGGGAGCGGCATTCGCCGCCGACCGGGTCAGGTCGTTCGTGCCGCCGGGCGTCTGAGTCGCGAAAGTCGTTGCAGGCTTACGACTTCGGTCGAATGGCCGGCACCACGCGGCCGGGGCGGCCACGATGTCAGGCATGGCCGAGGACGTCCCCACCCTGACCGACGGCGACCAAGGCGCGCTTCAGGAGTGGCTGCGCGGGACTGGCCTCGGCTCGCAGCTGACCGACGTCGAGCCGCTGACCGGCGGCAGTCAGAACATCGTGGTGCGCCTGCGCGTCGACGGTCGTCCGATGGTGCTGCGGCGCCCGCCCCTGCATCCACGCCCGACGAGTGACAAGACGATGCTGTGCGAGATCGCCGTCCTGCAGACGCTGACGGGGACGGGGATCCCACACCCGGCGTTCATCGCCGGGTGTGACGATCTCGACGTTCTCGGCGTGGTGTTCTACCTGATGGAGGAGGTCGACGGCTTCAACCCCGGCAACGAGATGGCTCAGGCCTACGTCGACGATCCGTCGTTTCGGCACGACGTCGGGCCCGCCTACGCCGCCAGCCTGGCGCAGCTTGGCAACGTCGACTGGCAGGGCAGTCCGCTTGCCGCGCTTCGGCGGTCGGGTTCGTTTCTCGCGCGCCAGGTTCCGCAGTTCCTCGGTCTGTTGCAGAGCTACCGCCACGAGGCGTACGACCCGGGTTCGCTCGTGGGGGTGCCCGAGTTGGCGGCGTGGCTCGAGGACAACCGGCCCGACGACGGCGAACCGGGTGTCATGCACGGCGACGCCCATCTGAACAACGTGCTGCTGTGCCGGGACCGGCCGCAGGTGGCGGCGTTCGTCGACTGGGAGATGTGCACGGTCGGTGAGCCGTTGCTCGATCTCGGCTGGCTGCTGGTCTGCTGGCCGGGCGAACCCAACACCATCGACGCGGGCTCGCAGCTGGCAGCGCTGGGCGGGTTGGCCACCCGGACCGAGTTGGTGGACGCCTACGTCGCCGCCGGTGGCCGGCGCACGCCGCGACTGGACTGGTTCAAGGCCTTGGCCTGCTTCAAACTCGGCATCGTCATCGAAGGCACCTGGTCGCGCTATCTGGCCGGGCAGGCCAGCATGGAGGCGGGGCAGCGACTGCACACCTCGGCGGAGTCCCTGATCGAACTCGGCCGGCGGGTGAGCAAGGGTGACGACCCGTTCCTCTAGCGGTAGGCGTCGACGCCAAGCTTGACGGCCAACGCCATGCCCGCCACGGCGATCGCGAGGCGCAACGGCCTCGACGGCGCGCGCCGGACGATCGCCGGCCCCAGTCGCGAGCCCAGCAGGCAGCCGAGGCCGAGCGGCACCACGGCCAGCCAATGGACCGGTGCGAACACGGCGAAGGCAAGCGCCGCAACGCCGTTCGCAACGCCCAGCACCACGTTCTTGGTGGCGTTCGCATGCGCCAGCGACTCGCTGCCGGTGCGCAGGAACAGGGCCAGCATCAGAACCCCCGCCGCGGCGCCGAAGAACCCGCCGTACACGCAGATGGCCAACACCGTGACGCTCTCCACCACGATTCGGGTGACGGTGCGGCGACCGCCGGCGACGCGCTCCCGCTGCGGCAACGCGATCAGCACGGCCGAGGCCGCCAACAGCACGGGGACCAGCCTTTCGAATCCCTCGGCCGGAATCGTCAACAGCAACGCCGCGCCGCCCGCGCCACCGAGCACGGCCATGGGGATCAACCGCGTCAGCGCGGCCCGCTGGCCACGCAACTCCGGCAGCGACGCCGACACCGACCCGACGCCGTTGAAGACCAGGGCGACGGTGTTGGTCACGTTCGCGGCGACCGGTGGCAATCCGATCAGCAGCAGCGCCGGATACGTGGTGAGGGAGGCCAGCCCGGCGATGCTGCCGCACAGCCCGCCGCCGACCCCCGCTGCGAACAGCAGCAGGGCATGCCACCACGTCATGTCGTCATCGGCGATGAACCCTAGTGGACGCCAAAGGGGTTGCGCCTCCCGGCGGGGGAGGCCTAGCATCACCTCCGTGCCGAAGCGACTCGTAGTAGCCACCCGCAGCGGGGTCTGATCCAGACCGACCCCTCGCTGTGGGTCGTCGCTACACCGTCGGTCGAAATTCTCCTTTCGGAAGAGACCGGCACATGAGTTCCCCCACCACCACGATCTCCACCACCATGGGCGCGGCGACGTTCGCGGCCCGGTTCCCGTCGCCGCTGCCGCGCGGTCTCCGCGAGGAGGCCCGCACTCTGCCCTCCGAGGCGTTCCAGGCCAAGTACGCGCCGTCGGGCTCGGTCCGGCTGCGCAACTGGGAGTGCCTGGACGCGGCCAAGACCGGTCCGCAGGCGCGCCGGTACCGCGCCACCGTCGCCGTGGGCGACCGCATCGGCACCTGCGCCGCAGCGGCCAGCGGTCCACTCGCCGCGCTCACCGCCATGCTGCACGATCGCGGCGTCGCCGTGGAGATGCTGCAGTTCCACCAGATTCGGTCCGGCGACGAGACGGCGACGTTCATCCACGCGACCGACGGTCGACGCCAGGAGTGGGCGATGGGCTGCGCCGCCGACACCACGGAGTCCGCGCTGCGGGCCGTGGTGGCCTGTGCCAACCGGCTGCGGGAGTGACGTTCGACGGCGGTTGACCAATCTATCTACTAGTAGGTAGATTGATCCTCATGACGGCGACCACCGAGGACGACATCCTCCGCAGTGCCAGAACACTTCTGGTCGACGGGGGATACAACGGCTTCAGTTACGCCGACGTCGCCGCCTCTGTCGGCATCCGCAAGGCGAGCATCCACTACTACTTTCCGACCAAGGTCGACCTGGTCAGCCGGCTGGTCGCGCGGTACCGCGAAGAGGCTGCCGCCGGATTCGCCGAGCTCACCAGAGCCCACCCCGACCCGCTCGACCAGCTGAAGGCCTACGTCGGTTTCTGGTCGGCCTGCATCGCCGACGGCACCAACCCCTTCTGCCTCTGCGCCCTGCTCGCCACCCAGATGCCGGTTCTGCCGGAGGCGGTCGTCGCCGAGGTGCGGACGTACTTCGAGGTGCTGTCGACGTGGGTGCGGGCGGTCCTCGACGACGGTCGCGCTCGAGGCGACTTCATCTTGGCCGACAGCGTGGACGTGGAGGCCGAGCGATTCATGGCCGCCGTCCACGGGGCCATGCTCTCCGCCCGTGCCTCTGGAAACCCAAAGGTCTTCGCCCTGGTCACCGAACCCCTGCTGGCCGGGCTGACGGCGCGCCGCTGAGTCAACCCCGCATCACCGAACCGACCGCCCTCGTCGCCGACGCAGGGCGCGATCACCCATGGAAGGAAGACGGCAATGACCGAACGACTGCTCGAGGACCGTAGGACCGCCGGACGGCGTTGGCTCACCACGTATTACCTTGCGCGAGCGGCCTTCTCCGTCGTCTGGGTGGCCGCGGCCTTCATAGTGGGTGCCGACCTCCCGGTTCTGGCCGGCATTCTCCTGGTCGTCTACCCGGCGTGGGACGCCGCCGCAAACGTCGAGGACGCCCGACGCAACGGGGGATTGCGGCACAACCCGACCCAAGCCCTCAACGCGATCGTCAGCGCCGCCACCACCGCTGCGGTGGCCGTCGCGTTGGGGATGAGCATGTTCGCGGTCCTCGGCGTGTTCGGTGTGTGGGCGACGCTCTCGGGCCTGTTCCAGCTCGGCACGGGCCTGCGCCGCTGGAAGACCGTTGGCGCCCAATGGGCGATGGTGCTCAGCGGCGCCCAGTCCGCGATCGTCGGCGGCACCTTTCTCGTCAAGGCGAACGGGTCCGTCGTCCCCGGAATCACCGACGTCGCGCCCTACGCGGGCTTCGGCGCGTTCTACTTCCTCGTGTCGGCGCTGTGGCTGGTGGTGTCCGACCGCCGGCGCGGCTAGCGCAGCGGCCGAAGGACGATCGGCATGCCGTCCATCGGCACGGGCATGCCGCCGTAGTCCCACCTCTGCTCGCGACCGGGGTGCGCCAGTTCCAGCCGGTACTTGCGCAGCAGCCGGTGCATGATGACCTTGACCTCGAGCTGACCGAACATCATGCCGATGCACTTGTGCGACCCGCCGCCGAAGGGCGTGAACGCGAAGCGGTGCTTCTTGTGTTCGCTGCGCGGCTCGGCGAACCGGTCGGGGTCGAACGTCATCGGGTCGGTCCAGAATTCGGGCAGCCGGTGGTTGAGCCCCGGGTAGGCAATCACGTTGGTGCCCTTGGGAATGTGGTACCCGAGCAGGTCGGTGTCGCGGACCGCCCGTCGCATGGCCCACTGCACCGGCGTCACCAGCCGCATCGACTCGTTCATGACGAGGTCGAGGGACTCCAGCTTCTCGAGCGACTCGATGTCCACGGGCCCGTCGCCCAGGCGGTCGGATTCGTCGCGGCAGCGTTCCTGCCACTCGGGGTTGGCGGCCAGGTAGTAGGACATGGTGGTCGCCGTCGAGGTCGAGGTGTCGTGGGCGGCCATCATGGTGAAGATCATGTGGTTCACGATGTCCTCGTCGGAGAACTTGTTGCCGTCCTCGTCCTCGGTCTGACACAGGACGGTCAGCAGATCCGACCCCTCGGCGCCGCGACGCTCCTTCACCCGGGCGGCGAAGTAGTTCTCGAGCAGTTTGCGCGCCTGCAGACCGCGCCACCAGGTGAACGGCGGGACGCCGGTGCGGATGATCGCGTTGCCGGCCCGGACGGTCGTGGTGAAGGCGTTGTTGACCTTGGTGACGAGCTCGTGGTCGGTACCGGGCTCGTGGCCCATGAACACCATCGAGGCGATGTCGAGGGTCATCTGCTTCATGGCGGGGTAGAGCAGGAACCGGGGGTCGTTGGGGACCCAGTCGTTGGCGACCACCTGGGACACCACCTTGTCGACCTGCTCGGTGTAGCCGACGAGGCGGGTGCGGACGAACGCCTCCTGCATGATCCGTCGGTGGAACATGTGCTCCTCGAAGTCGAGGAGCATCAGGCCGCGGTGGAAGAACGGTCCGATGACCGGGATCCAGCCCTCCTGGGAGAAATCCTTGTTCCGGTTGGAGTAGATGGCCTGCGCGGCGTCGGGCCCCAAGGCCGTCACCGCTGGCAACACCGGTGAGTCGGCGTAGTAGACCGGGCCCTTGTTCTTGTAGATGTGCATCAGGTACTCGGGTCCACCGCGGAACATCTCGACCATGTGGCCGAGGACCGGGAGGCCCGCGTCGCCCATCACCGGCTTGAGGCCGCTACCCGGGGGCGGCTCGGCCAGGACGCGCTGCGGAAAGTCGGTGCGCAGCAGCTTGCGTTCGAGGGCGCCCATCCCGGGGAAGTTGTTGATCGACGGCGTGAAGCGGCGCTTCGCTTGGTCTCGCAAGTACTCCGGGGTGCTGATGGTCGCCATTGGCATGCTCCTGGGCTGAAGGACGTCTGTGGTCGATGTCACTGACCTGACTCATCCTGTCCGCCTCACTTGACGCATGTCAAGTTTTGATATGGCGTGGCGTCGGTGCAAAGGTTGTACGCGATGACCGCCGAATCCGCCCCCAGTGAGGCCCGTCGAAGCCGCGGCGACCGGCAACGTGAGGCCATCCTCAACGCCGTCCACGAGTTGCTGCGCGAAAAGCCGTTCTCGGAACTGTCCGTCAGCACCATCAGCGACCGGGCCGGCGTGGCCCGATCGGGCTTCTACTTCTACTTCGACTCCAAGTACTCGGTGCTCGCGCAGATGCTCGCCGAGGCCATGCAGGAACTCGAGGAGCTGACCCACTACTTCGCTCCGCGCGGCGCCGACGAGTCCACCGCCGCGTTCGCCAAGCGCATGGTCGGCAGTGCCGCCCTGGTCTACTCGCACAACGACCCGGTGATGTCGGCCTGCAACGCGGCCCGCAGCACCGATGCCGAGATCCGCGAAATCCTGGATCAGCAGATGGGGTCGGTCATCGACCAGATCGTGAAGATCGTCGAGGACGAGGCGAAGGCGGGGACGGCCCACCCGATCTCCGACGACGTGCCGACGCTGGTGCGAACCCTGGCCGCCACGACGGGTGCCACGCTGTCCGGTGACACGGCCTTCGTCGGCGCCGGTCGCGACATCTCACGCGCGGTCGAAGTCCTCGAACGGTTGTGGCTCTACTCCCTGTGGGGCGGCGGAAGCCTCTCCGGCGGCTAACCGCCGTTCGACTGGTCGTCCAGTTCGTCGTACTCCCGTCGAGCCGACGCGACGTCGGACGCGTGCGCGAACGACCATCTCGTCAGTTCCGTGAGAACGCCCTGCAGGCCGTGGCCCAGAGTCGTCAGCTCGTAGTCGACCCGCGGCGGCACCACCGGATGAACTGTTCTGGTGATCAGCCCGTCGCGTTCAAGACCGCGCAGTGTCCTGGTGAGCATCCGCTGTGAGACCAGCCCGATGGAGCGCTTGAGCTCCATGAACCGCATGGGCCCGTCGCCAAGCAGCGAGATGACCAGGACCGACCACTTGTCGCCAATCCGGTCGAGAACGTCGCGAACCGGACACGCCCCGAACAACTCGTCCGGCGGCAACTCCAGCAGACCGGCGAGGGACCCGGTTACCTCCGTGTGCCGGACTGACGCCAAAGTGCCTTCTTGCATCCCGACTCCCGGTCTCAGACGATGTCGTCAGTATCAAACGATAACCGAGGAGCGCCAATGACCACGATCGGAATCACCGGAGCCGCAGGCGCGTTGGGGCGACGCACGACTCAGTACGTACTCGAGTCGCACCCCGCCGATCAGGTGGTCTTGTTCAGTCGGTCACCCGACGCGCTCGCCGACGCCGGCGCGACGACCCGGTTCGCCGACTTCGACCAGCCCGGCGGTCTGGCCGACGCCTTCAGCGGCGTCGACGTCCTCCTGCTGATCTCCACCGACGCGGTCGGGCGCAGACGCGCGCAACACGAGGCAGCCATCGCGGCGGCCGCCAAGGCCGGGGTGACGCGCCTGGTGTACACCTCGATGTCCAACGCGGACAGGGACTTTCCCGCGAGGCTGCGTCCGCTGTCCGACGACCACGTGGCGACCGAGCGCGCATTGCACGCGGCTGGCCCGGCCTGGACCATCCTGCGAAACGCGCTCTACCTCGAAGCGGTCGGCAGCGGCTGGGCGCAGGCCGTGACAACCGGGAGCCTGGTCACCAACAACGGCACCGGCAGACACGCCCCCGTCACCCGCGACGACTGCGCGGCGGCCGCTGCCGCGGCCCTCCTCGGAGACGGCCACGACGCCAAGTGCTACGACGTGGCCGGAGCGCGACTGCTCGACGACCGCGCCGTCGCGGCGGCGCTCGGCGAACGTCATGGTCGCCCGGTCGACGTCGCAACCGTCTCCGACGAGGCCTACCGAGACGGGCTCGTCGCCGCCGGTCTGCCCGCCGAACTCGCCGACGTGCTGACCGGATTCGGCGAGACGATCCGCGCAGGCCTACTCGAGACGCCGCTGGGTGACTTCGAGGCGTTGACCGGCCGTCCGCCCGTCACGATCGAGGAATTCCTCGCCGGGGACCGATCGGGGTAGCCGGTAGGGTCACGACCATGGTTCACAGCTACGCGGGCAAACGATGTCTACTTACCGGCGCAGCGAGTGGAATCGGTCGTGCGACGGCGCTGAAGCTGGCCGCCGACGGCGCTGAACTCTTCCTGACCGACCGCAACGCAGAGGGGCTCGCCGAGACGGTCGCCGACGCGCGCGCCCTCGGCGCAACGGTGACCGCTCATCGCGCGCTCGACGTCTCCGACTACGACGAGGTGGCCGCGTTCGCCGCCGAGGTCCACGAGGCCATCGGTGGACCGACGCCCGCAGTGGACGTGGTGATGAACGTCGCCGGGATCTCCGCCTGGGGCACCGTCAGCCACCTGACCCATCGGCACTGGGAGTCGATGATCTCGGTCAACCTGATGGGGCCCATCCACGTCATCGAAAACTTCGTTCCCGCAATGGTTCTCGCCCGTAGGGGCGGGCACGTCGTCAACGTGTCCTCGGCCGCCGGCCTGGTGGCCCTGCCCTGGCACGCGGCCTACAGCGCCAGCAAGTACGGCCTGCGCGGTCTTTCGGAGGTGCTGCGGTTCGACCTCGCCAGACACCGCATCGGGGTGTCGGTCGTGGTCCCAGGGGCGGTCAACACGCCCATGGTGCAAAGCGTCGACATCGTGGGAGTCGACCGTGATCATCCGCAGGTGCAGAAGTGGGTGCAACGGTTCAGCGGCCACGCCGTGTCGCCGGAGGTGGTCGCGGACAAGATCCTTCGCGGCGTCGCCCGCAACCGGTATCTCATCTACACCTCCGCCGACATCCGGGCGCTGTATGCGTTCAAGCGGGTGGCGTGGTGGCCGTACAGCGTCGCCATGCGCCGGGTGAACGTCATCTTCACGCGCGCGCTGCGACCGTCTAAGACCGGTTGAGGCCAAGCGCATCGGTCATGGTGAAGAAGAGGTCCGTCTGATCGGTCAGAGCCACGACGTTGGCCGCGCGGGGGCCGAAGGCGGCGATCCGCAACTGCGTCCCGGTATGACCCTGGTCTTCGATGCCCACGTCGGCTGAAGTGCCGTAGCTGACCAGCATTTCGGCGTCGTCGGCGGTGGTCAGGAGCCGGGTGAGGCCGGGATACATGATGTCGCGGACCCGTTCGACGGGCTGCTTGGTGTCCTCGGCGATGCCCTGCAGATCTTCCTCGGTGTACGGCTCGGCGATCTGACTGGTGTGGGCGTGGTCGGCCGTCGCTATCACCAACGTGTTGCCGTCCTTCTTCGCAAACTCCAGCGCGGCCTGTACGGCTTCGTCGAAGGCCACCGTCTCGCCGATTTGCCCGCACGGGTCCGCGGCGTGGTCGCGCTTGTCTATCGACGCGCTTTCGACCTGTAGGAAGAAGCCCTTGTCCTT
>Ga0209051_1002147_pt1 | contig 14674 bp, 14 predicted proteins | sample AraplaCvi_mMS_r2_2_FD_184286 | JGI IMG/M metagenome (GOLD analysis project Ga0209051, IMG submission 184286) | Arabidopsis root microbial communities from North Carolina, USA - plate scrape MF_Cvi_mMS_r2 (SPAdes) (version 2) | ecosystem: Host-associated > Plants > Roots > Endosphere | place...
GCAGCGTAGCAGCACGGCCGCGCGCGAGATCAAGACGCTCATCACCTCGAGCGTCGAGAGCGTGGACGGCGGCGCGCGTCTCGTGAACGAGGCGGGCGACGCGATGGCGGACATCGTGGCCGGCGTGAGCAAGGTCTCGCGCATGATCGGCGACATCACCTCCGCGGCAAACGAGCAGAGCGCGGGCATCAGCCAGGTCGGCGTCGCGGTGTCGACGCTCGACCAGATGACGCAGCAGAACGCCGCGCTGGTGGAGGAGTCGGCCTCGGCCGCCGCGAGCCTGCGCGAGCAGGCGACGAACCTCGCCGCCGCCGTGGCGGGCTTCAAGCTGGAATCGCAAGCGGCCTGACCTTCACGTGCTGAGGCCGCCGATAATCCGGCGATGAACCCAGACGCCCCCGATCCGCGCGATCCCGTCGCGACGACGACCATCGCTCCCGACGCGCCGTTCGACCGACTTCCGCTGTCGCCGGCCGTCCTCGCCAACCTGGCGCAGATCGGCTACGTGAGCATGACCGCGATCCAGGCCGCGGCGCTGCCGATCGCGCTCTCGGGCCGCGACCTCATCGCGCAGGCCCGCACCGGCAGCGGCAAGACCGCCGCGTTCGCGATCGCGCTGCTCGATCGCCTCAACCCCCGGCACTTCGGCGTGCAGGCCCTGGTGCTCTGCCCCACGCGCGAGCTCGCCGACCAGGTCGCGCAGGAGACGCGCCGCCTCGCCCGCGCCGAAGAGAACATCAAGGTGCTGACGCTGTGCGGCGGCGTCCCGATCCGCTCGCAGCTCGCGAGCCTGGAGCACGGCGCGCACGTGATCGTCGGCACCCCGGGTCGCGTGCGCGACCACCTCGAGCGCGAGAGCCTCGACCTCTCCGGGCTGAAGGTGCTGGTGCTCGACGAGGCCGACCGCATGCTCGACATGGGCTTCATCGACGACATCCGGTTCGTGGCGGGCGCCTGCCCGAAGGCGCGCCAGACGCTGCTGTTCTCGGCGACCTACCCCGAAGGGATCGTCGAGCTCAGCCAGCAGTTCATGCGCGAGCCGCAGCAGGTGAAGGTCGAGACGCGGCACACGCCGGCGCAGATCCGGCAGTTCTGGTTCGAGGTCGCTCCCGAGCAGCGGCTGCACACGGTGGGCCGGCTGCTGCGCCACTTCCGCCCGGCGAACGCGCTCGCGTTCTGCAACACGCGCCAGCAATGCCGCGATCTCGTCGACGTCCTCGCCGCGGAAGGCACGCAGGCACTGGCGCTGCACGGGGATCTCGAGCAGCGCGATCGCGACCAGGTGCTGATCCGCTTCGCCAACCGGAGCTGCTCGGTGCTCGTCGCCACCGACGTGGCGGCGCGCGGCCTCGACATCGCGCAGCTCGAGGCGGTGATCAACGTCGACGTGACGGCCGAGCCCGAGGTGCACATCCACCGCATCGGCCGCACGGGCCGCGCCGGCGAGCCGGGCCTCGCGCTGAACCTCGCGAGCCTCGACGAGATGGGCCGCGTCGGCCAGATCGAGGTGATCCAGAAGGCCGAGTCGCAGTGGCATCCGCTCGACGAGCTCGACGAGGGCGACGACGTGCCGCTCGTCGCGCCCATGGTGACGCTGCAGATCCTCGGCGGCCGCAAGGAGAAGATCCGCCCCGGCGACGTGCTGGGCGCGCTGACGAAGGACCACGGGTTCGACGGCACGCAGATCGGCAGGATCAACGTGACGGACATGTCGACCTACGTCGCCGTCGACCGTGCCATCGCGGACAAGGCGCTGGCGAAGCTGAACGCCGGGCTCGTGAAGGGCCGGCGCGTGCGGGCGCGCAAGATCGAGGGTGAAGCGAACGAATCCTGATTTCCACCCGGGGAGGTCGTGATGGCCAGGAGACCGTGCCGGGCGCCCATGGGCGCGATGATCGTGGTGCTTCTCGCGGTGGCGGCAGGCCCGTCGCACGCCGCGGGCAACGAAGCCGATGCCGTCCTCTGGTCGCAGGACGACGACGACTCGTTCACGGGGCTCACGTCGCAGAACTTCGAAAGCTCGTTCGATGCCTACGATTGCCAGGCGGCCGACGACTTCGTCGTGCCGAGAGGCGAGGTGTGGGCGGTCAGGAAGGTGCGGGCGCGCGGCTTCTACGGCGGCGTCGGGGGACCGGCCGACTCCGAGAACGTCGTCTTCTACCGGAGCGCGGGCGGCGTGCCCGCGGAGGAGGTCGCGAGCTTCATGGCGGTCGTCGGCGTCGAGGAAGGCGGCGAGGGCTCCGGGATGTTCCTCGTCGCGCTGCCGGAAACCCTCAAGCTCAAGGCCGGCAGGTACTGGCTGTCGGTCCAGGTGAACATGGACTACAACACGAACGGCGCCTGGAGCTGGGAGTGGCGGACGAGCCAGAACGGCAAGCCCGCCGTGTGGAAGAACCCCGGTGACGGGTTCGACACGGGATGCACGAATTACCGGCCCGAGGCGGAGTGCGTCGACTTCCGCGGCGGGCCCGACCACATGTTCGAGCTGCTGGGAAGCCGGAAGGCCGGGCGCTGACGCGCCCGGCGCTCCGGCGTCACCGCGTCACGGCGCGTTCGGCACCAGCCGGCCGCGGTCGTTCGCCATCTTCGCGCAGCCTTCGAAGCTCAGCGCCTGCATGCGGCTGGGCAGCCGCACCGGCACGCGGCCGCAATTCGGGCCGCGGGCGTCCTTCTCGTCGTACAGGGCGTTGGCCACGAAGGCGTAGAGCTGGTTGAACTCCTCGTCCGTCAGCAGGATGGGCGTCGCGACGAGCGGGTCGAGGTTCGTGTTGAGCACGTTGTCGACCGGGGGACGGTTCTTGCGCAGGTCCGCCGGCACGCCGTTCTGCCCGGGCGCATAGCTGCGGGCGGAGGTCACGACGTCGAGGTGGTGCCGGATGGCCTTCGAGAGGTCGTTGAACGCGCCGTTGTGGAAGTAGCTGCGCTGCATGACGAGGTTGCGCAGCGGCGCCGTCCTGAACTTGTAGCGGTCCGCGGGGTCATTGGTGACGTTCTCCAGGCCGAAGTCCTCGTTCCGGTTCGGGCCGTCGAAGATGAAGTCGCCCAGGCCCACCCCGAACGCGGGGGCGATCTGCGGCACGGCGATGTTGTGCGCCTTGAAGTCGCTGAACATCTGGTTGGACGTCCCGGCGGTGGAGTGGCAGGCGACGCAGTTGGCCTTGCCGAAGAACAGCAGCGCGCCGTACTTCTCGTCGACGGTCATCGCGTTGAGCGCGCCGCGCGCGAAACGGTCGAGCGGGGCGTTGGCCCGGACCATCGTGGCTTCCCACTCCGCGATGGCTTCCCCGATCATCCCGAAGGTGATCGGGCCGCCCGCGGCCACCTCGGGATAGTGGTCCCCGAACCTGGCGCGGTAGAGCGGCTTCGCGTTGATGCGCGCCTCCACGGCGGCGCGGATCGGATCGTTGCGGTAGCCCGAGCCGTCGGGCGGCGGCACCGGGTCGCCCACGCCGTTGTCGAACTGGTCCCATTCCTCCCCGAGCGTGCCCGCCGTGCCGGTGAAGCCCGCCTGCTCCTTCAGCTCGGTGGAGGGCATGTGCGCCTGCGCGGCGGCAAGGATCTTGACGTACGGATCGCCCGGCAGGAACTTCGTCGTGCCTTCGGGCATCGGGAAGGTGAAGCCCTGCGAGGCGTCGAAGGGATCCCCGGAGGGCGCGAAGAAGCGCCCGTCGATCATCATGGCCGGGTAGAAGACCGAGTTGATGATCGTGGGAGAGCGGCGCTGGTTGCGCGCGCCCACGCGGCTGGGGCCCGCGATCATGGCAGGGCTGTCCACGCCAATTGCGATGGGCTGCGAGTCGGCGAAGCCGAAGCCCGGGTCGTGGCACCCCGCGCAGGCGTTGTCGTTGTGAAGCGAGAGGACCGGGTCGAAGAACAGCATCCGCCCCAGGTTCTGGAACACCAGGTCCGGGGTGTGGAAGCGAGTATCGAGCTGGCTCTGGATGGTGCCGTCGAACCCGTTGGCGGCGAGGACGGCCTGGAGCTGCTTGTTCAGCGTGTCCTTCGCGTCCGGGTTCGCGGCCTTGCCCGCGGGTGCCGCCGCCGCGGCGGCGGCCACCGGAGCGGCCGAGGGACCCCGGGTCGCCGCGAGCGAGGCCGCGGCGACCAGGAGGACGGCGCAGGCCAGTGGCAACCGGGACGGGTGGGGGGGCGTGTTCATTCGCGCTTTTCTCATGTGACCTCCAACAACTTCCTGTCGTCCGCCTCGAGGCGCCGATCAGGTCGCGACCAACGCATAAGCATGAATCATGCGTGCATGAAAAACCAGAGGGTTCCTGGTTAATGATGTGTCGCAGCGTCCTGGTCGGGCATGGCGGGGCTGTCTTGACGCTGTCATGCACATCCTTGGTTCGCCTGGGCGTGGCCGCGGTGCACCCGCGGCCGCGCCCAGTCGTGTCCACGTGAAAGACGCAAAAGCCTTGCGGATGAGGACATCCCGGTGTGAGCTCTCCGATCGGGCGCCGGCCTTTTCGTTCCGGAGGCGAGGGAAAGCCCCGACCCTCGGGCCCCTCGCCGGGGCGCTCAGATCAGGCCGGCCTCGACGAGCTCGCTCTTGAGGTAGGCGTAGTAGATCGGCGCGGCGACGAGTCCCGGCAGGCCGAACATCGCCTCCATCGCCATCATCGCGATCAGCAGCTCCCAGATCTGGGCGTGGATGCGCCCGCCCACGATTCGGGCGTTCAGGAGGTACTCCAGCTTGTGGATGACCACGAGGAACGCGAGCGAGACCACGGCCGCGAAGACCGAATGGGCCAGGCTCACGAGCACGATCACGGTGTTGGAGATGAGGTTGCCGATCACCGGCAGCAGGGAGGCGACGAAGGTGACGGCCACCATCGTCTTCTGCAGGGGCAGGTGGATGCCGGCGAGCGGCAGCACCGCCATCAGGAAGAAGCCCGTCAGGACGGTGTTGACCAGGGCGATGCGCAGCTGCGAGAGCGCGACCTCGCGGAAGGCCTTCGTGAAGCGCCGGGTGCGCTCCATGAGGTGTCGCGCGAGCGGTCCGCCGGTGTCCTCGTGCGCGACCTCGCGCAGCGAGAGCACGGCGCCGATCACGAGCGCGATGAGCGTCTCCGCGAACAGCAGCAGGGAGTGCGCCCCCATGGTCTGCACTTCCGCGATGTGGCCGCGCAGCCATTCGACGACCTTCTCCTGCAGCTCGGCGGTGTCATCGGGCAGGTGCTCGGCGAGGCTGGCCGGGATCTGCGCCCGCACGCGGTCCAGGATGGTGGTGACCTTCGCGAGCAGGTGCCCGAGGTCGCCCGCGTCGCTGTGGAAGAACTCCACGAGGCCCACGGCCGTGCCGACGATGGCCGCGATGACGACGGCGGAGAACAGCGCGACCACGATCAGCTTGCCGCGCCGCGACGAGAGCCGCTCCGCCCACGGCGTGAACGACAGCACCAGCTCGTACACGAGCAGCCCGGACAGGAAGGGCACCACGAGGTGCTCCGCGAGGACGAGGAACAGCGCGATGCCGGTGAGGATGAAGGAGCTCGACTTGATGATCTGGTCGCGCCGGGTCGAGTCCATGTTCCGCCTCAGCCCCGGCCCTTGCCCAGGTAGGTCTCGATCACGCGCGGGTCGGCGGCGAGCTGCGCCGCCGGGCCGGCGAGGGCGATGGCGCCGGTCTCGAGCACGTAGGCGTGGTCGGCCACCGCCATCGCCGCGCGCGCGTTCTGCTCGATCAGCAGGATGGTGACGCCGGTCTCGCGCAGGCGCTCGATGATGCGGAAGATCTCCTTGACCACGAGCGGCGCGAGCCCGAGGCTGGGCTCGTCGAGCATCAGCAGGCGCGGGGCGCCCATCAGCGCGCGGCCGATCGCGAGCATCTGGCGCTCGCCGCCCGAGAGGGTGCCGGCGGCCTGCGCCCGTCGCTCGCGCAGGCGCGGGAAGAGGGCGTAGATCTCCTCCAGCCGCGCGGCCTGCTCGGGGCGCGGCGCGTGGCGGCGCCGATAGCCGCCCAGCAACAGGTTGTCGGCCACGGGCATGGAGGCGAAGAGGGCGCGCGTCTCGGGCACCAGCGCGATGCCGCGCTGCACGCGCTCCTCGAGCGAGCGCGCGGCGATCTCCTCGCCCTCGAAACGGATCGCGCCGCGCGCGGGCAGCACGCCCATCAACGCGTTCAGCAGCGTGCTCTTGCCGGCGCCGTTCGGGCCGACGACGGCGACGACGCTGCCGCGCGCCGCCTCGATCGCGATGCCCGTGAGCACCTCGGCGCGCCCGTAGCCGGCGTGCAGCGCGTCGACCTGCAGCAGCGGGGCGGCGCCCGCGAGGTTCGCGGCCATCAGTGCTCCACCCCGAGGTACGCCGCGCGCACGGCGGGATTGGCGCGCACCTCGTCGGGCGTGCCCTCGGTCAGCTTGGTGCCGAACTCGACGACGACGATGCGGTCGGTCAGCGTCATCACGAAATCCATGTCGTGCTCCACGAGCAGGAGGCTCATGCCCTCCGCGCGGAGCTGCGCGAGCACGCCCGCGAGCGCCTCCTTCTCCTTCAGCCGGAGGCCGGCGGCGGGCTCGTCGAGGAGGAGCAGGGCGGGGTCGGTGCACAGGGCGCGGGCGATCTCCATCAGGCGCTGCTGGCCGAGCGCGAGGTTGCCCGCGGGCTCGTCGGCGAGGGCGGCCATGCCGATGCGATCGAGCTGCGCCCAGGCCTCGGCGAGCAGCCGGCGCTCGTCCGCGCGATCCAGGCGCAGCATCGCGCGCAGCACGCCGGCGCGGCCGCGCCGGTGGGCCCCGAGCGCGACGTTCTCGAGCACGCTCATGTCGGGGATCATGCGCACGTGCTGGAAGGTGCGCGAGACGCCGCGCGCCGCGATCGCGCGCGAGGGGTCGCCGTCGATCCGGCGGCCGCGGAACTCGACGCGACCCGAGGTGAGGGGAAGCACGCCGGTGATGAGGTTGAACAGCGTCGACTTGCCCGCGCCGTTCGGGCCGATGAGGCCCATGATCTCGCCCGCGCGCACGTCGAAGCTCACGTCGTTGACGGCCACCAGCCCGCCGAAGGCCTTGCGCGCCGCCTGCACGGCGAGCACGGTCTCGCCCCGGCCCGGCGGCAGCGCCCGCACCAGCGGCTCCGCGCCGGCCCAGGTTCCCGGCTCGTGGCGCCGGGGCGGCAGGCGGCGGGTGACGAGCGACCACAGCCCCTCGGGCGCGACCTGCAGCACGATCACGAGCACCGCGCCGAACACGACGAGCTCCACGGGGCCGCTCGTGCCCAGCAGGGCGGGCAGCCAGTTCTGGAGCTGGTCCTCGGCGACCTTCACGGCCGCCGCGCCGACGAACGCGCCGCCGACGGAGCCCACGCCGCCCAGCACCGCCATGAAGAGGTACTCGATGCCCATGTGCAGGCCGAAGGGCGAGGGGTTCACCGAGCGCTGGTAGTGCGCGAAGAGCCAGCCCGAGAGCGAGGCGAAGATCGCCGCGACGAGGAAGGCGACGACCTTGTAGCGCAGCGTCGCGATCCCCATGGCCTCGGCCATCAGCGTGCCGCCCTTGAGGGCGCGCAGGGCGCGGCCGGGGCGCGAATCGAGCAGGTGGCGCAGCGCGAAGGCCGCGGCCACGACGACGAGCCAGATCAGCACGTAGGATTCGCGCCCCGAGCGCAGCGGATGGCCCGCGAGCGTCACCGGCGGCACGCCCTGCAGGCCGTCGAACTTGCCCAGGAACTCGAGGTTGCCCACGAGGAAGAACAGCGCGAGGCCCCACGCGATGGTGGCCAGCGGCAGGTAGTGCCCCGACATGCGCAGCGTGACGCCCGCGAGCACGAGGGCCGTCGCGATCGTCAGCGCGAGGCCCGCGAGGAGGCCCAGCCACGGCGACACGCCCAGCGCGGTGGCGCACCAGGCGCTCGCATAGGCGCCCGTGCCGACGAAGGCGGCCTGCCCGAAGGAGGTGAGGCCGGCGACGCCGGTGAGCAGCACGAGGCCCAGCACCACCAGCGTGTACAGGCCGATGTAGTCGAGCTGCGTGATCCAGAACTCGGGCACGGGCAGCAGCGGAATCGCGAACAGCGCCACGAGGGCGGCCGCGAGCGCGGCGCGACGGCGCATCGCGGAGGGATCAGTCGTCTTCGTCACGGTGGCGGTCGGTGAGGGATCGCAGCAGCAGCACGGGCACGATGGCGGCGAACACGATGGCGTCCTTGTATGCACTCGCCCAGAACGAGCTGAATGAGTCCAGCAGGCCCACGATGAGCGCGCCCGCGGCGGCGGCCGGATAGCTCGCGAGCCCGCCGAAGATGGCGGCCACGAAGCCCTTGAGGCCGATCAGGAAGCCCGAGTCGTAGACCATCGTCGTCGCCGGCCCGATCAGCAGGCCGGACAACGCGCCGATGAACGCCGCCATCGCGAAGGCGGTGCGCCCGGCATGCTCGGTGGAGACGCCCATCAGGCGCGCCCCCAGGCGGTTGATCGCCGTGGCGCGCAGCGCCTTGCCCGCGAGCGTGCGGGCGAAGAACTGCCACAGCGCGAGGGCCAGCAGCGCCGACACGGCGAGGACGAGGATGGTCTGGCCCGTCAGCGTCAGCGCGCCCCAGGTGAACGACGCCTCCCAGAACGGCGGCGTGCGGTAGCCCTCGGCGCCGAAGAACACGAGGCCGAGCCCCAGCAGCATGAAGTGCACGCCGACGGAGACGATCAGCAGCACGAGCACCGAGGCGTCGGCGAGCGGCTGGTAGGCGAGCCGGTAGACGAGCGGGCCGGTCGAGGTCACGAGCGCGAGAGTCAGCACGCCCTGCAGCCACAGGGGCCAGGCGTGGCCGGCGGCGAGCGCGACGACGCCCGCCGCGACGGCCGGCAGCGCGCACAGGCGTGCGACCTCGAGCGCCGTGGCGCCCATCGGGCGCGCGGTGCGCCAGCCGTCCCACAGCTCGCGCAGCAGCACGAGGACCGCGAGCAGCAGCGTGAGCCAGACGGTGCCCGGCAGGCGACCGAGCTGCAGCATCGCCAGGGTGAGGGCGGCGTAGGCGACGAACTCGCCCTGCGGGATGAGGATGACGCGCGTCACCGCGAACACGAGCACGATGGCCATGCCGAGCAAGGCGTACACGGCGCCGTTGCCGATGCCATCGAGCATCAGGATCGTCGCGATCGCTGCGTCCATCCCTTCCTTTCCACGGAGTGCTCGTCGCGGCGCGGGGCGCGGCCTGGAGCGGTGTCGCGACTGTACCTTGCCGCCTCGCCCCCGCCGCGCCGGCGCGCGCGAGGCGGGATCGGCACTTGCCTGATCACGCCCGGGAAGGCGGCGCGTCCGACGCCGCCGGCATCGTTGGAGGCACGATCATGCGCACGACGGATTCGCCCCTGGTTCGCTGGACGCCGCCGGCACCGCTGGCCCTCGATCGCGAGCGCTGGCTGGCCGCCTTCGGGTTGCTCGGCGCGGCGACGCTGTTCGCGCTCTACGTGATCGTGCTGGAGCAGGGCGTGCAGCATGCGCAGCTGGTGCGCGCCCAGGCGCACGCGCGCGCGCTGGCCGAGGCCGACTGCGAGATGCAGCTTCCGCTCGAGGCGCGCATGGCCTGCCTGGCGCTGCTGGATGCCGGCGAGGCGCGGAAGCTGGCCGTGGCGGCGGAGGCGCCTCCGGCGAACAACCTGGCGGGGCGTGGCGCGCGTCTCACGACGGCGTCGCTCCACGAGTGACCAGATTGACTTTCGGGGTCAGGTCTCCGACCTGACCCCGTGCTCAGTCGTCAGCCAGGCCGCGGCGCCAGAGCCCCATCGCCTGCTCGAAGAGCCCCTCGTCCGACGCGAACGCCCGCGGCTCGTGCGCGAGCTTGAGCCAGTGGCGCGTGTCGTGGAAGCCGTGATCGATCTCGTCCGCGCGGGCGTGGTCGAACCAGGCGAGCACCTCGGGCCAGGCGTCGGCGTGGTGGCGGCGCGTCCATGCGAGGCCGACGAGGTCGGCGAAGGCCTCCTCGCGCCGCGTGACGCGCATCTCGCGCGCGATGGCGGCGAGCTCCGCCGTCGGCTGGCGCGCCTCGATGGCGTCCGGCGCGTCGTCGAAGCCCGTGGGCAGGCGCGAGAACGCGCCGTCCCGATGCCGCCAGCAGTGGCCGATCTCGTGGGCCGTCATCGCTTCAAGGACGGGCTGCAGCAGGGCGGGGGGAATGGCGTCGAGCGTCTGGGCGGCCGCCGGGTTGCCGCGCATCGCGAAGACGAGCTGGCAGCGGCCTTCGTCGGTGTAGCCGAGCGCGAGCGGCGCGTCGCCGGGCCGGGCCTCCGGAAGCACGAGCACCTCGAGGGGCAGGCCCAGGCGTTGCGCCCAGGCGACCACGGGCGTGGCGCCGGCAAGCCAGCGTTGCTCGGTGGCCGTCAGCTCCGGCGAGGCGCCGAGGGCGGGCAGCGCCGACAGCGCGGTGCACGCGGCAAGGGCAAGTCGGATCCGGCCGGCAGCCATCGGGAACCTCTCTCCTGGCGAAATCGGGCGACGGCGAACGGGCCGCGCGGGGAGCCTGGCGGCGCTGCGGCCGTGAGTGTGCGGGGGGATGCTTACTGGGGCCGGCCGTGGCGGCACTGCGCCAGGGTGCGCTCGAGCACCGAGCGCGCCTTGTGGGCGGCGGCGTTGGGGCGCGGCAGGTGGCCCGTCTCCTCGAAGAACCGGTTCGCGAGCGCGTGGACGACCTGAGGATGCGCGCCGCCCGGGCGACTCAGCAATTGGGGAGTGGGGCAGTCCACGAGCGCCTTGCGGAGCATCTTCGCGTGGACGCGATAGCGCAGGGGGTTCATCGGCACGCGGCCGACTTCCATCGCCTGCAACTCGCCGGCGAGATGTTCGATGAAGAGATGGCGGGAGTCCATGCCATGAAGCATGACAGGACCCCTCGCGGCCGGTCGGGCGAACACCGGCGCCAAGCGTGCGCTATTCCGCGGCCCCGGGGCGCTTGCCGGTTCACCGTCGAGCAGGAGAGTCAAGCTAGCTGGGGTGGTCCGGCGCGATGCCGCCCGGCTGGCTGCGCGACGGGATGGGCCGCAGGCCCTCGCAGGCGGGCTTCTCGTCCAGGTCGGCCCGGCCTTTCAGCGAGCCGATCCGCCGCGCGTAGACCCACGTGAACTCGGCGCCGAACAGGAAGATCTGCGCCGACCAGTAGACCCACACCACCACCGCCACCAGCGAGGCCGCGGCGCCGAAGACCGAGGCCACGCCGCTGCGGCCGATGTACATGCCGATCAGCATCTTGCCGATCGTGAAGAGCAGGGCGGTGACGACCGCGCCCACCACCACGTCGCGCCAGCGCACGCGCACGCTGGGCATGAGCTTGTAGATCATGGCGAAGGCGAAGGTCACGAACGCGAAGCTCACCGCGAAGTCGATGACCTGCGCGATCGGCCCGAAGTCCAGGTAGCGGTTCCACCAGCGCTGCGCCGCGGACAGCATCGCGCTGGCGACCAGCGAGACCATCAGGAGGAAGCCGATGCCCGCGATCATGCCCAGGGAGAGCAGGCGCGTGCGCAACCAGCGCCAGATCCCCGGCGAGCGATCGCGCACGGGGGCGCGCCAGATGCGGTCGAGCGCGTTCTGCAACTCGCTGAAGACCGTGGTCGCGCCCACCACGAGCGCGCCGACGCCGAACAGCGTGGCCCACATCCCGGTGCGCGGCTCGTTCGCACGCTCGAGCAGCGATTGCAGCGCGTACGCGCCGTCTGCGCCCATGAGCGCGGAAAGCTGGGAGTAGATCTCGCCGCGTGCCGCCTCCTCGCCGAACAGGATGCCCGCGATCGACACGACGATCAGCAGCAGCGGCGCGATCGAGAACATCGTGTAGTACGCGAGCGCCGCGCCCATGCTGGCGGCGTAGTCGTCCATCCAGGAGGAGGCGGCTTCGCTCGTGAGGGACCAGACGGTCTTCAGTCGGAATCTCATCGCGCGGTGGGAAGGCACGCCGCCCGCATGGAAGCGGGCGGCGAGGGGACGTTCGTCGGGGACGGCCGGGGCCGCCCCCGGGGCTGGAATCAGACCTGCGCCGCGCGCGCTTGGTCACGCAAGGTGCGCACCTGGGCGTGGTTGCGCTTGACGCCTTCGTACTGGCGCTCGACCAGCATACGGATGTTGTCCGGAAGCGCTTCGTCGAGCGCGTCGCGGTAGCGCGTCATCGCGGAGTCCTCGCCCCGCTCGCAGGCCTCGAGCAACTGCTTGTCGCTCCAGCCCGAGACCGAGCCGACCAGCGAAGTCCAGCCCCGCTGCAGGGCGCCCGAGGCGCTGCCGCCGGTCTCCGGCTCGCCGCCGAGTTGCACGACCTGCGAGCGCAGGTCCGCGCAGGCCTGCCGGCACTCGTTCGCGCGCTCCATGAAGAGGCTGCGCAGCTCGGGATTCTTCGCATGCTCGGCGACGTGGCGGAAGCCGCGCTCGCCGTCGTTGCAGGTCTCGATCAGCGTATTCAGGACGTCGATGGTGTCTTGGGAATCCATGGTTTGGTCCTTTCAGGGGTGAGGTGGGGGTATGGCGAACCGGCAGATCGCGTGCCCAAGCGGGCACGCTGCGCTCAGAGGAAGAACTCGAACCGGCGCGCGATCGTCTCGGCCACGCGCTGGCGCCAGCCGCGCCGGGCCCAGGCGGCCCGGTCGATCTCCTCGGCGCGCGCCAGGTCGTCGGCGTAGACTCGCTCCATCTCCTGCGCGAGGCCGGCGTCGAGCACGATGAGGTTGGCCTCGGCGTTGTGCAGGAAGCTGCGCCAGTCCAGGTTGCTCGAGCCGACCGTCGTCCACAGGCCGTCGATCACGCAGGTCTTGGCGTGCAACAAGGTGTCGTGTCGTTCGTGCAGGTGAACCCCGGCCCGCAGCAGCCGCCCGTAGTGGGACCGGCCGGCGGCCAGGGGTGCCCAGAAATCGCTGATGCCCGGCAGCAGCAGATGCACCTCCACGCCGCGCCGGGCGGCGTTGACCAGCGAGCGCATCAGTCGCCGCGTGGGGACGAGGTAGGCCGTGGTCAGCAGCACGCGGTGCTGCGCGGCATCGATGGCGCCGAGCAGCGCGCGGTAGAACGGGTTGCGGCGGCGGCCCGCGTCGCACGCCGCCAGCGCCACCTGCTGGGTGCCCGCGGCCGCGAGGGGCGGGTAGTAGCCGGCGCCGTGCAGGGCGATCGTCGAGTGCCGCACCCAGTGGCGCATGAACAGGCGCTGGAAGTGCGTGACGATCGGGCCCTCGACGCGCACGTGGGTGTCTCGCCAGCCGGGCACCGCGGCGGCGCCGCCATCGCGCTCGCGATGCGCGATCGGCGAGGAGCCCGACGAGTACACCGAGCTGATGTTGACCCCGCCGATGAAGCCGATGCGGCCGTCGACCACCATCAGCTTGCGGTGGTCCCGCAAATGGAAGGCGCGGCTCAGGAGGTTGGTCGCGCGCGAGAGCGGGTTGTACTCGCACACGTTGACGCCGCCGGCCCGCAGGCGATCGAAGAAGCGCGTCGGCGTGCGAATCGAGCCGAAGCCGTCGAACAGCACGTTGACGCAGACGCCCGCGGCGGCGCGATCGATGAGGCGGCGCGCGAATTCCTCGCCGGGCCCGTCGGCCTCCAGGATGTAGCTCTCGAGGTTGACGTGGTGGCGCGCGGCGGCGATCGCCTCGAACATCGCCTCGTAGGTGCTCGGCCCGTCCTGCAGCAGCTCGACCCGGTTGCCCGGCGTCAGCGGCACGGTGAGGCCCCGCGCAAGCGCCTGGGCGTGATCCTGGGGCGAGGGCGGCGCCGCTCCGGCCCCCGCCGGCGACGGGCGAAGCCGCGAGGACAACCTGAGCGACACGGGCGCGGCCAGAGGCATTCGTCGACTTCCTGCCCCGGGGTTCGCGTGCGGGCGACTGACGCACTGGCGGCGGGCGGGGCCAGGATCCCCTTCGGCAAGCACCATTCCCGTCGGACGGCCGTAGGCGTCTTGTAGGCGCCCGCCGACCGGGCATGCACGTTGCCAAAAAAAGGCCGAATCCCTTCCCGTCCGCTTGCAGAGTCGAGGTACACCAGATGGCCAGACACCAACGAGCACTCCGGAGCGTCGCAGGCGCCGCGGTGGCGCTTGGTCTCTGTGCAGGCGCCGCGGCGCAGACGGAGTACCCCGGGACGGGCAGCTCGCAACCGCGCAAGGGCGATACCTTCATCGGTATCACCATCGGCAAGCCGCACTACGAGACGTCCTGCGGCAACATCGCGGGCCTCTCCTGCGCCAACAACGGGACCTCGGTAAGCGTGACCGCCGGCAACATGTTCTCCGAATTCTGGGGTGCGGAGCTCTCCTACCTCGACCTGGGCAAGGCCGACCGCGCGGGCGGCTCCGTCGATGCCCGAGGCCTGAACCTGAGCCTGGTCGGCCGGCTTCCGCTCGGCGACAACTTCGACTTCGCCGGCAAGGTCGGCGGCACGTACGGCATCACGCACGTGAACGCGAATCCTCTCGCCGGCCTGATGAACGGTCGCGACAGCGGCTGGGGCATCGGCTACGGCGTGCAGCTCAACGTGCACTTCCCGCGCGGCCTGAGCGCCAGCGTGGGCTGGGAGCAGCACGACTTCCACTTCGCGGGCCAGGGAACGTCGGGGGTGAAGAACGTCACCGTCGGCATGGCCTACACCTTCTGAGCGGATTGCCTGCTCAGCGCGCACGCGCCGTGCGCCTGGGCGCGGCGGCCCGGCGCGGCCGCGCCGCACGGGGCTTCCCGGGCGGCGCGCTCGCCTCGCCGCTCATGGTGGCGGCC
>Ga0209051_1002155_pt1 | contig 14606 bp, 17 predicted proteins | sample AraplaCvi_mMS_r2_2_FD_184286 | JGI IMG/M metagenome (GOLD analysis project Ga0209051, IMG submission 184286) | Arabidopsis root microbial communities from North Carolina, USA - plate scrape MF_Cvi_mMS_r2 (SPAdes) (version 2) | ecosystem: Host-associated > Plants > Roots > Endosphere | place...
CGATGTACACCCCTAAGATGAAATCCAAATGTTCGTCATCGTCGGCTGGGTCATCGCGCTGGCTTGCATCTTCGGGGTGTACATCGCCCACGGGGGCAACATCCACGTGATCCTGCACGCCCTCCCCTTCGAGTTCATCACGATCTTCGGGGCGGCGGCGGGCGCGTTCCTGGCCAACAACCAGATGAAGGTGGTCAAGGCCTCCGCCAAGGGCCTGGGCGCGTGCTTCAAGGGCGGCAAGTTCAGCAAGGCGCGCTACATGGAGCTGCTGGCGCTGCTCTACGACATCCTGCAGAAGGCGCGCAAGGAAGGCCTGATGTCCATCGAGAAGGACGTCGAGGATCCCCACAGCTCGGCCGTCTTCCAGAAGTACCCCATCGTCGGCAACGACCACCACGTGGTCGAGTTCGTCACCGACTACCTGCGCATGATGGTCTCGGGCAACCTCAACGCGCACGAGATCGAGTCGCTGATGGACTCCGAGATCGAGACGCACCACCAGGAGGAGCACGCCGCGGTCGCCGCGATCGGGCGGCTCGCGGGCGGCCTGCCGGCCTTCGGCATCGTCGCGGCCGTGCTGGGCGTCGTGAACACCATGGGCTCGGTCGGCCAGCCGCCGGCCGTGCTGGGCGGGATGATCGGCTCGGCGCTGGTCGGCACCTTCCTCGGCATCCTGCTCGCCTACGGCTTCGTGGAGCCGCTGGGCGGCCTGCTCGAGCAGAAGGTCGAGGACGCCGGCAAGGAGCTGCAGTGCATCAAGACCACGCTGCTCGCCTCCATGCAGGGCTACGCGCCGCAGGTGGCGATCGAGTTCGGCCGCAAGGTGCTGTATTCGGGCGACCGCCCGAGCTTCACCGAGCTCGAGAGCCACGTGAAGGGCAAGAAGTAAGACCATGGCCGGCGACTCGAAGAAGCTCCAGCCGATCATCATCAAGCGCGTCAAGAAGGGCGGCCATGCCGCCCATGGCGGCGCGTGGAAGATCGCCTACGCCGACTTCGTGACGGCGATGATGGCCTTCTTCCTGCTGATGTGGCTGCTCGGCTCGACGACCGACGGCGACAAGAAGGGCATCGCCGACTACTTCCAGTCGCCGCTGAAGATCGCCCTGTCGGGCGGCTCCGGCGCCGGCGACTCCAACTCGGTGCTCAAGGGAGGCGGCGAGAGCCTCACCTCCACCGTGGGCCAGGTGAAGAAGGGCGAGGTCGAGGCCCAGCGCAACACGATCAACCTGCACAAGCTCAAGGCCGAGCAGATGCGCGCGGAGATCTCGCGCCTGGAGGACCTGAAGAAGGAGATCCAGGACAAGCTCGCCGCCAACGACAAGCTGCGCGAGCTGTCGTCGCAGATCCGCATGGACATGACGCGCGACGGCCTGCGCATCCAGATCGTCGACGACCAGAACCGCCCGATGTTCGACTCGGGCTCCGCGGTCATCAAGCCCTACATGCGCGACCTGCTGCGCGAGATCGGGGGCGTGCTGACCGAGGTGCCCAACCGGCTCACGCTGGAAGGCCACACCGACGCGCAGCCCTTCCCCGGCGGCGACCGCGGCTACAGCAACTGGGAACTCTCGTCCGACCGCGCCAACGCCTCGCGCCGCGAGCTGATCGCGGGCGGGCTGGCCGAGGACCGCGTCCTGCGCGTGCAGGGCCTCGCCTCCAGCCAGCCCTTCGACGAGAAGGATCCGCGCGCCCCGACGAACCGCCGCATCAGCATCATCGTGATGAACCGCGATGCGGAGGACCGCATGTTCCGCCCGATCGACCTGGCCGCCGCCGGCGCCGAGGACGCCGCCGCCTCCGGCGCGACAAATTCCACCGAAGCCGCCGCGCCCACGCCTCAAGGGCATGCGAACGCCGACCGATAACACCCCAGAACCCGTTTCCCGAGGACCATGATGAGCAATCCCTCCGACCTGAAATTCCTTGTCGTCGACGACTTCTCCACGATGCGCCGCATCGTCCGCGGCCTCCTCAAGGAGATGGGCTGCAACAACTGCGAGGAAGCCGAGGACGGCGCCGTCGCCCTGAACATGCTCAAGGCCGCGAAGTTCGACTTCGTCGTCTCGGACATCAACATGCCCAACATGAACGGCTTCGACCTGCTGAAGTCGATCAAGGCGGACGACACCCTGAAGCACCTGCCGGTGCTGATGGTGACGGCCGAGGCGCGCAAGGAAGACATCGTGCTGGCCGCGCAATCGGGCGCCGCGGGCTACATCGTGAAGCCGTTCACGAAAGCCACGCTCGAGGAGAAGGTCCAGAAGATCATGCAGAAGCTGGCGGCCACCGCCTGAGCCCCCGGGAGCACGCCATGAAGATGGAAAACATCGCCGCCATTCCGCCCGAGTCGCTTGCCGTCTCGCCGGAAGTCTTCCAGCAGCTGGGCACGATCACGCGCCTGCTGCACGACACCATGCAGCAGCTGGGCGTGATGCCCAAGCTGCAGATCGCGACCGACGGCCTGCCCGACGCGCGCAGCCGCCTGAGCTACATCGCCACCAAGACGGCGACCGCCGCCGAGAAGGTGCTGAACTCGGTCGACCAGGCCAAGGCCGAGCACAACGCGATCGCCGTGGCGACGCGCGGCATCGCCGACCTGATCGTGGCCGACCCGGTGAAGGCCGTCGCCTCGGGCGCGGTCATGAATTTCGTGCACGAGGTCGAGTCCTCGACGAAGAAGATCGACGACCACCTGACCGACATCATGATGGCGCAGGACTTCCACGACCTGACCGGCCAGGTGGTGGCCAAGGTCGTGACGCTGGCCAACGACCTCGAGGACAGCCTCGTCAAGCTGCTCGTCCAGGTGGTGCCCGAGGGCGTGCGCGCCCAGGTCGACCCCAACGTGCTGAACGGCCCCGTGGTCAACCCGGAAGGCCGCACCGACGTGGTGAGCGACCAGGGCGAAGTGGACGACCTGCTCGCCAGCCTCGGGTTCTGAGCGGACACGTCCGCCGCAAAGCACAACGCCCGCTTTCGCGGGCGTTGTCGTTCGGGCGATGCCGTCGTCGTGGTCGCGACGAGCAACACGGGGACAGGCCGGAGGCCCGTCCCCACCCGTTGCCCAGGACGTCGCGGTGTCAGCCCTGGCGCTGGCGGCGCCGCGCGAAGGCGGCCATGCCGGCCAGGCCCACGAGCAGCAGCGCGCCGGACGCGGGCTCCGGCACCGCGCTCACCAGGCGGATGTCGTCGAGCGCGCCGTCGTTCATGTCGCCCTGGACGTTCAGGTCGACGATCGCGAAGTTGTACGAGCCGGTGTGCGCGGCGGTGAAGGTGTACGTCGAGCCGGACCAGATGCCGCCCTGCGCCTCGAGCGAGCCGCCCGCGGCCGCGCCGTCGATGAGCAGCTGGGTCAACGGGGCATTGGGGTTGCCGCCGACGGCGTCGGTGCCCGGCACGCGCGGCGCCAGTGCCTGCACCCACACGTTGTCGTACGAGAAGGTGTAGCTGACGCCCGCGGTGAGCTGGGCCGACTGCGTCCAGATCTCGGTGCCGGACGACGGCGCGCCGTCGAAGAACAGCATGTGACCGGAGGCGGTGCCGAGCGTGTGGTCGAACTGCTGGGCGTAGCCGTTGGTGAACGAGACGGAGGGGTCGCTCACGACGCCGTAGTCGCCGGGCGACGTGAAGGTGCCGTCGGGCACCGCCGTGTACTGCGAGCTGCCGCCGTTGATCTGGCCGGTCTCGAAGTCGTCCGAGAGGACCGTGGCGGCCTGGGCGCCGGCGGCGAGGCCCGAGACCAGCAGGGCGGACAACAGGGGACGCAGGTTCATGGAAGGTTCTCCGTCTTTGTCGAATGGCCGTAAGTATCTGCACGCCCGCCGCCCCCGCAACGCGCCGTTCGCGACACCCCCCTAGTTTGACGTCAAACGGTTTGCGGCCGAGCCGGCACGCCGAACCGGCGCAGCAGCAGCGCATCGACCGACAGGCTGCCGGGTCCGAACGCGACCAGGGCCAGCAGCAACGACCCCCAGAAGAAGTGCTGGTGGATGCCGGCCGGGCAGTCGAAGCCCCACAGCTGCGGGTAGGAGATGACGGCCATGGCGTTGACGACGAACAGCCCCGCCGCCCCGAGGCGCCCCGCGAGGCCGAGCACGATCAGCACCGGAAAGCAGAGCTCGCCGAAGGTGCCGACCACGGCCGCGAGGTCGGGCGGCAGCAGCGGCACCTTGTATTCGTCGTGGAAGAGCGCCAGCGTGGCGCCCCAGTCGGAGATCTTCACCAGGCCGGACTGGATGAACACCTTGGCGACGTACAGCCGCGCGGCCAGCAGCAGCACCGGCTGCAACAGGTCGGCCAGCCGCGTCGCCTGGCGCGCGCGAAGGATGAGTTCTTGCATGATCAGGAGTCCTCGTGGGAGAGGCCGGCCAACAGGCCGGCGGACAGGATGCGGCCGATGAGGCCGCCGAGGTCGGCGTCCGGCTGGACGCCGAGGGCCGACGCCGCCGCGTCGCCGAAGCCGGCGCCGGCCAGCACGGCGCGCACGAACGCGGCCTCGCCGGCGGAAAGCGCCGTCACCGTCACGCGCAGGCCCTCGCGCGCGACCAGCGCCGACTGCGCCACCGTCCAGTCGACGCCGAACTCGCCGTCGAAGCCGGGCTGGTGGATCTCCCACAGACGCCGCACCGGATGCACGGACTCGACGACGGTGGTGCCGTCGGCAAGGTGCAGGCGCAGCGCGGCCTGGCGCCCGGGCGGCACGGCGGCGAGCGCCGCGGGCTCGACCGGCGTCGCGTCGGCGGCGCCGTAGGCACGGTGCACGGCCCATTCGAGCCGGGCGAGGTCGGGGAGATAAGGCAGCGCGCGCGTATGCGGGAAGACCGCGACGAAGTCGGCGAAGGCGGCGCCGAACTCGTGCAGGTCGCCGCTCGTCGACGGATGCGCGGCCAGGTACGCGCGGGCGAGCGCGTCGAAGAACTCGTCGCCCACGATCTGGCGTGCGACCGGATACGCCGCGCCGAGTGCGCGGGCGCTGGTCGCGGCCACGTTGGCGCGGTAGATCGCCAACCGGCGCGCCGCCAGCGCCGGATCGCCGGCGAGGCACGCCGTCGCGTCGGCCACGGCATCGCGATCGCGCAGCGCCGCGGCGAACGCGGCCTGGACGGCGAGGAGGTCAGGCATCGCCGCCCTCCCCCGCCGGCGCGCCGCCGACGATGGCGGCCGCCCGCGCCGCCTCGTCGAGCAGCACGTCGAGCGCCGGCAACTGCGCGTCCCATTCGATCAGCGTGGGGCGCGGCCCGAAGCGGCGGCAGGCCGACGCGTACAACGCCCACACCGCGGGCGCGACGCGCGCGTCGTGGGTGTCGACCAGGCCGTCCTCGCCGACGTGGTGGCCGGCGAGGTGGATCTCGCCGATCGCGTCGCCCGGCAGCTCCGCCAGCCGCGCCTCGGCATCGAAGCCGAAGTTCGCGGCGTTGACGTACAGGTTGTTGACGTCCAGCAGCAGCCCGCAGCCGCTGCGCCGCGCGAGTTCGGCGAGGAAGGCCGTCTCGGTCATCTCCGAGTCGCGGAACTCGACATACGCCGAGAGGTTCTCGACGAGGATGCGGCGCCCGAGCGTCTCCTGCACGCGGTCGACGCGCTCGACGAGCAGCGCGAGGCTCTCGCGGTGGTAGGGGAACGGCAGCAGGTCGTTGAAGTGCGTGCCGCCGACGCCGCCCCAGCACAGGTGCTCCGAGACCAGCGCCGGCTCGATGCGGTCGACGAGGCGCTTCAGCCGCGCGAGATGGCCCTGCGCGAGCGCGTCGGCCGACGCCAGCGAGAGGCCCACGCCGTGCAGGCTCACGGCCCAGGCCTCGCGCGCGCGCTCGAGCGCGTGCAGCGAGGCGCCGCCCTCGTGGAAGAAGTTCTCGCTGTGCACCTCGACGAAGCCGAGCGCCGGCCGGCGCTCGAAGGCCTCGCGGTAGTGCGGCTGGCGAAGGCCGATGCCGACGGCCGTGGCGGGAGACATCGTCATGGTCGCGGCACCGGGTGCTTCGCCAGCCTGCTCACGTGATCCGCGGCTTACTTCTTGGGGGCGGCCATCGAGCCGCCCATCTTCTCGCACGTGCCCTTGGCGACGTACTTCCAGTCGCCCGGATCGTTGTCCTTGGTGGCCGTGCCGGCGCACGAGTGCGAGCCGCTCGCGCTCGCGCAGTCGTTCTGGCCCGCCTTGGCGATGCCGAAGCACTTGTCCTTCGAGGGATCGGCGGCGACCGGGCCGGCATGGGCGGCGGCGAGGACGCCGACGGTCAGGAAGGAAGCGAGGGCGGCCTGGAGGGCGATGCGTTTGTCCATGGTTGAACTCCTTGGGGGTTGGATGAAGACGACACCGATGTCGATCGGCGCAGAGCTTCGTCGCCACGCCCGGAGTTTCCTTACACGCGGCCCGCGCATCATGCGCCCGACGTTGCTCGCGTCGCCCGGCCCGCGCTGGATAAAATGCCAGCCAACCATGATGTCCAAGGAAGCACCGCAAGCGTCGGAGGCCGATCCCGCCGGCCAGGCCGCCGCGCCCGCCGAGGCGCCGCTGCTGCGGCTCTACCGGGGCGATTCGGCGAAGGTCCTGAAGCGCCTGCCCGCGGACTCGGTCGACCTGGTCGTGACCTCGCCGCCCTACGCCGACCAGCGCAAGTCCGCCTACGGCGGCGTCCATGCCGACGACTACGTCGGCTGGTTCCTGCCCATCGCCGACGGCCTGCACCGCGTGCTCAAGCCCACCGGTTCCTTCGTGCTGAACATCAAGGAGCGGGTCGTCGACGGCGAGCGCCACACCTACGTGATGGAGCTGATCGTCGAGATGCGCCGCCGCGGCTGGCTCTTCACCGAGGAATACATCTGGCACAAGCGCAACTGCTATCCCGGCAAGTGGCCCAACCGCTTCCGCGACGCCTGGGAGCGCTGCATCCACTTCACCAAGGCGAAGCAGTTTGCGATGTACCAGGACGAGGTGCGCGTGCCGATGGGCGACTGGAAGCACAGCCGCCTGAAGTCCCTCAGCGCGACGGATCGCCAGCGCGACGAGTCCCGCGTGGGCTCGGGCTTCGGCAAGAAGATCGAGAACTGGGTCGGGCGCGACCTGGCCTATCCCACCAACGTCCTGCACCTGGCGACCGAGTGCGGCAACCGCCGCCACGCCGCGGCCTTCCCCGACGCGCTGCCCGAGTGGTTCATCCGGCTGTTCACCCGACCCGGCGACACCGTGCTCGACCCGTTCTCCGGCTCGGGCACGACGATGCGCGTGGCGCACGGGCTGGGCCGGCATGCGCTCGGCATCGAGCTGCTGGACGAGTATTGCCAGTTGACCGCGACCGAATTGGGCCTGACCGCGCGAAGAGGAAAGATCCATGAACGCGCTTGATCACGCCAGGAGCCGCAAGCATGCGGACGATGCCATCCGGTCGGTGAGGATGTCGAGCGCCCTGGCGATCGCGGGCTGATCGACCGGCGTTCGTTTCGGAGGCCCCGCATGGAACTCTCGATCAACACACTCACCCTCGCGATGTTCGCCGTCCAACGCGACATCATGCGCCATGAGAGGCTGAACAACGACCGGTCCCGTCCTCAGGCTGAGCGCGAGGATCATGGCCAATACGCCCTAGACCTCGGCATCGCGCTCGCCGAAATGGCGCAAGCCTATGAATCGGCCCAGTCGACGTCCCCGGAGATGCCGCGTGTCGATGAGCTCCTGGCCAAGCTCGACGCGCTCGTCGTCTGAGCGCTCGCCCCCGGCCGTCGAGCGTCACTCCCCGACCAACCCGTTGCGGATCGCGTACACCGTCAGCTCGGAGTTGTTCGCCAGCCCCAGCTTCTCGAGCACGCGCGCGCGGTAGACGCTGACGGTCTTGGGCGAGAGGGTGAGCTCGCCCGCGATGTCGGACAGGCGCTTGCCGGAGGCGATCATCACGAGCGTCTGCAGCTCGCGGTCGGACAGCTTCTCGTGCGCGTGCGCGACCTCGGGCGTGGTCAGGCTCTCGACCAGCATCTGCGCGATCTCGGGCGTCACGAACTTGCGGCCCTGCGAGACCGTGCGCACCGCCTGCACCAGTTGCTGCGGGTCGCCGCCCTTGTTGACGTAGCCGAACGCGCCGGCGCGCAACGCGCGGATCGCGTACTGGTCTTCCGGGTACATGCTGACGATGAGCACCTTCATGGTGGCGCCCTCGTCCTTGAGCACGGCGAGCACGTCGAGGCCGCTGCGGCCCGGCATGTTGATGTCCAGCACCAGCACGTCGCAGGTCGCCGTGCGCAGCAGCGTGCGCAGCTCGGGGTAGTCGCCGGCTTCGCCGACCACCTGGATGTCGGGCGCGTCGGACAGCGTGTCACGGATCCCGCGCCGGATCAGCGCGTGGTCGTCGCACAGGATGACGCGGATCATGGGCCTCCCCAGCGGGACGTGTCGAAGTCCCGGTTGTCGTGGATGTCCTCGCCGTCGGCGTCGGGGCCGAAACCCGAGGCGAGTTCGGCGTTCTCGGCGATGGGCACGGACAGGATCAGCGTCGTGCCGTTGCGGCCGCTCGACAGGTCGACCCAGCCGCCCACCGTCGAGGCGCGCTCGTGCAGGCCGCGGATGCCGAAGCTGCGCGCCTTGGCGAGATCCTCGTCGCGCAGGCCGCGCCCGTTGTCGCTCACCTCCAGCGAGAGGACGCCGCCGGCCAGCGAGAGGTCGATGGCCACGCGCGTGGCGTGCGCGTGCTTGGTGATGTTGGTCAGCGCCTCCTGCGCGGTGCGGTAGGCGACCAGCGGCACGCCGGCGGGCAGCTGCAGCGAATCGTGGCTGGTGCGGAACAGGCACGAGACGCCGGTGCGGCGCTCGAAGCGCGAGGCCATCCACTGCAGCGCGGCCACCAGCCCCTGCTCGAGGATGGCCGGGTGCAGGTTGTGCATGATGCGCTTGCTCGCCTCGATCGCCTGCGTCACGACCTCGAGCGCCGACTCGGCGCGCTGCCGGACTTCCGGGCTCACCGCGTGGCGGGCGATCCAGGCCAGGTCGAACTTGATGGCGGTGAGCGAGCCGCCGACGTCGTCGTGGATCTCGCGCGCGATCGCGGCGCGCTCCTGGTCGACGCTCGTCTGCAGGTGCTGGGCGAGCTCGGACAGCCGCTGGCGCGAGCGCGCCAGCTCGGCGTCGGACTCCTCGCGCGCCTGGCGCGCCTCGAAGGCGTCGATCGCGTGCTCGACGGCGGGCGCGAGGCGCGACAGGTTGGCCTTCAGCAGGTAGTCGCTCGCCCCGTTGCGCATCGCGGCGACGGCGACGTCCTCGCCGATCTCGCCCGAGACCAGGATGAAGGGCAGCGGCCGGCCCTGGGCCTTCACGACCTCGAGCGCGGCCAGGCCGGAGAAGCCGGGCACGTTGTAGTCGGACAGGATGATGTCCCAGGGCTCCTCGAGCGCCGCCCGGAAGGCGCGCTCGGAATCGACGCGCAGCGTGTCGACTTCCAGGCCGGCACGGCGCAGGAAGGCCATCTCCAGCTCGTGATCGGGCTCGGAATCCTCGAGGTGCAGCACGCGCAGGCGGCCGCGGCGCTGCGGGGGCGGGGCGGCGGGCATTCGTGAAGTATCGCGCACGCCGGACGTCCGCCTGGACGGGGGAGTGAGAAATGGGGCGCGATTTCCGACGTGATCGCCTCAATGTCGGGCCGCCATGTGCCGAAGAATCACCCGCACCCCTGAGGGAACCAGGACGACCGGAAGGCGTCCTGCCGAACAACACGACAGACACAGCTTGGAGCCACGATGCTGACGAGTGACGCCCAGACACCATCGCCCGGCGGCGGCCTTCCGCTCGTGGCGGCGGCCGACCTGCAGGATCACCTGATGGTGGCCTCGCACGACCTGGAGCGGCTGCAACGCCTGCTCGAGGACGCCGGCGAGGCGCTGATGGGCCACTTCTACGGTGCCTCCAGCCAGATGAACGTGCTCAAGGATGAAGCGCCGAAGGTCAACCTCGACACCGCGCCGATCCGGGAGGCCCTGCAAAGCCTGGCGGGCGCGATCACCGCGCTGCAGTTCCAGGACATGGCCACCCAGCTGATCGCCCACACCCAGCGCCGGCTGCGCAACTGCGCCGACCGGATCGCACGCGACGCGATGGGCGACGACGAGGACGGCGCCGCCGTCATCGAGGACGCCCCGCTGCGTCCCAACCCCGTCACCCAGGACGAGATGGACGCCGGTTCGATCGACCTCTTCTGACCTTCCCACCCTTCAAGCCCCAACCCCTGAATTCCGGAGAAAAAGCGATGCACACGATCCTTGCCGTGGACGATTCCCCCTCGATGCGCCAGATGGTGTCCTTCACCCTCAAGAACGCCGGCTTCAACGTGATCGAGGCCGTCGACGGCCAGGACGCGTTCGAGAAGTCGAGCCAGCGCGACTACAACCTCGTGCTGACCGACCAGAACATGCCGCGCATGGACGGCATCAGCCTGACCAAGAAGCTGCGCGAGAACCCGAAGTTCAAGCAGACCCCGATCCTCATCCTGACGACGGAGTCGAGCGACCAGATGAAGATGGCCGGCCGCGCCGCCGGCGCCACGGGCTGGCTCGTGAAACCGTTCGATCCGGCCAAGCTGATCGAAGTCATCGGCAAGGTGGTCCGCTGACCTTCGCGGTGACGGCGGCACGCGCGACGCGCCGCCCGACAAGCCTAGAGAAAGAACCGGATCAGGAGTAAGAGAAATGGGTGAGATGGTCAACAATGGCGGAAGCTCGTCCGCCGGCATCGATCTGAGTCAGTTCTACCAGGTCTTCTTCGAGGAGGCCGGGGAGAACCTGGAGCAGATGGAGCAGAAGCTGCTCGAGCTGAACATCGAGGCGGCCGACGACGAGGAGATGAACGCGATCTTCCGTTGCGCGCACTCCGTCAAGGGCGGCGCCGCGACCTTCGGCTTCTCCGACGTCGCCGCGCTGACGCACCAGATGGAGACGCTGCTGGACAAGCTGCGCCGCCACGAGCTCGCGCCGACCGCCGCGATGGTCGACGTCCTGCTGGCCGCCGGCGACGCGCTCAAGGCGCAGCTCGCGGTGCACCAGGGCGCCGCCTCGACGGCCCCGGACACCAGCGAGCTGCTGTCCAACATCCGCGCGATGGCCGAGGGCAACGCGCCCGCCCCCGCCGCGGCGCCCGCGCCCAAGGCGGCGCCCGCGGTCGACAGCCCCACGCTGAAGTCGATGCCCGTGCCGAAGGCGCAGACGCGCGCCATCGAGCTGGTCGTCGGCCCGCTCGAGCAGCCGGAGACGGCCGACAACCTGACCGAGCTGTTCAAGGAGATCGAGGACCTCGGCACGATCGAGCCGCTGGACGGCGGCCGCGCGGCCGACGGCATCCGCCGCTTCCGCGTCATCACGACGACGTCCGACAACGAACTGCTCGACCTGTTCACGTTCCACGTGGCGCGCGAGCTGATCCAGATGCGCCCGACCGACCCCGGCTTCGGCTTCTTCCCGGAAGGCCCGGGCGCGCCGCCGGAGGAGAACCCCGTCGACCCGGGCTACGGCTTCTTCGAGCCGCTGCCCGACGGCCCCGCGACCGGTGCCGTGCCCGCCGCCCCCGCGCAGGACGCCGCCGCCCCCGTGGCCGCCGCCGCGCCCGCGCCCAAGGCCGCCGTCGCCAAGCCGGCCGAGAAGTCGGCCACCGCGGTCGACGCCACGCTGCGCGTCTCGATCGAGAAGGTCGACCAGCTGATCAACCTGGTCGGCGAGCTCGTGATCACGCAGGCCATGCTGGCCCAGAACAGCCGCAACAACGAAGGCCAGCTCAGCCAGCAGCTGCTGACGGGGCTGACCGACCTGGAGCGCAACACCCGCGACCTGCAGGAAGCGGTGATGTCGATCCGGATGATTCCGATGTCGATGGTCTTCAACCGCTTCCCGCGCATGCTGCGCGACCTCGCCGCCAAGCTCGGCAAGAAGGTCGAGCTGGTGACGCAGGGCGAGGCGACCGAGCTGGACAAGGGCCTGGTCGAGAAGATCACCGACCCGCTGACGCACCTGGTGCGCAACTCCTGCGACCACGGCATCGAGCTGCCGGAAGACCGCATCGCCAAGGGCAAGGCGCCCGAGGGCACGATCACGCTCGCGGCCTCCCACCAGGGCGGCTCCATCGTGATCGAGGTGCGCGACGACGGGCGCGGCCTGTCGCGCCAGAAGCTGCTGAGCAAGGCCCGCGAGCGCGGCATCGACGCGCCCGACTCGCTCACCGACCAGGAGGTCTACGCGCTGATCTTCGCGCCGGGCTTCTCGACGGCCGACCAGGTCACCGACGTGTCCGGCCGCGGCGTCGGCATGGACGTGGTCAAGAAGAACATCACCTCGCTCGGCGGCACGGTGGAGATCGACTCCGCCGAGGGCTACGGCATGAGCGTCAAGGTGCGCCTGCCGCTGACGCTGGCCATCATGGACGGCATGAGCATCGGCGTCGGCGACGAGTGCTACATCCTGCCGCTCGCCTCGGTGGTCGAGTCCTTCCAGGTCGCCCCCGACATGATCAAGACCATCGGCGGCTCGGGCCGCGTGGTCGAGGTGCGCGACGAGTTCATGCCCGTCATCGACCTCGAGCGCGTGTTCGACGTGCCGCGCTTCGACTTCGAGCACGTGAGCAACATCATGGTGGTCGTCGAGGCCGAAGGCGGGCGCGTCGCGCTGCTCGTCGACGAGCTCCTCGGCCAGCAGCAGGTCGTCGTCAAGAACCTCGAGGCCAACTACCGCAAGGTGCAGGACGTCTCGGGCGCCACGATCATGGGCGACGGCCGCGTGGCGCTGATCCTGGACACCGGCTCGCTGGTGCGCCGCACGCGCCACTGACCCGCGTTCCTCCCTCCCCCGGGGCGGCGCCCGCCGCCCCGCGTTTCCCCAGCGTCCCCCAACCCGGAACGGACCACCCATGAGCTCCCTCTCCACCCCCGCGCGCGCCGCGATCCTCTATTCGCTGCTGGCCGGCAGCCAGGCCGTCGTCATCGCGGGCCTGTCGTTCGGCTGGTCGTCCGCGGTCATCATCGGCGGCGGCTGCCTGCTGACCGCCGCCGCGGGCGCGCTGTTCGCCTCGTCGGCCGGCATGGTCAAGGCCGTCGTCGGCGACTTCGGCCGCCACGCGCGCCGCATGAGCCAGGGCGACCTGAGCGGCGAGATCCGCGTGCACGGCGCCGGCGAGGCCGTCGCCGCGCTGCAGGCGCTCAAGGCGCTGCAGGACGCGCTGCGCCAGACCATCGGCTCCATCCGCTCGGGCTCGCACGAGGTCTCGACGGCCTCGACCGAGATCGCCACCGGCAACCAGGACCTGAGCCAGCGCACCGAGCAGACCGCCAGCAACCTGCAGCAGACCGCCAGCTCGCTGTCGCAGCTGACCGGCAACGTGCGCCAGAGCGCCGACGCCGCCGCCCAGGCCAACCAGCTCGCCAGCTCCGCCACCCAGGTGGCGCGCCGCGGCGGCGCGGTGGTCTCGCAGGTCGTCGCGACGATGGAGGAGATCAACTCCTCGTCCAAGAAGATCTCCGACATCATCGGCGTGATCGACGGCATCGCGTTCCAGACCAACATCCTGGCGCTGAACGCCGCGGTGGAAGCCGCGCGTGCCGGCGAGCAGGGCCGCGGCTTCGCGGTCGTCGCCGGCGAGGTGCGCTCGCTGGCCCAGCGCTCGGCCGAGGCCGCCAAGGAGATCAAGTCGCTCATCGGCACCAGCGTCGACAAGGTCGAGACCGGCTCGAAGCTGGTGCAGGACGCCGGCTCGACGATGGAGGAGATCGTCGCCAGCGTGCAGCGCGTGACCGACATCATCGGCGAGATCAGCGCCGCGGCCCTGGAGCAGAGCCAGGGCATCGGCCAGGTCAACGAGGCCGTCACCCGCCTCGACCAGATGACGCAGCAGAACGCCGCGCTGGTGGAGGAATCCGCCGCCGCCGCCGAGAGCCTGAAGGACCAGGCCCAGCGCATGACCACCGTGGTCTCGAACTACCGCGTCGACGGCAGCTTCTCCGACGCGCCGGCCGCCCGTGCCGCGACGCCCGCGAAGGCGCCGGCCCCCCGGGCCGAGGCGAAGCCCGCCGCCAAGCCCGCCGCCAAGCCTGCCGTCGCCGCCGCCAAGCCGGCCGCGAAGGCGGCCGCGAAGCCCGCCGCCGCGCCCAAGGCCTCGCCGGCCCCCGCTCCCAAGGCCCCGGCCGCCCCGTCTCCGGTCGCCGCCCCCGCCGCCAGCGGCGTGAGCGACGACTGGGAATCGTTCTGAAGCCCGGCCGCCAGTCAACAAATTCACTTCACCGGGCGCGCGGCGGGCCGATAACGGATCCAGACCCCCTCTCGCCCAACGCTGAAAGAAGCCCAAAGGATTTCCCATGGACATGATCAAGGAAGCCACCCACATCGCCCGCCAGGCGCAGGAACGCGCGGCCAAGGGCGCGGGCACCGGCGCGCACGGCGAGTTCCTGACCTTCCGCCTCGGCAACGAGGAATACGGCATCGACATCCTGCGCGTGCAGGAGATCCGCTCCTACGAGCAGCCGACCCGCATCGCCAACACGCCCGAGTTCCTGCGCGGCGTCGTCAACCTGCGCGGCGTGATCGTCCCGATCGTCGACCTGCGCCTGAAGCTGGGGTGCACCGCCGACTTCAACGCCTTCACGGTCGTCATCGTC
>Ga0209051_1002157_pt1 | contig 14598 bp, 11 predicted proteins | sample AraplaCvi_mMS_r2_2_FD_184286 | JGI IMG/M metagenome (GOLD analysis project Ga0209051, IMG submission 184286) | Arabidopsis root microbial communities from North Carolina, USA - plate scrape MF_Cvi_mMS_r2 (SPAdes) (version 2) | ecosystem: Host-associated > Plants > Roots > Endosphere | place...
TCTCGGAGGCCGACTCCGTCGATCATCCGGTGAGCCTGTACGCGGCCACCAAGAAGGCCAACGAGCTGATGGCGCACACGTACAGCCACCTGTACGGCATCCCGACCACGGGCCTGCGCTTCTTCACGGTCTACGGGCCGTGGGGCCGGCCGGACATGGCCTACTTCTCGTTCACGCGCGACATCCTCGCGGGCCAGCCCATCGCGGTGTTCAACGACGGCCGGATGATGCGCGACTTCACCTACATCGACGACATCGTCGATGGCGTGGTCGCGGTGACGGACAAGGCCGCCACGCCCGACCCCGGCTACGACCCGCTCGCCCCGCACCCCGCGCGCGGCCGCGCGCCCTACCGCGTCTTCAACATCGGCAACCAGGATCCGGTCGCCCTCGGTGATTTCATCGAGACGATCGAGCGCGCGCTCGGCCGCGCGGCGGTGCGCGAGTACAAGCCGATGCAGCCGGGCGACGTGGTCGCCACCCACGCCGATGTCTCGGCGCTCGCCGAGTGGACCGGCGTCTCCCCGCGCACGCCGCTGGCCGAGGGGATCGCCCGCTTCGTGGATTGGTATAGGCGATACTACGAAATCGGCTGATCCAAGGTCGACAGCCCTGGAGCTGAGAAGGAAGCCCTACATGATTCTGGTCACCGGCGGCGCCGGCTTCATCGGCAGCAACTTCGTCCTGGACTGGCTCGAGAACCACGACGAACCCGTCCTCACGCTCGACGCCCTGACCTACGCCGGCAACCTCGCCAACCTCGAATCCCTCGAGAACGATCCGCGCCACGTCTTCCAGCAGGGGGACATCGGCGACCGCGCCCTCGTCGACGCGCTGCTCGCGCAGCATCGCCCGCGCGCGATCGTCAACTTCGCGGCCGAGAGCCACGTCGACCGCTCCATCCTCGGCCCGGCCGCGTTCCTGAAGACCAACATCGAGGGCACGTTCAACCTGCTCGAGGCCGCGCGCGCCTTCCACGCCACGCTCGAGGGCGACGACCGCGCGGGCTTCCGCTTCCTGCACGTGAGCACCGACGAGGTCTACGGCTCGCTCACGCCCGACGCGGCGCCGTTCACCGAGGATCACCCCTACGAGCCCAACAGCCCGTATTCCGCCAGCAAGGCGGCGAGCGACCACCTCGTGCGCGCCTGGCACCACACGTACGGCCTGCCCACGCTCACGACGAACTGCTCGAACAACTACGGGCCGCTGCACTTCCCCGAGAAGCTGATCCCGCTCGTGATCGTCAACGCGCTCGCCGGCCGGCCGCTTCCCGTCTACGGCGACGGCCTGAACGTGCGCGACTGGCTCTACGTGCGCGACCACTGCTCGGCGATCCGCGCGGTGCTGGCCGATGGCCGCGTCGGCGAGACCTACAACGTCGGCGGCCTCAACGAGAAGACCAACATCGACATCGTGCGCGCCATCTGCCGGCTCCTCGACGAGTTGCGGCCCGACGAGGCCGGCCCGCGCGAGCGGCTGATCACCTTCGTCAAGGATCGCCCGGGCCACGACCGCCGCTACGCGATCGACGCCGCGAAGATCGAGCGCGAGCTGGGCTGGCGCCCGCAGGAGACCTTCGAGACGGGCCTGCGCAAGACCGTGCAGTGGTACCTCGCGAACGCCGAATGGGTCGAGGGCGTGCAGAGCGGCGCGTACCGCGACTGGGTCAAGACGCACTACGCGCGCCATTGAGGCAAGAGAAGGCATGAAGATCCTTCTCTTCGGCGCGAACGGGCAGGTCGGCTGGGAGCTCCAGCGCGCGCTGCAGCCGCTGGGTGTCGTCGTGCCCTTCGTGCGCGGAGAGGGTGATCGCGCGGCCGACTTCGCGCGCCCAGGGTCGCTGGAAGCGGTCGTCGAGGCGGTCCAGCCTGACGTCGTCGTGAATGCCGCGGCGCACACCGCGGTCGATCGCGCCGAGTCCGAGCCCGAGCTCGCGCAGGCGATCAACGCCGAGGCGCCGGGCGTGCTGGCGCGCGCCTGCGCCGCGCGCGGCGCCTGGCTCGTGCACTACAGCACCGACTACGTGTTCGACGGCAGCGGCGACGCGCCGCGCGACGAGCGCGCGCCCACCGCCCCGCTGTCCACCTATGGCCGCACGAAGCTCGCGGGCGAGGAGCAGATCCGGGCGAGCGGCTGCCGCCACCTGATCCTGCGCACGAGCTGGGTCTACGGCGCGCGCGGCGGCAACTTCGCGAAGACCATGCTCCGGCTCGCCGCCACGCGGCCCGAGCTCTCGGTGGTGGCCGACCAGGTCGGCGCGCCGACGGGCGCGGAGCTGCTGGCGGACCTCGCCGCGCAGATGCTGCCGGCCGCGCGCCGCGATGCCGCGCTGGCGGGCACCTACCACGCCGTCGCCGCGGGCTGGACGAGCTGGCATGCCTACGCCGCCTTCGTGTTCGAGGAGGCGCGCCGGCGCGGCGCGACGCTCGCGCTGAGGCCCGACGGCTTGAAGCCCATCCCGACGAGCGCCTACCCGACCCCCGCCGCGCGCCCCTTGAACTCGCGCCTCGACACGCGCAAGCTCACCGCGGCCTTCGGCTTGCACCTGCCCTCGTGGCAGGTGGGCGTCGCACGCATGCTCGACGAAATTCCGTTGCCCAATTCCGAGGAACCCGCGTGACCCGCAAAGGCATCATCCTCGCCGGAGGCTCCGGCACCCGGCTGCACCCGGCGACGCTGGCGATCAGCAAGCAGCTCCTGCCGGTCTACGACAAGCCGATGATCTACTACCCGCTCAGCGTGCTGCTGCTGGCGGGCGTCCGCGAAATCCTCGTGATCAGCACGCCGCAGGACACGCCGCGCTTCGAGCAGCTCCTGGGCGATGGCAGGCGCTGGGGCATCGAGCTGAGCTACGCGGTGCAACCCAGCCCCGACGGCCTCGCGCAGGCCTTCCTGATCGGCGAGTCGTTCATCGGGAACTCCCCCAGTGCCCTCGTGCTGGGCGACAACATCTTCTACGGCCACGACCTCGGCGCCCGCCTCGACACCGCCGCGCACCGCGCCGAGGGCGCCACGGTCTTCGCCTATCCCGTGCACGATCCGGAGCGCTACGGCGTCGTCGAGTTCGACGCCGGCGGCCGCGCGATCAGCCTCGAGGAGAAGCCCGCGAAGCCGAAGAGCCGCTACGCCGTCACCGGCCTGTACTTCTACGACGAGCACGTCGTCTCGCACGCGAAGGCGCTCGTGCCCAGTGCGCGCGGCGAGCTCGAGATCACCGACCTCAACCGCCGCTATCTCGACGCGGGCCGCCTCGACGTGCAGATCCTCGGCCGCGGCGACGCCTGGCTCGACACGGGCACGCACGACTCGCTGCTGGAGGCGAGCCAGTTCGTGCACACCCTCGAGAAGCGCCAAGGCCTCAAGGCCTGCTGCCCCGAGGAGATCTGCTGGCGTCGCGGCTGGATCGACGACGCGCAGCTCGCGGCCCTCGCCGCGCCGCTGGCCAAGAGCGGCTACGGCCAGTACCTGCAGCGCATCCTCGCCGAGCGCGTCTTCTGAGCCCGAGAGACCTGGCATGAACGTCATCGAGACCGCGATCCCCGGCGTGCTGATCCTCGAGCCGAAGGTGTTCGGCGACGCGCGCGGCTTCTTCCTGGAAAGCTTCAACCAGCGCGTGTTCGACGAAGCCGTCGGCACGCACGTCGACTTCGTGCAGGACAACCATTCGCGCTCGCGCCGCGGCATCCTGCGCGGGCTGCACTTCCAGCGCGGCGCGCACGCGCAGGGCAAGCTCGTGCGCGTGGCCGCGGGCGCCGTGTTCGACGTGGCGGTCGACATCCGCCCCGGCAGCCCCACCCGAGGACGCTGGGTGGGCGTGGAGCTCAGCGCGGACAACCAGCGCCAGCTCTGGATCCCGCCGGGTCTCGCGCACGGCTTCCTGGTGCTGACGGACAGCGCCGACTTCCTCTACAAGGCGAGCGCCTATTACGCGCCGCAGGAAGAGGGCGCGATCCGCTGGGACGATCCCGATCTCGCGATCGCCTGGCCCGACACCGGTGCCGCCCCGCAGCTCTCCGCGAAGGACGCCGTCGCGCCTTCGCTTCGCGAGGTCGCCGGCGGCGCCTGAAAAAGGCGCACCCGCCTACACGAAGGGCTGCGCGGCGCTGCCAGAATACGGTTCATCGGGGCGCTCGCGCTCCCGTCGAGCAGGCCCGTTGGGGGGCCGCTCCGCCTTCACCCAGAACAGAAGGAATTCCGATGGCCAAGGCCATGATCCTGGCCGCGGGTCAGGGCACCCGCGTGCGTCCGCTCACCAAATACCTGCCCAAGCCGATGATCCCGATCCTCGGCAAGCCGGTGCTGGAATACCTGATCGAACAGCTCGCACGCTACGGCGTGAAAGAGATCATGATCAACGTCGCGTACACGCACTGGAAGATCGAGAGCTATTTCGGCAACGGCCATCGCTGGGGCGTCGAGATCGGCTATTCGTTCGAGGGCCAGCGCGATCACGGCGAGATCGTGCCCAAGCCCATGGGCTCGGCGGGCGGCATGCGCCGCATCCAGGATCACAGCGGCTTCTTCGACGACACCACCATCGTCCTCTGCGGCGACGCGATCATCGACCTGGACATCGGCGCGGCGCTCCACGAGCACCGCACGAAGAAGGCGCTGGCCAGCGTCGTCACGCTCGAAGTGCCGCGCGACGAAGTGAAGAACTACGGCATCGTCGTGTCGGACGCGCAGGGACGTGTCACTTCGTTTCAGGAAAAACCCTCACCCGAGACCGCGAAGTCGAACTTCGCCAGCACCGGCATCTACATCTTCGAGCCCCAGGTCCTCGATCTCGTGCCCTCGGGCCAGGTCTTCGACATCGGTAGCCAGTTGTTTCCGCTGCTCGTCGACAAGGAGCTGCCCTTCTTCGCGCAGACCCGCTGGTTCAACTGGATCGACATCGGCCGGGTGACCGATTACTGGGCGGTGTGTCAGCGCGTGCTTCGCGGGGAAGTCGCGCAGATGGACATGCCGGGCACCGAGGTGCGCCCGGGTGTCTGGGTCGGGCTGAACACGCGTATCGACTGGGATTCCGTGAACATCACCGGGCCGGTGTACATCGGCTCGTCCACCACGGTGGAGCCCGGCGCCACGATCGAGGGCCCGGCCTGGCTCGGCAACGGCTGCGTGCTGCGCCGCGACAGCAAATTGGTACGCACCATACTGTTCGACTACACACGGTTGTCCCAAGGCGAGGTGCTCGAAGATATGATCGTCTCGCCGCAGTACTGCGTCGACCGGCACGGCAACACGACCTACCCGGGCGACGAAGGCACCGCCTTGCGCTGGGGGGACGCGCGCGCCTGATCCGCGGGGCGAGCGACGGATTCGCGCCGCATGGGGCGCGGGCATCGATCGTTCATTACCTCAGGGAAGTCCCCGCATGTCATCGTCGATCACCATCCAACCCGTCATCATGGCCGGCGGCAACGGCACCCGCCTGTGGCCGCTCTCGCGCTCGGGCTTCCCGAAGCAGTTCCTCGCCCTCTCGGGTGACGACGACAGCCTGTTCCAGCACGCCGTCGCGCGGCTGAAGGGCTTGGCGGCGGCCGACATCCAGGTCACGCCCCCGCTGATCGTGGGCAACGCGGAGCAGCGCTTCCTGGCGCTCGAGCAGTTGCGCGAGATCGGCGTCGAGCCGGCGGCCGTCATCCTCGAGCCGGTCGGCCGCAACACGGCGCCGGCGCTCACGCTCGCGGCGCTCGCGGCGCGCGACGGCGGCAAGGATCCCGTCCTCGTGGTCTCGCCCGCCGACCAGACGGTCACCGATCTCCCCGCCTTCACGACCGCCCTGCAGAAGGCGGTGCGCACGGCCGCCGCGGGCTCGATCGTGATCCTCGGCATCACGCCCGATCGCCCGGAGACCGGCTACGGCTACATCCGCAGCGTGCCCGGCGAAGGCACCGACAAGGTCGCCCAGTTCGTCGAGAAGCCCGATGCCGAGACGGCCGCGCGCTATCTCGCGGAGGGCGACTACACGTGGAACAGCGGCATGTTCGTGCTGCGCGCCTCGGTGTGGCTCAAGGCGCTCGAGCGCTTCCGCCCCGACATCCTGGCCGCCACGACCAAGGCCTGGTCCGACCGCAAGCCCGACGCGCAGTTCGTGCGGCCCACGCGCGAAGCCTTCCTCGAGGTGCCAGCCGAATCGGTCGACTACGCCGTGATGGAGCACTGCCCCGGCAGCGAGTTCGACATCCGCATGGTGCCGCTCAACGCGGGCTGGAACGATCTCGGCGCGTGGGACGCGGTCTGGCAGGTGGCGCAGAAGGACGACGCGGGCAACTGCTCCGTGGGCGACGTGATGCTGCAGGACAGCCGCAACACGCTGGTGCACGCCACCAGCCGCCTCGTGACGACGGTGGGCCTCGAGAACGTCGTCGTCGTCGAGACCGCGGATGCGGTGCTCGTCGCCGACCGCTCGCGCAGCCAGGACGTGAAGAAGGTCGTGAACCGCCTCGACACCTCCGGCCGCGGCGAGCACACCCTGCATCGCAAGGTGCACCGGCCCTGGGGCTGGTACGACAGCATCGACATGGGCCCGCGCTTCCAGGTCAAGCGCATCATGGTGAAGCCGGGTGCGGCACTGAGCCTGCAGATGCACCACCACCGCGCGGAGCACTGGATCGTCGTGCAGGGCACCGCCGAGGTCACCTGCGGCGAGCGCAAGCTCATCCTGACCGAGAACCAGAGCACGTACATCCCCCTCGGCGAAACGCACCGCCTCGCGAACCCCGGCAAGCTGCCCCTCGAGATCATCGAGGTGCAATCGGGCTCGTACCTCGGCGAGGACGACATCGTCCGGTTCGAAGACACCTACGGCCGGACTTCCTGAGGCCCCCTGGCCCCCCGAGGGGGGCCGGGCAGGGTGGCGAAGCCGCCTCTGCCCGAGACTTTTCATCGATCGTCGCCTCGAGCGCCCCGCGGGCGCCCGGGCCGCGCGGGAGGCGTCCTCCCGTTCGCCCCGAGGCGCCCCTTTCATTTGATGTTCGAAGAACGTAGCGCCCGCAAGCAGTTCCTCAGCGCCCCCGCATCGATCCCCAGCGCGATCGCCTCCCTCCTGGAGCCGCTCGTCGCCACGGGTTCGCTCGCCGTCTTCCATGCCTTCTACGGGCTGCCGATGGACGGCGCGGCGATGGCGCTCGCCATCCTGCTGCTCGTCCTCATGTTCCCGGGCGTGAACCGCTTCGGGCAGACGGGCGTCGGCGTCGGCATCGACATCCTGCTGTCGTGGTTCTGGGTGGTGAGCGTCCTGGCGCTGCTCGGGTACGCCACGGGCACGCTCCCGCAGTTCGAGCCGCGGCTGCTGCTCGGGTGGGCGGTGGCCACGCCGCTGGTGCAGTGGGCGCTCATCGCGATCGGCACCGGCGTGCTGCGCTACCAGGCCTCGCTGCCCGAGTCGCGGCGGCCGGCCGTCGTCGTCGGGGCGGGGCGCATGGGCCTGCGCGTGGCGCAGATGCTGCGCGCGCGCCAGGCCTTCGGCCACGATCTCCTCGGGTTCTTCGACGATCGCTCCGCCGATCGCGTCAACCTGCCCGCGGAAGCGACGCTCCTCGGGACGCTGCAGGCCCTGCCCGAATACATCGAGCGCCACGGGGTGCGCGACGTGTTCATCACGCTGCCGCTCACCTCGCAGCCGCGCATCGTGCGGCTGCTGGCCTCGCTGCAGAACACCACCGCCTCGATCCACTTCGTGCCGGACATCTTCGGCGTGAGCGTCATCCAGGGCCGCCTCGAGGACATGGGCGGCATCCCGGTGGTGGGCCTGATGGTGGAGCCCTTCACCGGCATCAACGGCTTCGTCAAGCGCATGAGCGACGTCGCGATGGCCGCGGCGATCCTCGCGATCGTGTCGCCCGTCATGCTGCTCCTGGCCCTCGGCGTGAAGCTCAGCTCGCCCGGCCCGGTCATCTTCCGGCAGCGGCGCACGGGCCTCGACGGCGAGGTCATCGACGTCTACAAGTTCCGCTCGATGCGGGCGCAGGACAACGGCGCCGTCGTCGTCCAGGCCACGCGCGGCGACGCGCGCATCACGCCCTTCGGCGCGTTCATCCGCCGCACCTCGCTCGACGAGCTCCCGCAGTTCGTCAACGTGCTGCAGGGGCGCATGAGCATCGTCGGTCCGCGGCCGCATGCCGTGGCGCACAACGAGCAGTACCGCAAGCTGGTCAAGGCCTACATGGCGCGGCACAAGGTCAAGCCCGGCATCACGGGCTGGGCGCAGGTCAACGGCCTGCGCGGCGAGACCGACACCGTCGACAAGATGGCGGCCCGCGTCGAATACGACCTGGAGTACCTGCGCAACTGGTCGGTGGGCCTCGACCTGCTGATCATCGCGCGCACCGTGAAGCTGGTCTTCTTCGACCGCGGCGCGTATTGAACAAGAAAAGCCTGATGACCCACCTCCGCGATCCGTTCCTCCCCTCGTCTTCCGCGCGGCCCGTTGCCGTCGCCGCCGCGCTCGCGGCCCTGTCGCTGCCCGCCTGGTCCGGCACCGATGCCGAGCCGCCCTCCAGCCCCTGGTCGATCGGCGTCCTCGAGACCGTGATGCACGACTCGAACGTGTTTCGCGTGCAGGACGGCGCGGCCCTGACGCCGCCCGCGTCGCGCGGCGACTGGATCTCCACGACCGGCGTGACCGCCTCGCTCGACCAGCCGATCGGGCGCGAGCGCCTGAAGGCCGCGGCGGAGCTCGACTGGAACGCGTTCCGGGACAACAAGCAGTTGAACAGCTCCGCCCACTCGCTGAGCATCGAGGGCGACTGGGCCACGGTCGACAACCTCTCGGGCGAGATCGGCTACTCGAACTCGGCGCAGCTCTATCGCTACAACCTCTCCGAGACCGAGCCCTCCACGGAACGCAACACGCAGACGACGAACGCGGGGTTCGTCCGCTTCCACCTCGGTGGCGTCACGCGCTGGACGTTCGACGCGATCTTCAACGGCCTCGATCTCGGGTACTCGGCCGATCCCTACAAGCCGCGCGACCTGCGGCGCTGGGACGCGTCGCTCGGCGCGACGTACCAGTCGTCGGCGGACCTGCGGCTGACGATGTCCGACCGCTATACGAAGGGCGAGTACCCGAACTACACCGTCTCCGGCGAGTTCCCCGACACGGTCACGCCCGACCACTTCACGCGCAACGACATCGCCCTCGGCGTGACCCTGGCGGCCACGGGCGCGAGCACCCTGCGCGCGCGGGTGAGCCTCGCGCACGAGAACCACTCCGTGATCGACGCGCGCAGCTTCGACGCGTGGTCGGCGGACGGCCAATGGACCTGGACGCCCACCGGCCGCACCCAGCTCACCCTCGATTTCCTCCGCGACAACGACACCGGCTCGACCGAGTCGCCGCTGTTCAGCGCCAACGCCGATGCGCGCAGCCGCACGGCGATCAGCACCACGGTCAACTACGAGCTGACGGGCAAGACGAAGCTGCACGCGAGCGCCACCTATGCGCACCGCGAGCTCGATTCCTCGTTCGCGGGCAACCCCGATTCGACCTTGCGCGGCACCGACGATCTCTGGAACGCCGGCATCGGCTTCGACTACCTGCCGACGCGCACCAGCCGGATCGGCTGCACGATCTCGCGCGAGCGCCGGCGCACGGGCGGGGACGACATCTCCATCACCTACCCGTACAGCGCCACGGTCGGAAGCTGCACCGGGCAGATCGCGTTCGATTGATGCCATGCCCTATCCAGGCAGGGGTATGGCCCTCGGCAATTCTCGCGCGGACTTGAGGCCGACTTTCGTGATGTTTGCCACACGATCGGAATTCGTCGTCCGCTCGCGTTGACCCATCCCGGCCGCCTGCCTAACATCGCCCGCCGCCGCCCGCGAATTCCGTCACGGGCGGAATCGACAAGAAACGGGCGACGGCCGTCGCCCTCCATCCGGGGTAAGAATGAAGAAGATCTCCAAGATCGCCGCGCTCGCGCTGGCGATGGCGGCGGGCACCGCGTTCGCGGGCCCGACCGAGCTCGGCACGGGCACCGGCTCGTACGAGTTCAACGGCACGAAGGACGCGGCGTACTACGTCACGCTGGAGGCCGGCACCTACACCTTCACGGCCGACGTCACCGCCGACGACGTGAAGCTCAACGACGTGTGGCTCAGCTACGGCCGCGACAAGAACGCGAGCGGCAAGAACGACCTCGGCTCGTTCACCGGCTCCGAGTCCGGCGATTTCACCGGCTCGGTCACGCTCACGGTCGACGGCACCAAGCCCGTCTACCTCGACGTCGACACGATGCTCGGCAAGCTCGGCCACGGCAGCTTCGCCGGCACGCTGACGGTCTCGGCGGTGCCCGAGCCCGCGTCCGGCGCGCTGCTGCTGGCGGGCCTGGGGCTGTTCGTCTTCCTGGGGCGTCGGCGCCAGTCTTGAGCGCTTCGCGCTCGAATGAAGAAAGGGCAGCGCGTCGTGCTGCCCTTTTGCATTGCGGGGTCGGCTCTTCGAGCTGACCCCGGCATTCGACCGGTCGCCGGAAGGAATGCCGGGGTCAGGTCGAAGACCTGACCCCGAAACCCAGGGCCGCGTCAGGCCATGAAGCCCAGGTCGCGGCTCGAGAAGTTGCGCAGGTTCGGCAGGATCGTCGCCAGGTCGGAGTCCGAGACGCCGAACCAGCGCCCCATGGTCGCCGCGTACTGGTCGACCGCGGTTGTCGGCAGCAGCGCGCCCGCGGCGAGCTGGTCGGGGCTCGTGAAGCCGCCGCGATTGTCGGAGCCGCCGTAGACCGGGAAGGCGCCGTAGAGGTCGCCGCCGCGCACGGCCCCGCCCATCACGAAGTGATGGCCGCCCCAGCCGTGGTCGGAGCCGTCGCCGTTGGTCGTGAAGGTGCGGCCGAAGTCGGAGGCGGTGAACGTCGTCACGTCGTCGCCGACGCCCATCGCCGTGAGCGTGTCGTCGAAGTACCGCAGCGCGTGCGCGAGGCGGGCCATGTTGGCCGCATGGCGGCGCGGCTGCTCGTCGTGGGTGTCGAAGTCGCCCAGGCCCACGAAGAAGACCTGGCGCGTCATGCCCAGCGTGCCGCGCGCGGCGATCGTGCGGGCGACGGCCTGCAGTTGCAGGGCGAGCGGGTTGAGCTCCGTCGTGCGGGTGTCGGGGTTGGCGAACTTCAGCAGCGGGTCGGTCGCGCTGGTTGCGCCGGCCGTCCCCCAGGGGCCCGCGCCCGCGGCGGGAAGCACGCTGCCCAGGACGCCGTCGGCGTCGATCGATCGTGCGACGACGGCCGCGTGGTCGCGCTCGATGAGGTTGGTGCCGCGCGTCGTGCTCGCGATGGCCTGCAGCTTCTGCTGCACGACGCTCGAGCCGTACATCGAGCCGGCGCCGCCGAGGTGGATCGATCCGCTCGTCGCGAGCTGGTACTGGCGCGCCTGGGCGCCGGTGAGCCACGCGGCGTTGCCGGAAACGGAGATCGCCGAGAACATCGTGCGCTGGTTGCCGGCCATCACCAGATCGGCCAGGCGCCCGCCCCAACCGGTGCCCGCGCCTTCGGGCGTGAAGGTCTGCCACACGGCCTGCTGGTCGTTGTGCGAGAAGAGCTTCGGCGGCTTCGGGAAGGCCGGGTCGGCGAAGTTGGCCTTGGTCGTCGGGCGCACGAGCGGCCCCACGTTGGCGACGACGCCCAGCCGGCCCGCGGCGAACAGGTCGCGCACGGCACCGAGCGAGGGATGCAGCGCGAAGCCGCGGCCTTGCGTGCGGGTCGGGGAGATCGGGAGCACGCCGCCCAGCTGCGCGTGGAAGTCGGAGGCGCCGCCCACCGGGATCGTGCCGGCCGGCGCCAGCGCGAGCGGCTGGTCGCCTTGCCCACGCTGGCTCGAATAGCGGCTCCACGAGGCCGTGTCGGTCGCGAGCACGGTGTTGTACGCGTCGTTGCCTCCGTAGAGGAAGATGCACACCAGCGCCTTGTAGTCGCCGGCGGTGGCGGCGCAGGCGCGACCCATCGCGGCGAGGTTCAAGGCGAACGGCGCGGCGGCGGGGGCCACCAGGCCGAGGGTGCCGGCACGGCGAAGCAGCTCGCGGCGGGAGAGACGTGAATTCATGAGGGTCTCGGTCGATGTGGTGGACGGCCTGCCGCGCGGGGCAGGCACGGATCACTTCTGGACGATGAACTCGGGCGAGGCGAGCGTCAGCAGGATGGCGGCGCACACGCGATCGCGCTTCGCGGCGGTCACCTGCGACTGGTTCGCGCCGTTGGGCTTGAGCGCGGGAATGGCGATCGAGTCGACGGCCGCGCGGATCTGGGTCTTCAGCGCGGCGGGCACGGTGTCGCCGATCAGCTTGCGCGTGACGCCGTCGACCAGGGTGGCGCTCGTGCCCGAGGCGGCGAGCTCGCCGGTGTAGTCGGGCTGCACGTCGGGCCGCGTGCCGGCGTTGCGCACGCCGCGCAGGCCCGCGCCCTTCGCGACGGCGGCCGCCATGAAGTTCACGTAGCCGGCGACGCTGGTCTCGGTGGTGGCCTGCAGCTCGGGCATCGTGAGGCCGCGCTCGCCCGTCTGCGTGCCGGCCGCGACGTAGCCCGGGCGCCAGAAGTTGAAGACGGAGTCCGAGCGCAGCGGCGACTGGCCCAGCTCCAGGCCGGGGTCGTCGGTGTTCGTCACGAGCGCCAGCCCGGACTCGGACTTCGCATTGAACGCGCGCATCCACGCGGTCAGCCGAAGCACCGGCTCGCGCACCTTGCCGTAGGTCTCGCCCGCGTACACGGAGGTGCCGCGGGCCTCGGGATCGAGCAGGATCGCGCGCACCACGGCCTTCAGGTCGCCGCGCACGCCCTTGCCGTTGTCGGCGAACACCTTCGCGACGCGGGCCACGTACGCGGGGCTCGGGTGGCTGGTGACGAGGCGCTGGATCAGCTGCCGGCCGATGAAGGGGCCGACGTTGGGATGCGCGGCGAGCGTGTCGAGCGCGGTCTTCAGGCTCGCCGCGGGGTTCGGCGTGCCCTGCGGCGCGATCGAGACGCCGAGGAAATCCTTCTCGCTCGTCGAGTGGAACTGCGGGTACGCCTGCATCGCGTGGACCCAGCGATCCGCGACCTGCACGCGCGAGTTGCCGATGAAGCGCGCGTTGCTCGTGTCCGGGCCGTACCAGCTGAAGCCGGTGAAGACCTTCGACAGGCCGACGATGTCGTCGCCGTCGTAGGTCTCGATGGCCAGGCCGTTCGCGTCGAGCCTGCGCGTGCCGTCGGCGTTGAGCTGCACGAGGCCGATCGAGAAGAGCTGCATCACCTCGCGGGCGAAGTTCTGGTCGGGGATCTTCCCGGTCGCGGCGTTCTCCTTCGAGTTCTTCAGGCTCGAGAGGTAGATGCCCATCGCGGGATGCAGCGCGACGTCCTGCAGCAGCGTGCGGTAGTTGCCGAACGCGTCGCGATTGAGCATGTCGAAGTACGACGCTGCCGCGCGCGACTTGCTGCCGACGAGGTCGTGCGTCGAGACGACGAAGATCTGCGACAGCGCGAAGGCGACGCGGTTGCGGAGCTGGTCGTTGCTGGTGAGCGCCTGCTTGTAGAACTGCGTGGAGAGGGAAGCGGCGTTCGCGGTCGCGTTCGGATTCGCGGCGGCGGCCGCCCGGGTGTCGGCGTCCCAGCGTGCGGTGTAGGCCGACGTGGCGGGAAGCGCGAACTGCGCGTCGATCCAGGCCGCGGTGCCGCTCTTCATGACCGACGCGACGTCCGCGTCGGTCGGGCCGAACGTGGCCTGCGTGAGCAGGCGGAAGGCGTCGGCATGCGTGGTCGTGCCGGCCGCGGCGACCGATTCGTCGGTCTGCGTGGCGCCGCTGTCGGCGGTGTCCGTGGTGTCTCCGGGGGTCGAGCCCGCGTCGGTCGTGTCGCCCGCGGTCGAGCCGGTGTCGCCGACGCTCGCCGGGGCCTCGGCCCCCTCGCCGGAGCCGCCGCCCCCGCCGCCGCAGGCGGCGAGCAGCGACAGCAACAGGCCCGCGCCGAGCGCCTGCCAGCGCAGCGCGCCGTTCCTGGCCGAGAAGGCGACGCGCGCATCCACGTCGCGTCGCGAGAAGAACCGAGACATCCCATTTCCCCCAGTTGGGCTCGGCCCACCGTCTTGTGCGGCGGGTCGGCTCAGGGGATATCGGAACCCGGTACGGGGCGACTAAGGCGCCCGGCGTGCGCCGGGCGTGCAGAGTTCACGCCCAACGCCTCTCAACCCCCCCGAGAGAGGGGGGCTGCTTCGACGGGCGGGGTCTGGCCTCCAGGCCTGACCCCGCACTTCAAACCGAAGCGGGAACGAACACGGGGGCAGGTCCGAAGACCTGACCCCCGATCCAGGGCCCGTCAGTCGATGAGACCGAGGTCCTTCAGGCGCACGATGACCAGATCGGCCGCGGCCTCGGCCGTCATCGACTGCGTGTCGACGACGATCTCCGGCGCCTCCGGCGCCTCGTAGGGCGAGCTGATGCCGGTGAAGTTGGCGATCTCGCCGCGGCGGGCCTTCTTGTACAGGCCCTTGACGTCGCGCTCCTCCGCGACGGCCAGCGGCGTGTTGACGTAGACCTCGATGAACTCGCGCTCGCCGAGCAGCCCGCGCGCCATCGCCCGCTCGGAGCGGAACGGCGAGATGAAGGCTGTCATCACGATCAGGCCGGCATCGACC
>Ga0209051_1002160_pt1 | contig 14589 bp, 14 predicted proteins | sample AraplaCvi_mMS_r2_2_FD_184286 | JGI IMG/M metagenome (GOLD analysis project Ga0209051, IMG submission 184286) | Arabidopsis root microbial communities from North Carolina, USA - plate scrape MF_Cvi_mMS_r2 (SPAdes) (version 2) | ecosystem: Host-associated > Plants > Roots > Endosphere | place...
GGGCGCCTACATGTGGGATGCGGCGGGCCAACGCTACATCGACTACATCGGCTCCTGGGGGCCGATGATCCTGGGCCATGGCCATCCGGCCGTGATCGAGGCGGTGCAGCGCGCGGTGACCGAGGGCCTGTCCTTCGGCGCCCCGACCGAGCGCGAGATCGAGCTGGCCGAGGCCATCCTCGCGCTGATGCCCTCCATGGAGATGGTGCGCCTGGTCAGCTCCGGCACCGAGGCCGCGATGAGCGCGCTGCGCCTGGCGCGCGGCGCCACCGGCCGCAAGACCATCATCAAGTTCGAGGGCTGCTACCACGGCCATGCCGACGCGCTGCTGGTGAAGGCCGGCTCGGGCCTGGCGACCTTCGGCAACCCGACCTCGGCCGGCGTGCCGCCCGAGGTGGTGCAGCACACGCTGGTGCTGCGCTACAACGACATCGCCCAACTGGAGGCGGCCTTCGCCGAGCATGGCCAGGACATCGCCTGCCTGATGATCGAGGCGATCGCCGGCAACATGAACTTCGTGCGCGCCACGCCCGCCTTCGCCAAGCGCTGCCGCGAGCTGTGCACGCAACACGGTGCGCTGCTGGTGTTCGACGAGGTGATGACGGGATTCCGCGTCGGCCTGAAGGGCGCGCAGGGCGTGCTGGGCATCACGCCCGACCTCACGGTGCTGGGCAAGGTCATCGGCGGCGGCATGCCGCTGGCGGCCTTCGGCGGGCCGCGCGCGATCATGGAGCAGCTCGCGCCGATGGGACCGGTCTACCAGGCCGGCACGCTGTCGGGCAATCCGGTGGCCACCGCCTGCGGCCTGGCCACGCTGCGCGAGATCGCCAGGCCCGGCTTCTACGAAGCGCTGGGCGCGAAGACGCAATCGCTGGTCGACGGATTGAAGTCCGCGGCCAAGGATGCAGGCGTGGGCTTCAGCGCCGACTGCGAAGGCGGCATGTTCGGCTTCTTCCTGCTCGACGCGCTGCCGCAGGACTATGCGAGCGTGATGAGAAGCGACGGCGCGCGCTTCAACGCCCTCTTCCACGGACTGCTGGAGCGCGGCGTCTACATTGCGCCGGCGCTGTACGAGGCGGGCTTCGTGAGCAGCGCCCATACCCAAGATGACATCGGGCAGACGCTGGAGGCTGCCGCGGCGGTCTTCAGGAAGCTCGGCCAGGCCGCATGAGCCGGCGCGCTTCGCTCGCCCTGCTGGCGGCGCTGGCCGGCGCGCCGGCGCTGGGCCAGGCGCAGGACGCCACCGCCGCCGACACCAGCAGCTCCGAGGTGCTGTCGCGCCTGTGGCTCAACCCCGGCTTCTACTCGTGGCACTGGGACCGCGACAAGGACCTGGAGGACGCCAACCCGGGCTTCGGCGTGGAGTACGTCCTGAACGACCAGTGGTCGCTCACCGGCGGCACCTTCAAGAACAGCGACCGCGAGCGCTCGAACTACATCGGCGCCTACTACATGCCCTTCCAGTGGCAGGGCATTAAGTTCGGCGCCGCGCTGGGCGCCTTCAACGGCTACCCGAACTACAAAGACGGCGACTGGTTCCCGGCGCTGATCCCCACCGTGGCCTACGAGAGCCGCTACTGGGGCCTCAACGTGGGCATCATCCCCTCGTACAAGGACCGCCTCTACGGCGCCATCAGCTTCCAGCTGAAGGTGCGCTTCGCGGCGCCGCCCTCCTCGTCCCCGAAGGCCGGCGCCGACTGAGCTGCCGCCTCAGTGGCGGAAGTGGCGCACGCCGCTGAAGACCATGGCCACGCCACGCTCGTCGGCCGCGTCGATCACTTCCTGGTCGCGCATCGAGCCGCCCGGCTGGATGACGCAGGTGGCACCGGCGTCCACCACCACGTCCAGGCCGTCGCGGAAGGGGAAGAAGGCATCGCTCGCCACGGCCGTACCCTTGAGCGACAGGCCCGCGTGCTCGGCCTTGATGCTGGCGATGCGCGCCGAGTCGAGCCGGCTCATCTGGCCCGCGCCCACGCCCATGGTCATGCCGTCGGCGCAGAAGACGATGGCATTGCTCTTCACGTACTTGGCCACCTTCCAGGCGAAGAGCAGGTCCTGCAGCTGCTGCGGGGTCGGCTGCTTCTTCGTCACCACCTTCAGCTGGTCCAGCGACAGCTCGTGGTTGTCGGCGGTCTGCATCAGCAGGCCCGAGCCGATGCGCTTGACGTCCATCATGTTGCGGCCGTTCTTCCAGTCGGTGTCGCCGCCGGGCGGCAGCTCGATCTGCAGGATGCGCACGTTGACCTTGCTCTTGAACACCTCCAGCGCCTCGGCCGAGTAGCCGGGGGCCATCAGCACCTCGACGAACTGCTTGCTCACTGCCTGCGCGGCCGCCAGGTCCATCGGGCGGTTGAAGGCGATGATGCCGCCGAAGGCCGAGGTCGGATCGGTCTTGAAGGCCTTGGCATAGGCCGCGTGCGCGTCGGCGCCCACGGCCACGCCGCAGGGGTTGGCGTGCTTGACGATCACGCAGGCCGGCACATCGAAGCTCTTCACGCATTCCCAGGCGGCGTCGGCATCGGCGATGTTGTTGTAGGAAAGCTCCTTGCCCTGCAGCTGCCTGGCGCTCACCAGCGAGCCGGGCGCCGGGTACAGGTCGCGGTAGAAGGCGGCCTGCTGGTGCGGGTTCTCGCCGTAGCGCAGGTCCTGCAGCTTGACGAAGCGGCCGTTGCTCTGGCCCGGGAACAGCGCGCGCACCGGTGCCGGCTGGCCCTGGCTGGCGTCGAAGTCCACGGCCGAGAGGAAGTCGCTGATGGCACCGTCGTAGTCGGCGATGCGGTTGAAGGCGGCCACGGAAAAACCGAACCTGGTCTTGTCGCTGAGCTTGCCGCTGGCCTTCAATTCAGCCAGCGCCACCGGGTACTGGGCGGCGTCGGTCAGCACGCCCACGTCCTTCCAGTTCTTGGCGGCGCTGCGCACCATGGCCGGGCCGCCGATGTCGATGTTCTCGATCGCGTCTTCCAGCGTGCAGCCGGCCTTGGCCACCGTAGCCTCGAAGGGGTAGAGATTGACCACCAGCAGGTCGATGGTGTCGATGCCGTGTTCCTGGATGGCGGCCATGTGCGCGGGCAGGTCGCGGCGCGCCAGCAGGCCGCCGTGGATCTTGGGGTGCAGCGTCTTCACGCGGCCGTCGAGCATCTCGGGAAAGCCGGTGTGCTCGGCCACCTCGGTCACGGGCAGGCCGGCGTCGGCTAGCAGCTTGGCGGTGCCGCCGGTGGAAAGAAGCTTCACGCCCAGGCCGTGCAGGCCTTGCGCGAATTCGAGGATGCCGGTCTTGTCGGATACGGAGATGAGTGCGGTGAGGGCCATGTTCAGGGACGACTTGTTGTTCATTTGAGGAGCTTGTGCTCGACCAGCTTCTTGCGCAGGGTATTGCGGTTCAGGCCCAGCCACTGGGCCGCCTTGGATTGGTTGCCCTCGGCGCGGGTCATCACCACGTCGAGCAGCGGTTTCTCGACCACGCTGACCAGCATCTCGTACATGCCGTCGGGCTCGGTGCCGCGGAGGTCGCGGAAATAGCTTTCCAGACTGCTGCGGACGCAGTCCTCGATCTGCTTCTTGCTCATGCTCTTCTCTTCTTGATTTGAATTCTTATTGGGGGCGGCCTAGCAGACTGCCCCTTCCTCTGCCTCGGAATTGTTCATTGCCTGCGGCGCGGCGGCAGGCATGCGGTCTTGGTGAGCGGCCAGTGCGTCGAAGAAAGCCGCGACGGCCGCCAGCTGGGCCTCGCATTCCTCGATGCGGTTCATCTCGCCGCGAAACGCCTCGCCCCCAGGCAAGCCGCGCACGTACCAGCCGATGTGCTTGCGTGCCGTGCGCACGCCGCTGTAGTCGCCGTAGAGGGCGTAGTGTTCTTGCAGGTGCTCGAGCAGGAGGCGCTTGACCTCGGCGACCAGCGGCGGCGCGCGGTGGGCGCCGGTGGCCAGGAAGTGCTCGATCTCGCGGAAGATCCAGGGCCGGCCCTGGGCGGCGCGGCCGATCATGATGGCGTCGGCGCCGGTCGCGGCCAGCACCTCGCGGGCTTTCTCGGGGCTGGTGATGTCGCCGTTGGCCACCACCGGCACCTTCACCGCGGCCTTGACGGCGGCGATGGTCTCGTACTCGGCCTCGCCCTTGTAGCCCTGCTCGCGCGTGCGGCCATGCACGGTGAGCATCTGCACGCCGGCGGACTCGAAGCGGCGCGCCAGCGCCACCGCGTTGCGCTGCTCCAGGCTCCAGCCGGTGCGCATCTTGAGCGTGACGGGCACGCCATGCGGCGCCGCCGCATCGACCACGGCCTGCACGATCTCCAGGGCCAGCGGTTCGTCGCGCATGAGCGCGGAGCCGGCCCACTTGTTGCAGACCTTCTTGGCCGGGCAGCCCATGTTGATGTCGATGATCTGCGCGCCGCGCTCGATGTTGTAGTGCGCGGCCTCGGCCATCATCTGCGCGTCGGTGCCGGCGATCTGCACGGCGATCGGGCCGGGCTCGCCGGCGTGGTCGGCGCGACGCGAGGTCTTCAGCGAGTTCCACAGCTCCTTGCGCGAGGTGACCATCTCGCTGACCGCGTAGCCTGCGCCCAGTTGCCGGCACAGGGTGCGGAAGGGCCGGTCCGTCACGCCGGCCATGGGCGCGACGAACAGGCGGTTCTCCAGCGGTATGTTGCCGATCTGCAGGGACATTGAAATGGTGCGGCGCAAACTCGGCTGCTGAAAAATGAGGCACGATTGTAGCGATGCGCCATCCCGGTGGATGAAACCATTTGCACTGCAAACCCCATAGGCGAAAAGGCGCCGATCCATATACTGCCGCGCTACATGGAACATTGGTACGACTCGTTGCTGGCCTTGCTGGCCCTGCCTGAATACGGGCTCACCTCGCTGTTCCTGGTTTCCTTTATTTCCGCCACGTTGCTGCCGCTGGGCTCGGAGCCTGCGCTCTTCGGCCTGCTGCAACTCAACCCCGAGATGTTCTGGCCGGCGATCGCCGTCGCGACGATCGGCAACACGCTGGGCGGCGCCGTGGACTGGTGGATGGGCTACGCGGCCCACCAGGTGGCCGACAAGTACTCGCACTCCAAGCACCACGTGCGCGTGCTGGGCTGGCTCGAGCGCCTGGGGCCCAAGGCCTGCCTGCTGGCCTGGCTGCCCCTCTTCGGGGACCCGCTGTGCGCGGTGGCCGGATGGCTGCGCATGTCCTTCTGGCCCTGCGTGTTCTACATGGCCATCGGCAAGTTCGCGCGCTACGTCACCATGACCTCGGGCCTGATGTACATCTGGCCCAAGCTGGGATTCGGCGGCTGAAAACGAAAAAGCCGGCATGCGCCGGCTTTGCGGGACTGCGCGCCTTGCGCGCGGCAGCGAACGCTGATCAGCCCTGGTGCGGGCGCTTGCCGGCGTTCTTCTTGCTGCGGGTGGCGGGGCCGCGCTCGAGGCTGCGGCGCTGGCCGGTGCCCTGGCGGGCCAGGGCCATGCCGGGCATCGGCGTGGGACGCGGGGTGGCCTTGCGGTCGGCTTCGGTAACGATCTTGTTGCCCATGTGGATGCTCCTGATTGGGTGTGTTGGGTGATGAGAAAACGGGAGGCCCCGGGACGGGGCCACCCCCGTATTGTCGCCGCTTCGGCGAGCACTCACCCGGTTCACTTGAGTTCGAAGGGGCCGCCGCGTTCCAGCGCGCGCTGGTAGGCGGGCCTCGCATGGATGCGCTGCAGGTACGCCATCAGCCTGGGCCGGCTCGCGTCCAGGCCGCCGCGCGCCTGCGCGGCCTCGACGGCAAAGCTCATCTGGATGTCGGCCGCAGTGAAGGCTTCGCCGGCAAACCACAGGCTCTTGCCCAGTTCGCCTTCCATGAAGTCCAGGTGCGTGCGCAGCTGCGGGGCGATGAAGGCCGCCTTGGTCTTGGCGGCGATGCCCTTCACGATGGGCTTGGCGAAGAAGGGCACCGGGCTCTTCTCGATGCGGTCGAAGACCAGCTTGAGCAGCAGCGGCGGCATGGCCGAGCCCTCGGCGTAGTGCAGCCAGTAGCGGTAGCGCACGGCCTCGGGGGTGCCGGGGACCGGCGCCAGCTTGCCGGGACCATAGCGCTCGGCCAGGGTCTCGATGATCGCGCCCGACTCGGCCAGGGTCAGGCCCTCGTCCGTCACCACCACCGGCGACTTGCCCAGCGGATGCACCGCCTTGAGCGAAGCGGGCGCCAGCATCGTGGCCGGGTCGCGCTGGTAGCGGATGATCTCGTAGGGCTGGCCCAGCTCCTCCAGCAGCCAGAGCACGCGCTGCGAGCGGGAGTTGTTCAGGTGGTGGACAGTGATCATGGTGTGCTGCGTGGTTGAAGCCCGCTTTCTACCGGATCGCTGGCGAACCACACATGCAGATGCGACGAGGCGCACCGGCGGGCATGCCAGCCGCGCCGGCGCGCGACGAAGCGCGTGCCCTATCTAGTCAGGAGCTGAAGAGGAAGTTCATGACGTCGCCATCCTTGACGACGTACTCCTTGCCTTCCGAGCGCATCTTGCCCGCGTCCTTGGCGCCCTGCTCGCCCTTCAGGGCGATGTAGTCGTCGAAGGCGATGGTCTGCGCGCGGATGTAGCCCTTCTCGAAATCGGTGTGGATCACGCCGGCCGCCTGCGGGCCGGTGTCGCCGATGTGGATGGTCCAGGCGCGCACTTCCTTCACGCCGGCGGTGAAGTAGGTCTGCAGGCCCAGCAGCTTGAAGGCGGCGCGGATCAGGCGGTTCAGGCCCGGTTCCTCCTGGCCGATCTCGGCGAGGAACATCTTCTTGTCCTCCTCGTCCATGTCGGCGAGCTCCGCCTCGATCTTGGCGCAGATGGCCACCACCGGCGCGTTCTGCTTGAGTGCGTACTCACGAAGGCGGTCGAGGTAGGGGTTGTTCTCGAAGCCGTCCTCGGACACGTTGCCCACGAACATGGCGGGCTTGGCGGTGATGAGGCCCAGGGGCTTGACCAGCGGCTGCTCTTCCTTGGTGAACTCGACCGAGCGCACCGGCAGGTTCTGGTCCAGCGCCTTCTGGCAGCGCTCGAGCAGGGCCACCAGTTTCTGCGCGTCCTTGTCGCCCGAGCGGGCCACCTTGGTGTGGCGGGCCAGGGCCTTTTCCACCGTGGCCAGGTCGGCCAGGCACAGCTCGGTCTGGATGACCTCGATGTCGGAGATGGGGTCGACCTTGCCGGCCACGTGCACCACGTTCTCGTCGTCGAAGCAGCGCACCACGTTCACGATGGCGTCGGTCTCGCGGATGTGGGCCAGGAACTTGTTGCCCAGGCCTTCGCCGGTGCTGGCACCGGCCACCAGGCCGGCGATGTCCACGAACTCGACGATGGCGGGCACCACGCGCTCGGGCTTCACGATCTCGGCCAGCTGCGCCAGGCGCGGATCGGGCACCTCCACCACGCCCACGTTCGGCTCGATGGTGCAGAAGGGATAGTTTTCCGCCGCGATGCCGGCCTTGGTCAGGGCGTTGAAGAGGGTGGACTTGCCGACGTTGGGCAGGCCGACGATGCCGCACTGGAGGCTCATGGCGGGTAGCTTTCTTCTGGGAGATTGGGGAGAACCCGTGATTTTACGGCGCCCTCCCCCGGCTGCGCGCCGGGCGGGCTGCGGCCCTTATTCGAAGCGGAGATTGGCCCCGGCCGGCTGCCCCACGCGCAGCGCCTGCTCCACGCCCTCCAGCACGATCACGTTCATGCCGAAGGTGAGCGCGCCGTCCAGGCGCGGGTCGGCACGGTAGCCGCGCAGGGTCTCGTTGACGGCCGTGCCGGTCGCGGCCGTGGCCGGGTCGACGTCGGGGATGGTGCAACGGGCACAGGGCTTGACCGGCCGCAGCAGCACCAGGCCGCCCTCGCCGGTGTCGATGCGGATCTCGTCCACGCGGTCTTCGTCGTGCGCCTCGATGCCGGCCAGCACCAGGTTGGGCCGGAAGCGCTCCATGCCCACCGCCTCGTGGCCACCGGCCGCCAGGCGCGCGTTGAACTCGGTGAGCGAGGCCTCACTGATCACCAGCATCGGGAAGCCGTCGGCGAACTGGTTCAGGGCCTCGACCTCCCCGGTCCACTTGCGGCTGGACAGGCGCTTGTGCTCCGGGTCGAAGCGCACCAGGCGCAGCATCTTCTTCGGCTGGCCGGGCTCGGCGAGGAAGTCGCTGAACCACTGGGCCGCGATGTCGCCCATGTCGTAGGCCGCCACCTCGTCGTCCCACACGCGCACACGCACCGGGCCCTCGACCCGGTCGAAGGCGATGTGCAGCGCCAGCATGCCCGGGGCGCGCAGCACCATGTCGCCGTGCCGCAGCGTGGGGCGGATGAGGGCCATGCGCGGCAGCTCGCGCTGGCTGACGAATTCGCCCGTCTCGTCCACCACCATCCAGGCGCGGTCGAATTCCAGGCCGGTCTCGATCAGCAGGCTTTCCTTGAGCTCGACGCCCGCGCAGGACTTGATCGGGTAGACGAACAGGCGCGAGACGCTGGCTTGGAGGTCGAAATCGGCAGGGTTCACGAAGGGGTCCTCGGCTGGGGTCTGCCGATTGTCTCCCATGGAAAAGGGAGAAAAGCCGCCTCCCCCCAACTCCCTACAATGCCCCGATGGCTCTTCCCCCCGAGGTTTGCATCCGCGGCGCCGGCATCGTCGGCCGCACCCTGGCGCTGCTTTTGGCCGGTGCCCGCGTGCGCGTGGCCCTGGTGGCGCCGGCCGTCGATGCGGCCGCCAAGGCGCGCGAGGACATCCGCGCCTATGCGCTCAATGCCGCCTCGCGCCAGCTGCTCGAATCGCTGCGCGCCTGGCCCGATGCGCAGCACGCCACCGCGGTGCGCGAGATGATGATCCACGGCGACGACGGTGGCAGCGTTCACTTCAGCGCGCCCAAGCAGAAGGTGGACGCTCTGGCCTGGATCGTCGACGTGCCCGCGCTGGAGCAGCGCCTGGCCGACGCCGTGCGCTTCTCGCCCATGATCGAGGTGGTGAACGAGCCGGTGGCCGCGCCCCTCACCGTCGTGTGCGAGGGCAAGGCCAGCGCCACCCGAGAGGCCCTGGGCGTGCGCTACGACCTCACCCGCTATCCCCAGCATGCGATCGCCGCCCGCTTCGAGGCCGAGCGCCCGCACGGCGAGATCGCCCGCCAGTGGTTCAACGACTGCGGCGAGGTGCTGGCCCTGCTGCCCCTGGGCGGCCCGGGCGGCCGCTCGCTGGCCCTGGTGTGGTCGGTGGACCAGGCCCATGCGCCGCGCCTGCTGGCCCTGGGCAGCGACGAATTCGCGGCCGCGGTGCGCGATGCCTGCGGCGACGCGCTGGGCGCGCTCACCCAGGTCGGCGAGCGCGCCGCCTGGCCGCTGCAGCGCGCCATCGCCGACCGCTGGACCGGCCAGGCAACCGAAGGCGGCGCCAGCTGGGCGCTGGCCGGCGACGCCGCCCACACCGTGCACCCGCTCGCGGGCCAGGGCCTGAACCTGGGCCTGGCGGACGCCCAGGCGCTGGCCCGGGTGCTGGGCGAACGCGAGCACTGGCGCAGCGTGGGCGACCCACGCCTGCTGCGCCGCTACGAGCGCTCGCGCCGCGCCGAGGTGCTGGCCATGAGCCTGGCCACCGACGGGCTGCAGCAGCTCTTCGCCCACAGCCTCGACCCGCTGCCGCGGCTGCGCAACTGGGGCATGCGCGGCTTCGACCGCATCGGCTTCGTCAAGCGCTGGGTGGCGCGCCAGGCCATGGGGCTGCAGCACGCGGCCACGCCCGGCGCGCACTGAACCAAATCCACATCCCACGGATCCGACCCGTCATCATGAAAACCATCCGCCTGATGGCCGCCGCGCTCGCCTGCGCCGCCGCCCTTGCCGCCACGGCCCACGCCGGCGAAGCCGAGATCCGCAAGAACCTCGGCGCGCGATTCCCGCAGTTCGTCCAGATCGAGGAAGTGCGCAAGACGCCCATCCCGGGCCTCTATGAAGTGCGGGTCAACGGCTCCGAGCTCTTCTACGTGGACGAGCAGGGCGACTACCTGATGCAGGGCGAGATGATCGACGTCAAGGCCCGCCGCAACCTCACCCAGGAGCGCGTGGACAAGCTCAACGAGGTGGCCTTCGACAAGCTGCCGGTGCAGGACGCCTTCAAGATCGTGCGCGGCAACGGCAAGCGCAAGCTGGCGGTGTTCGAGGATCCGAACTGCGGCTACTGCAAGCACTTCGAGAAGGACCTGCGCAACATCGACAACGTGACGGTCTACCTGTTCCTCTACCCGGTGCTGGGCCCCGACTCGAAGGTGAAGTCGCGCAACATCTGGTGCAGCAAGGACAAGGCCAAGGCCTGGACCGACTGGATGGTCAACGAGGTCAAGCCCGCCGACGCCGCCTGCGACACGGCCGCCATCGACCGCAACGTCGCCTTCGGCCGCAAATACAACATCACCGGCACGCCCACGCTGATCTTCAGCGACGGCTCGCGCACGCCGGGCGCCATTCCGGCCGCGCAGGTCGAGAAGCAGCTGACCGCGGCCGCCAAGTGATGGCGGCCCCCACGAGCGCCGCGGGCATCCGCTATCGCGTGGCGTGTGCCGACCGGCATGCGCATCTCTTCGAGGTCGCACTGCAGATCGACGTGCCGGCAGCCGGCCAGCGCGTCTCGCTGCCGGCGTGGATCCCGGGCAGCTACCTGGTGCGCGAGTTCGCCAAGAACCTGCAGGGCCTGGCGGCGCGCCAGGGCCGGCGCGCCGTCGCGCTCCGGCAGTTGGACAAGGCCACCTGGGAAATCGATTGCGCGCCCGGCAAGCCGCTGGTGCTGAGCTACCAGGTCTGCGCCTACGACAACTCGGTGCGCACCGCCTGGCTCGATGCCGATCGCGGCTTCTTCAACGGCACCAGCCTGTGCCTGCGCGTGGAAGGCCGGACCGGCGAGCCGCATGAACTCGAAGTGGCCGCGCCGCCGGCCACCGCCGGCCAGGCGCGCTGGAGCTGCGCCACCTCGCTGAAGCCGATCGCTGTCGACAGGCAGGGCTTCGGCCGCTACGCCGCCGCGAACTATGACGAGCTGGCCGACAGCCCCGTGGAAATGGGCGCCTTCTGGAGCGCCGACTTCGAGGCCGGCGGCGTGCCGCACCGCTTCGTGGTGGCAGGCGCGCCCGCCTCCTTCGACGGCGACCGCCTCATCGCCGACACGCGCGCCATCTGCGAGGCGCAGATGCGCTTCTGGCATGGCGACAAGGTCGGCAAGCGCGGCGGCCCGAAGCCGCCGCACGACCGCTACGTGTTCATGCTCAACGCGGTGGACGACGGCTATGGCGGCCTGGAACATCGGCACAGCACCGCGCTCATCTGCGCGCGGCGCGACCTGCCGCGCCACGGCAGCGCGCGCCAGGCCGAGGGCTACACCACGCTCATGGGCCTCATCAGCCACGAGTACTTCCACACCTGGAACGTCAAGCGCCTGCGCCCCGCCGAGTTCGCGAGCTACGACTACTCGGGCGAGAACTACACCGAGTTGCTGTGGTTCTTCGAAGGCTTCACCAGCTACTACGACGACCTGCTGCTGCGCCGCGCGGGCCGCATCGACGACGCCGCCTACCTGCGCCTCATCAACAAGACCATCAACCAGGTGGCGCAGACGCCGGGGCGCCTGGTGCAGTCGGTGGCGCAGGCCAGCTTCGACGCCTGGGTCAAGTACTACCGCCAGGACGAGCAGACCCCCAACACCACGGTGAGCTACTACACCAAGGGCGCTCTGGTCGCGATGTGCTTCGACCTGACGCTGCGCGCGGAAGGCAAGGGCTCGCTCGACGACGTGATGCGCATGCTGTGGAAGAGCAGCGGGCCGGGCGGCCCGGTGAGCGAGGCCGACATTGCCGCCGCGCTGCAGGCCGTGGGCGGCCGCAGCTATGCCGGCGAGCTGGCGCGCTGGGTGCATGGCACCGACGAGCTGCCGCTGGCCGAGCTGCTGCGCGCGCACGGCGTGGCCGTGCTCGACGACCCGGCGCAGCGCGCGCAGGAGCTGGGCCTGCGCGTGGCCGAAAGCGGCGGCAGCGTGCAGGTCAAGGTGGTGCTGCGCGGCGGCGCCGCCGAGAAGGCCGGCTTCGCGGCCAACGACGAATGGCTGGGCATCGAGCTGGCGGCCACGCGCTCGCAGCCGGCGCAGGCCTGGCGCCTGGCCAAGTTGGACGACCTGGCGCTCTACCTAGGCCCGCAGAAGAAGATGACGGCCCTGGTCGCGCGCGACCGCCGGCTGCTGCGCCTGCCGCTGCAGCTGCCCAGCGGCGTCAGCACCTGGCGGCTGGCGGCGCATGATGGAGCAAGGCTGGGCCGGTGGCTCGGCACGGCATCCCCCAATTCCTGATCTGATCGATTCCCGCGAGGAGGCAAGACATGAGCTACGAAACCATCGAAACCCGCGTCGAGGCCGGCAAGGTCGGCATCATCACGCTCAACCGGCCCAAGGCGCTCAACGCGCTCAACGACCAGCTCATGACCGAGCTGGGCCAGGCCCTCAAGGCCTTCGATGCGGACGAGGCCATCGGCTGCATCATCGTCACCGGCAGCGAGCGCGCCTTCGCCGCCGGCGCGGACATCGCGGCGATGGCGAAGTACGACTTCCTCGATGCCTACAAGGGCGACTTCATCAGCCGCAACTGGGAGACCATCCGCTCCATCCGCAAGCCGGTGATCGCCGCGGTGGCCGGCTTCGCGCTGGGCGGCGGCTGCGAGCTGGCGATGATGTGCGACTTCATCATCGCGGCCGACAACGCCAGGTTCGGCCAGCCCGAGATCAAGATCGGCGTGATCCCCGGCGCCGGCGGCACGCAGCGCCTGCCGCGCGCGGTGGGCAAGAGCAAGGCCATGGACATGGTGCTCACGGCCCGCATGATGGACGTGCAGGAAGCCGAGCGCGCCGGGCTGGTCAGCCGCATCGTGCCGCTGGACAAGCTGATGGAAGAGACGCTGGGCGCGGCGCTGGTGATCTGCGGCTTCTCGCAGATCTCGGTGATGGCCGCCAAGGAGTCGGTCAACCGCGCCTTCGAGTCGGGCCTGTCGGACGGCATCCTGTTCGAGCGCCGCCTGTTCCACGCGATGTTCGCAACCGCCGACCAGAAGGAAGGCATGGACGCCTTCCTCAACAAGCGCCAGCCGGACTTCAAGAACAGGTAGCGGGCACCCTTCCTCACTCCTTCGCCGGCGGGGCCGGTTCGGCCCGCGGCGCGCGCACCGGCGGCATCGGCGCCTCGGGGCGCGGCGTTGCGCCGGCTTTCATCGCCTGGCGCAGGGCGCCGCGCAGGGCGTCGAGCGACTCGATCGGCGGCGCGCCCGTGCTGGGCGGCAGCTTGCCCTCGGTCCAGCGCACCTGGCTGCGCGCCACCTCCAGCACGGCCAGGACCTGGCCCTTGCGCTCCAGCGACACGCGCCATTCGGGCAGCGCACGCATGGGCGGCGCGCCCACGGCCATGATGGCGGCCGAGCTCATCAGCAGGCTCAGTTCGCCGGCCTCGGCGCGCGGCACCACGCGCACGTCGCCATTGACATTGGCCACGCGCATCTCGGTCCAGCGGCCGAGCGAGGCGAAGTCGGGGATCAGCGGGGCCGCGGCCGCCGCCACCGGCGCGGCCGGCTCGGCGGCGGACTCCTGCCGGGCACCGGCGGCGCCACGCTTCCTGTCCTCGGCGGGCTGGGCGGGAGCTGGCGGCGGTGCCGCCGCGGCCTGTGCGCGGCGCTGCGGCGCAGCGGCAGCGTCTGCGCCCGGCGCTGGACGCGAGGCTGCCGCACCGGGCGCGGCGGCGAAGTCCTGGGCACCGGATGGCCCCGCCGCTTGACCGGATGCAGGGGGGGCTTCCGGCGACACGGGGGGAACCGGCGCGGCTGCGGATGCAGGCGCTGGCGGAGCGCGCTCGAGGAGCACCGGAGGCAGGAGCGCCTCGGGCGGGAGCTGCGCCGGTGCGGGAGGCGCGGCGGCCGGACGCCGCGCCCCCTCCTTCGCGGCGGCCGCGCCGGCCTTCGGCGGCTCGGGCGCGGGCGCGGGCACGGGCACGGGCGCGGGCGCAGGCGTAGGAGCGGCCGGCGCGGCCACCGGCCGTTCGTCCAGTTGCGCCCCCGGCAGCGGCTCGCGCTGCCACATCAGCGTGACCAGTACCCCGACGGCCACGGTCGCGAAGGCGGCGCCCCAGGGCACGGCGCCCGTCGGCCCGATGCGCTCGCGCCACCAGGCCAGGCGCCACCACGGCGTGCTTTCGCGGCTGGCCGTCAGCAGTTCCTCCGACGCCGAGATGGCATCGTGCGCGTGGTCGATGATGGCCTGGCGCACGCGCCAGTCGGGCAGGGTCGAGCGGTCGGGCGCCTGGGCCAGCGCCTTGCGCAAGGCCTCGTCGAACAGCGGCTCGTTCGGCTCGCCGGGTTCCAGCGGCAGGTCGTGGTCGGTGGAGTTCGTCATGATGCGTGGCGCTCCAGCACCTGCAGGTAGCGCTCCATGCAGCCGCGCAGTTTCTTGAGGCCATAGCGCAGGCGGCTGCGTACGGTCTCGAAGTTGATCTCCAGGGTCTGCGCCATCGCCTCGACGCTGAAGCCTTCCTCGTTGTGCAGCAGGAAGGCAGCGCGCTGTTCGTGCGGCAGTTCGTCCAGGCAGGCCAGCAGGCGCCGG
>Ga0209051_1002162_pt1 | contig 14581 bp, 11 predicted proteins | sample AraplaCvi_mMS_r2_2_FD_184286 | JGI IMG/M metagenome (GOLD analysis project Ga0209051, IMG submission 184286) | Arabidopsis root microbial communities from North Carolina, USA - plate scrape MF_Cvi_mMS_r2 (SPAdes) (version 2) | ecosystem: Host-associated > Plants > Roots > Endosphere | place...
GAGCACCGACGTCGACGCATCTCCCGGCGTGACGAGCGCGAACAAGGCAACCGCCACCCAGATCAACGCGGCGACGGCGACCGGGATCTCGTACCGTCCCAGACTGAATCCACCCTCCTGTCGATCGAGGTTCTTGCGCACCGCCAGGTAGAGGACCACCGTCGCGCCGTAGATCAACGCCGGAAGGATCGTCGACCCGATGATGAGCTGCAGCAGTGCCTGCCCGGGCAGCGCGAGCATCAGCACGACGCCCACGACCAGAATGAGAATCGTTGCCGCGATCGGTGTTTGCGTCTTGGGGTTCACGCGCCGCATCAGCGCATGCGCGGGGAAGCGCTCGTCGCGGGCCATGGCGAACACCTGCCGCGAGCACGCCGCCATCACCACCATCCCGGCACCGAACATCGCAAAGGCCAAACACGCCAGCAGGATTCGCTCGGATATCGGGCCGAGCTGGCCGCGAATGATGGCCGCGACCGGTGAACCGCTTGCCGTCACGGCCGGGATGTCCTTGATGGCGGCGGTGAGTGCGATCAGGAAGATCAGACCCAACACCGCGGCCGCGACGACGGAGGCCACGATCGCGCGCGGAACGCTGCGGAACGGATCCTTGGCCTCCTCGGCGAGGTTCGCGGCGGAGTCGAAGCCCACCAGCGTCGTCAAACCCATGATCATTCCGGCCGTCAACCCGCCGCCGATGGCGAAGTAGTTGGGGTCGGCAACGGTGACTCCGCGGGACGTCAAGTTCTCCAGGCTGCCGCTGCCGGTGAACACCATCACCGCCGCCAGCGCGATCACCAACACCGCGACGATGGCGAGTTCGACGCCGACCGCCCCGGAGGTGATCAGGCCGAGCAGACGGGTGGAGGCGATCACCAGCACCGCCTGGACCACAAGGATCACCACGGTGAGCACACGCGCCGTGTCCTCGTCGCTCCCCATGCCCAGCAACGGCATCAACGCTTGGCCTGCCAGGGCGTTGTCGATGGCCACCACCGCGATCGCCAGGAACCAGAAGGTCAACCAGCCGAACAACCAGCCCACCTTTGGGCTCGCCAGCCGCGACGCCCATTGGTAGGACGACCCGGTGAGTGCGATGCGCGCCGCGAACTGCGCGACCACCAGAGCCACCAAGGTCTGTCCCACCGAGGCGACGACCCAGAGCCAAATGCCGACCGGCCCTGCGGTACCCAGCACGACGCCGTAGGTGCCGAAGATGCCGACTGCCACCGAGATGAAGGCGAAGGAAATCGCGAATACCTGAAAGCCGCCAAGGGTGCGTTTCAGCTCGGGTTCATACCCGGTAGCGGGACCCGCCACGTCGTCCGCCGTCATGGCTGACCTCTCTCCGAGTCGCAGCGCCGTCCGCTGATGGCTCATTGTGGAGCACGCGACGCAGTATCCGGCGCCATTGGGCACCACTGGAATAGGCTTCCGCCGTTCGTCCGATGCAAGGGGTGCGCAGTGTCCAGCCAAGAGCGGCCAACCACGATCGAGGTGCGGGGCGCTCGCGTCCACAACCTCGCCAACGTCGACGTCGACGTGCCCCTGAACCAAATGGTCGCCATCGCAGGGGTTTCCGGCTCCGGCAAATCGTCGCTGGCCATGGGCGTGCTCTACGCCGAGGGGTCCCGCCGATACATCGAGGCACTCTCGACCTACACCCGCCGCCGGATGTCGCACGCCACCAAGGCCACCGTCGACGGGGTCCGACACGTCCCCGCAGCACTGGCCCTGCGACAGCGACCAGGCGTTCCAGGGGCGCGCAGCACGTTCGGCACCTCGACGGAACTCCTCAACGTCCTTCGCCTGCTGTTCTCCCGGCTTGGCGAACACCTATGCCCCAACGGGCACCGTCAGCAGCCGACGATCGACGTGGCGGCAGGCCTCGACCTGACCTGCCCGGTATGCGGGGTCACGTTCACCCCGCCTGGCGCCGAAGCGCTGGCCTTCAACTCTGACGGGGCGTGCCCGACCTGCGGCGGCCTTGGCGTGGTGCGCGAGATCGACGACGCCCTGCTGGTCCCCGACCCCTCGAAGACCATCGCCGACGGCGCGGTGGCGCCGTGGAAGATGATGGGGCTCACCGTCATGCCGCAGATGGTCGGCGAACTCGGCGTGCGCACCGACGTGCCGTATCGCGACCTCACCGACGCCGAACGTGACGTCGTGTTGCACGGCCCCGCCGAGAAGCACCTCATCACGGTTCCGTCGAAGAGCGGCAAGCTGTTCGAGGTCAACTTCACCTACCGCAACGCCCGCCTTGCCGTGCAGGAGGCACTCGACAAGGCCGCCAGCGAGGGCGGCCTCAACCGGGTCAACAAGTTCGTCCACACCGGGACTTGCCCCACGTGCCACGGCACCAGGCTCAGCGACCAGGCCCTGGCCCCGCAGGTCATGGGACTCAACCTGGCCGAAGCCACCGCACAGATGCTCGACGACGTAATCATTTGGGCACCAAGGGTAGTGGACACACTGCCGAGTGACATGCGCTCGATGGCGACCGCGATCGTCGCGCAGCTGCTCGAGATGGCGGAGCGTCTCGTCGAGCTCGGCCTCGGGTATCTCGGTCTCGACCGCCCCAGCGCCACGCTGTCCACCGGTGAGCGGCAACGGGTTCAGCTGGCCCGCGCCGTGCGCAACCAGACCACCGGCGTGCTGTACGTACTCGACGAGCCGTCCATCGGGCTGCACCCGTCCAACGTCGACGGTCTCAACGGCGTCATCCGAGACCTGTTGCGGGACGGCAACTCCGTGGTGCTGGTCGACCACGACGTTCAGGTTCTCCGCGAAGCGGACTGGTTCGTCGAGATCGGACCGGGATCCGGCAGCGAGGGCGGCACCGTCCTCGCCGAGGGCACGCTGAAGGATCTGGTGGCCAACCCGTCGTCGCTGATCGCCGGATTCCTCGACGGCACCGAGCCGATTCGCGTGCGAGACACCGTGGCGTCCGAGCAGCTGTTCGACCACGGTCGGATCCGGCTGGCCACCCGCCCACTGCACACGGTGCACGCCCTCGACGTCGAAATCCCCAAGGGCAGACTCACTGCCGTCACGGGAGTATCGGGATCTGGCAAGACCACCATGGTCTTGGAGAGTATGGTGCCTGCGCTGCAGACCGCCGCGGCAGGTGAGCCGCTGCCCGCGCACGTCGCGGCGGTGCAATCCGCGGGCGTCGAGCGCGTCAACGTCGTCGACGCCACTCCCATCGGCACCAACGTGCGGTCCACCGTCGCCACCTACAGCGGTGTCCTCGACGACCTCCGGCGCGCGTACGCCGCCCTCGCTGAGTCGACGCGGCGCGGCCTGACAGCGTCGGACTTCTCCTACAACACCGGCTCTCTGCGGTGCCCACGCTGCGAGGGCACCGGCGAGATCTCGTTGGACGTGCAGTTCCTGCCCGACGTCGAGATCGACTGCCCGGTGTGTGACGGCACCCGGTACGACCCGGCGGCGAAGGACATCCGGCGACCGGGAGGCTTGTCGCTACCCGAACTGCTCTGTCTCACCGTGAAGGAGGCCCTTCGAGACACCGAGGACTTGCCGAAGGTGCAGAAGAAGCTGCGGACCCTGGTCGACCTCGGCCTTGGCTACCTGACCCTGGGAGAGGACACCCCGGCGTTGTCGGGCGGTGAGGCCCAACGGCTCAAGCTTGCAACCGAACTCGGCCGCAAGCAGTCCGATGCGCTGTTCGTGCTCGACGAGTCCAGCGTCGGCCTGCATCCCCTCGACGTCCGCGTCCTGCTCGGGGTGATCGACCGGCTCGGCGCGAAGGGTGCCACCGTCGTCGTCATCGAACACGATCTCGACATGATCGCCAACGCCGACTACGTCGTCGACATGGGCCCCGGTGGTGGCGCCGAGGGCGGAACCGTCGTGGCCACGGGCACGCCGGCCGAGATCGCCGGGTCTGCGGCGAGCGTCACCGGGCGCTATCTCACTCCACCCACGTCTTAGTAGCGTGTTACGGCACGCAAAGGGCCGTTCATCCCCGACAATCGGCAGGCGGTGATTCGCAGTGATCCACCGCCCTTGACGATGGGTGTGCGTGGACTACATGCGGCAAGTCGAACGAGCAGAACGTCCAGCGGTCAATCGACTGGGACTCGGCCCGTGTTGAGCTGGCTGGCGTTGGCGGCGCTCGTCATCGTGGTGACGGTTGCCGTCGTGGTCAAGCTGCTGGCGCGCAGGCGCGCGCCGGACCCCGGTTGGTTCATCGACAGCACCCGCGCCGCAGGAGCACTCACGGTGATCGGCACCATGTTCGCGGTGTTGTTGGCGTTCACCATCTTCTACGCGCTGCAGAACTACCAGCGGGCCCGCGACGGCGGCACCATGGAGGCCATCTCGGTCACCGAATTGCACAACGTGGCCGACGTTCTCGAAGGACACGACGGATCACGGCTGCACGGCGACCTGATCTGCTACTCACGAGCCGTCGTCGCCCAGGAGTGGCCGGCCATGCAACGCGGCGAATCGTCTCCCGCCGTGCAACATTGGGTCGACACGATGGTGACCGACTTCGCCGCGTTGAACCCGACGAACGCGCGGCAGGAGGCGGCCTACAGCCAATGGTTCGATCAGCAGGCACAGCGCCGCGACGGCCGCCGCGCTCGCGCCGCCGAATCCGCCGCCTCGGTGCCGCCTCCGCTGTGGATCGTGCTCGGCATCGGGGCGACGGCCATCCTCAGCTACATGTGCGTACAGGCGGACCGCCGCGAAAGTGCCGTCATCCAAGCGGTTCCCATCGCGTTCGTGGCGGCGTTGGTGACCTCGGCACTGCTCGTCGTGGCATTCCTCGACCACCCGTACGACAGTTGGTCAGGCAGCATTCAACCCGACCAGATGCGAGTGACGTTGCGTCTCATCGACGACGGGCACGCCGCCCCGTGCGACGCCAGGGGTGATCCGACTACGTAGGACCGGACGGCACGTAGGAATGTCGTCAGCGATCCAGCTCTGGCCGTACGGATTCCGTCAGGACACTGGCAACGGCTGCGCAACAACGGTGCGATGGTTGCATGAGTGCTTACGCCGAGCCGGCCTCGTGGAGCGATCTGTTGCAGCTGTTGGCCATGTTGTCCGTCCCTGCCAGCGTCTTCATGACCGCGAGATACCTCAACCGCCGCGGTGAGCGACGAGATCAACGCGGCGACGCCACGCGCCCACCGATGGCAGCGTCTCGCTGACGCTTCATCCGTTGGCGCGCCGCTTGCGTGGTGCGGCCGACCGCGGCGGCCTCGACCGCATGTGATCCCGCGCGTTCTCCATCATGTCCCCGAGGGCACGCACCTCGCTTGCGTCGAGGGAGTCGAACAGCAGCTCGCGCACGAGCTCGACGTGGCCGGGCAGGACCTTCGCGACGCGGGCGCGGCCCTCGTCGGTGACGTCGACGACGGTGGCGCGCTGGTCCTCCGGGGACGTCGCGCGGGTGATGAGCCCTTCCTTCTCCAGCAACCCGGCCTGATGCGTGAGCCCCGAGCGGCTGTAGACCACGCCGTCGGCCAGGTCGGTCATGGTCATCGGGTGGTCGGCGTCGGCGAGTTTGGCAAGGATCTCGAACTGGACGTAGCTCAAGCCGCCCTCGGCCTGCAGTTGCTGCCGCACCGCGTACTGCAGCAAGCTCACCGTCTCCATCAGGGCGAAGTAGGCCCGCATCTGGGAGGGGTTGAGGACATCGGCCATGCGCCCAGCATAATGCTTCAACCTCGAAGTTCCGCTGAGGTCGAGACCCTAGTGACCGGCGATGTGACGGCCGCCGGGGGTATGAGTCTGCTCATACGCCGCCGCGGTTGCACGACGATGTCCGATCGGCCGTCTACGATTCCTGCGGCACACCCAAGAACGATGGAAGGGGCGCGCAGTGAGTTACACCGCCGCCGACATCACCGAGCTCGACGATGTCCAACACACACGCCTGCGGCCGGCGGTCAACCTCGGTCTGGACGTGCTGAACACTGCGCTGCGCGAGCTGGTGGACAACGCGATCGAAGAGGTCGCCGACCCCGGCAACGGTGGGTCGACGGTCACCATCACCCTGCACGCCGACGGCTCGGTCAGCGTCGCCGACGACGGTCGCGGCCTGCCCGTCGACTCCGACCCGGTCAACGGCAAGAACGGCATCGTCAAGACGCTGGGCACTGCTCGGGCGGGCGGCAAGTTCTCCGCGCACGTCGACGCAGCCAGCACGGGCGCAGGCTTGAACGGAATCGGCGCGGCCGCAGCGGTTTTCATCTCCGCGCGCACCGACGTGACGGTGCGCCGGGCCGGCAAGACCTACCTGCAGAGCTTCGGCGGCGGCTACCCGGGAACGTTCGAGGGCAAGGACTTCGACCCGGATGCACCCTTCACCCGCGCCGACGCCCAGAAGCTGCGCGGCGTAGGAAATCGCCAACCCGACGCCCACGGCACAGAAGTGCGCATCCTGTTCGACGCGACCGTGGTGCCCGATTCCACAGTCGACGTCAACGAAGTCCTGCTCAGAGCACACGCGGCGGCCAGGATGTCCCCCGGCGTGCACCTGCTCGTCGTCGACGAGGGCTGGCCCGGCGACGACGTCAGGCCCGAACTGCTCGAACCGTTCCACGGCCCGTGGGGCACCGACACCCTGCTCGACCTGATGTGCGTGGCGGCGGGCACCCCGGTGCCGGGCGTGCGCGCCGTGGTGGAGGGTCGCGGCGAGTACACCACCGGCCGCGGCCCGACCCCGTTCCGCTGGTCCCTGACCGCAGGCCCCGCCGAACCGGCCACCGTCGCCGCGTTCTGCAACACCGTGCGCACCCCCGGCGGCGGATCGCATTTGACCGCGGCGGTGAAGGGCCTGTCCGAGGCGCTCGCCGATCGCGCGTCCCGCATCCGCGACCTGGGCCTGGCGAAGGGCGAAGACGGCCCGGAGGCACAGGACTTCGCGGCGGTGACCGCGCTCGCCGTCGACACCCGGGCACCCGACGTGGCTTGGGACTCCCAAGCCAAGACCGCGGTGTCGTCGCGTTCGCTGAACGTGGCGATGACCCCGGACGTGGCGCGCAGCGTCACCATCTGGGCAGCCAACCCCGGCAACGGCGAGGCAGTGTCGCGGTGGACCCAGTTGGCGCTGGAGGCCGCCAGGGCGCGCCGCAGCGCCGAGGGCGCGAAGGCCCGGTCCAGGGCGGCGTCGAAGGCCAAGGGCTTGGGGACCAACCTGTCCCTTCCACCCAAGCTGTTGCCCAGTAGGGAGACCGGCCGCGGCTCGGGCGCCGAATTGTTCCTGTGCGAGGGCGACTCGGCGCTTGGCACCATCAAGGCGGCGCGCGACGCCACGTTCCAGGCCGCCTTCCCGCTGAAGGGCAAGCCACCCAACGTCTACGGATTCACCGTCAGCAAGGCCAGGATCAAGGACGAGTTCGATTCGATCGAACGCATCCTGGGCTGCGGTATCCGGGACAACTGCGACCCGGAGTCCTGCCGATATGACCGGATCCTGTTCGCCTCCGACGCCGACCCCGACGGCGGCAACATCAACTCCAGCCTCATCTCGATGTTCCTCGACTTCTACCGACCGCTCGTCAAGGCCGGCATGGTCTACGTGACATTGCCGCCGCTGTTCGTGGTCAAGGACGGGCAGGAGCGGATCTACTGCCAGGACGAGTCCGAGCGTGACGCCGCGGTGGCCCAGTTGAAGGCCACCTCCAAACGCAAGGTGGAGGTCCAGCGCAACAAGGGCCTCGGCGAGATGGACGCCGACGACTTCTGGAACACCGTCCTGGATCCGGAGCGGCGCACCGTGATTCGGGTGCACCTCGACGACGGCGACCCGAAACTGCACCACACACTGTTCGGCGGACCGCCGGAGGGCCGGCGCACGTGGATGGCCGATGCCGCCTCCCGCGTCGACACCCTTGCGCTTGACCTCAGCTAGGAGAACACGTGACCGCCACCCTTGACGTTCCCGACCAAAATCCGGATCTGGTGCTCGAGCAGAGCGCCGACGACTACTGGAACCACTACCAGCTGACCTTCGCGCTCTACAGCGTCAGCGACCGCGCCATCCCGTCCGCGTTCGACGGGCTCAAGCCGGGCCAGCGCCGGCTGCTCTATCAGATGCACGACTCCCGACTGCTGCCCGGCAACAAGCCGCAGAAGTCCTCCAAGGTCTGCTCGGCCGTCACCGGCAACCTGCACCCCCACGGCGGGGCGTCGATGTACGGGGCGGCGGCGCTGATGGCCGCCGAGTTCCAGCGCGTGAAAGTCATTGACGGACAGGGCGCTTTCCCCCGCATCCAAGGTGACATCCCCGCCGCCGATCGCTACACCGAGATGCGGCTGTCGGCACCCGGTGCCGCACTGACCGCCGAACTGAACGACCATGCTGTCCCCATGGTCCCGACCTTCGACGGGGAATGGATCGAGCCGACGGTGCTGCCCGCGCAGTGGCCAGTGCTGCTCTGCAACGGTGCCGTCGGCATCGCCGAGGGCTGGGCCACCAAGGTGCCCGCACACAATCCGCGCGAGATCATGGCTGCCTGCCGCGCACTGTTGAAGACCCCGAACATGACCGACGACAGATTGATGAAACTCATCCCCGGCCCCGACTGGGGCTGCGGTTCCACCGTGGTGGGCACGGCCGGACTGCGGGAGTACATCACCACCGGGCGCGGGCAGCTCACGGTCCGCGGGACGGTGTCGGTGGACGGGAAGAACGTCGTCGTCACCGAACTGCCGCCCGGGGTCGCGAGTAACACCGTCCAAGAACGCATTCGGGCGCTGGTTGAGTCGGGCGAGATGTCGGGTGTCGCCGACATGTCCGACCTGACCGACCGCCGCAACGGCCTGCGCATCGTGGTCACCGCCAAACGCGGCCACAGTGCCGAGGCGATCCGCGACCAGCTGCTGGCCCTGACACCGCTGGAGTCGACGTTCGCGGCGAGCCTGGTCGCGCTCGACGAGGACCGGGTGCCGCGCTGGTGGACCGTGCGTGAGCTGATCGGCGCCTTCCTGCACCTGCGCGACTCGGTGGTGTTGCGGCGCAGCGAGTATCGGCTGGACAAAGTCACCGACCGGCGCCACCTGGTGAGCGGCCTGATGACCATCCACCTCGACATAGATGCTGCCGTCGCGGTCATTCGAAACTCCGAAACCGTCGACGAGGCCCGCCAAGGGCTGCAGGAGCGTTTCGGGATAGATGCCGTCCAGGCCGATTACGTTCTGGCGCTGCAACTTCGGCGTCTGACGAAACTCGACGTGATCGAGCTGCAGGCCGAAGCGGAGAAGCTGGACGCCGAGTTCGCCGAGCTGACCGAGTTGGTGGGCAACCCCGATGCGCGCCGGGTGGTGATCGACAAGGAGCTCGTCGAGACCGCCAAGCTGTTCAAGGGCCCCGAGTTCGACCGACGTACGGTGCTGGACTTCGACGCGGTGCCGGTGACGTCCAGTTCGGACGAGGACGGCGCCCGTGAGCGCAAGGTCAACACCGCCTGGCGACTCGACGACCGCGGCGTGTTCTCCGACAGCCACGGCGAGCTGCTGACCTCGGGGCTCGGCTGGGCCGTGTGGACCGACGGGCGAATCAAGTTCACCACCGGTGGCGGCTTGCCGTACAAGATCCGTGACATCCCAGTGGCACCGGACATCAACGGGCTGCTGCGATCCGGGGTGATGGCACCCGGCTCACATCTGGCGCTGGTGACGCGCCGCGGGAAGGTGCTGCGCATCGACCCCGCCGCGGTGAATCCGCAGGGCGCGGCAGGCAACGGGGTGGCAGGTGTCAAGCTCGCCGCCGACGGCGACGAAGTGATCGCCGCCCTGCCGCTCACGTGCCAGAACGGCGAGGCCATCCTGTCGATCTCCGAAAAGGGTTGGAAGGTCACCGAAGTGGCCGACATCCCGGTGAAGGGCCGCGGTGGCGCCGGCGTCGGCTTCCACCCGTTCACCGCCGGGGAGTCTGCGCTGATGGCGGCTGCGGTCTCGGCGACCGGGTTCGTCCGTGGCACCAGGGCCGTCCGGGCCGAAAAGCGAGCCAAGGCGTCGAACAAGGGGTCCGGCGCGGACGTGACGCCAGCGGGGTGACCGCCGAACCGTAGCGCCAGCCTTGCCGGTCCCGGTCCAGAACACTGGTTAACGTGGACACGTGACCTGGCGTCCCGTCCTCACGCTTTGCCTGGTGGGGCCCTTTCTGGGCGAGGTGCTGTCGACCGCGACGTCGCCGGTGCAATTGATGATGCCGTGGAACCTCGTCCTGTTCGTGGCGCTCTACGGCGCAGGCGCCCTGCTGTGCCGCGAGACGGCTTTTCGGTGGGGGCTCGGTCTGCCCGGGCTCGCGCTGCTTGGCGCGGCCTACGGCGTCTACGAAGAGGCGGTGGTCGACCGGTTCTGGTTCGACCCCGAGTACGCCCGCAACACCGGCGTCGGCGACTACGCCGAGGTCTGGCACACGAACCTCTTGTTGGCCACGCATCTCACGACGTTCCATGCCGCAGTGAGTGTTTGCTCGTCGGTACTTCTGGTCACGTGGCTGTTTCCCGCCGATCGTGATCGAGCCTGGGTCGGCACCCGTGGCTTGATCGTTGCCGCGAGCGCGATGGTGCTGGTCCTGTTCCTCACCTGGGAGGACCACGTGCAGCCGCCTCGAGGCCCGGTGCTGGTGGCGCTCGCGGTCGGCGCCCTGTTCGTAGCGATGGCGCGTCTTACCCGAGGTTTGGCGCATGCGACCCGCAGTCCTGCTCGTCCCGGACGGCCGCGCTCGCTCGGGATCGTGGCGTTCGTATGCACGGGTGCGCACTTCATCCTCGTGTACGCGGTCCCCTCGACGGGCCTGCCGTGGCCCGCCGGTCTCGCCGTTGCCTTGGCGCCGATCGGCCTTGGGGTCCTGGCCGTCCGACGTTGGTCCACGACGGGGCCCCTTGGACGTGACGGGCTCTGGATCGTGACGGGAATACTCGGCTTCTTCGTCGTACTGGCAGCCCTCGTCGGACTCGGAGGACGCTACGACCTCTCCGTCGGAGCCGTGCTCGCGGCGCTCGGCCTAGGCTGGCTACACCGTCGCGTTGCAAACCTCGACGTTGATTCTCTGCCGTAGACGCTCGGCGTGGACGACGGTGCGACGGCGAGTTAGCTCTCCGCGCCGCTCATGGCTGGCGACCGGCCTGCCAACCATCCATCAGTTCGGTCATCGGCGCGGACGTCTGCGCGCTGGGCCCGAAGTGAATGGTCACCTCGTCGGCGCCCGCAGATTCGTAGGCGTGCAGGCGATCGAGTAGTTCCGCCACGCTCTCGCGGCTACTTTCTCGGGACAGCATGATGCCCGCGGAGATCCGGCGCGGTGCGGACATTCGATCCAATTCCTCACGCCTGGTTCGGAATTCCTCCGCAGTGAGCCCGAAGGCCTGCCACCGGTCGGCGACGCGCGCGGCCCGGCGGAACGCCGGTCCGGTCATGCCGCCGACCATCACGGGCACCGGCGCCGTCGGCCGGGGTTCGAAGACACCCGCGGCCGACCCGAAGAAGCTGTTCTCCGGGGGCGTTTCACCCCGATGCAGTGCTTGAATCAGGTCGATCGTCTCGTCGGTCCGCGCTCCTCGCTCGGAGAAGGGAACCCCTACGGCGTCGAACTCGCTCGCATCCCAGCCGACGCCAACACCGAACACGACTCGCCCGGGTGCCAGACGCTCCAGTGTGGCGAGCTGCTTGGCCAGCAGCACCGGCTCCCGCAGCGGCACGATGATCACCGTCGTCCCCAGCGTGACCCGGTTGGTCACCGCGGCCACGTGGGACAGCAGCATCAAGGCCTCGTACACGCCGCCGTAGACGTCGCCGTATGGCTCCGGCGGCAGCAGGTGATCGGGCACCCACACTCCGGCGTAACCCAGCTCCTCCGCCAGGCGGGCTTGCGCGACGATGGACGCGGGCTCGACGCCGGTCTCGTCGTTGGACAGTGTCACGCTCAGTTTCATTTGGCGACAATCTCGTTCGGAGTGGACGGGTCACCACGACGCGGGCTCCGCTGCTCTGCTCTCATGACTCGAATGCTAAAGTCTGACATCTATGTCAAGGTCAAGTCCTGCGTCACGATCGGCGTCGACGGCCATCTCCATCGGTGAGCTCTCACAGAGGTCGGGTGCCTCTCCGCGGATGCTTCGCTACTACGAGCAACAGGGCTTGTTGAACCCCGTCCGCGGGGACAACGGCTACCGCCGATATTGCCCGGATGCCGTGACCACGGTGGCTCAGATCCGTGGACTGCTCGACGCAGGCCTCCCCACCGACGCCATCCGTCAGATCCTCCCGTGTGCGCACGGGAGCGAGCCGACGATCGACCCGTGCCCCGAGATCCTCAGCGCGCTGGCCCACGAGAAGGAGAGGCTCGACGAGCGCATCCGGCACCTGTCGACCAGCAGGGACACGTTGGAGCGCTATCTCGCCGCCACCCATGCGGCGCTGCACCGGGATTGAGCTCGTCAGCCGCCGGTCCGCACCCTTCGCTCAGGACGCCTTGAGGCCTGGCGCCAGTTCGTCGAGCATCAGGTCGGCAACCTGGTGCTCCGACCGGGTCAGCAAAACCACCCCGTCGGCGATCCCGAGCCGCTGCACGTCGGAGATCAGCCCGGCGAGGCCGCGCGGCGTGCCGACGTAGCGCACCGACTCCCGCTCCTGGTCCCCCAGTGCGCGCAACGCTGCCTTGGCGTCGCGGTCGATGAGCACCTCGACGTCGAGGAACACCTCCGGCGCCGCTTCACCGCGCTCCTGGGCTTGGGCGCGGATCGCTGCGGACTTTCGGGCGGCGTCACGAAGGTCGACCGCCGAAATGCGTACGGGCATGGCTACTCCTGAGGCGAGTGCGGCGGTCACTGGAACGCCGGGACGACTTCCTTGATGAACAATTCGAGTGACCGACGCTTCTCCTCGTGCGACAGGCTGTTGTCGCACCAGAAGCTGAACTCGTCGATGCCGAGCTGCTGGTAGTAGCGGAGCCGCTCGATGACTTCGTCCGGTGTGCCGATCATCGCGGTGCGGTGCAGGGATTCCAGTTCGAACTCGGGCCGACCCTCGAACTTCGATTCGGGACTTGGGTCCAGGAACCCGTCCACGGGCGTCGACTTGTTGCCGAACCATGCGTCGAACGTGCGGTAGAACTTCGAGATTCCCTCGGCAGCGGGGCGCCATCCGTCGGGGTCCTCGGCGGCGTGCACGTGGGTGTGGCGCAGCACCATGATCTCGGGCCGGGGCACCTCGGGGTGGTCGGCCACTGCGGTGTCGAACTTGCGCTTGAGGTCGGCGACTTCCTCGTCGCCCTTCATCAGTGGGGTCACCATCACGTTGCAGCCGGACTTGACCGCGAAGTCATGCGAGTCGGGGTCGCGGGCGGCGACCCACATGGGTGGCGTCGGCTCCTGTATCGGCTTCGGCACGCTGGTCGAGGTGGGGAACTGCCAGATCTCCCCGTCGTGGGCGTAGTCGCCCTGCCACAGTTTGCGCACCGCGGGAACCAGCTCGCGCAGGTGCTTTCCGCCGTCGGTCGCGGGCAACCCGCCTGCCATCCGGTCGAACTCGAATTGGTATGCGCCCCGGGCCAATCCGATCTCGGCACGACCGTTGCTGATGACGTCGAGCAAGGCGCACTCACCGGCGGCGCGGATCGGGTTCCAGAACGGCGCGATGATGGTGCCCGCACCGAGCCTGATGGTCGTGGTCTTGCCGGCCAGGTAGGCGAGCAGCGGCATGGGGTTGGGCGAGATGGTGTACTCCATGCTGTGGTGCTCACCGATCCAGATGGTGCCGAAGCCGCCGGCCTCGGCCATCAGGGTGAGCTCCGCGAGGTTCTCGAAGAGCTCGCGGTGGCTGACCTGGTCGTCCCACCGCTCCATGTGGGCGAATAGCGAGAATCTCATCAATGCTCCCTGACTTGTTGGCTGGCGGAATTCTGGGCGTCCATTTCGGACAAGGTGAGATCCCCTGTGGCCCAGTGCGATCGGGGCACCTCGCGGACGATGACGCGGATGTGCTCGGATTTGGCGTCGACGGTGCGCAGCACTGCTTCGTGCACTTCGCGCATCATGGCGCGGACCTGATCGGCGGACCGACCTTCGGCGAGGGTCACTTCGACGAGCGGCACGTCAGCTCCTCAGTACGAACGGGTCGGGCACGGGACCTTCGTCGGTGTTGATCCAGACGCTCTTGAGCCGCGTGTACTCCCGGATGGTCTCGGTGCCGTGCTCGACGCCGACGCCGCTGCTCTTGAAACCCTGCCGAGGTGACATCGGGGACATCGCCCGGTAGGTGTTGACCCAGATCGTGCCCGCATCGAGTCGTCCCGCAACCCGATGCGCGCGAGCCAGATTCGAGGTCCACACGCCGGCCGCGAGACCGTACTCGGTGTCGTTGGCGAGTCGGATGACCTCGTCCTCGGTGTCGAACGGCATGATCGCCGCGACGGGCCCGAAGATCTCTTCGCGGACCACCCGCATGTCGTTGTTCACGTCGACCAGGACCGTCGGTTCGTAGAAGTAGCCGCCCAGTCCGCCGTCGGTGGCCTGCCCGCCGGTCAGCACCCGGGCGCCCTCGGAGCGACCGAGGTCGACGTAGGAGGCGACCTTGTCGCGCTGGTCCT
>Ga0209051_1002167_pt1 | contig 14567 bp, 12 predicted proteins | sample AraplaCvi_mMS_r2_2_FD_184286 | JGI IMG/M metagenome (GOLD analysis project Ga0209051, IMG submission 184286) | Arabidopsis root microbial communities from North Carolina, USA - plate scrape MF_Cvi_mMS_r2 (SPAdes) (version 2) | ecosystem: Host-associated > Plants > Roots > Endosphere | place...
GCTCTCGTGCCCGCTTCCGGTGCGCACGAAGACGCTGGCGCTCGCGCTCGCGAGCCAGGGCATGCGGATGGTGACGACGCGCACGCCGTTGGCGAGGGTCGTGAGGGCGGTGTCCCGTTCGTCGGGGCCCGCGGAATACGCTCGGGTCATGGCGGCATTGTCCGCGACTCGTATCATCGGCGCTTGCTCGACAGCCGGAGGCCCCCATGCAACCCGCCCGCTCCCTGGCCCTCGCCCTCCTCGGCGCCACCCTGCTGGCCGCGCCTTGCGCGCGCGCGCAGGATCGCGTCGTCTTCGCCACCAACTGGAAGGCCCAGGCGGCCCACGGCGGCTTCTACCAGGCGCTCGCCGACGGCACCTACAAGAAATACGGCCTCATCGTCGAGATCCGGCAGGGTGGGCCGCAGGTGAACAACCGCCCGCTGCTGCCCGCGGGAAAGATCGACTTCCTGATGACCGGCAACCTCCTCCACAGCTTCGACAACGTGAAGAACAAGGTGCCCGTGGTCGTGGTCGCTTCCATGTTCCAGAAGGACCCGCAGGCGCTGATGGCCCATCCCGATGCGGGGTTCTCGAAGTTCGAGGATCTCGCCAAGGCGCCGGTGGCCTACATCGCGAAGGACGCGCAGTTCTCGTGGTGGCAGTGGCTGAAGGCCGACTACGGCTTCAAGGACGACAACCTTCGGCCCTACAACTACAACGTGGCGCCCTTCCTCGCCGATCCGAAGAGCGTCCAGCAGGGCTACGCGGTCGAGGAGCCGATCACGATCGAGAAGCAGGGCGGCTTCAAGCCGCTCGTGTTCCTGCTCGCAGACCACGGCTACAGCACCTACAGCACCACCATCGAGGCGCGCGCCGACACGGTGAAGAACCGGCCCGACATGGTGAAGCGCTTCGTCGAGGCCTCCATCATCGGCTGGGTGAACTACCTGTACGGCGACCGCAAGGCCGCGGACGAGCTGATCCTGAAGGACAACCCCGAGATGACGCCCGACCTCATCGCGCAGAGCCTCGCGCTGATGAAGCAGATGGGCATCGTCGACTCCGGCGACGCCGAGACGCTGGGCGTGGGCGCGATGAAGCCGGAGCGCATCAAGGACTTCTACGACAAGATGGTGCACGCGGGCCTGTACAAGGCCGGCCAGGTCGATCTCTCCAAGGTCGCGACGATGCAGTTCGTGAACAAGGGCGTGGGGGTCGACCTGAAGAAGCAACTGACGGCCGGCAAGTGAATCGGGGTCAGTTCTCCGAACTGACCCCGGCATTCCCGCCGGCCGGGTCCAATGCAGGGGTCAGGTCGAAGACCTGACCCCTCCGTGCACACCATGCAAGCCTTCGTCATCAACGCCCTGGGCGTCCTCGACGACCCCAACCTCCCGCCCCGTCCCGAGGGCGCCGATCGCTCCGCCCTGACCTATTCGAGCACGGCCGAGGCGGTCAGCGCCCGCGCCCTGGCCGACGCCCGCGCCTCGGGACTCCGCGCCGTCAACATCACCCTCGGCCACGTCGCGGGCAGCGACGATCCCTACGAGGCCACGCGGCGCGACATCGCGGCCTGGGAGGCCTTCATCGCCGCCCACCCGGACACGCTGCGCCTCGTTCGCACCGGCGCCGACCTCGACGCCGCCCGCGCCGCCGGCCAGGTCGGCGTCATCCAGGGCTTCCAGAACACCGAGATGCTGGGGCGCGAGCTCGCGCGGGTCGACGAGTTCGCGCGCCTGGGCGTGCGCGTGATCCAGCTCACGTACAACGGACGCAACGCCGTCGGCGACGGTGCGACGGTCGCGGACGATCGCGGGCTCTCCGCGTTCGGCGCCGAGGTGGTCGAGCGCCTGGAGTCGCAGCGCGTGCTGGTCGACCTGAGCCACAGCAGCGAAAAGACCTGCCTCGACGCCTTGCGCCGCGCGCGCCGGCCGCTCGCCATCACGCACACGGGCTGCCGCGCGCTGGCCGACCATCCGCGCAACAAGAGCGACGCGGAGCTGCGCCTCGTCGCCGAGCGCGGAGGCGTCGTCGGCCTGTACTTCATGCCCTACCTGCGGCTCGCGGGCCAGCCGCTCGCGGCCGACATCGTCGCCCACCTGGAGCACGCCCTGCAGGTCTGCGGCGAGGATCACGTCGGCCTCGGCACCGACGGCGGGACGACCGCGCCGGACGACCTCGCCGCCTACCGCGCCCGGCTCGAGGAGGAGATCGAGACGCGGCGCCGCCTGGGCATCGGCGCACCGGGCGAGACGGCCGACGTCGTCTGCTTCCTGCCCGACCTGTGCGGCCCGAGCCAGTTCGAACGCCTGGCCTCGATGCTCGCCGCCCGCGGCCACGGCGAGGCGCGCATCGCCAAGATCCTCGGCGGCAACTTCCGTCGCCTCATGACCGAATGCTGGCCGTCCCCATGAACTCGATGCGAGCCCTCCTCCGAACGATCCTCTCGACGCCTCTCCTCATCGCCGCGCTGGCGTCTCATGCCGCCACCGTGCGCGACGACCCGGTCCAGATCCACGGGGTCGCCGTGGGAAGCCAGCGCCTCACGACCGGCGACGGCCGCGTCGAGGCGCACTACGCCTACAGCGAGCGCGGCCGCGGCGACGACATCACCGCCCGCTGGAAGCTCGACGCCCGCGGCCTGCCCGTCGCGTACGACGCGACGGGCAACGACTACTGGAAGGTCCCGATCACCGAGCACTTCGAGGCCGGAGGCGGCCGCGCGACCTGGCGCAACCGGATCGAGGGCGGAGAGACGGCGTGGCCCGAGGCCGGCGCGTTCTACCTGCCCGCGAACGCGCCACCCGAGTTCACGGGCGTGCTCGCGCGCGCGCTGCTGAAGGCGCCGGACCGGCGGCTGAAGCTGCTGCCCGCCGGCGAGGCGTGGCTCGAGAAGGGCGAGACCGTGCCGGCAGGCGCGCGCCGCCTCACGCTCTATCGCATCGGCGGCATCCAGTTCACGCCGGTGCCGGTCTGGCTCGACGAGCGCCTCGAGACCGTCGCCGTGATCGACGACTGGTTCCAGGTGCTGGGCGTCGGCGCGAAGCCGATGCTGGCCGGGCTCACCGCCCGCCAGGACGCCGCCGACCAGCGCTGGCATGCCGCCCTCGCGCGGCGGCTGACGCATCGGCCGAAGGGCGCGCTCGTGGTGCGCCACGCCCGCCTGTTCGACCCGCGCGACCTGAGCGTGCGCGAGGACCAGGCCGTCGTCGTGCGCGACGGCCACGTGGTGCGCGTCGACGACGAGGCGGCGCTGCAGCTTCCGCCGGACGCCGAGGTGATCGACGCGGCGGGCCGCTTCCTGATGCCCGGGCTGTGGGACGTGCACCAGCACTTCGCCGGCGTCGACGGCGTCTTCGACCTGATCGCCGGCGTCACCACCGGCCGCGACATGGCCAACGACAACGAGCCGCTGCTCGCCCGCGTGAAGCGCTTCGACTCGGGCACGGAGCTGGGCCCGCGCGTGGTGCTGGCCGGCATCGTCGAGGGCACCGGCCCGCTGGCCGGGCCGACCGACGTGCGCATCGAGACTGCGGAGCAGGCCCGCAAGGCCGTCGACTGGTACGCGGATCACGGCTACGAGCAGATCAAGATCTACTCGTCGTTCAAGCCCGAGCTCGTGCGGACGATCGCCGACATGGCGCACGCGCGCGGCCTGCGCGTGAGCGGCCACGTGCCCGCCTTCATGCGTGCGCAGGGCTTCGTGGAGGCCGGCGCGGACGAGATCCAGCACCTGAACTTCATCGTGCTGAACTTCTTCCCCGAGGTCGGCGACACGCGCACGAAGGATCGCTACACCGTCACCGCGGACAAGCTGGACGAGCTCGACCTCGACGACGCCCGCGTGAGCGAGTTCATCGCCTTCCTCCGGCGGCACCACACCGCGCTCGACCCGACCCTCGTCACGCTCGAGGGCCTGTACTCGGGCGATCCCGGCCTCGTGGCTCCCGCGCTGCGCGAGATGGCGCAACGCTTCCCGCCGGCCACGCGCCGCAGCCTGCTCTCCGGCGCGGTGGCGGTGCCGCCCGGCAAGGAGGCGGTTTACCGGGCCGCGCTGCCGAAGCTGCAACGGCTGCTCAAGCGGCTCCATGACGGCGGCGTCACGCTGATGCCGGGCACCGACGCCTTCGCCGGCTACAGCCTGCATCGCGAGCTCGAGCTCTACGTGCAGGCGGGCATCGCGCCCGCCGAGGTGCTGAGGATGGCGACGCTGGTGCCGGCGCAGGTGGTGGGCCTCGCGGGGCAGCGCGGCGTGATCGCGCCCGGCCAGCAGGCCGACATGATCCTCGTGGACGGCGACCCGACGGCGAACATCGCCGACATCCGGCATGTCTGGCGAACGATCAAGGCCGGCCTGGTCTACGATCCGGCGGCACTCGAGGACGCGATGGGGATGAGCAGATGATCGAACGCTTCAACAGCGGCAGGATCGTGCCGCCGCAGGCTCCCTTCCCGGAGGGCACCGCGCACGGCGGGCTGTTGTTCCTCTCGGGCCAGCTCGGGAACCGGCCCGGCGAGATGGTGCTCGTCGATGGCGGCCTGCGCGCCGAGGCGCGCCAGGCGCTGGAGAACATCGAGTTCATCCTGCGGGCGCAGGGCCTCGGCGTCGAGAATCTCCTGCGTTGCACCGTGATGCTCGCCGACATGGGCGACTGGCCGGCCTTCAACGAGGTGTACCGGGAGTTCTTCGGCGCGCGGCCGCTGCCGGCGCGCAGTGCGCTGGGGTGCAACGGGCTGGCGCTCGGGGCGCGGGTCGAGATCGAGTGCATCGCGGCGCGCGACATCGGGGTCAGGTCTCCGACCTGATCCCGGCATTCCGCCCGGCGCCGTTCCAATGCCGGGGTCAGGTCGGAGACCTGACCCCGTATTCACCCGCGCCTACGCGTATGCGCGACCACCACAAGCGCCACGCCCGCGAGGATGACGACCATCGCCGCCACCAGCGGCCACGTCACGCGCTCGCCCGCGAACAGCGCGCCGAGACCCACCGCGACGATCGGATTCACGTAGGCATAGCTGGTCACGAGCGCCGGCCGCGCGTGGTTGATCACGTAGACGAACGCGCTGTACGCCACGATCGACCCGAACACGATCAGGTACGCCAGCGCCAGCCAGCTGTGCATCGGCACGTGCTCCGGCAGGTGCTCGCCGCGCAGCGCCGACATCACCACGAGACAGGCCCCACCTCCGAGCATCTGGACACTGGCCGAGGCGCCGCCTTGCGGCATGTCCAGCCGCGGCTGCAGGATCGAGGCGAACGACCACGACGCCGTCGCGATCACCAGCAGGCCGATGGCCGCCGGGCTGGCCGCCGCGCTCACGTCGGCGTTGAGCAGCGCGACGCCGGCGAAGCCGAGCGCAACCCCCACCCACTCGAGCGCGTGCGGCCGCGTGCCGAAGCCCCAGCCGAACAGGATCGCGAACACGGGCGCGCTGCCGACGACGAGTGCCGCGAGCCCCGAAGGCACGCTCTTCTCCGCGAGGCACACGAAGCCGTTGCCCACGCTCATCATCATGAAGCCGATGAACGCGCCGTTGCGCCACTGCCGCGCCGTGGGCCACGGCGCGCCGCGCAGCCGCATCCACGTGAACAGCAGCGCGCCCGCCGTGAGATTGCGCATGGCGGACAGCAGGAGCGGCGGCAGCCCGTCGACGCCGAAACGGATCGCGAGATACGTCGAGCCCCAGAGGACGTAGACGAGCGCGAGGTTGACGACGAGGGCGGGCGCGCGGGGCGCGAGAGGCGGGGAGATGGCGGACATCGGAGCGCGGCGACGGGAACTGGGCACTCTATCCGCTGGGCGGGCCGTGCGCAGTCGCAGGGCCAATTGCCGTACCGACATCAGGCGACTTGTGCCCGCCGCCTCTTCGTTACGTCTGAGACGACTTAACACGGGGAGATACGTTTCATTGTGGCCATCGAGGACATTGCCTTGACCGCCGAGGACATTCGCCAATGGCCTCGGGTCATCCCCCTGTGCGCGCAATGCGCCATGCATAGACTCCCGCGCACAGTCGCCCCTTGTCTTCGCCGGAGTTGGAGATGCCTCGCACCCGTCCCTCGCCCGCGCGGCGCGCCCTCGTGCGCCCGCTCCTGTCCCTCGCCATCGCCTGCGCCACGCTCCTCGCGCTGCCCGACGCCGTATGCGCGCAACCCGCCGGTGCGCCGGCGACGGCCGCGGCGGCCACTGCGCCCAGCCGGCTCGACGAGATCCTGCAGCGCGGCACGCTGCGCGTGGGCACGACGGGCGACTACCGGCCCTTCACCTTCCGCGTGGGCACGTCGGAGACCTTCGTCGGGCTCGACGTCGCGCTCGCGGGCGAGCTCGCCCGGGCGCTCGGCGTGAAGCTGCAGCTCGTGCCGACGACCTGGCCCACCCTGATGAACGATTTCTCGGCGGGTCGCTTCGACATCGCGATGGGCGGCGTCTCGGTCACCCTGGAGCGGCAGAAGAAGGCCTTCTTCTCGATCCCGTACGTGCGCGACGGCAAGACGCCGATCGTGCGCTGCGAGGACGCCGCGAAGTACCAGACCGTGGGCCAGATCGACCGCCCCGAGGTGCGCGTCATCGTCAACCCGGGCGGCACGAACGAGCGCTTCGCGCGCGCCAACGTGCCGCGCGCGAAGCTCGCCGTGTGGCCCGACAACGTGACGATCTTCGACCGCATCGTCGCCCGCGAGGCCGACGTGATGATCACCGACGCCATCGAGGCCCGCCTGCAGCAGCGCCTGCACCCGAAGCTCTGCGCGGTGCACCCCGAGACCCCGTTCGATTTCTCGGAGAAGGCGGTGCTGCTGCCCCGCGACGTCGCGCTCAAGGCCTTCGTCGACCAGTGGCTGCACCAGGCGATGGAGAGCGGGACGTTCGCGCAGATGAACGAGCAGTGGCTCGCCTACCCGTGGGGGCTGGAGCCGCTGCGCAGGCTGATCGATGCGCGGCTGCTGCTCGCCAACGACGTCGCGCAGTACAAGTGGAGCCATGACCTGCCGATCGACGATCCGCTGCGCGAGCAGGAGATCGTCGACGGCCTCGCGAAGGAGGCCGCCGAGCTCGGCCTGCCGAAGGCGTGGGCCGAGGGCTTCTTCCGGGCGCAGATCGAGGCCTCGAAGACGGTGCAGCGCGAACTGTTCGCCGGCTGGGAAGTCTTCAAGCGGGGCCCCTTCCCGGACGCGCCCGACCTCGCCACCGTCACGCGCCCGAAGATCGACCAGGTCAACGCGGACCTGATGCACGCGCTCGCGGAGAACTACCCGGTGCTCACCGATTCGAAGCAGCGCCACGCCGTCAACTGGGCGCTGCGGCCGATGGAGGCGGACGCGATCAGCGAGAAGGCCGTCAGCCAGGCGATCGCGCCGTTGATGCGCTGAGGCGGCCGAATGCCGTTGCCAGGTCGGTGACCTGGCACCGGGCAGCCGGATGCCGGGTCTTCGGTTCCAGGTCCCCGACCTGGCAACGGCATTCAGTCGCGCGGGAGTATCCTGCGCCGCATGGAGCCCACCGACCTCCCGGCCCTCGCCCTCTCGAAGGAGATCCGCGAGCGGCGGGTCTCCTGCCGCGAGGTGATGCGCGCGACGCTGGCGCGCATCGAGGCGCTGAATCCGGCGTACAACGCGATCGTCAGCCTGCGTGACGGCGACGAGCTGCTGCGCGAGGCCGACGAGCGCGACGAGCAGCTGAAGCGCGGGACGACGCCCGCGGGGCCGGTCGGATGGATGCACGGGCTGCCGCAGGCCATCAAGGACATGGCGCTGACCGCCGGCCTGCGCACGACGCTGGGCTCGCCGCTGCTGAAGGACTTCGTCCCCGCGAAGGACGGCCTCATGGTGCAGCGCATGAAGGCCGCGGGCTGCATCGTCATCGGCAAGACCAACACCTCGGAGTTCGGGCTCGGCTCGCACACCTTCAACGAGGTGTTCGGCATCACGCGCAACGCGTACGACCCCGCGCGCTCGGCCGGTGGCAGCAGCGGCGGCGCGGCGGTGGCGCTCGCCCTGCGCATGCTGCCGGTGGCCGACGGCAGCGATTTCATGGGCAGCCTGCGCAATCCGGCGGCGTGGAACAACGTCTTCGGCCTGCGCCCGAGCCAGGGTCGCGTGCCGCTGTGGCCCGCGCCGGAGGTCTGGGTCTCCCAGCTCGGCACGGAGGGGCCGATGGGTCGCACGGTGGGCGACGTCGCGGCCCTGCTCGACGTCCAGGCGGGTCCCGACGAGCGCGTGCCGCTGTCGCTCGAGGGGGGCGAGCGCTTCGCGGAGGGCCTCGACGACTTCGAGACCCGGGGCGTGCGCATCGGCTGGCTCGGCGATCTCTCCGGCCACCTGGCCGTCGAGCCCGGCATCCTCGACGTCTGCGAGCAGGGCATGCGGCGCCTGGAGGGCCTCGGCTGCACCGTCGAGGCCCTGTCGCACGGGTTCGCGCCCGAGCCCGTGTGGGAGGCGTGGCTGACGTGGCGCCGCTGGCTGGTCGCGTCGCGCATCACGCCCTATCTCGCGAAGCCGGCCAACCGCGCGCTGATCAAGCCCGAGGCGCTCTGGGAGCACGACCAGGCCGCGACGCTGACCGCCGCCCAGGTCCTCGACGCGAGCGCGCGCCGCAGCGCGTTCCTGCAGCAGATGCTGGCACTTCTCGCGCGCTGCGACTTCCTCGCCCTGCCCTCGGCGCAGGCATGGCCCTTCGACGTGACGCAGCGCTGGCCCACCCACATCGCGGGCCGCGAGATGGACACCTATCACCGCTGGATGGAGGCGACGATCTACGCCACGTTCGCGGGGCTGCCGTGCATCAGCATGCCGGTGGGCTTCGACATGCGCGGGCTGCCGATGGGCGTGCAGGTCATCGGGCGGCCGCGCGCCGATCGCGCGGTGCTGCGCCTGGCGCGAGCGTATGAACAGGTCGCGCAGGACGTGCTGGCGGTCAGACCGGAAGTGGAATTCGGGGTCAGGTCTTCGACCTGACCACGGCATTCCGCTTGCCGGGGCGTTGCCGGCGCCAGGTTCCGGACTCCGAGGCCTGCACCACTCCTCGTGCCGGCGCGTCCTATACGATGCGCGGGGATCGCCGGCACGCTTCGCGTTCCTGGCGGCGCATCACACGGAGGGTTCAATGACCTATGCGAGCATCGCTCGCAGCGCCATGCATGGCGCTGCTGTCGTGCTGGCAGCCTGCGCGGCTCCCGCGTGGGCGGCCGGCGCCGCCTCTCCCTTGAACGACACCGGCATGACGCAGTGCGCCGTGTTCGACGACGGCCAGGGCGACTGGATCCTCACCACGCGGTGCGAGGGCACCGGGCAGGATCCCGAGTACGGGCGCGATGCCACCGATCCGTACGGCAAGGACGGCCGGGTCGGATTCAGCTTCGTGAAGATCGGCGAAGGCGGGGAGAAGCTGCCGCGCTCGGCGCTGAACTGGCGCTGCGTCGCCGATCGCGTCACCGGTCTCACCTGGGAGGTGAAGACGGCCGACGGCGGCCTCTTCGACTATCGGAACCTCTACACCAATGTCGGCGACGGACGCAACCACGACGCCAGCAGCTACGTGAGCACGGTCAACGCCGTGGGCCTGTGCGGCGCCAACGACTGGCGCCTGCCGACGCGCGGCGAGCTGGAAAGCCTGCTGGACTACAGCCGTGCGAGCTTCGCGCCGATGGTCGATCCCGACTGGTTCCCCAACACGCTGGGCGCGATGCACTGGTCGTCGACGAGCGCCGCGATCAATGGCGGCGACACCGGCTACTGGTGGGCCGCCAATTTCTTCACCGGCGGCGTGCTGTGGCGCAACGGGGAATTCGATGCCGATCCCGTGCGTCTCGTCCGCGGGGCCAGCGAGGGAGCCGGCAAGCGCTGGAAGACGCGCGGGGCCGCCGGCGCCGAGGTGCTCGACAAGCAGAACCGCCTCATCTGGCGCCGCTGTGCCGAGGGTCGCGCGTGGACCGGCACGACCTGCTCGGGCAGCGGCACCGTCTTCCTGACCATGACCGACGCGACCGACCATGCCCTGGCCGAGGCGGGGGCGACGGGCAAGCCCTGGCGCGCGCCGAACGTGAAGGAGCTGTCGACCCTGGTGGACACCGACGCCAATTTCCCGGCCATCGACACGGCGATCTTCCCCGCCTTCGAATCGGATCTCTATCACACCGGCACGGCCTGGACGGAGAACCCCGTCTACAGCTGGCGCGTCTCCTTCAGCCAGGGCGAGGTGGTGAGGGATTTCTCCGGCGGCAGGCTGCTGCTGGTGCGCGACGCGCCGTAGCCCTCTCGCATCCGGATCGGCCCGGGTGGGCGTAGGATCGACGACTCCTCCGAACCCAACGCCTGCCCGACCATGATCCGCCCCTTCCTCGAAACCCCGCCCGAGCATCCCGCCGCGCCCGCCACGCCCGGCCTCGTCGACCCGCGCAGCTCCTTCCTCGAAGAGAAGGCGTTCCGCTCGCGCACCGTGTTCCTGTTCGGCACCATCACCGATTCGACGGCGGCCGAGACCGCGCGCCGGCTCGTCGCGCTGGCAAGCGACAGCACGCACCCGATCGACATGATCGTGTCCTCGCCCGGCGGCCACCTGGAGTCCGGCGAGTCCATCCACGACCTGATCAAGTTCATCGACGTGCCCGTCAACATGATCGGCACCGGCTGGGTCGGGAGCGCCGCCACGCACGTCTACCTCGCGGTCCCGAAGAACCGCCGGGTCTGCCTGCCGCACACCCGCTTCCTCATCCACCAGCCGAGCGGTGGCGCGGGCGGCCAGGCCACCGACATCGCGATCCAGGCGCGCGAAATCCTCAAGGCCCGCGAGCGCATCGCGGAAGTGATCTCGCGCGAGACCGGCCAGCCGATGGACCGCGTGATGGCCGACATCGAGCGCGACCGCTGGCTCTCGCCGGAGGAGGCGATCACCTACGGCCTGGTGTCGCGCGTGATCAACAAGCGCAGCGACCTCAAGTGAACGGCCGGCCCGCGTCTCCCTAGTTCGTCGTCGAGGCGATCGCCGTGTCCTCGTCCTGGTCGTCCCCGCTCGCGGGCGCCAGCACGAAGGAGAGCGCGTCGGCGTAGCCGTCGTTGTAGTTGCCCGCGACGCGCGTCATCGTCAGCTCGACGAGCACCGTGCGCGTGCCGCGCGGCACCACGCCGTGGCTGCTGCGCTTCATGAGCGCCGTGACGTTGCCGCGCTCCGCGGCCGTCGGTCCGTCCATGACCAGGCTCCTGAGCTCGGCGCCGGCGGCGTCCGCGAAGACGAACTTGAGGGCTGCCCCATCGTCCTGGCTGCCGAAGCCTCCCAGCCAGCCGGAGGCCGCGTACCTCACCGCCCGGGCGTCGATGTTGGCGGCATAGGCGCTGACATCGATCGCCTGCCGCGCGCTCGACGTCGCGGCGTCGGGGCCGCCGGCGAAGAAATTCAGGCCGCGCTTCTTCGGCCCCGGGTCGGTCGGTGCCGGGAAGTCGGGCGCGCCGTAGACGACGGCGGTGAAATTGCCGGACGTCTCCCATTTCGGGATCGGGAGCAGGTCGTTGCCGTCCTCCGAGCCGGCGCCGGCCTCGGCCCCCGGGTTCCTGATCAGGTTCTTGCCGTAGGTCGCGCCGCCGGCGAAGGCGGGCGCGAGGGCGACGAGCAGCGAGAGCGCGGCTGCGCCCGCGAAGTGCTTGTGCATGGGTGACCCTCTCCTCCAGATTGGTCGGTGATCGTACCGCGAGCGCGGCAAGGAAAAGGGTCAGGTCTTCGACCTGACCCTTGCATTCGAGAAGTGGCGGTCGGAGTGCCGGGGTCAGGTCGGAGACCGGACCCCGCTCCCCGGCTCGAGGCGCGCGCGATGCGCGGCGATCGCCTCGGCGACCACGGGATGGAGCTCGCCGGCCTGGCCCGCATCGAGCGCGGACAGCAGCTCGCGCCGCATGCGCGGATCCCAGAACTTCTTCAGGTGGTCGGCGATGCCGGTGAGCGCCTCGGTGCGGTTCGGCTGCGGCTCGAAGAAGTCGCCGATGCGGTTGGCCATGTGGATGAGGTTGGCGAGGTCCATGGGTCGGGAAGGCGGTGGAAGGAAACGGATGCCATGCGCAGCGGGGGTTCAGGCCGCCGGCGGCACCCCGAAGCGATCGGCATCGGCGTAGAGCACGAGCTCGTCGCCGCGCGCGAAGCCCGCGAGCGCGAGCCCGCTCTCGCGCGCGGTGCGCACCGCGCGCGCGGTGGGGGCGGAGACGGCGACCAGCGCCGTCATCCCCGCGGCCACGGCCTTGCGGACCATCTCCACGCTCGCGCGGCTCGTGATGCAGCAGAAGCCCTCGCGCGGGTCGCGCCCGGCCTCGACCATCGCCCCGATCAGCTTGTCGAGCGCGTTGTGGCGGCCGACGTCCTCGCGCACGAGCTCGACGTGGCCCTCGTAGGAGCACCACGCGGCGGCATGCGTGGCGCCGGTGCGCTGCTGCAGGAGCTGGCGCGCCGGCATGGCGCGCAGCGCGGCGGCGATCGCGCCCGGGTCCAGCCGCGTCGTGCACGGCTCGATCGGAGACAGCGGCGGCTCGACCTGATCCAGGCTCTCGGTGCCGCACAGGCCGCAGCCCGTCTTGCCCGAGAGCGTGCGCCGGCGCGTCTTCAGGCGCGCGAAGCAGGCGCTCGAGACTTCGAGCTCGACGCGCACGCCGGCCGGGTCGGCCGCGATCTCGACGCCGAAGAGCTCCTGCGCGTCGTGCAGGATGCCCTCGGTCAGCCCGAAGCCGAGCGCAAAGTCCTCGAGATCGTGCGGCGTGGCCAGCATCACGGCGTGCGAGATGCCGTTGAAGACGAGGGCGACCGGCACCTCGTCGGCAATCCAGTCCTCCGCCTCGTTGACCTCGCCGTGGCGACGCACGCGCACGGCCACGCGCTGCGCGCAATCCTCGACGAGGCCTCCGCCGACGTCCGCGATCGCGGTGTCCGCTCCGCCCCCGCCAGCGCGCGCGCCCGTCACTTGCCGCCCGCGAGCACCGGCTTGACGCCGGCCGCCTGCGCCTCCTGCAGGAACTCGAGCTGCGCCTCGTTGAAGTCGCGATACGCACGCTGCCACGACGAGGGCTGCGCGACGGGCAGGACCTGCACCGCGGTCACCTTGTACTCGGGGCAGTTCGTGGCCCAGTCGGAGCTGTCGGTCGTGATGACGTTGGCGCCCGATTCGGGGAAGTGGAAGGTGGTGTAGACCACGCCCGGCGGGACGCGATCGGTGACGGTCGCGCGCAGCACGGTCTCGCCCGCGCGGCTCGAGACGCCGGCCCATTCGCCGTCCTTGATGCCGCGGTCCTCGGCGTCGTGCGGATGGATCTCGAGGCGATCCTCGCTGTGCCACATCGAGTTCGGCGTGCGCCGCGTCTGGGCGCCCACGTTGTACTGCGAGAGGATGCGCCCCGTGGTGAGCAGCAGCGGGTACTTCGGGGTGACCTTCTCGTCGCTCGGCACGTACTGCGTGAGGATGAACCGCCCCTTGCCGCGCACGAAGTGATCGACGTGCATGATGGGCGTGCCGGCCTCTTCCGTCTGGTCGTTGCACGGCCACTGCACGCTGCCGAGGCGGTCGATCTTCTCGAACGAGACGCCGGCGAAGGTCGGCGTCAGCGCCGCGATCTCGTCCATGATCTCGGACGGGTGCGTGTAGTTCATCGGGTAGCCGAGGGCGTTCGACAGCAACTGCGTCGCCTCCCAGTCGCCCACGCCGGACATCGGCTCCATCACCTTGCGCACGCGCGAGACGCGGCGCTCGGCGTTGGTGAAGGTGCCGTCCTTCTCGAGGAACGACGACCCGGGCAGGAAGACATGGGCGTACTTCGCCGTCTCGTTCAGGAAGATGTCCTGCACCACCACGCACTCCATGGATTCGAGCGCGTGCGCCACGTGCTGCGTGTTCGGGTCGGACTGCACGATGTCCTCGCCCTGGCAGTACAGGCCCTTGAACTCGCCCGCGATCGCGGCGTCGAACATGTTCGGGATGCGCAGGCCCGGCTCGGACTCGAGCCGGACGCCCCACGCCTGCTCGAACTGCGTGCGCACCGCGTCGCCGCCGATGTGGCGGTAGCCCGGCAGCTCGTGCGGGAACGAGCCCATGTCGCACGAGCCCTGCACGTTGTTCTGGCCGCGCAGCGGGTTCACGCCCACGCCCTCGCGGCCGATGTTGCCGGTGACCATCGCCAGGTTGGCGATGCCCATCACCGCGGTCGAACCCTGCGCGTGCTCGGTGACGCCGAGCCCGTAGTAGATCGCGCCGTTCACCTGCCGGCCCGTCTTCACGCCCTCGGCGTTGCCGGTGGCGAAGAGCCGGGCGGCGCCGCGCACGTCGGCCGCGGGCACGCCCATCTCGGCCTCGAAGGCCTCGGGCGAGTTCTCGGGCCGCGCGACGAACTCGCGCCAGTCGCGGAAGCTCTGGTCGTCGCAGCGCTCGGCGATGAAGGCCTCGTCGAGCAGCCCCTCGGCGACGATCACGTGCGCGAGCGCCGTGAGGATGGCGACGTTCGTGCCGGGGCGCAGCGCGAGGTGGAAGTCGGCCTTGACGTGCGGGCCGTCGACCATCTCCGTGCGCCGCGGGTCGATGACGATCAGCTTCGCGCCCTGGCGCAGGCGCCGCTTCATCCGCGA